>Ga0209713_10001929_pt1 | contig 12687 bp, 13 predicted proteins | sample ArcOceMetagenome_3_FD_187444 | JGI IMG/M metagenome (GOLD analysis project Ga0209713, IMG submission 187444) | Marine eukaryotic phytoplankton communities from Arctic Ocean - Arctic Ocean- Svalbard ARC20M Metagenome (SPAdes) (version 2) | ecosystem: Environmental > Aquatic > Marine > Oceanic...
ATTTATGACAAAGCTTGTCTCTCGGGCTTTCACACACACAAATCCGCTTGTAAATTGTCGCTTGGGTTGCTGAGTTATTGCTCCTCGAAGATCGCCATTTCACGGGTGAGGGGTTACGCTATAAAAGGATGGAGCCATTTACGAACCGCTCTAGTCAGAGGTGTTCCCACCTGGGTCCTACGTGTTCCTGCATGTTCAACTGCACACAAATGCCGGACCCTTCTGTGCCGTCCGCGGCTTGACGCGCGAGGAGCGTCCACGCGGCGCGACGGCGCCATGGCGCACCCGTCAGCCAGAGTCACTTGACGGCGCGTTTCAGGCGCCATGAGCTGGTTTCGCTCAAAGAAGACAGCGCAGGGGCCCGACGAGACTGCCATTGCTGAGGCTGCTGGAGAGCCGGTTGACAGCGGCACGGCTAGCGCGGCTGACGCGTCTGCGCCAGCCAACAATGCGGCTGACAGCGGCATGGCTGGCGCGGCCGATGGGTCTGCACTAGCCAACGATGCGGCTGTTTCTGACCCAGTCGCGGACCTGGAGCGGGAGGTCCTTGAGTTGATGGGCGAGGCAGAGAAGCCGGCGGAAAAGGAGGATGCAGTGGCGGGGCAGGGAGAGGCGAGCAACACCGCGCCGAGCGGAAATGAAGCGCCTGCTGAGCAGCCTGCCGCGGCTGAACCGCTGCCGCGCAAGTCACTGTTTGCACGGATGTTTGGCGGGGGCAAGCGGCAAGAACAGCACACGGCGCAGAGCGCGGCGGGAGGTGCGGGTGAAGAGGGGCCATCGGCAGAAGGACATGCAGCAGCGAATGTCGAGCAGGTGCTTGCTCAGGAGGAGGCGGCGCCAGAGCGGGCGCTCGATGCGGAGGACGTGTCAGAGGGTCAGCGGACCAAGCATGACACGCAAGACGCGCGTTTGCTCGAGCCCGCTTTCGCCGAGAACGAGTTGGACCCCCTCGATCTGGGAGGGCCGGAAGACGCGCAGGCGTCTGAGACACGTCAGCCGCCAGGCAATGACGCAGAGCCCAACCCTGAGCAGCGGGAGCCGCAGGAAAAGAGGGGGCTTTTTAGCCGCTTGTTCGGCAAGAGCAAGCGGCCGAGCGCCAGTGAGGACCTCGTCGAGGCGGGGGAAGCCGGAACCGAGGGGGAGCAGCAGCAGGCTGGCCAGGCGGTGTCCCAGGTGGAGGAAGATTCCGCGGAGAGGGCGTTAGATGAGGAGGATTGGAAGACGATGATGTCGAACGAACAGCTCGGCGTCATTGAAATAATCCAGACCGACACCAGCGCAACCAAGGTTGAGGACGAGGCAAGGGAACTGTCTTGGGAGGAGTACCAAGAGCGTGCCCGCCAGACTCAGGGGAAAACACTAGACCAAGTGTTCATGGACAAGTTCAAGGTCATGCGACACCGGCACCACGCGTGTTGTAAGTGCTGCGGTCCCTGCTGCGTGCGGCTTGAGAATTGCTTCATGGAGCGCCAAAAAGCGGAAGTCAGCGTCAAGAACAAGTACGATTACCCGTATAAGAACATCTTCGGGAAAACGCAGAATTCTGCGTCCAGAATATTCGCCATGAGAATTGCCAACAGTAGGTGGTTTGAGTCCCTGTGGCTGTTGACCAACTGGGTGCACATGGCTTTGTTGATTGTTGGTCAAGAGCTAGATTCATACGCACTGCCATGGTTCACGCCACTCGTGCCCGTCGGACTCTACTTCATCGAGGTGAGACTTTATACGGGCAGCCCTGATCTTGCATTCACGCTATTCGGCAGAAACCCCCGCCTCTAAGCGTTCGTACGAACTCAAACTATGCACGCGCGCACGTGCGCACGCACACACCACGCTCTCATGCGCATGCGCACGCGCATGTCTCCTACAGTTTCTCATCAAGGGCTCAGCGTGGGGATTTTACGGAACAAAAAAGGCACTTTTGACAGATACCCTCAGCAATGTGCAATTTGTCGTCATGCTCGGCAGCATCGCCGAAGAGGCGCTGCAGGCCGTGCCAGACACGTGAGAAGTCTGCACTGGCACGCGCACGCACGGGTGCTCGCTTTTGTTGTGCACTTGCTTCCTTCGAGCTTACTGCTGTCTCGTCGATTATGTTGCAGCATTGGCTTCACATTCCGCGGCCTCGGGCTGTTTCGGTCATTTCGCTGGCTGATGAAGGTGGACACCTTTGCTTCAATCAACATATTCCTGTTTACTTTGAGCAATGGAGCGCTGCCGTTGATGACGGGTAAGATGAGTGTTGAGGTTCTTGTTGTTCAAGTGGCAACAATGTATGTCGGGCTGACGGTGTTGAGGATGGATGGTCGCAGTGGTTGCTGTGCTGGTGCTCTGTCTCCTCTTTTTCGGCGTGGTGGGCATGGCTGCGTTCAGGGCGTCTCTTCAAAGAAGATGTGTGGTGAGTGTACTGTAAGAATGCCATGCCATTGCATCTTTGTGAGCTTGTGCGGGCTTTGCAAGTGCCTGTCAAAAGATCTGAAAGGGGAAAACTTGCTCAGTGGGCGGACACACTGGAAGTGAAGACGCCGGAGCAGCTGTGCAAGCGGTACCACGGAACAAACGGCGGCGCGGCTTTTGAGTAAGTATTGTTGTGAGTCCGCGTCTGCTGGCTGTGTGAACGTACAAATTCGACTGACTGGTCAACAAATGCTTGCAGCAATAATTGCGGGCCCCTTCAGGTTTGCGTTGATGTCGCGAATATCAACAACGGCTTCGGGTCCTTCGATAACAGTACGTCACCTGAAAATTCCCGTCCCCTTGCATGTTTTACTGATCTTGCCGTTGGGCAACCAGGATGATCAGGCATGCTGACTGTTTGAGATTTTACCAGTGCCTGCTGCCATGTTGCTGCTCTTTCAGACGCTATCAAACGACGGCCAGTATTCCGTCATGTGGAGCGTGTTTCAAGCTGAACCGGATTACAGCTGGTTGACCTTTCTTTACTTCGTGGGAATCGGAATTCTGATGGGTCAAGTGCTGCTCAACGTGTTTGTTGCAGTGCTTGCTAATGTGCTTGCACACTTTCGCGCCGTCTTTGATGAGGCAATCTCAGAGCGGCTCGGCCCACCCGACGGCGAACAGACCGGACAGGGCAGCAGCACAGTGAATTCTCCGAGCGCAGTGAATTCTCCGAATGCCAGCACCGTCAACGTTCTCGCCAACGTAGATTCCCCTTCGGGGTCCAAATCATCGCTAAATGTCTTCACTGAGAAGGGGCTTGACGAGAATGTGGGGCAGGAGGGAATGGGCGAGGAAGAGAACGAGCCGACAGATGCAGAAGACAAAGAATCGTCGGAACCTGAAGTGGAAAAAGAGGAGAAGACAGCCATACTGACAGATGACCTGTCACCGATGACCGTAGTAGCATCAAGAGTATTTCGCAGCGATTTTTACAACGCCTTCGTAATGCTCATGATCTTCAGCAACTGCATGTCACTTGCGCTGATTGGCAGGTATGTATGTGCATAAAGAATAGTCAAATCAGATGCGTTGTAGCAGTTGTAGCAGTGGCGGGAACGGGGATTGCGATGTTGCAGCGATCCTAAAGATGCGCTAGGGTGACCACACGGGACTCACGTGGGCTGAGAGCTGACTTTGAAGCGTCTTGGTCAGTTTGGGGTCAGAGAAGTTCGACAAGTTGTTGGCGGAGATCAACTCAAACTTTGGCCTTTTTTTCCTCCTGCATTTTATACTCCAAGTAATTTGCGACGGGTGAGCATTTTTTTCAAATGAAATTGTCGATAACTTGATGCGTGCCACTGGTTGGGAAGACAGCAAATCTAATGGTTTCTGCGTGCAGGTCTTTTGGAAAGTACTTTTCGCAAGGCAAGCATATTTACGACTTCATTGTGAATGTGCCCACGACTCTGGCGATCGTCGGTGAATTTTTCGGGGCCTCGCGAGGTATGTGTAGCAATCGCACCGCACATTATCCCTGAAACGACTTGTGTGCAAGCTCACGGATGGTGACTCGTGCGACCGCTGCTGCATAATTGTGTCAAATTTGATGCATAAGACTTTTGGCATCAAATTGCCCTTGCATCGAGTTGCCCATCAAGTTTGATCCTCATCTCGGCTTCGAGCATGAAAAAGGCTGCTCTCTGACTTTGTTGTTGTCTTCTAAAGAAAATACTGCCCCTTTGAGGGCCATGGGCATATTGCGCTTGTTGAGAGGCTGCGAGTTCTTTTTCCTGCGGCCAATCTGGCTCATGCTGCTTGAGGTGCGAATTCTCGCTTGAAATGTCAGAGCGCTACCTCGTCCTGGAAATAGATGTTTCTGAAAATTTCTTTGCGTGCCAGGCTGCTCGCAGCGCGACGTTGGTGATGAATCTAGTGGTTCTCGTCGTCTTTCTCTTGACCGCGTACTTTGCGTTGGGCGGAGAACTGTTCGAGGCCGATTCCCTGGACAGGCGTGCAAACTACGAATCGTTTATAGTAGGCTTCATGACATTATTTCAAAGTAAGACGATTCTTGAAACGCATGCTCGAGAGCTGTCAGCGTTGTTTCTTATGGACCTGCAGTGTGCTGTGGCATTGACATGGACCATAAATGTGCAGTCATGACCGGGGACAGTTGGTCGGGTCTCATGTATGTAGGAATGAATGCGGGCTGCTACGAGGATGGAAATCGGTGTGTTCTCACATTCTTGTACGTGTGCACGTGGTGTGCGCTCGTGAGCACCTCACTTGCGCAGTGTGGAGCGCCGCAGTCTGCGTAAAATACGTATGCTTGTATCTGCGATGACCTGTACACTTTCCTCCCATCCTCCCCTTCTCTCTCTCTATCCATCCCGCTCTCCAACCAACACCCTGCCCCCGCGCGCTGCTATCCTCTCTACAGGGTGCCAGATGAAGATTCCCTTCATTACAAGTATTTGCCGACCTATTCGTATTCATGTAAACCGGCAACGTTGACAGTCAACGCCTTTTACTACGTTTTTTGGTTCTTCATCGGACAGTACATCTTGATAACGCTTTTCTTGGCGCTCATTCTCGAAAACTTCCAGGTACTTGCACAAGTGAATGAAGGGGAATATCATTAAAAGGCAAAGTGTGTGCTGAGAAGAATGTACGCTGAGGAAAATCATGAACAATGTCGCTCAGAATATTTGCAACATGCAATGGTAGCCCATACTGACAAACGTGGTTAATCCTCATGTGCGTTGCTGAACGTCACATGGAACTTCAGGTCACCAACTTCATGACTATGGGAAGCGATGCGTCCAAGGACTCCCTCTTGATTCGTGAAGAGGCGTATATAGTGGCGGGCAGAGTCCAAAATCTACCTCCTGAGGCAGTTTCTCAGGAGCTACTTGAGCAGGCATGTTCACTACTGCGCTTAAACCAGAGCCTGTTTTAGGACATAATCATTTACAAATAGGGCGTACATCAAGATATACTTGATGATGGATACTTGAGATACGCCCCCTTTGTAAATAGATCTGCAGAGGTGATAAATGGAAGCATTGGTAAAACAGCTGTGTGTGCGCGCGCGTGTTGAGTACAGTGGCTGTATGCGTGATTGCTCCAGCAAATGATTTACGGCGCTTGCACACACGCACGGAACAGGCATTCTTTGAGCATGCGGACTTCCCGAGTAGCGTAAACGCAGTAATATCTGAGAAAAAGCTCGTGCAATTTGTCAAAAGCAAGCAACCGAAGATGATGTGGAGGCTCACGAAATGTTTCGGGATCGTCTACTTTCGCTATATCATGCGCCGCTACTGCCTACCAGCGCGCTGTGGCAAATGCATTCCCGGTACGGAATTTCTCTGCCTTGGCGTTAGCATCGCCTGCTGAATCTTCCCCTTGGCCGTCTGACTGGCGTGAATTTCTGCAGCATACCCTGGCGACAAGGACTGGCGCGCCCCGGCCAGAGCAGCAATTGCTCCAGCACCAGCATCAGGTTTGCACCGCACTGTCGCAGAAATGTAATGTAAAGCTAGACTTCGCATGATCACCTAAATCCTGTATCTGACTCGCTGGTGTTGCAGATGGTGTGACTGAGGAGATGGAGGAAAGTAAAAAGGAAGACGGGGCCGACAGAAACATGCCCAAGAAGAAGAAACGCAAGAAGCCCTTTTTTCTGCGGCACTCATTCTACCTGCAGATGACCCAGAGCTCGACCTTTTCGACGTGTGTATATCTGGCGATTATTGGCAGCAGGTATATAATTTTCAGAATGAGGGTGGCATTTTGTCTCTTGGCTCTGCTGACATTTGAGAGTGTGCAGTGTGCTTTTGGCGTTTGAGTCGCCCGCCGAGCAGGTAGATGAGGAAGATCACCCGTTTCTTGAAGCTGGCGTCTTCCCAAGAGTATTTTTGCGAGAAATTTCACCATTCATCTTCAGTAAGACCTTTTCCGCGGAGGCGTGTCATTCTGCAACTTGTCACGCCCTTTCTATGCTGCAGCTGCCTGTACTCTGCATCTCTCAACATATGCTTCCATGTAGATGAGAACCGACGTTGCCAGTTGCAGCGGGCCCGGGTGTATGCATGCATTCGCAGCACACACGTTCATGCGCATGTGCCTCGGTGCATGTTTGACGCTTTGCACTTCTGCACAGCTTCCGTGTTTGCCTTGGAGGCAGTCGTGAAAATTCTAGCCTTTGGCTTCTTTATCCCAAGTGACATGAATTTCGACGCATACATGCAAGACGGTTGGAATCGTGTTGATTTCACAGTCCTGTGCATGTCGATCTTTGATTTGGCGGGCGCCGCAAAGTATTTGGGCAGCAACTTCACCAGTGTCATCAAAATTTCTCGCGCATTCCGCCCGATTCTACTCTTGCGAAAGAATCGCGAAATGAAAAAAGTGGTGGTAGCCTTTATGGGTTCGGCGAAGCCCATTGCATATGCGCTTCTCTTCCTCGCATTGGTGACCATTATGTTCGCAACGGTTGGCATGGCCTTGTTCAAGGGCAAGTTTCATTCATGCAATGACGATCTTCTTGATGGATTGGCGGGTCAGGGTAGATTTGATTGTGTAGGGAGTCTGGTGGTTGATGACATCTATGTTCCAAGGGTGTGGTCTGTGCCGAATTCCAATTTCGACAGTTTTCCCATGGCATGCAAAACTCTGCTCAAGTGCTTGACACTGAAATGGGTCGCGGTGCTTACCTCTGCCTCAGATGCCATCGAACAAGATGTGCAGCCAGTGCTGCACTACAATGCGCCTACAGCGTTGTTTTATTTCATGACCCTCATCGTGGTCGGGTCCTTCATTTCACTCAACTTTTTTGTGTCGTTTGTTGTGGATGGATTCTATGCTGCGCAAGGACAGTCAGAAGCAGAGCAGACGGATGAGATTTACTACGAATGGATTCAGCAGAAAATGGTAATTCACTGGCCAGGTGAAGATGTAGATCCTCCTGACACCTGGCTCAGTAACACGGTCCGGTTTGTTGTCGAGTCGTCAATATTTCAGAAATTTTCCGCCGCGTGCGTGCTGACCAACGTCGTCTTCATCTCTTGTAGCCACGAAGGCGAGTCGCAGTATTTTAGTGATCTCATTGCCTATCAGAACAACTTATTTTTTGTCATCATGGTCGTCGAGACGTTCTTAAACTACTTGGCCCAGGGCATTCACAACTTTTGGAAAAACGGGTACAACAGGTTCGACGTGACGCTCATCTTGATCACAGCCGTGTGCACACTGATAGGCTCAAACCTCCGCACGATTAGCCAGATGGTGCGAAGCTTTCGTTTGGCACGGTTTTCGAAGACTTTGCTCAGGAACAAGCTCATCAGCGCCATGTTTGACACGGTAGCGCTCAGTATTGGGCAAGTGCTTCCCGTCGTTCTTGTCTTGTGCCTCGGCATGAGTATCTTTGCTGTCATTGGAGTGGCGTTTTTTGGTAATATCAAGATGGGCACAAGACTGGGCGTACAGGCCAACTTCCAGGATTTTGGCTCGGCGTTTCTGACCCTCTTCCAGATCCTGTTTGGAGATGAATGGCATGACCTCATGGAAGACTGCGCTCTCCAGCCACCTTATTGCACGCCGAATTTTGTGGCGCACGACGGGCGCATCCTCAGCTACGGAGACTGCGGTCTTGCTTATTCACCCGTGTTTTTTCTGTGCTTCAAGGTTCTGTGTGAGTTCACAATTCTCAACCTGTTTGTCGGTATGATTTTGAACAACTTCAGTTTTTGTGCCGACGGCGGCAGTACTAAATCGGTCATCACTGAGGAAGATATCGAGAAATTTGCCACCATCTGGGTCAAGGAGGCCGACATGAAAAGGACAGGAACGATTCCCATGGATTTCATATACAAGCTCATGTTTCGCATAGGTGCTCCTCTGGGCATGTACGGCACAAAGCAGAATATTGCGCGTTTCCTTTGCGTGCGCGAGGATGTCCGGCGGCGAGTGCAGAAATTGGATGACGCATCAAGTGACGGCACCGCCACGCGCTTCTTCAAGTGGCTCGTCCAAGTAGAGATGCTCAAGTACGAGCAGGCGCTCCTGGACTGGAAAGAGACCCAGAAGAAGGCAAAACAGTACGCGCGAGAACTCAGAGAGCGCGATTACTCTGACACGAAATGTTCGTTTGAGGACAGTGATGATGACGTCTCTGATGACAGCAAGGGGGGGGGGGGCGGAGATGAAGACGAGGGGGAAAGAAATGAGGCTGGAGAAGGGGAAGATAACGACCACGTGGCTGGCCTGAATTTCGGTGGCAATGTTGCGCATGTGGAATGGGATAGTGTGCCAGATGGTGATAGTATGGCAGAACTTTCAACAGCATCGTGCCGCAATCCTGCGAATTTGCACGTGTTCGATTGTCCCTCGTCGTCTCCGTTGCCCGGGTGTCTGCAATTTGACAGGGAAAGCATGCCAGCTGGACACGAAAGGGGTAGCGAATTTTATGGGAGAGACAAAGGTGCAAGTGATGTGCATTGGGTGTCTGGAATGCAGATGGGACACGGAGGTGCCCCGAAAAATAAGGGGCGGCCAAAAGCCGGCGTGAAGAAGGTGAAGAAAAAGTCTCAAGGTGCATACAATCCCAACGTGGCCGAAATCATGGCTCGGCGAGAAAGTAAGAAATCATCCATGCTTCAGCCCAGTCGATGTACAGTCTGCCGACAGAGGCCGCCATCTGACTCTTGTGAACGTTTGCAGGGCAAAAGCAAGAGCAGATGGACGCATGGATAGCAGAAGACAGGTGGGAAAACTCCCCTCTATATAGCCGGGGTTTCTCTTGCCCTTGCACTTGATTCATAATTGCGATTTTGTGCGCAGGATGAAAAAGGCATTTGTGGAGGAGGCCAAACTGAACACGGGGCCCAAGATCACGTGGGAGGTAACATGATCGAAGCGATGCTGTGCCAGCAACCTGGGCGTTGATGCATTAACGCCTAGTAAGTATTGAGGATCAACTTACGAAGGTTTGGGTATCGCACAGATGAAAATCGCGGGGTTCTTCCGCTGGTTTTTCGAAGCTCTTGTCTCCAAGCGCACAGCAGTAGTCTCAAAGAGGCTGAAGGGCTACGCTTGCTACGATGACGTCTTCAATGCCTTGCTTTATTGGAACAACAAAGATGACATTATTCCTAACTCCCTGAGTAAGTACCGTTCGCGCTCCCATTATGATATTCGCTGATCTCTTCAAAAGAAATAACTGTTGAACCTTTGTCGTGGCAGTCGAAAGTCGGCGTATTGATGACGACGAAATTATCTCTGAGGTCGCCAACCAGCTAATTGAGGGGCTCATTCGAGGCGCGATTTTCCGACGAAGGCAGCGGCAGATCAACAACAACTTGAAAAGACAGCAGGCTGTCGCGAAGTCTGTCAGTTTGATGAAGAAATTCCACAGGGGCAAGCAGCAGGAGAAGGAGGAGGCAAGACTGAAGGTAGAGAGAGCGCCGACGCCTGTGCAGCGACCAGCTACGCCAGTGCTCAACGCGTGCCATATGGTCGTGCACAACGAAGGTGCAGAATCTTCGCGCGGGACTCTTGGTTTGACCTTTTCAAAAGTCATTCTGCTCTCTGGGGCTTGCCTACCTGTGTCCGTCCAGACAAAACCAGGCTGTCGTAAGGACCATACATCTGACTTTGTGAGCGCATGTCTGCAGCAACCTTGATTCTGGAGATGAGGGTCGACTCGCACAAGTTGGCGAACAAGGCCATGGGTTGGGGGTTCAAGTTGATGGAGGATGGCGTAATGGGACTCAACGACCGCGGCATCGGGCTGCTGTTAGAGCAGCCCGAGGTCAAGGAAAACTTGAAGGTTTTGAATGCACAGCGAGACGTGCAAAGCCTCTCCGGCGACGAAGCTCGCCTTTTGCGCATGGCTGCTGATGTAGGCAGAATAGAAATGTCAGCTGCGTCTTGCAGTGTGTGCTCGTCTGACCGTTGAATTTTGTGCAGATGAACGGCATTGATCTGCTCGACGTGCCCGACATCGCAGAACTGCCTTATGAACATCTTGCTACAATCCTCGATGACCCAATGGTGAAAGCTAAGCTCTCTGCCATGCAAAAAGAGGTGGAGGAGAAGCGGAAGGCAGCGGAGCTGGATGAGGAGAAAATCCGTAACGGGACCAAGACCCCTGCTGAAGTTGCGGAGCTGAGGCGCGTCAAAAAGCAGAAAGAGCGCCTCGAGCAGCTCAACCAGAAGATTGAAACAGAAAAGGCTGAACTACAAGCTCAACTCCAGGAGGCCCAAAAGCAGTCGCAAGCCCTGTCAAAGGACTTCAACCATGCGCGGCGAGAAGCGGCACACTTTGCCAATGAGGCGACACTCGCGAAAGCGCGACTGGCCCAGAAGGCGGAGGAGTCAACAGTGTCACAAACAGTGCCCGAGCAGCTTGCCATGGATAAGACCGCTACCGCAGTGCCTGCGCACACTGGGGGAATGGGCGGCACTCACGCCACACACACCATTTTTGAGGACCGAGACGATGATATATTCGACGGATCCCCAGAAGAGGTGTCGAAGAAGCTGCAGCAGAGGATCGCATTCCAAAAGCGTACGCTCGCGCGCCTCGAACAGGAGCTGACGAAATTCAAGAACGGGGACCCGAGCGCAGGAAAGCAACGGCTGCCGAGTTCCTGGGCGTACCGAGGCGATGATGAGGCGATGAAAGCATTGCGGCAGCAGAAAATTCTCGATGCCAAAGAGAAACGCGACCAGCGCCTCCATGGGGGCACCTTTGGGCGCCAAGACTCGATTGTGGCTGTCCTGGGTGTGGAAGCGGACACTCCGAAAAAGACCGGCCCAACGTGGCGGGCTGGCCCAGGCGCCAAGAAAAAGCCCTCGTGGCTTTGAGTCTGCTCGCCTGAAGAAGAACGTGAAAGAGAGAGTGGTGTGTATGGTACTCTTTCAGTAACCAGTGTGCATGTGGCTTTGAGGCAGCATATTCGGCCCGAAAATTTCCTCTACCCACTTCTCTGGGGTTGGCGAGCGAGTGTGCGGACTGGTGGGTGTAATCTTGTAAAATAAATAAGAGAAGACTGCTGCACATTTAAGAATGAGGCCCCACCGTCACTCTGATCCAGAACCTGCAATGCAGCGCGCTGCAGAAAACGCTCTCGTGGCAGCGCTGGGAGGTGATCAGACAATGAGGCATCAAGCTTGCGGGTCCACGCAACAACACTTTAGTACTCGATTACATAATATTCTCCTGCTACAAGACGGCGCGCGCTACCCCTCCTGCGTCGCTCACACTGCACTCGCTCTCGGTCCAGAAGCCCAGGCTTGCGACACGTCCCGGGCCCCACGCGCCATTCCAATTTCCTAGCTTCGGCGCGCCGACGCAAGGAATCTCACGACCGCTTCCGGGCGCAACAGGCCACGGCGACCCACAGCGACAGGATCCTGCGCGGGAAAGCCTTGACGTAGACCGCAGTGGCGAATTGCGTGTCGCGATCGTTGCCGCCCTCCCCTGTGATGGGACCCGCGTGGTGGATGTCGGCATTGTAAATCTCCTGGATGATGGGCTCGATGTCCGTGTAAGGCCGGTTGATGTAGAAACCGGTGATTTCGTTTTGCTTCAGGAACTTGTCGAGCTCAGTGTGCAGCATGTCCTCGGTGTACTCCATCTCCTGGTGTGACGCGAGCTCCATCTTTTTGAGAATCTTCTCGAGCTCCTTGCCCATGGCTGCGTTGTCATAGTGGCCTTTGCCCTCGCGGCTGCGCCAGTGCTCCATCCGCCCCTTGATCAGATTCTGCACAAACGTCTTGACCTGCAGCCACGCGCACACACACGCATTCGTCAGAGCGTGCAGAGGCAGGCAGCCAAGCCGACAGGTCTCTCCACGAACAATCCATGAATCATCTATGAACCTATTATCAGCTATCAACCTACCAGGCCACCATGCGCGTGACACGTAATTAATTAAGACGTGTGCGCATCAGAGCCCGTGTGTGTGCTTGTTGTAATAGACTGTGTTCTCTTACTATGAAATGTGTTCTCTTGCTATGAAATGTGTTCTCTTACTATGAAATGTGTTCTCTTGCTATGGAATGTGTTCTCTTGCCATAGTGTGTGTGTTTGTGTGTGTATTATGTATACTTCACATACATACCGCAACAGAGCCCTTGCGAGCTTACACACACACATATGCCAGCAGGGTCAGCAGACGCGCGCTTGCACCCTACACCCTAAACAGTATCAGTAGGCCCCGGGGCACAGGGTCAGTAGGCGATAGTGTAGGCGAGGGCACACACACAGACGCACGAATA
>Ga0209713_10001933_pt1 | contig 12680 bp, 7 predicted proteins | sample ArcOceMetagenome_3_FD_187444 | JGI IMG/M metagenome (GOLD analysis project Ga0209713, IMG submission 187444) | Marine eukaryotic phytoplankton communities from Arctic Ocean - Arctic Ocean- Svalbard ARC20M Metagenome (SPAdes) (version 2) | ecosystem: Environmental > Aquatic > Marine > Oceanic...
GGATGCGGAGGTGTGCTGAGCTGCGGTGGTTTGCAGACGGCGACCTCGAAAGTTGGCGAGCGAGACGAAGCCGGAGCTCAGAGAATAGGCCTGGACGCATCGCGCCGCGGCTTCATCCAAGGATGCGCGGCAGCGCGTTGGCGCTGCTGCTCATCGCGGCGTGCTCGCGGCACGGCTCGGGCCTCCACTCCAAACCGGTCCGTCCTGGGCCCTCCGCTCGGCCGACTTCGGCCGCGCCAGCCAGGCCCTCATTCAGCACCATGACGAGAAGGGACTCCTTGCTCGCGGGCCTGGCGGCCGCCACGCTGCTGGCGCCCCGACCCGCCGAGGCCTCCTTTGGCAGCGCGCGTGGCGCGGTCACGTCGCCGCCCAAGCTGAGGACCGTCTTCGACCTGCAAGGCCTCAATTCGCTCGATCCCATCAAGCAGGCGCAGGTCGAGTCGGCGCTGCAGCCGTCGCAGGTGGACCAGCTGCTGAAGGAGCTGCAGCAGAGGCGGCTAGATCTACAGGCACGCATCGACACGATGGCGAGTGACATTGCGCGCGACCGCGACATCCAGCAAGCCGAGGCAAATGTCGAGAAGGCCGAGGAAAAGGTCCTGAAACTCGAGGCGGAGCTGCAGCAGGCGGAGGCGCGCCAGGCGCTGCTCTCCGCCGAGGAGAAGCGCGAGAGCGCGGACCCGCGCTACAAGCGGTCGACGGACAAATCTGAGACGGACGCGCCACGCGGCGTCCGCAGGCTACCCAAGCCGGCGCAGCCACCGCCTCAGAAGGCCTCTAGCCTGCGCGAGCAGCTCGAGCGGCTGCTCACGGAGCAGCGCGACGCCAAGGAGGAGCTGACCGAGCAGCAGGCGCGTGTGGCGAAGGAGCGCGCCGAGGCCGACTCGGCGGTGCAGATATTCGTCGCGGAGCTGAAGCAGAAGCAGGAGCAGGAGGATCGGCTCGCCAAGCGCGTGAGCGTGATGGCGGCGCTCAACGCGCAGCCCGACTGGTTCAACTACGTGGCGGCCTTCATCAGCGGGAGCGTCTCGACGTCGATCATGCACCCGCTCGACACGCTCAAGACGCGGCAGGTCGCGGCGACGGGCACCGTGATTGCCGACGCGTCCGGCATGGAGGGCTCCGTTGCGCCGACGGGCGGAGGCGGAGCCGGAGGCGGAGGCGGAGGCGGAGGCGGCGGTGGCACGAGCGCCGTCGCTGGTGAGGCGACGGGGGGGCAGAGAGGCGCGGCTGACGGGGCTGGCCCCGCATACGACGGCTCCTCGACGGCAGGGGGCGCGCCGGCAGCCGTGGGGGCGGCCGCCGCGCCGGTGGCCACAGCCACGCTGTCAGCAGAGGGCGAGCAGCAGCGGCAAGCGCTGTCGACGCCGCAGTCGTGGGGTGGCTATCCGCAGGACGACGGCGCGGTGGCCGCGGTGCAAGAGGAGGTTGCTGCGGTGCAAGTGGGGGAGAAGGAGGAGACGCCCCAGGCCGTAGCGGCGGCGGCGGTCGCTGTCGAGCCGCCGCCGCCGCAGGTCGAGTGGAGCCTGCACGAGTACCTCTCGCTGTACCAGGGCATCACGGGCGCCCTGGTCAAGGAGGGGCCGCCCTCGGCGCTCTACCTCGGCGTGTACGAGTTCGCCAAGGCGAAGCTGCTCGCCACGACGGCGCTCGACCCGCTCGCGGTCTACCTGATCTCGGGCGCGCTGGGCGAGACCGTCGGGTCGGTGGTGCGCGCGCCCGCCGAGGCGGTCAAGTCGCGCGTGCAGAGCGGCATCGACGCCTCGACGCCCGAGTCGGTCCAGCGCGTGCTGCTCGACCCCAAGGGGCGCGCCAACGTGGTCAACGCGTGGTCGGCGTCGCTGTGGCGCGACGTGCCGTTTGGCGCCATCCAGCTCGCCATCTTCGAGGGGCTCAAGTCGTACATCATCAACTCGCCCAACGTCGTCGACTTTGACGTCGATACGCTCATGGCCGAGGCGGTGCTCGGTGCGACGGGCGGCGCGATCGGCGCCTTCGTCACGGTGCCGATGGACGTGATCACGACGCGGATCATCACGCAGGGCACGGGCGAGCAGGGGTGCGACGAGGACGACACGTGCGTCGAGCAGGTGGGCTTCATCGACATGACGCAGCGCGTCTACGCCGAGGGCGGCCTCAAGGCCTTCTTCACCGGCTGGCAGGCGCGGACCTTCTACTGGGCGCCCGCCATCGGCATCTTCCTCTCGTGCTACTGCTCCGTACGCCAACAAGCCGTCGTCGCGGGACTCTTCGGGGCGGTTGTCCCGTGAGTGGGTCCTCCCGAGGTTGTATGCCCTGTTGCCAGGAACACTCTAATGATTGGTATTTCGTGTGTGAGCGTTTCGCATTTCTACGTTTGAAGTGGTCTGCAAAGCGATTTAGCGATTTATGCGTGTGTTTTTGCCTGAACTGCTGCTCGGGAGAGGCCCGTCGGCTTACACCGGACACTGATCAGCGGACCACGTGGTTCAACCCCACCATTGGCGCCAGCACAGCGCGCTTCTTACACCGACTCGACCCTGTTCGGTGTCGTCGAGGCTGAGATCGCGGCTGAGAACCGGCATCGCACCAACGAGATCGAGCAGGGCAACCTCGAGAAGTACCACGACCAGCTCAACTCCTTCAACACGCAGGCGACGCTCATCCTGGGCTTTGCGCTCGCCAGCCTCAACGCCGACAATCTGATAGCGCTCGGCGATGACCAGAGTAAGTACTGCCTGTATAAGAAGGAGCGGCAGGCGTGGGGCTACCTCTTCGGCATCTCGACCGTCGCGTGCATCTCGATCTCGTTCACGTGCATCGCCTCGTCCTTCTACCTGATCATTCGGTCGCAGCACTTTGCGCTCAACGTCGGCGTGCGCCCGGCGCTCGCCATGGTTCGCACACATCGCTCGCGTATCATCGTCGTATTCGTGATCGGGCTGCTGTTCTTCTTCCTCTCGGCCATCGCGACCATCTGGATCTTCCTGGGTCAGGCAAACTGGCGCAGCATCACGGCCCCGACACCTGGCTCCTGCGCTGCGGGCGGCGCCGACGTGGCCGGCTGTTCCGAAGGCTCGTGGGAATCGAAGGTGGTGCTGCTCGACGACGGCTCGACTCGCATCACTTGCCTCAATCCACATTCGGCCGAAGATCACGACACCCAGGAGACGGTGACGCGGGTCTTCGCGATTGTCGTCACCACCACCTTCATCATGAGCCTGCTCTTCGGCGCTGGCTTCCTCGCATACATCAAGTGGGACTTTGACCGGCTGGAGGGCTCGCTGCTGAATGCCAACCATCCCGTGTCGAGCCGTCCACATCGGCCCGGCGGCGGCAGGACGGAGGTGCCCATGGTCGTGGCAGCCGTGCCTCCGCTCGAGCAGCAGCGGACTTAGGCCCAGCCGCTCTGTGGGGATCATTTAGTCTCACGGTGACAGGTTGAGTCAACCGGTTTCATGATACAACATAGCTGCTGGTTCTCTGACACGTAAAGTTTCGTCTCAGTCTTACACTTACTACGACCGTGTACCGACCGCACCGAAGGCACGTCCGTCGGTCCGAAGACCTCAGCGGCAGACGGCGCTGGTCCGCTGGTGCCACGCGCGTGTGAGGGTCGCACGCGGCGCGGCGGGCGACGCGGTAAGCCGCGATGGCTTTGCGCACAGCGTATCTCTGGTCGTTGGCTACGCGGTCCAGCGCGGCGCATGAGGCGGAAGCAATCGCTTGCGCATCGCGGTAGAGCGCAAGATCCCACTTGTTTTGCGTGCGCAGCACAGACAGCCTCGTCGGACATTAGACACCTCGGACCCCAAGCCAAAATTGGACCCCAGACTGCTCATAGCCGGACCCGGTTCGTGGCCCGGGCGCCGTCTCGAAAGCCAATAGCCAAACCGACGGCGTTGCGCCTCCCCCCAAGCCCATGTTTGGTTTACAAGTAGGGAGCGCGTAATGCACGCAGTCTCCGCGCGAGCCCAACACTCGAGCTGATTCTGGCGCCCCGCCGACTTCCGGCACACCCCAACGGCGCGACCATATCTTCTGGCATGGCGGGGCGGCTCTGCGCCATCATCTTGCTTCTCGGCGGTTCATGCGTCGCAGGCTTCGACGCACAGGAGGGACCGGCGGTTGCCCTTGCATACGTGCGCTCGTTTGGCGAGCACGGTGACTCGGATGGCTCGCACGTGCGACCGACGCACACAATTGCGCTTCCCGAGGAGGCTGGAACCGAGACGCTGCTCGTGGTAGATAATGGCAATGGTCGCGTGATCAAGCTGCGTGACGGCAAGCAGGTCGCCACGTTTGGCACGGGCGACGGCGAGGACAGCTTGCAGACGCCGACGGCCATTGCGGTCGATGGCAACATTCTTGCGGTGACCGACACGAAGGCGCACCGTGTGGTTGTGTACAATCTCAAGACGGGAGACTTCATCCGTGCGGTCGGTAATGCGGAGGTGCTCAGCCATCCGATATCGCTTCGCATCCACGGCAACGAGCTGTGGGTAGTTGAGTACAAGGGCCATCGACTGGCAGTGCTCGACTTCACGACGGGCGAACTGATCCGGCGGGTGGGGGAAGGCGGGCACCTGACGGAACCGCGCGATCTGGCCTTTGTGGGCGACGAAATTGTCGTCACAGACACGGGCTCCGACCGCCTTGTGGTCTTCAGCCACTCGGGCGAGTTCCGGCGCATCCTCGGCGAGGCCCAAACAGGGGTCGGCAAGAAGCAATTCAAGCAGCCGTACGGTGTGGACGTGATACCCGGGTTGGCGCCAGGTGGTGGCGACGCGCTCATCGTCTCCGACTACGCGGCGCAGAGTGGCACCGTTCACATCGTTGACCCAGCGACGGGCGCCGAGCTCACCGACCAGCTGAAGTTCATCATCGAGCCAGATGGCACAAAGCGCGTCATTGGCGGGCTCAACTACATTCACGTTGATATGCCGGCGATGCGAGCATTCGTCGGCTGCATGCAGACCCACCAGGTCCATGAGCTTACCTTTGACCCTGCAAAGGCAGAGCGCGTCAAGGCGGAGCAGCTGGAGGCCTGGGCACGCAAGAAGGAGGAGCTGTGAGTTGAAACTCAACCTCAAAAGTAGAGCTCCTAGCGTCGAAGTCCGTCTCGCTTTCATGGGTGTTTCAGTTTAGGCAGTTTAGGCTGTTTAGGCTGTTTAGGCGATGCTTTTGCCGGCTACTACCCCAGGACTCTGCACTAGAGCGCCCGCGGGTTGGCATCCGCTCTATAGCGGTGGTGCCTGCGGTCGTGACGTTCGGGAAAACAAACCGCGTGCCCAAAAAGGGCAGGTGCTTGCTTGCCATGCGTCTCCTCGCGCTGACGCCGCTCCTCCTCGCGACATGCGCCAACGCTCGCCGCCAGATGTCGAGTAGTAGGAGGCAGCAGATGACTGGGGGCTCTGGTGGCGGCGGAGCAGTTGCTACTGGTGAGGCGGGCACGTCGTACTCGTTCGAGCTCAAGAACATGCGCGAGATACACATATGCGCCGCTGGCACGCTGGTGCGAGCGGATGGACTGCAGGACACCAACGGTCACATGATCTTCATTGCCACACATCTCCAGGCGGCGGTCCTGCAGCTCATTAACACGCTCAAGGTGCCGCTGCATAGGACATTCCTGATCAACGTCCAGCTTGCAGTGGCTGCATTGCTGCGTGTGGGGTGGATGCAGGCCGCGGCGCTCTCCAGTCCATTCTTCCACGCATTTCACTCCACGGCAGTCACGCTATCACAGCACATGGCCGAGCAGATGGCAACCCTGACTGGGGAGGTGGTCGATGCGCAGCGGCTGAAGGAGGGGACGCTGTTTCTGCCTGGCCTGGCCCTCCGTTCCGCTCAAAAGACATCGGGCCTCATGCACGAATGGCAGCGCGTCGCCCAGGCGCGCCTTCAAAAGAAACCTTACCAAGATATTGTGCTGGAGGGCGCCGACACACATGAGAAAGCCCGGGTGTCGGACGACTTGAACATGTCGGAAGAGAAGGACCGCATGGCCAACTTCTGGGAGAGAGCCGACGGCATTCCGGCTCCCAAAACAGAAAAGACGCACTGGACTGTGGGCCTCGCCAAGGAGCTAAGGAAGGTCAACGACCCCGAGCGGCTGAAAGAGGAACAGGAGACGCAAAAGGCGTGGCTGAAGACCGGAAGAATGCTGCCGGTCCGGCCAAAAGACGGCCCAGCCAAACCAAAGGAGGAGACACGTCAAGGTGAAGGTGGGGATAAGCTTGAGCGCAACCAGCACCTGCCACTGTCCGCGTCGTTCCTGCAGGTAGATGCCGTGCCGAACGCATGGATGGCCGCTTCCGCCGCCTCCAGAAAGCGTCACAGTGTCAACGTTGAGGCTGCGCCATCGCCGTGGCCTTCGCAATCGACCTTCGAGAGAGCAGCGTACCTTGCGGCTGCGTGGAACCAAACGGCGCATCGCACAACAAACGTGACGACGGCCGCGGCGTTGAACATGACGATGCTCGGCAGCGTCAAGTTCCCTTCGCTTCTGCACTCGGCGCGCACCATGGCCTACGCGACCCAGGAAAAGCTGGAGGAGCTACAAAGTCAGGTGGCGGGTGTGGCGAAGATCCGATTCTTTTTGAACAAGGCGCAGCTCATGCTCGGCAATTTTGCAAACCACGTGGCGGCGCTCAAGGACAATCTGGCATGCGTGCGTCAGGAGATCGAGGAGGGGATGCAGAGTGGCATTGTGTGGCCGACGTGGATCATCAAGCTGTATGGTCTACTCGAGTTCAACGGGAGCGTGGTGTGGCGGCTGATGCTAGCTATCCTGGCGTCGCGAGCCAGCGCCCACTCCGTCGGCCAGCGACTGCTTCATGCATGCGACACGTATGCCCTGCTCCTGTGGCAAAGCCTGATGGCGCGTGCGGCGCAGCTGAGCCCATTGGGTCCATATGGAGGCGTGGAGTTCCTTGGCACCTTCCAAAATCCCTTTGCCAACATTGCGGATCCTCGCTTGATCCTGCCTGGCTGAGGGTGAGGCGGCGTGCGGTGTGAGCGCCGGCTTCGTCGTGTCTTCTTGGCTCGCATGTTAGGTGTTAATTTTTGACAGTTTTTTGGCTGTAATCACAATAGTGTTAACGCAACCCGCTCCGCCCGAGACTCTCTGTCGCCCGCCTGAAGCGCTCAGCGCAGTGTGCCCTCTATGTGCCCTCCGACGGAGCTGCAGCGTAGACGACACGTCGACCCTGACGTCGACAATGTGCACGCAAAACACGGTCCTCGCGCGTTGCCTCGGTATCCTGAGCAGCCCCTGATGCGCGGGCCGTGCGAGGCGAGCTTGCATCGCCCATAGAACGCAGGACCACCTCAGACTTTCGGCGTGACGCCAAACGAGACTGTCGGCTCGAGGCTTGCGTCAGGCGCTGCGGTGGGCGGCGCCGTGCCGGCCATGCTGCCGTGGCGAGAGGTGCCCTCCGCTGAGGGGTCCCGGGACTCCTCTCTCAGCGGAGGGCAGCCCACACCTAGCTGCCCGGCAGCCCCGCGCGGCGAGGAGGAGGACGGGTCGCCGTCTGGGGGCGGCACGCCATGCAGTGCGTTGTTGTTGCCGACATGCAACTGGATCCCGTCATTCGGCTGGTGCGAGAATCGCCTCGCCCCACCCGGCGCAATTGGTGCACCCGTCGAGAAGGTGTCTCGCCACGCCCCCTTGGTTTCATGATCGAGGTTTGCGAGACCCGCGGTCGAGATTTGTCGGACGCGATCCGTCATGGTGCCAGCAAACGAAGGGTTGCGCAGGCGAGACTCGGCCCGACCGCGGACATTGCCACCCGGAATCGTCGCGGTGGGGTCGCCGTCTATCCTGACGTTGGCGCTGTTGCCTGCATGGCGGGAAAGAGGTCGAGGGTTGAGGGGCGGGCATGGAGGGCACACGTCGTCACGTTCCTGGGTGCCAATCAAGGGGCCCGCGTTTTTGCGACAGGCTTTGTTGCCGCCAAACTCCATGGCCGACTGCCCCTTGCGCCCCATCGCAGTGGGCGATGGAGCGGTCATCCCCATACTAGCCCGCACCGCGTTGCCGTTGAAGCTGCGCAGACAGGCAGACACGCGGCTCAGACGTGCCACTCTTCGCGGGAGCCTTACGGTGCGCCAGGGCAAAGCGCTCGGCCGAAGGGATACGAGTGGCGGGAGGGATTGAGGCCACAGGCGAGTGCAGAAAGGTGGCGGGCGGCGGGCGCAGGTGTGCCGACCTCCTGGGATGAGGAGAATGCGCGCACGCCTGAGGTGACGCGGGCACGCGCCGCGACGCAGGGCACGAGCGGGCCGCCTGCTCGAGCGCGGGAGGAGGGGCGGCGTGGCGTGGCGTGGCGTGCCTGCGGCAGGACGTCGCTCGCCACGCCAGCTCGTCCGAGTCGACGGGCGGCGGCGGCGGGTACTCGCGGTCCGAGATGTGGCCCGGCTCTCCAGACCACGCGGCGGTGATCATGCCCGGCTCCACCGGGCCCGCCTGGGAGGCCCGGATCACCTGCGCCTCGGGGGTCTCGCCCTTGATCGTGTCGGGGTGGAACTGCTTCGCGCCCTTGTACTGCTGTATGGCGTCCTCGGGCGAGAGGAGCCAGATGCCGAGCATCATGATGCAGTGCACCATGATGTACGCAATCCACTTGTCGACGACCTTGTAGTCCTCCCACACGACCAGGCCCGTGATCAGGTTGATGACGAGAGTCGCGCACGTCTGCATCGGCACGAAGATCCCCTGGTCGACGGCGGTGGCGGCGAGGATGAGCGAGATGACGTTGATGGCCGCGAAGATGATCGCCAGCAGGAAGAGCGTGTACAGGAACAAGGGAGGCACGTCGGCCGCGAACATCTTGCTCACGCTGGTGCCGATGACGGCGGAGCAGACCTGCGCGGTCACATACACGAGCAACGAGAGGTTCTGCCCCGGGGGGTTGCCGGCGTCGGTCCTCCTCTTCAGCACGACCATCATCACGCAGCAAAAGATGCTAAAAAAAAAGAGGACGATGGTCCATATGATTGCCATCGGCTCCTGCGAAGTGGTGCGGCGGTGCCGAGTGGGAGCTTTACTCATACGGGAAGCGGGAGGGGAGGGGCAGCGAAGGGTATGGGAGGGGGTGGGAGGAGAGAGGTGGAGAGGTGGGAGGAGGCGGGGATTGCGCGCGGGGGCACACCTGGATCATGCGAATAATGTCCTGACACTCCTGCTCGCCGGGCCCGACATCAGGCAGCGTCAGGATGGCGCAGGCGATACAGTAGGTTCCGACCCGCTGGTTTTTCGAGAACGTGTCCATCCGCAAGATCACACCGATGATGATCAGGTTGAAGAGCAGCTTGGACACCATCACGGTCGGCACCGAGAGGCTGACGGGTCCGAACCACGAGCCGATGATGTAGGCGACGGAGGCAACGCCCATCAGCAGCAGATTGACGACCATGTGCAGCCGCTGCTGGCATTTGCTGTACACCGTACCGAGCTTGGCCTTGTGTTCCGGATAGGCCAGGCACCTGCGTGGTCGCGTGTCGTGGGGGCGTGCGTGCAAGGTCGGTCAACGGTGCCTCGCTGGCATCCCAAGGGCGCCAGGGCGTGCGCGGATGGATCGGAAGCCACGGGGCAGCCGCACGGCCCGCGCACGAGCGGCCACTGGAGGGCGGTCCTACTTTTTTACTCTGTGGGCACATCGTCGAGGAGACCTCCAGCAGCCCGCCGAAGGCGCTGAGCGCGATGCACAGGGGTATCGAGGGCGAGAACAGCGACTCCGCGCATGCGCCGTCGCCACTGCCGGGCTCGGCGGGCGGTGGCAGGCTCGGCGCTGACATCGGCTGCCTAAAAGTAGATGACAAAGAGGCAGGCCTGGTGTGATCAGCGCAGCCAGCGTTACAGGCTTGCTAGCGCTAGCGCCAGATGGGTTATGGGTGGCTAGCGGAGGAGGAGGAGTCGCTCGTGGCCGTGGTGGCCGCTCGACACGTGCCAGCGGCCTGGAGTGGGGGGCGATGGCAGCTGGACTGGGGGGCGATCGCTGACGATCTCGGCACCGGAAGGACAGCGTTAGCAGTGCAGGTTCGCTATCGGGCACTGGCTGCCAAAGGTACCGGACTGGAGCCGCCGCCGCGCTTCCAAACCCAGATGCGCTCCATCCTCGAGCAGGCTCGGCGGCGCGCGGCCAGCCATCTTCCTTGGGCCGAGGCGGTGGAGGAGCAAGCTCTCCAGTCGTGTGCCCGCCTCGAGCAGGCTGCCTCCATCCACGGCATGCACTGCACGGATGGCAAGAAGTGCAAGCTGCACTGCATCGTGACCTCTCGTGGTCACCGGCCGTCGCCGACCGGTGACCTGCGCGTCGCCGCGTGCGTGCTCATCCACACGCTGCGACAGCGCGGAGCGACACTCACGTTCAAGGAGGTCGCACAGTTTGCAAGCCAGACCGACGCGGCGGGCGGCGCCCAGCTGTCGCACGCGGAGGTCGGCAAGCCGTTTAAGCCTGTGTCGGACCTGCTGACCGGCCTCGCCGCACGGCGGTTTCCGTGCTGCGACGTACCAGCCGATGCCTTCCCGGTGGAAGCGGAGACGGGCGATCGGGAATCGGCGACCGCCGGCAGCGCCGACGCCGCCACCTCCGACGCCGGCATGGACATGGCATGCGCACACTCCGGCGGCCACCTTGCCAATTACCTGGGGCTCCTGGAGCGCGTGTGTGCGGAGCTCGAGTGGCCGGCTTGGGCGGTGCGCATCGTGACCAGGATTTTGACGGAGTTGGTGGCTACGCTGGGCACGTCCGGTGGCTGGTCGTGTGGAATCGAGGAGAGGGCGTCGCAGCCGGCCACTGTCGTGCGCTGGGCCGTGATGGGCGTGCATCACGTGTGCACCGAGCGTTCGGGGCTGCCGGCGCTGCGCTCGTGCTGCGCGTGCGATCTGTCCCAGTCCAGGCTCCATAACGCGCGGATGGAGCTCAACAGGCTGCTCGGCAACAGCTGGCCCGACAAGATCAGGTTCATGTTCACATTCGACGAGGGCCGCGCGCTCGAAGCCGCCTCTGCGGCCACGTCCTCGTCCGACTCGCCGCCGCCAGCGAAGCGCGCGAAGACGGACGACGCCACCGCCGCCGTGCGCCGCTGGCGCAGCCTCCATGACTCGCTGCAGCGGCGGCAGCAGACCGACGAAGCGCAGCGCGCCGCGGGCATGCCCGGGATGTCGGCGCCCGAACGGGAGCATCTCTGCGCCGCGATCGCGTCGTTGGCGGCCAGGCTGCAGCGGACGCGTGGTGTAGGAAAATGAGTCTCTATTCAGGCAGAGGCCTTCACTAAAATACCAAAGCGACGACCTATGGTGATTTTACCCCCTGACTGTATCTCGAGATGGGAGCCGAGCTGGGGACTGGCTCGCCAGCATTGGCTGTGGCGACGCGCCGAGCTGGCGACGACGCATATGTCGCGCTGGCTACGCTTCTGTCCATTCTGCTAGCCACGCAGCAACTGGTGAAGTTAGCGACGCGCTCTCGCTCGCCGTGCAGGCTCAGTTCACCTCCACGGACCCCGCTGCGAAGTGAGTGCATGTCGCGGTAGGTGCCATCAAGCTCATTCACTGCCGCCGTGAGCTCCGCTCCTCCAAGCCGCACAATGAGCCTGGCCACCGACGCTTTTCGATTATGTCTCCTCGGGTGACGATGCTCGCACGTTTGGCGTGTCCACCGTCTGTCCGCTCCTGACCCGCCGTCGCCGTTACATATGGTCGCCGCCAGCGACGCTCCTCCCTTCGCCATCGCCGTCGCAGCTGCGCTCCTCCACGATCACGCCAGTGCCCTCAGTATGCCCGCTGCCGCTTCGCTCTCCCAGCCGGCTCTTCAGCACGTGCACGCTCGCGCCTTGGGCGTGGCTATGCCATCAGTCCTGCGACGCGAGCGCCTTCGGCGCCGGTCTGCTCAACATTCGGCGTGACCATGGTGTCGTGATGGCTGCTCGTGTGTCAGCGCTGATGCTGCAGCTGGCGGGGCGATCGGAATGCACCAGAGCGTCATCGGCTAAAGCGTCGACGTGTATGGCCAGCGCCTTGCGTGCCTGCCGCAGCCGAGGTGATGCTCGACGCCGGAATCGACGGACGACGGCCATGCCACTACACGTCAGCGTCGGCGAGCTGACACCGCGGTCTCACGCACCACCACGCCGGCCTCAGCTCGAGCGCGGCTGCAGCAGCTGGACCACGTGCAGCGGCAGACGGTGCGCCACGCGACGTGCAGCCTCGGCACGATCTCGACGGACGCGATGGCGGCGCTCGGCGGCGCAGGGCGGCGCCCTTCCTGCATCCCGGCGGCGGCGAGCGGCAACTCGCCGCCGGGGACCGCGCTGAGCGAGGCCGCGCAGGGCGAGGGCGTCGAGGGCCCTGGTGAGGCACCAGCCTGTGCGGCTCGGCGAGCTGATGCGCGAGGTGCTCACGCTGCGCGGCGAGTGCTGGGCGCTGATGGTCGAGCAGCACAAGCGGCTTACGCAGCACATCGGCGCGGTGCAGAGCCGCGCCGAGGTGCTGCGCCAGCACCACGCGCAGCAGTTGCGCCCGCTGCTGCAGCGGCTGCGCCACGCGGCGGCGGGCGGCGCGGCGGCGGCGGGCGGCGGCGGGCCGGCGGGCGGCGCGGCGGCCGAGCTGACGCTCGAGCAGGCGCACCACGCGGCGGCGTGGCTGGTGCAGGTGTCGACGCGGCTGCGGCAGCCGCGCCAGCTCGCGACGCAGG
>Ga0209713_10001937_pt1 | contig 12670 bp, 6 predicted proteins | sample ArcOceMetagenome_3_FD_187444 | JGI IMG/M metagenome (GOLD analysis project Ga0209713, IMG submission 187444) | Marine eukaryotic phytoplankton communities from Arctic Ocean - Arctic Ocean- Svalbard ARC20M Metagenome (SPAdes) (version 2) | ecosystem: Environmental > Aquatic > Marine > Oceanic...
AATTCTAGTTACAATCTCAAATGATTCTGAGATGAATGAAATATCACTAGCAGATGCTGATGTAGCTGATGTATATTGAGATACACTTCCTACTGCAATTGCTTCTTTGGTATTATCAACATATGGTGGTATAACACTTACTGATTCATTTTGTGTTCTAACAAAAGTATGAACTGATTGTGGTAAATGTTTTACTGCCGAACGAGATGCTGATACAAATGTATGAATAGATTGTGGTAAATGCTTTACAGCGTTGTTTGATGCAGATACAAATGTATGTATTGAACCACTTGCACTTCCACCATCTCCAACGTTTATTGTAAATGTACCATCTTGTCTTTTTATACCATTAGATGTAGCAGATACAAATGTATGTGCTCCAACATATGATGAAGAACCGATGTTAATATCAAATGTATCAGTAGTTATGTTTGATACCTCTAACCATCTTCCAGATGGATAATCTATTGTAGGTCTTGGATATGATTTCTCAACAGTATTACCATCCAATACACAAGTGTAAGTTAGTGTATTATCATCCACTTTAATATAATCACCATTACTAAATCCATGTGTTGAAATAGTAAGTGTAACAATACCAGTTGTTGGATTGTATGGTGCGTTTGTTGGAGTATGTGATGTTGTACCAACTGATGTGATTAATATAGATTGTTCAGCGTATGGGTCAGAACCACTTCTTGGATAAGAATGTGTAGTTGAATCTCCATCTTCGTCACAAGTGAAAGCAAAAGATTCATTTTCTAATACTACACTTCTATTTACACCTAATCCATGTTGACCAACTGTAACTACCATATCTCCACTCAATGCGTTGTAATTTACATCAGAAGGAGTAAAGTATTTATTAGGACCTGAGATACCAACATTTACAGTCATTGTATTATTGGTAACATCAGTTATAATCATTGAACGACCAGCGTAAGGGTCTATACCCAATCTTGGATAAGATTTAATAGATTGATTGTTATCCATATCACAAGTAAATGCGAATGAGTGTGTATCTAAGATAATTCCTTCACCAACACTTAACGTATGAGTACCAGTTGTGATTACAAAATCACCAGTAGCAGGGTCATAACTTGCAGTAGAAGGTGTGAACTCTACATTAGGACCTGATTTACCAACATTTACAGTTATAGTATTATCGGTTACCGATTTGATTCTTAATTTGCTATTGTAAGCAGGTTGACCAACTGAAGGTAATTTATGTTCAGTTTTATTATCATCCATAGTACAAGTGAATACAAATGATTCAGGCTTTAGATAAATACTATCTGCTTTCTTAAATTTGTGCTTTGGAATAGTAATTACAAAGTCACCATCAGCAGGATTATACGTTGCTGTTGTTGGAGTAGAACCAGTTCCAAATTCTATAATATCTAATACAGTTTCAAATGAAGATGATAACTTAGATATAAGAGTTTCTGAACCAACCAATGAAGAAGTATATTGTGTGCCACTTCCTCTCTTAACTAAACCATCAATAGTTTTAGTTAATACTGGTAATGTACTCACCGAATTAGGATTTGTTCTTACAAATGTATGATTCGATTGAGGTAAATGTTGTATTGCAGCGTTTGATGCAGATATAAATGTATGCGGTGATTGTGGTTCGTGCTTAATAGAATCACTTGATGATGATACAAATGTATGTATCGAATTCTTAGCACTACCAGCGTTACCTACATTAATTGTAAATGTTCCACTTTGTCTTTTTATTCCACCAGTTGTTGCAGATACAAATGTATGTGCTCCAGTGTAAGATGATGAACCTATATTAATATCAAACGTATCAGTTGTTACATTTGAAATTTGAATCCATCTTCCGCTTGGGTAATCATATCCAGCTCGTGGGTATGATTTAGTTACAGTATTACCATCTAATACACAACTATAAGTTAATCCACCATCTTCAACTTTAATATAATCTCCATTACTAAACGTATGACCAGCTATTGTTAAAGTAACTAAACCAGTTGATGCATTATATGGAGCATTTGTTGGTGTGTGTGATGAATTTCCAACTGAAATAATTGGAATAGATTTTCCAGCATATGGGTCTGAACCTAATCTCGGATAAGAATGAGTTGTAGAATCACCATCTTGGTCACAAGTAAATGAGATAGATTCGTTTTCTAATACTACACTTCTACCAACTCCCAATCCATGCTGTCCAACAGTTACAATCATATCACCAGTCAATCCGTTATAAGAGGCAGTTGATGGTGTGAATGTTTTATTTGGACCCGAAGCACCAACATTAAATGTTAACGTAGTATCGGTTACTGATGTGATTGGAATAGAACGTACTGCAAATGGGTCAATACCAACTCGTGGATATGATTTAACCGATTGGTCATTATCCATATCACAAGTGAAAGCAAATGATTCATTAGAAAGTACAATACCTTCCCCTACACTTAAAGTATGGTTACCAACAGTTGCACTAAAATCACCAGTTGCTGGGTCATAACTAGCAGTAGTTGGGTTGAACTTTATGTTAGGACCTGATTTACCAACGTTTACACTTATGGTATTATCAGTTATTGAGTTTATTGTTAATTGTTTATTGTAAGCAGGTTGGCCAACTGAAGGTAATTTATGTTCAGTTCTATTACCATCCATATCACAAGTGAATACAAAAGATTCTGGCTTTAAGTAAACTCTATCTCCAACATCTAAACTATGTTGAGAAATAGTCATTACGAAATCACCATCTTCTGGATTATAAGTTGCTGAAGTTGGTGTGAATGAATCTACGCCACTTTTTAGAATACCAACTACCGTACTAAATCCACCACTAACAATGTTTCTATCAGAAACACTAGCATCTAACGATGAAGTATATTGTACACCATTAGTTACTTTTATATTATTCTTAGTATTTACTTCTTTTTCAAATTCACCCCTAGTCGGAACATAAACGTATTCCTGTTCTGATGATAGTGGTAAACTATCTACAATATTTATTACACCACTAGCTGAAACGTTTGTTGGATTCACATAGAAAAGTGTATCAGGTGTATCTACTAAAGGAGTAAATGTAATTGTACCAAAGGTAATACCATTGTTTATTAAACCAACACTTTCATATACATCATATGTAGTACCAGCAGTTCTCTTAGTTTTAATTAAGAATGGAGTGTTAATTGTAGTATCTTCAAAGCCTAAATCATTAACTGAGAAGTTGTACATTTCATTTCTAACTAATGTTAGAGTTGGGTCTTTTTTAGAACCTAAGAAAGAACCAGTATCTTCACCACCCAATCTCCATCCATCTCTACCATCAAAATATTTTAATTGGTCATCATTAATATAGAATGCAGTTGAATCATTTGGTAAAGAAACAACTTCAAAGTAAGATGAAGAGTTTGCTGAACCTGATATTTCTTTACTACCACTAATACCATATTCAACAATATCTATTACAGTTCTGAAAGATTCTGAAATAGAACTTGCAATACTAACTGATGCTGATATTGATGATGTAATTTGTGTAGTATTATTAAATTTAATATTACCATTTACGTTTGATACTACAACAATATCATTTGGAAGTTTAGTTCCGATAGTTGTTGTTATCAAATTATCACCATATGAATTTTTAGGAATACCAACTTGTGATATTGGTAATCCATTTGAAGCAGAACCTATTGTTTTATCAGTATTTATAGAACTTCCACTTTCAATAATTTTTGTTACTATTTCAAATGATGATGAAATAGATTTAACTTCAGCAGAACTAGCAGTTATTGATGATTCTACTAATGTAATACCACTAACTAATTTTGGTTCGTTTAAAGTCCATTTAAAGTTTGGTGTATTTCCAGCAATTGCTGCAAGTAATGAATCTTCACCTTGTTTGATGATATCCTCAACTATTCCAAATGAAGAACTTACTTTAGCTCTTTGAATTTCACTACCAGAAACAGAAGATGATACAAATTGTAATACATTACCTGCTCTTACTCTAGCATATGTGTTATTAATGACTGTAGGTGATTCAACTATCTGATTTGTTATTACTTTATCAACAAATGATTTAGCGTAAGAAATACCATCAACAGTTTCATTTAATTGGTCTCCATTTACTTTTGAAGTAACCTCCCCATAATACAAACCAGCTCTAACTGATTTTTGATTACCTCCATAATATAAATCAGTTGCTACAGCATCTACGATATATCCAGTATCTCGTTTACACTTATCTCTTAGATAAACTAAGTTAGGAAACTGAGTATCTATGAAGTTTACAGTTTCTTCTTGAATTAAACTTCTATTTTCAACAATTAAATCGTATGTTGATTGTATGATTGCTGATGCTGTTACGAATGTTTCTTTAACAACTAATTTTTTAGATAAATCTCTTGCCCACTCGATACCATCTAATGTTGGTAATAGTTGTGTTGTTGTAGCAGTTGATGGGTATAGGTAATAGAACTCACCAGCTATTCTACTTCGTTCATTACCACCATATCTTAAATCAGTTGCAACTGCATTAATAACGTGCCCAACATCTCTTTTACATTTTACTTCATCATATTCAAAACTTCTCCACGAAGATGATACATATGAAATAACTTCGTTTTGTATAAATGATTTATTGTTTACTAATAAGTCATATCCATTTTCTACATTTATAGATGGTTCTACATAAGTAATATCTCCTACTAAACTTTCAGCAAGTCCACCAGCATATCTAATAGCATCTAATGTTTCTTGTTTTTGTGAAGCAGTTGCTTCTGATGGATATAGATAATAAAATTTTCCATTTAAAATACTTCTTTCATTACCACCATATAATAAATCATTTGCAGCTCCATTAACAATATGCCCTATATCTCTTTTACAAGTTACCTCATTATAATCCGATTCACTCCAAGAAGATGATAGGTATGCAATTGTTTCATTTTGTATAAATGATAAATTACCTACTAAAGTATCATATCCATTTTGAAAATCAATTGATGGATTTTCAAATGATGAACTTTGAACAGTAGTTGGTGCATAATCACTACCTAATTCTAATATTCTGAAAACAGTTGCAAATGAAGAAGATACTTTGTTAGCAACTTCAGCTGATGATGAAATATCAGTATTGTATTGGGGTGTTTCAGTTACCTTTATATTTCCAGCATTTGATGATGTGGGAGCAGGTAATGGATAATCTTCATTATTTAAACCATACTCTACTATTTGTAGTACTGTGTTAAAGTTTCTATTTATTGTATCTACTTCTGTTTGTGTTGTTGTATCTGAACCTATGTATGGTGTATTGTTAGTAGCTTTTACTAAACCAACTATGTTATCAACTAATGTATAACTAGAAGTTACTCTTGCACCCAATGATAATACATCTTTAACTTTATCAAATCTATCATCAATTATATCCAATTCAGTTGATGTTGCCGATGTTGAGCCAGTTTTTTGTAATGTTTCTGAAATATTCCAAACCGAACCTGTATTATATCCTCTTGTTGCTGATTTAGCTAGAAGTGATGGTATGTTAGTAATACCACTTGATACTATATTAGAAACTAATCTATATTCCGATTTTGCTTGCTCTGCTACTGTATCTGATGAATTATTACTACTAAATTTTTGTAATTCAGTAGTTACTTTGATACCTGCATTTGTATTTGGAACAAATTCTGGTATTGCAGTTAATCCATCTTCAATCGTATCAATAATAATTGTATAATTATCTCTTACTCTATTGAATGCTTCTAAGTTACCACCACTACCAGTAATGAATCTAGAACCACTAGCATACATACCAAAATCTCCAAACGATGTGTTTGAGTTTAGAAGTACTGCTTGTCCACCTTGTAGTACCTTTACTGAGTATGCTGAGAAGTTTGTAAAGAAGGATACCAACTGAATGAATCCTCTACCTACAACTTGACAACCCACTCCATTAGGAGCAATCTGAGTATATGCATCCAATACCATAGATGCAAGTGGGGAATCTGGATGTATAATGTTACCATCCACATTCAATCCACCACCACCAGCAGGAATTGTTTCATACTTCTCTAAGAATGAGTTCTCTTGATTCGATATCATCGAACAATTCTGAATATATGGGGATGTTGTAATAAATGAGTTTGGAGCGAATGCAATTGCAAATCCACTTCTTGAGTTATCTACCGATGGGAATACCCTTAATCCAGCAAATGTCATTTCAGAAAGATAACAACCACTATTTACCCAAAATAAATCTTCGTTTTCGTTTTTAGCTACAATCTTAGTTACCCTTAAACCAGCTCCCCAAACAGTTGTGTTTTTTGGAAGTTCGATTGGATTTTGTTCTAAGTAAGTACCAGCAGATACTTCAATTCTAAAACCAGTAAATAAAGAACCAGTTGGTAAACCAAATCTACCATCATCTCCAGCAGTTGCTAATTCAGCTGCTCTTTTTACTGTTCTAACTGGAAATTGTTGTGTTCTACCATCGTTTGCATCATTACCAGATGTAGATGATACAAAGATAGTAGCATCCATTGCTCCGAAATCTTCGGGTTTGATACCACCAAATAATTGAGTGTTTACGGATTCTAATGCAACTGATGCAGTTAGTTCTAATGATTGGTCACCTATAAAATTAAGAGGACCATCAATAGTAAGTGAACCAGTAAGTTCAACCGAACCAGTTATAGTTGATTTTTCAGAAGGGCTTGAACCTAAATCAAAACTTTGGGATACTAAAAGAGAACCAGATATCGATACGCTTTGCGCAAAGGAGGTATCTTTGATAAAATCCTGTACCTCTTCAACCTGTTTTCTTGATATTAATCTAGCCATTCCTTTATTGTATTTCTACGATTTTTCCTTTTATTGTAAATGCATCAGTTGGAACTTCAGTTGGGACTCTAGTAATATCTTCATTAAATATCATTCTGATTTCCTTAGAACCACTAGCAAATTGCCCTGTTAGTAATTCAGTACCCGCTCCATCATATAATTTTACATCATACTTATCTTTATTCTGCTTTACACCATAGAGATATACATCTAAATAATCATATGCATTATCTACTTGTAAATCTTCATAATTAAACCGATATCCATTTATATCTACTCTATCTAACAAATCACCATCATTATTACCATCCTTAGAACCTAAGAATAGGGTAAATAATTTTTGAGTACCTGAATCTAATGAGGATGAGGTTGGTTCAAATTCATTAATAAACGTATCCTTAATAACTTCTAATACAAAGTTTTTAAAGGATTGTCTATCCCGTTTCTTTACAGTATTACCTGCGTATATTTTTGGAACCTTCCTACTCATTAGTTAACGTTTTCAATATCACCTTTTATAAATATCCTATCATTGATTGAGAAAGACCATGCATCTCCATTTCTATCAATTAATGGGAAATTTGCTTTTTTCATTTTTACATAAAAATCATTTCCAACTTGTTCGTAAACATAGTCTTGACTTCTTACAAATAATTCACCTTGAGAATCATCAGTTAAAAGATACATAAATACATCAAACCTAGCATGCGGTTTTCTTTTATCTTTAAGTCTTGAATCTAATGTTTTAATTCTCATATTCTCAACCTTAAATACCCAATATAATGGGTGATAGAATTCATATCTATCTCCATTGGGTTTATCAGAAGGAACACCTTGAAATTTGTTTGGTGCATTTACCTCCTTCATTATATTTTTTAAAGTAAAGATGTTCATAATTCAATAAATTTACCTGTTACTGATACCTCATCTTCCGTATCTAACACATATGTTAATTCTCCACCACTTTCAAATGCCTGTGTATTATCTAATTTAAAAAGAATTTGATTAGTGGTTCCATTAAATGTGTATGTATATGCATTTGGCGTTATAAATACTCCATTAATGTAAACTCTAAACCAACCCTTAGTATCAAATGTACCTCTAAGTTCTTGTGGTAATATAGGTAATTCTGCATTTGTTAAGTAAAAATAAGAGAACTTATTCGTTACTCCATCTGCTGTTTCATCAGGATATAATCCTTTATTCATACCAGCATCGGCAGAACCTCTAATTGCTACAAAATCTATAACACTTTGGTACTCATTATAAATATTAGGATTTGAGAATCTCATACCTGTTAAGTCAGTTTCTATACCCCATACAACTTTCTTCGGAGTGAATGATTTTTTAACAGTTGGTTTCTCATCATATGTTTCTGGAAGTAGGTATGCATTAACTACCATTGTAAAGGAAGTTCTAATGATTCTTTCTGAACCTTCTCCTACTTCTTGTTGATTATCGAATGAATCTATACGAGTTCTAAATTTGTATCCTTTTTCACTTCCCCAATACCTATCAGTTGCATATTGAAATTGTTCAACTATGGTATTCATATGTTCAGTAAATGATGTCCAAATCATTACCTCATAAGTTACAGTTACATAATCAGGTACCGAAACTTCATATTGTTCAAATGCCTTAGAAGCTTCTGGTTGTAATGAAAATCTTTCGTATCTATTCTTTTTAGAATATTTTTTATAAGCTGGAAGAGTGTTTACATCTTTAAATTGTTGTAAAGATGAATCTCTTTCAATAGAATTTCTTTTGAACATTATTAAAGGAATTTGAATCTTACCTCTTTGGTCTCTCAAATATCCTTTTGCTCTAGCGCTGTTCCATCTTTCGGCATTACCATATAATAGAGGAACTTTAACTTGATTCCCATGCTCTTCAACATCAGGTATCACGGTATCCACCATATACTCAGCAATAGTAGTATCTACATCTAAAAGTTTAACACCTTTAGTGTACTCCTTATCTATACCTCGTTGTAATCCTCTATTTGTTTCTTTCTTATTCATTAAATAACTCTCATTTCAGTTTGAATAGAACTTCTTCTAGTCATAAATGTTGATGCAATGATTGAGAATTTCTCCCCACTCTGTCCACCAATTAATTGGTCCTCTCTTACATTATCAATTTCAAAGTATGCATCATTGTGCATTATAATATCTCCTATCTCTGGATAGAATCCCTTTCCTTTTAAAGAAATACGATTAAATCTAAATTCTACACTCTGACCTGAATCAGGCCCAAAACCTTCATATGAAACAGAAGAATCATCTCTTTCAATTACAGCCGCACATTCAGTACCTTGATAATATGATTTATTTAGAGATTCTCCATAAATATTTGTTGATATATCTTCAATGGAAAGCTTGAATAGAACTACTGTTGTTTCAATTACAGCATCTACTAATTCTTTCGAAATTGATTCGAAGAATTTTATATCTCTATTTAATGCAAATCTTGGCATTTATCCAGTGTATATCGTTAGTGGAACTTTTCGTAACATTTCTTGCTGATAATTAGATTCATTGTTTCTAATTTCAAACTGATTCTTTCTACTTAACTCATCTAAATTTTCTCTGAGTTGTTCTATCAAAGCATCCTTTTCAGTTTGGGCTTCAGCTCTTAATGCACCACCATCTAGCGATATTTCTGAACCTGGGATTGGAACTGAACTATATTTTTCTCTGATTGCTCCTAATAGTTCTTTAGCCAAAGCAAGTGAATATTTTCTAATCCATTGTCTACCAACATCATTAATAGTATGATATTGTATAAAATTATATCCAACGTTAGCATAATCAGAAACTACATCTACTGATACGTTTGTTGAATTTTGAATAAATTCGTTTCTTACAAAATATTCAAACCACAGTTTTTCTGCTTTCTTTGGTATTGGAAATATTTGTAATTTATTATTTGTGATATTAAATGAGTGTGCCGATTTTCGTATTGTATCATTAAGTTCAATTGCCTGCATCCTTAATAAGTCTTGAAACATTGGCATCATAACAAACTGAGATGCTGGAGACATATTACCAAACCCAAATTCATCCATTAAATTCTTATTACCTACACCACTTCCGGCATATGGGTCGAAGAACCTTGCTGATGCAGGTGGTGCTTCGTGAAACACCTTTACTACATCTATTCTATTAGCACTTTCACTTACATTAGCAAAAAGAACATCCAAATCATAAGTTTGCTGTCCATCAACTAAATCAATACTTCCCCTTTTAACATCAGTATTACCACCTACACCAGCTAAAGTACCATATGCATCTGATATACCTATAATATCTGCTAAATTGGAACCTTGTACTAATTTTCCACTATAATTAGAACCTGTTGGGGTTCCTTTTAGTGTATCTAAGTTATTTCGTATATTATATTGATTTACTTGTGCTGCGTATTCTGAAGTAGCTTCTTCAAAACAAGCAAACAGGCTTTCATCAACTAATTCTACATTTTGTATTGGGTATCCCAAACGTTTAGCACACCAATTAGCAACTTTAGGAGCATCTGATTGAAATACTAAATCAGAATCGTAAGTACCAAAGGGAGTTGAGCCCGTAGCGAATGATGATGAACCGGGATATATGTATTCTACTGACATGAATTATTTCCTCTATTTTGTTATCGTACTAATAAATATAAAGAAAAAGAAGAATAGTGTTTTTATTTGGCGCATAAAAAAAGAGGGGAACTTTCGAACCCCTCTAATTTAATTAATCTGAACTACGTTCCGATTAGATAGTCTGTAAATCTTTGATATATATTTTACCATAGTATTCAGGTCTAACCATCTTCTTAGCGTATCTCGTCATAACTCCTCTACGTGGAGTGAAGTTATTCGGGTCATATACTAATGGAGTCATAATTAATGGTACATAAGGTGCGTAAACTGCTCCTGTTTCTAGGAAGTTTGAACCTCTAAATCCTAACAAGATTTCGTTTGAAGTCATGTAAGGGTTTTTGTACACAGTATATCTGTTAGAAAGTGAACCAACATTTGTTACACCAGCAGCGAAAGATGAAGCATCTTTATCAGCTGATACAGAGAATGCAGGAATAGATTCTAAGATAGTACATACATCAGGAGAAGCAACAACGAAGTTAGCTCCACCTCTTAAAGTCAATTGGTGAATCTTATTAGATACTTTGTTTAATTTAGTACCTAAAGTTTGGAACCAAGTGTTCTTTTGGTAAGCAACTGAAGAACTTCCAGCTGACCAAGTTGAACCATTGAATTCCTCACCGATTGTAGCTGACCAATATTCAGTAGTTAATGCGTTAGACTTTAACATATCTAAGATTTCTAAATCAATCTCTAATGAGATATAATCAGATAACATAGCAGTTAATTCAGCCTCAGCATCAATTGAATGGTAAGCGTTTAAATCCTGTGCTAATTCAGGAGTCCATACAGCCTTTAGTTTTCTAGTCTTAGCAACAATTGCTTCAGACTTCAACTCTAGGTCTACTTCTGGAATATCCAAGTTAGTTGCAGAACCATCAGTATCTTCAAAATCACCTCTGTTATAATCAGCAGGTACTACTGAATGCTTAACTACTACATCATTTGCATCAACTGCAACAGTTGATTTTACAAAGAATACGAAGTTAGCTCCATCAACTTTGTTAAATTGAGCGTAGTTAACGTCTCCTGTAATATCAGTACCACTTAATACGAAAGATGAAATTGCATCTCCGTCAGCAGTAGCTCCAATATCAGATTTAGCGATAGTTAATTTTTGGATATCACCAGCTTCAATAGAAGCAGATAATGCACCATCAAATCCTACATCAGCATGTGAAGCAGAAGCCCAAGTTTGAGCACCTACTGCAACAGTTGCAGAAGCTTCGTTTATAGAGTATCCGAATGCACCAGCACCATATAATCCACCAGAACCATCTTTCGTTTGACCGAATCCAGACCCAATAGAATCAGGATTAGCACCTGAATTTCCACCGAATAAAGAGTTAGCTCCAGCAGTATTAGATTTTCCACCAGTTGCTGAACCATATTTAAAATCCAAATAGAATACAAGACCAGAAGGTAAGTTCATAGGTTGTACACTAACGAATTCTTTAGAAGCAATCTCACCAAAGATTCTTCTTACAAGAGGAAGGGCTACACCACTCCACTCTTCACTATTTGCAGCAGCTCCAGTAGAACTTGCCTCATCAAGCAATTGTTTTGCTTGGTTTTCTAAAAGAACAGACATTGCGCCTTGTTCTTTGTCATTTAAACCTTCTAGAAGTCCAGTTTGTTCCCATTTGCCTTTTAGTTGTCTTGTTTCATTCAACATTACAGCTTGTGGGTTCCTTCCTTCCATTAGTTTAGATAAATCAAAATTTGCCATTTTATTTTTCTTTTTTAATGTTAAGTTAATTATTTAATATTAGCCAATTGTTTAAATCTCTCGGCTAAAGTATTTGTGTTCTCAGAAATAATGTTTTTTACTGGAGCAGTTGAAGCAACTGGTTTAGATGCAGCAGATTCTGCTACAACTCTTTTAGTTTTCTTTTGTGTTCCTGTAAAATTCATAGATTCTGCTAACGTAGCGTAAACTAATTTTACCTCTCTAACAGAACTAGTTCTGTCCAAGTTTTCTACAACTTTAGATTTTTGTTCGTTGGTTAGGTTATAACCTCTGAATAATCTGTTAGCGTACAATAATTTTGCGTTAAGAAGGTTTACTTCGTTGATAGTAGATTGTAAAGATTTAACAGTAGAGTAAGCTTCTTCTAATTCTGCCTCTAATTCAGCAGTCTTATCTTCTTCTTCTTCTTCGTTTACTTCTTCAATTTCCTCATCGTCTCCGTATCCCAT
>Ga0209713_10001938_pt1 | contig 12669 bp, 10 predicted proteins | sample ArcOceMetagenome_3_FD_187444 | JGI IMG/M metagenome (GOLD analysis project Ga0209713, IMG submission 187444) | Marine eukaryotic phytoplankton communities from Arctic Ocean - Arctic Ocean- Svalbard ARC20M Metagenome (SPAdes) (version 2) | ecosystem: Environmental > Aquatic > Marine > Oceanic...
TGGCGAGGGCGGCGGAGGCGAAGGCGGCGGTGGTGAGGGCGGCGGAGGCGAGGGAGGCGGGGGCGAGGGAGGAGGCGAGGGCGGTGGCGGAGACGGTGGAGGCGGAGAGGGGGGTGGTGAGGGTGGCGGCGGGGAGGGTGGAGGCGGCGAGGGAGGAGGCGAGGGCGGCGGCGGAGACGGTGGAGGCGGAGAGGGGGGTGGTGAGGGTGGCGGCGGAGAGGGTGGAGGCGGAGACGGAGGCGGCGAGGGGTCCTGGGCCGAGACAGCCGAGATCATGCCCAGCAGAAGCAGTGGGCGCGCTAGCGAGTAGCCGGGGCGCATCTGGTGCGCGGCGGCGTGCGAGCCGACGCAGCCGACGACGATGGCAGCTAGCAGAGGCGAGGACGCGAGCACCACCTGCATGGTGCTAGCGCGCGCTGGGATCGAGATAAGATAACCGAGACGGTTTCGAGGCGCTGAAAAATTGATGAATTAGTTACGAACTTCCTAACTGCGCTGCGACTTAGTGCCCAAGTAGGTGGATAAACATGTTGAATATATTACAGACCGATAAGCTCAAACTTGCACCCCAGATAGTAGATTCATTCATCAAACAGACCCGGCGAGTCAAAGCGGCTCCAGCATGTGGTGCTGCACATGCATCAGCTTGCCCTCGTCGGGACCAGATTGGGCCCGCACCTTGTACCTCTTGTCATCGGCCATGACCTTGCTGACCACCGCGATGACGCCGTTGACCCTCGAATTCGACGCCGACTTGGTCCGAATCGTTACCTGCGTTCCGATGGCAAGCGGAACGAACGGCGGACGCGGCGCTGGGGTGGCCTGCGGCTGCTGCTGCTCCTCCGGCGGCTGCGGCGGCTGCGGCTGCAGCTGCTCCGGCAGCTCCTCCGGCGGCGGCTGCGGCTGCTCCTCCACCTCCTCGGCCGCCGCTGCCGCCTCGGCGACCACCGTCGCGACCACCGCTGCCGCCCGTGCGGATCGAGCCACCCGTCGCTTGCGCCTCAGCGGCGTCGACGGCAGACGCGGGCGCCGCAGCAGGTAGCCGTGCTCCGCCGGCTGCTGCCCCGCCTCGGCCTCGGCCTCGACCGACCCCTCCCCCTCCCCCTCCTCTTCCTGCTCCTCCTCCTCAGAGTCCGACGGCGGCGGCGCGCGCGGCTTTCGCTTCTTCTGCCGCGTCGCGAACTCGCGCCGCACGCGCGCCGGGTCCTTGCGCCGCTCCTCGTCGCCGTCGTCATACTGCACGTCCATCTTGCCGTCGGCGTGCACCGCCGCCACGACGCCCGGGAACCAGCCCTCGTCGTCGTCGACGCCAAACTGAGCCAGCACGCGCTGCCCCACCAGCATGGGCATGGGCGTGGGCATGGGCATGGGCTTGGCGTTGCCCTTGCGCCGGGCCACGCCGCCGCCGCCTCCGCCGCTCGAGGATGGGGCCGCCGCCTCGCGACGCAACCCGATCAGGAGGCGCTGCGGGTCGACGCGCTGGCGCTTGCCGTTGTCGATGAAGCACTTGCCCTCGTTGAAGAGCTGGCCCACGCATCCGCCCTTGACCTCGGCGTCCGTCGCGACCTCCACCTCGGGGAGGCTGCACGTGCGGCCCAGCGCGGTCACCGCGTTGCGCGTCAGCCAGCACGCGTCCTCGTCGGGTCGGCCGAGCCAGAAGACCTTGCGCGGCCCGTTCTTGCGCCCGCGCACGTGCAGCAGCCGCGCGACCGCCGGCTCGATGCTGCCCGGCCCGAATCGCGGCGAGAGGGACTCGTCCTCGAGGCCGTCGTCGTGGAACGTCTGCATGTGCTTGACCACGTTCGAGAGCGAGTTGAAGCCGGGTGGGCCGTCGCCACGCTGCGGCCGGAACGAGCAGAAGCGGCCGCTGTCGTGCGCAATCAGCTGCGCCTCGGAGCAGATGTGGCACAGGAAGTGCTTGTCGCCCGCAAACTTCGACGTCGGCTTCGAGGACTCGTCGCCGCGCTTCAGCCGCCAGGTGTGCAGCGGCATGGTCGTCATGCCAGGTGGGCAGGGCGGCGGCGGCATCTGCTCCCAGCCGAGACTCAGCAGGTGTGAGCGCTGCTCCGTGGCGCGAGCGTGCTCCCAGTGAGAGACCACGAGCTGGTGCTGGCCTGTGGCTCTGGTCGAAGTGGCGGTGGTAGCCACGCTCGAGGTCGGCGCGACCGCCTGAATAGGGCTGGTGGTGGGTTCTTCGGCCTCGGTGGTGGTTTCTTCGGCCTCGGCGGACGGCAAAGGTGGCACGAGCTCGGCGACGATGGCGGCGGGGGTGGGGGGTGCAGTCTCGGCCTCGGGCGGCGGCGGCGGCACGAGCTCGGCGACGACGGCAGCGGGCTGCTGCGGCTCGTCTGGCTCGTCGTCCGAGCTGCTGTCCTCTTCGGATGAATAGTTGAGATTCGGCATTAGCCGACCGGTCTGGTGTGCCGCGCAAGCCGGGACGAGCGGAAGCCACCACGATCGCGCCGCCTCGAAGCAAAGCACCGCATGCTGTAACGGTGGGTGGTTTGCACCTCCAGACCTCCTTGCGCGTTTGTGTGCAAAACTAGATTGCTTCATCCCGCACCACAAGACACCACACCCCACACACGTGTGCACATGACCGCAGCTACGCGGTCGGCGCCGGCCGCTGGTGCTGCGCCGCAATGTCGGTTAGCCGCTTGAGCGCGCGGTCGATCTGCGCGGGCGCCTTCTCGGCGGCCGGCGTGTCCCACTCGCCGCCCTCGTCCCAGTCGGCCATCGGCTGGCCGAGCTGCGCCATCATCGCCGCGACCGTGTACTGCATGCGACGCACGTCGTGCTGCTTCGCCGCGAGCGTGGCGTAGGCGCGCGCCGCGGCGTCGTGGTACTTGCCCGCGCTCGCCGCGACGGCGGGCGAGAGGATCGCCAGCGAGCCCGCCTCGCCGAGCGGGCCCGCCTCGAGGCCGTCGACGTCGCCGGCGGGCGGGGGCGGCAGCGAGGCCATCGCCGCCTTGTGCGCCGCCTTCTCGTGCTCGGCCGCCTCGGCCTCGGCGCGCTTCTTCTGGAGGATGGCCATCGCCCCCTGGCTCGGCACCGGCCGCGGCCCGTACTGGGCGGGCGTGAGGGGCGCCGCCGGCGCGGCGGCGGCGGCGGCAACGACGCCCCGCGGCGTGGCCGTGGCGGCGACGGGCGCGGCGGCGCCCGGCATCGCGCCGGGCAGCCCGCCGGGTGACGCCAGCGAGGCGGCGGCAGCGGCGGCGGTCGGCATCGCGCCCGGGAGGCCGGTGGGCGCCGGCGCACGCGCAGAGCGCGCCGAGCGCGCAGACGCGGCGGCCGCGGGTGCGGCGGCGGGTGCGGGTGCGGCGGCGGCGAGGGGCGGCGGCGGCGCGGCGGCCGCCTGGGAGCGCGCGCTCGCGAGCGGCGTGGCGGCGGGCGCGGCGGCGGCGACGGCGGCGGGCGGCGGCAGCGTCTCGGCACCGCCCGCCGAGAGGCCGCGCGAGACGACAGGAGAGAGCAGGTCGGAGACGCCCGCCGCCGCCGCAGCCGCGGCCGCGGGAGTGCCGCGGATCGACGGCGGCGCCGAGCCGTCGGCAGAGTAGTAGGCGCTCACGCCGCTGCGCGCCGACGCCGCGCCCGCCGGAGCACCCGCCGCCGCCGCCGCCGCCGCCGCAGCAGCCAGGGGCAGGGGCGCGGCGGCGGCAGCGGCGGGCGGTGGCTTCGACGGCGGCGGCCCATCGGCCTCCGAGTAGGCGGGAGTGTACGACTCGTACGAGTACTCCGAGCCCTCCTTGGGCGGCGCGCCCGGGTCGACGCGGCCGCTCGTGCCGCTGGCGGCGGAGCGCGCGCTCATGGCAGGCGAGCCGGGCGCAGCGGGCGCGGCGGCCTTGGCAGCAGGCGCCGCGGGTGCCGCGGCTGCAGGCGCGTCGTACTCATAGTAGTCGTACCCATTGCTGTAGAGGCTCTCACTCTTGCCGCTCTCAGCGGGCCCGCCGCCGCTGCCGCTCACCAGCGTCTGCGCGGTCGACGGCGCCGGCGCGGCAGCAGCGGGCGCGGCCGGCGGGGGCTCCTCCTCATAGTACTCGTCCTCATAGTAGGCGTCGTCGGCTGCGGCGGGGGCGACCGCGGCAGGTGCGGCGGCGGGCGCGGCGGGCGCGGTGGCGGCGGGTGGGCCCGCAGACGGGTCGTAGTACGAGTAGGCGCTGCCGCCGTAACCCGAGCGCGCCGAGGCGGGGGCCGCGGCAGGGGCCGCGGCCGGCGCAGTGGCTGCGGCTGCGGCTGCGGGCGCGGCACCCGCCGCCTCGTAGCTGTACTCGTACTCGTACTCGCCCGAGGGCGGCGGCTTTGGAGCCGAGGCCGACGCGGCGGCCGGCGCGCGCGCCGAAGTGGAGCCTTTGCTGCGGTTGCTGCGAGGCGAGGGTTCCGCGGCCGGCTGGTCGTCGTTGCCGTAGCCGCTGTCGGAGAGACCGGAGGAGTAGGAACACGAGTAGTAGCTCTTACCGTCGTCTTCCTTCTCCGGCGTCGCCATGGTTAGGAGGGGCGAGCTGCGCGCAGCGGCCGGCGCGGTTAGGTGCGCCCAAAGCTGAGGGTCATTCGCGTACCCAGGGGATGAAGCACCTAAAGACGCTGTTGCAACGAAAGGCAGCAAACGGAAGCTAAAAGGCTGCAAGAAAAAAGAAGCTTACGCGCAGGCCTTCACGACCCAACTGCAGACCGCCGCGGCCGCGACCGACATCCTTTTCACGGCGGCGGGCTCGGCGCCAGCCGTGAGCTTGCGCGCCTTGGCGATGTTGGCGGCCGGGATGCTGCCCTTGTCGCACGCCTCCATGAGCTTCATCTTGAAGTCGGGCGTCATTGCCTTCTTGGTAGCCTTCCACGAGGGGTCGAGCTTCTTCAAGTCGCTGCCCGCGGGCGCGAGCAAGCACCGCGCGGCTGCCATCACGTCGATCACCACCTGCGGCGGTGCGGCGAGCGACTTGAGCTCAACGAAATCCGACTTGCTGATTCCGCCCGTCGGTGTCTTCTTCGCTGGCGCGGCCTTGACCGCCTTGACCGCCGTCGCCACCGCCCCGGCCACCATCGCCGCCACCTCTGGCTCCACCTTCGGCGCCTCGGCCACCGCCACCGGCTCGACCAGCACCCACTCCTCCTCGGTAGGCGGCGCCGACGCCGTGGACTCCTTGGGCAGGGCGCGCACGGCGCGGCCGCTCGAGCTGATCTTGGTGACGAGCGGCACGTCGGGCACAGAGGGTGGCATCGGCGGCGCCTCGGCCGTCGCGTCGAAGGTGACTGTGCTCTTTGGTGCGGAGGTCGCCTCGAGCGCGGCCACGCGGGTGGACAACTTCTGCAGCGTCTGTGAGCTGACACCGTCCGGCTCGTCAGCAGCTGCGGGAGGCGGCGCGTTCTTCGGCAAGCCGCGCGCATGCTTGGGACCGGACGTCGTTGCCAAGGGCACGTAGGCCGACGATGCCTCGCTCTTCCACGGCACGTCCTCCCCCAGGGCGAAGATGTTCGACGGCGCCAGGCAGAGCGGCATTTGAGCGCTTAGTTAAGTGGCTGTGCGTAATGCGAGCACCCGCTTTGCTGTTAGCGCACCGTCGATCAGGGCGCGCCGTGCTGGCGTCGCGCGTGCTCTCGATGCCAGCGAGGTGCTTCGTGGCGCGGAAGGACGAGCTGAGCCCTCCAGCTTGGTTCACGCTAGTGGCCGCGGCGGTGCCGGCCGTGCCGCTGTGCTTCTTCCTGCCGTTCAGCACGCTCGTCGTGTGGCTGCCGGTATGGGTCGCGCTCTTCTTCCTGCAGCTGGTGCCAGCTCTGGAGCCGCTTTACGCCGTGCGGCAGCTCTCGCCCATGCTCGTGCTGTGCCTCGTGGCCGCCTACCGCGGGCTGTCGGCCGAGGGGTGGTCGGGCTACAGGCTGCTGGTCTTCTCTCTGCCCGTCGGCTTCCTGCAGAACCTGGTGCTGGGCGCGCTCTGGGACACGCTCGAGCCCGTGATCTGCAACCTCACGGGCCTCGGTGAGGTCGAGCGCGTCGAGAGGGAAGATAAGCGCGTGACTGCGGCGTCGTCGATTCGTGCCGGCGACCCGACCCGGGGCGCGGCGGCGGCGGCGTTCACCCAGGAGGAGCTGGACAGGCTCGCGGCGCACGACAAGCGCCCATGGGACGCAGACGTGCTCGCGGCGGTCAAGGCTCACGAGAAGAGCAAGAAGAAGGAATAGGGCCAGGCGTCGCGCTCATCGGCGGCGTGAGCGCGCCCGCGACGGGCCTGCACACTGGCATCGTCTACCAGGGCGCCGGCGAGGCGAGCGGCGTCGGCAACTACTCGGAGGTGCTCCGCGCGGCGCTCGCCGACCAGCTGATGCTCGCGCACACCAACCTGGTCGTCGCCGTTTGCAACGGCGCCGTCACGTCGCTCTCGGCGTTTGCGCGCGCCGCCGGCACGCGCGCCGCGCGCGCGACTCGCTCGTCCACCTCAAGCTGCACGACCACGACCACGCCGACGCGTGCCAGCCGAGCCCACGGCCGTGTGCCGGGCGGTTTCCGGCTCGCGCCGGTCAATACGTACGTGAGGGGGTGAAACCAGTCTAAAATCCAAAATTCACAAAAAAAAACAAGTTTGTCATTCCTTGTTTGGAAAGGTGCGATCCCCCCTTGCCACGCGTCCTCACACCTTGGGCGCCCGCGGCCGCGGTCCTGCGCGGCGCACGCACGCACACGCACCACCACGCGCCCGCGCGCGCAGCGGCCCTGCGGACCAAACGCATGCGCTCATCAGCATGCTTTCGGCGTGCGCGCAGCTCGTCTACGTGTGCCCCCGTCGTCATGCCAAAGAACCCTCGCGTGCTCGCGCTCTTCGACGTCGACGGCACGCTGACTGAGCCGCGCAAGCTCGTCTCGCCCGAGACGACCGCCTTCCTCAAGGCGCTTCGCGAGAAGATCGCGGTCGGCGTGGTTGGCGGCTCCGACCTCGTCAAGCAGAAGGAGCAGCTGGGTGACTCGCCCAACATGTTCGACTGGTGCTTCGCCGAGAACGGCCTGTGGGCCGCCAAGGACGGCGCCATCATCGGCCAGACCTCCTTCAAGGACCACCTCGGCGAGGAGAAGCTCAAGAAGCTGATCAACTGGATCCTCAAGTACTTTGCCGAGCTCGACATCCCGGTCAAGCGCGGCACGTTCATCGAGTTCCGCGAGGGCATGCTCAACGTCTCGCCCATCGGCCGCAACTGCAGCCGCGAGGAGCGCAACGAGTTTGAGAAGTTCGACCTCGCCAACAAGGTGCGCAGCCGCGTCGCGTGCACCTGCTGAGCCCGCCGCCACGTTGCTCTCTGAGCCTGCGGCATGCGCGCACCAGCCGCCTCAGCCGCCACCCACCAACCGCCGCAGGTGCGTGAGACGATGGTCGCCAAGCTCAAGGAGGAGTTTGCCGACTACGACCTGACATATTCGATCGGCGGCCAGGCGCGCGCGCGCCAGGCCGAGCCGCCTCCTCGCCCGCTCTCTCTGCCACCCTCGCACGCCCCCAGACGGCCCACCCGACGTCGCGCCCGCGCGGTGCCCGTGGCAGATCTCGTTCGACCTCTTCCCGAAGGGCTGGGACAAGACCTTCTGCCTGAGGTACCTGCCGGAGGCCGACTTTGACGAGATCCACTTCTTCGGCGACAAGTTCTTCGTGGGCGGCAACGACTACGAGATCTACGAGCACCCGCGCACCATCGGCCACGCGATCAAGGACGCCGACCCGATGACCACCCTCAAGATCCTCAGCGAGACCTTCGGCATCCCCTGCCCCGAGAAGCTCTCGCCGCCGGGCTCGCACTAGGCGCGTCGCAACTGTGCGGAGCGTTGCCAGTGCGCCGATCTCGCTGCAGGGGGGCCTCGTCTCTGCAGTGTGGGTTTGCTCGCTCGTCTGGGCTGCCCCGTATCATAGCTATTTTGTCGGTATGATTTGATGAGTATACGTCACGGCTCACGGGTACTTTACAAGCATTTGGCTGTTTAGGTAGGGGAGAATATCAACGCACGCAAGCCCATTCGGCGCGACCCAAATCTCGGCTGCGCGCGTGTACCCCGTCGAGATGAGAGAGCTTCCGCGAGGCGTGTACAAGCTCAAGGGTAATCGGCGTTACAGTGTTGTCAAGAATATCAAGGGCAAGACAGTCTCGTATGGCGGCTTCGAAACGGTCCAGCAGGCCAGTGCCTTCAGCAAGCAGCTCTGCGCCCAGCTTGATGCCAACACGATCGGTCTGCCCTCCAACTGGACGGCCATGACGCCGGAGGAGACGCTCGATTTCATGCTGTCAAAGAAGCCGGCAGCACCGCGGAAGCGGGTCGAGCGCAACGGCTGGACTGACATCGAGAAGCAGCAGGTCGTGCGCCAGCAGCAGGGCAAGTGCGCTTTGCAGTACCGCGGCTGCTCTGGCGAGCTGCTGCCTGATCGGCATGCCTACGATCACATCGACAGCAACAGCGCCAACAACGAGTTGACAAACTGCCAAGCGCTCTGCCTCAACTGCCACGGATTGAAAACGGCCAGCGATCGGCGTCGTGGCTGGAAGCCTCGCGCGTCATGAGTGAGATGAGGTGCGTCATGACATGAGTGACTGACAGACTCTGCGGTGGTGCGTCTGTCGTTTAGGCTCAACTTATGCCACATTCAGGCTTGCTTGAGCTTGCTGGGTTTGGCCCCCACGCACTACATATGTATAACCAACGCACGCGAGCGGAAGTTCGCGCCCTGTTGGAAGGAGTGACTGCGCAGCGGCCATGAGTTCAGACGACTTCCTGATCTTTTACGCAAGAGTTATGCGCGCTGACGCTGGCCCATACGAGGTTCTCGACATCCCACATGGCACCGGCGTTGATGCCGCTCACAAGGCATGGCGCAAGCTGTCGAGGAAGCTCCACCCGGACAAAGCTGCTGACGAGCACAAGGAACGAGCCACGGGTGCCATGCAGCGAGTCAATTCGTCCCGGGACATCATCCAGGAGGGCAAAGCTCCAGGCTGGTACATCATTCGAGACATGCAGCGCGCCCGAGACGCGGCTCCAGCAGCGGCAGCTGCTCCAGCTGCGGCTGCGGCTGCGGCGGCGGCGGCTGTGGCGGCGGCTGCAGCTGCGGCTGCGGCTGCGGCTGCGGCTGCGGCTGCGGCTGCGGCTCAGCCCTGCGACGAGTGCAGCGACGACGATAGCGACCTCGGCGATGACTATTCTGGCTCCGATTGCGAGTGCGAGTGCGGCCAGTCCGATTGCGAGGGCCATTTTTGCCACGGCTGCGAGTCTTGCCACTGTGAGTGCGGGCGATTCCCGCACTTCAGCGAGGGCATGGGCAGCGGCTGGGGCTACTGTGAGCACTGTGGCGACGTGCCCATGGATGGCGAGGAGTGCTCGAAGCCCGCGTGCCGCGAGAGGCGGGAGGCTGCTCGACAGGCGCAGGAGGAGCGCGAGGCGGCGAGGCGGGAGTGGGCGGCCAAGACGGCAAAGGAGCGCAAGGAAGCCGCGCGCGAGGCGGAGCGCGTGTTTCGCGAGCAGCAGGAGACCCTGAGGCGCGAGGCGGAGGAGCGCGAGGCCCAACGGCGGCGCGTCGAGCAGGCGGTCGCGGCCTCGCCCTGGCTGCGCAAGCTTGAGGAGCACTGTACGGCGTACCTGGGCCGTCAGACACCACGCCTCGATGATTGGCTCAAGGAGGTGCGCGCGCAGGTCAAGCGCTGGGCTGATGGGTTCGACAAGGAGGCGCCGATGCCGAAGCCGCCGCCACCGCCGCCCGCCGCCGATGCACCGCCGGCGGATGTCCATGCATCCTACGCGGCGCACAAGCGAGTCCACACGGCGCTGCGCCGACGCTGCGCGGCCGTCGGCGCGGCGTGCAAGGCGCAGCAGTCCGACAAGACCGTGGCGCGAAGCCACGCCGCGCTCACTGCAGAGCTGAGAGCGGAGACCCAGCAGAGGGTCGAGGAGTGGCGCCAAAGCACGGGTGGGTGGGCGGCGAGCCGCCACGTCGACGCTGCGGTGATTGCTCTCGGCGCGCCTGGCCAGGCGGCCGTCATGGAGGCGGTCATGAGCGCCGACGGCATCCTGCTTGGCGCCTCGAGGAGCCTCAGCGCACGCTTCGCGCCCGCGCTGGCAAAGGCCGAGGAGATGCGCGCGGCGACGGCGCGGGAGCTGCTCGGCGCGACGCGTGCGGCGCTGCTCGAGGCGGAGGAGGCGATGCAGCAGCTGTGGGGCCGCGCGGGGCTGCTCGAGGCGCTCGAGGGCGGCGCCACCGCGGCCGAGGGACAGCGCCGCCGCCTCGAGGAGGAGCAGCAGCGGCAGCGCGAGGAGGCCGAGGGCAAGGCGGCGCGCAGGAAGGCCCTCGCGCTGCACGAGCAGCTCAGGCAGGCCAAGGCGGCGGCCAAGGCGGCGCCCAAGGCCCCGGCGGCACCGCCAGCGGCAAAGGCGGCCAAGGCGGCGGCGGCGGTGTCGCCTTCTGGCGGCGCGTTCACTCCGAGCTTCGCACGGCCGCCGCCCCCGCTCGCCTCGAGTCGGGCCGCGCCGGGGCAAGCGACCAGGGTTCGGCCCCGCGGCTCCTTCATCCGAGACACGTCGCCCGCACAGCGGCTGAGCGAGCTGAGTCGCTCGAGCAAGGTGGCGAAGCGTGCTGCGCCGTCGCTGGGGCCCTCGGGAGCGAAGCCGCCGCCATTCTGGCCTTGCCAGGCACCGGCGGCCACGACGACTGCAGCGACGGCGGCATCCGGTGCGTCGTCATCGGCGTCGTCTGCGGGCGAGGCGAGGCATGAGTTCAACCTGCCCGACAGTGAGATCCCGGCGCACAAAGTCTCGCGCCTCAACGAAGTGCGCAAGCAGGTGCCCAACGCTCGCATCTCGCTGGTGTCGGGCCACGACACACGCGGCACGCGGCAGCTCACGATCAGCGGCGGCGCGGAGCACGTGAGGATGGCGGAGCGCCTCATCGAGGAGATCGGCGTTGGGCTGAGTAGGTACCGCGCATGCAATGTTTAAAGTAAGCATGCTGATAAGAACTAAACAGATGGAACCGATACCTGAATCGACAAAATTGCCTTCGCCGCCGCGCCTCAGATCTGGTCAGCCTCTGGTTGGGGGCTTGGAGTCCACAAAGTGGCCAACCAGCACCACGATGCCCAGCGCGAGCATGCCGGCGGCGGCGACGCGCTGAATCGGCGCGGAGGGGCCAGGGGCGCGCAGGAAGGCGGCACCAGGCGTGATGATGGCGATGGTGGTGGCTCCCGTCGCGCCCACCAGCCCCACCACCGCGCCGAGGTCGGTGACGCTCAGGGCGACGGCGGCGCTGCTCGCGAGGAAGAGGCCCGTCACCACCAGCGATCGCGCGTCGCTCACAAAGACGCCGCCCGCCGCCTCGGCTGCTGGCGCGCCCGTGGTCGCAGGTGGCGGCGGCGGCGGCGGCGGCGTGCACGAGGCGATGAGCGAGGTGATCGAGACGCGCGTCGGGTAAGCCTGCAGCGGGTAAGAGCAGAGCACCACAAAGGCGAGGGAGACGCGCGCCGCCGCGACGACGGCCGTCTGAGGGAACGAGTTGAGGACGTTGCTCTGCACGGCGGCGCCAAACGTCAGGTAGCCCGCCGAGGCGACGAGCACGTACAGCGCCGACGGCAGCCCGACGCTAACAACGATGACGAGCATCTTGCGCGCGCGGGTGGGCGTGTCGAGCTCGCGCAGCACCGTGAAGCAGTTCTGCTGACAGGTGAAGGCGTTGATGAAGATCGGCAGCGCCGCGAAGGCGCGCGACGGCCCGCTGGCCCACACGACGGTGCCGCCGCACGTGCTCGCGAGCCCGCCGGCCTCCTCCAGGCCCGCGATGTGCTGCCAGTGCGGTTTGCCGACGCACGGGTCGAGCCACACCGTCGGCGCCAGCGCAAACGTCAGTACCATCAGTGCGACGGCGAGTATGCACAGCACGCCGAGGAGCGAGGTGACGCGCAGCGCGTCCATCGAGCGCAGGAAGCACAGCGGCGCGACGGCGGCCACCGCTCCGCCCACCCACGCGTTGCGCGGCAGCCCGCCGAGCGCCGAGGTGAGCGAGTCGCCGAAGACCACCAGGTAGGCGCACGCGCTGCCGAAGCAGTTGATGACGACGGCGGTGTCGACGACGCGGCCTGAGCCGGGCAGCACCGTCTCGCACATCGCGTAGAAGGTCGGCTCGCACTTGGCGCGCGTCACCGCCGCGTCGAGCAGCACGAGCGACAGCATCGTCAGCAGGCCGGCGCTGATGCACATGGCGTTGCCGGTCAGCAGGCCAGCGCTCGCGTAGGCGGCGGGTAGAGCGAGCACGCCAGTGCCCAAACACGTGCTCGCTAGGTTGATGACGCACGACATCAGGCTCGCCGTCCCACGGTGGCCGCTGGACTCCTTCGGGTTGTAGAAGGAGGAGCTCGCAGGCAGCTGCGATGGGCTGTGTGGCTGCTCGTCGTCGCTGTGCGTGTCGAGCATCGGCTCGGCCAGGTCGGATGGCTTGACGAGCATGTGGTTTGTTAGCGTGCGAGGTCTCTGAATGATAAGGATTCGCGGCTCGTGGACGCCTCGTTGCGCGACAAGTCTCGGCCGACAATCACCGCGTTTCGGCAGAAACACAGCTCAATAGAGGGGGTAAGCACATGCCCAGCAACGCCAAGCCCGGAGAATCGTGGAGCATCACCCCACGTGCACAGTGGATAGACTTGGGGTTGCCGTCCGGGTTGCCGGAC
>Ga0209713_10001939_pt1 | contig 12663 bp, 12 predicted proteins | sample ArcOceMetagenome_3_FD_187444 | JGI IMG/M metagenome (GOLD analysis project Ga0209713, IMG submission 187444) | Marine eukaryotic phytoplankton communities from Arctic Ocean - Arctic Ocean- Svalbard ARC20M Metagenome (SPAdes) (version 2) | ecosystem: Environmental > Aquatic > Marine > Oceanic...
AGCCTCAGCGTGCAGACCATGCGGGAGAAGGCCGTGCGGCGCTGGTGTGCCGCTCATTAGGATGCGGCGGCGCGACGCGGTGGTGCGCGAGCGGGCGTCAAGCCGAACGATGATGCGAACGCGCTGCCGTAGAAGGCAACCGACGTGCGCGCGAAAAGCGTAGAAAGCCGTGCACTGCCCAGCCGCCAAACCGCTGTTGTGGCGGGGGGGCTGGCGGTCACGCGTGCGACGGCAGCGCACGCATGCGGGGATGGGCGGTGAACATGGTCCACTGGTGTGTGCTGGTAAACAGTGTTCGGCGTTCGCTAAAGTTCGCGAACACTGTTCGCGAACACCTGTTCGTTCGTGTGCGTTGTGTTCGTTCGCGGCGCTAGCGGATCCGGGGCCGTGTTCGCGAACAGGCTGTTCGCGAACACGTTCGTTCGTGTTCGTTCGGCTACGCCAGCGAGGCTCGTTTACGTCGACAGGTGGGTGTTGGTGCTGCTGTTGCTCGAGGGGGGCGTGCACAGGTCGATTTTTTGCGCGACGGTCTTGGGCTGTTTCTTCGGCGGTGTGCACGGGTTCACCTCGTTGACCGCGTGCTGGAACTCCGCCTTCATTTTCTCGAACACCTTGCCGACCAGGAACAACACGATGGAGCTCTGACTTTACGCGTGATGCGTTCGCGAACAGGCTGTTCGCGAACATGTTCGTGTTTGTTCGTTTGTCTGCTGTGTGTCCGTGGAGGCCGTGTTCGCGAACAGGCTGTTCGCGAACACTGTTCGTTCGTGTTCGTCTTGTATGCATATTTGGCGAACGCCGAACGAACACTGGTCTCCGGTCTTCATTCATACTCGCGCGTAGTCTAACGCAACATGCTCTAGATTCTCCATCCGATCCAACACGCCACGCAAGCCATCAGCAGCGTCTAAGGCAAGTAAGTACACTTACTTAGTTACTTAGTTTGAAAATCAAGCACCGAGTGCATGAGTACAACACCGCACGAGCGCACACGACCCGGTCGCCGTGAAGGATCCGTCATAATCAGGACAAGCGCAAACAGAGCCGCCCTCAACCCAGCTCCGCCGGCCGATCATGCTCGCCCTACTCGCCTACCAGGCGACGCTGACACTCGCCCTCACGCCCTCGACCAGCCTCCGGCCAGCGCTGGTGGCGGCAGCGCCGCGCTCGGCCCGCGTCGCCACGTGCTCGATGGCCGCCAGCGAGGAGGACAGCACGGACTACTCTACCGACTGGGACTCGGCGTGGCGCACCGAGCTGCGCCGGCGCGAGCAGGGCCTGGTGACGTGGAGGCCAGAGGGCATGGAGCCGGTTTCTACCGAGGTGCTGCTGAAGGCACGGGCTGCGACCGCGACGGACGAGGCGGCCGTGCAGCTGCAGGAGTGGAACCGGGACTGGCGCTTCTGGGCGGGCATCATCGCGGTGCTCTCCGTGACCTCTGCCGTCGCCACCAAGTTGAATGAGGCGTCGGAGGCGACTGCGTATCTGATCTGAAGATACGCTGCACACATGGCTGCACACCACCAGCTACCACCCCTGTATCTCTCTGTATAGACAATAGCCAATAGGAGTCTCTGTTTCTGTGAGACTATCGATAGATCGACGTATACCACCACACTGACGCTAGCTACTGGGGGGCCGAGGTCGTCAGGCTTGAGGGGCCGGTCCGCGGCACCAAAGACCGCGCGTGGTCCCATGTCCCAACCGCGTTTCTTCATGAGCTCCGCCTCCTCGCTCTGCGCCGTGATCTGGCGGGGCGACCATCCGACGCGAGCGCGAGCACGCATGCAGAACATGCATGCCGAACTGGGCCGGCCGAGCAGGATTTCCAGTTCAACTTGAATCTGAAAGGCTAACCATGTCGCAGCGGCCCCGCCTCTTCCCGTGCCCGTTCTGCCGCCTCGAGTTTGGGAGCGCGTCGCTGCCCATCCACGTCCAGCGCTGCCGCGCCCGGCCGCACGGTGCCCCGGTGCCCGTGGCTAGCCCCAGCGCCTCGCGGCTGCTGCGACCGCCGAGCGTGAGCGGTGTGCACGAGCAGTATGCCGACAGCCCAGATGCCGCAGCGCCCGCGCACCTCGAGCTCGTCCCATGCCGTCATTGCAACCGCACCTTTGTGCCCGAGCGGCTGCGCGCCCACGAGGCTGTGTGCCGTGGGCGGCCTCGCACGAGTGAGGATGCAGACCCAGCCAAGGCGGCGAGCCCGTCGCCGTCGAAGTGGCGGCAAGAGCGCGGCGAGCTGCGGCGCTCGCTCTCCGCGGCACGCGGCTCGCCGGCCGTCGATGCGGCCGTCGCCGCGGCCAAGGCCCGCAGCTCCTCAACCAGTGCGCGGCGTCCGACGCGGCGCGATCAGTGGGGTTCGGGAGTCGAGGGCGGCTCGACCGAACGGAAGCGGCCGCCGTCGGCAAGCGCCGAGCCGGAGGATGCTGCAGTGTGGATCGGCAGTGCTGCCAGCGCCGCCAGAACCGCCCTCGCCGCCGCCAAGGTCGTCGAGCCGCGGCCAGGCACCGCCGGCCGCCGCATGACGGCTGCGCGGCGGCACGCGCTCGAGTTCCGAGAGATTGAGGAGCGACGGCTCCCGGAGCAGCTGCACGTGCCGAGCCGGCTGCTGCGCAGCGTCCCGGCACCGTCGCCGCTCGAGCTGCGCCGCGCTGCGGCGCTGTGCCCGCCGCCGCCGCCGCCAGCGCCGCCGCCGCCGCCACAGGTGGATTCAGCAGGCCGCTGCCTCCACTTTGCGCGCACGAGCGCCGCGTGTGGCGCCTTCGCCGCATCGCAGCCGATGAGCCTGCCGAGCCCGTTCCCGGGCGACGCATCCTTGCGTGCGGGCAAGTCGCACGCGGCCGCGTGGTCCGGCGGCGTCCGCAGGCCGGCGAGCGCGGCCCGTCGCGCGGCGCACCCCTTTGGGTAGAGAGCGTGCCTGTGTTCCTGTGTAGCGCGTGGGTCGGCGGTGCGCGTCAGGCGCTGTGCATCTCCACGGTTCACTGCTCACCATCGTCGTCGCGAGCGTTAAAAGGGCAAAGTAAGTTCGCTGGAGCGGGAGGTATCACCACCCAAGCCACGATCACCGCCCATGTTCAGCCTCGGCTTGCCACCAACCAAGAACTCGTGAGCCGAGGGTGAGGCATGATCGCCTCCGCCACGCTCGACGCCGCTGCGAACCGCCCCGCGTGCTCGGCGCACCTGGAGCCCTTCGGCTACGCCCTCGGCCGCACCAACACCCTCTCGGGGCAGTGCAGGGGCTCTCCCGCCATCCTGACCATCTCGGTCGCGCGGCCGTGGCCGGTCAACCCCGTGGCGCGCGCCACCGCCGCCAAGGGCTCGGGCTGCTCGCCCTTCCGCCTCGAGCTCATGCGCGACCTCGTCGGACAGAGCAAGCGCATCTGCGCGCTCGTCGAGATTGGCCAGTGCGGCACGCGCGCGGCCAAGCTCCAGGCGCGCAACAGCAGCAGCCAGGTCTCGCTCGAGTACGCGCAGGCGTCCGCATCGGCGGCAAGCGTGCTCGAGCGGGACGAGGCACACTGGCGCGAGAGGCGCATGGAGGGCTTGCGCGATCGGTGCCTGCCGACGGCTACGGAATAGAGTGGATGTTGTTGTTACTATACGAGCAAACACACGGCACGATACAAACGCCAAACGGTTCCGAGGCGCAGTTCCGGCTCCAAGATGGAATCGTCCTCCACGTGGTAATATGTTTCGGTACCTCGGGTGATGAGTCGTACGGTGCGAGGATTCCCCGGCTGATTCATTCATTCGCGTTGCGGTAGTAGGTCGCTTGGGATGGGGATGGTGGTCTGCGCCGGAACGTACGGATAGTTGACCGCGTAGTCGATGCCCCGAAAGGTGGCGCCGAGGTCTACGCCGTAGTGGTAGTTTCCCGGTCCGTTACCGAAGCCGTAGTCTTCTGCATAGAGTGGCGTAGGCCACCACAACGTAACCTGCTTGAAGAGGCACGTGAGCTGCAGGATGAGCCAGGCAAAGAAGGTCGACTTGTGCACCTCGGCGCCACCGCACAGGCCGACGAGCTCGAGCGACCGCACGCTCGCGCGGTGCTTGAGGAGCAGGTGGCCCACCATCCGCAGACCGCTGTTGGTGATGGCGCCATTGCCATTGAGGTTGAGGACGCGCAGCCCCGGCAGCTTGCGTTCGATCGCAAGGGTGCAGACCTGCTTGACCGCCTTGTCGCCGCAGCCGCAGTGGCCGAGACCCAGGAGCGCGAGCCGCGGCGGCAGATGCGCGGCGATGGCCGTGACGCCTTCGTCGCCCAGCTCGGGGTTGTTGTTGAGCTCGAGCACCTCGAGGTGGTCGATGTGCTGCTCCTCGAAAGCCGAGGCGAGAGTGTCTGCGCTCGCGCGGCTGAGAAGGCAGTTGACAAGGTAGAGCGACTTCAGGCGTCCCAGGACGCCGCTGGTGGCGAGGAGGTCGACGGCGCTGTCGGAGACGCGGATGGAGTCGAACTTGAGCATGCGAATCAGCGGCATGATCTCGATCTGAGAGAGGCTTTCGACGAGCAGGCGGCTCATGTCTCCCTGTGCAGCGACATCAGCAGCCGCGCTTCGGCGAAACCGAGTGCCATGGAAGCCCGAGCCCTGGCAAATGAGCTGGTTGATCCTGCATGGCGCCGCCTTTCCACACAGGAACATGGCGAGCCGAACATCTGCCTCGGTCCACCACCCGGTGGTGATCGAAAAGGTCCTCTTCGGTGCGAAATTGGATGTTCCCATCTTGCATCGCAACCTATGGATCAGTTCCATCTTGACGACGGCGACAGCGTACGACAGCTTGCACCGGGCCTCGGTGCAGGTGCGAGCAAGCGAGACCGCACATGGACCCACACGCTGAGGATCACCATAGAGCAGCTTATCAATGATGCAGTCGAGGCAGTCGTCGTCGATGAGCAGCAGGTGGTGAGCCATCCCTGTGTTGGTGCAATGACAGCTGACACCGCCGAGTGTCAACACTCAACTCGCATGCGTGCATGCTTTGTGCCGATTGATGCGTGAGAGGCTGTCCAGCGCCAAGCGCGACGGCTACAGGCCGAACTATCCATTGAGTCGGTCGACGGCTTCGCTGCCACCATACGGCAGCTGAGTGCGGCGCACGCAGCCAGAGCGGACGCTGCGGCGGCGCTTGCGCTGAAGCGGCGACACTGGGAGACGCTGCATGCTCTGGCTGCGCAGGGCGAGCCGCCACCTTGGCTCGCCGGCAAGGCAGTCGAGGCAGGAATGGCGCTCATCGGACCGAGCGGCGATTCCGAGCCGGAGCAGGTGAAGCTGGCCACGCGTGGGCTGCTTCTACTGCTGCGCACGCAGCTCGATGCTGCTCCGGCCAGGCAGGAGCGAGCGATGTGGCTCGATGGCGAGGCGCAGGTGCTCTCGAGATTGGGTGCGCTGCAGCACCAGCTGGGACATCACGGCGACGCAGAGACATCGCTTCGAGGCTGCCTTGCCAACCTCGAGCAGCTCGGTCGGGCGGAGTCTCGAGCAGAGGCGCACGGCGCGGCGTTGCGGGCGATGCCCGCCGAGCTGCTGCGCGCGAAGAGAAGACGTGCGCGCTGCCGCCCACCGCGCCGCCCGCGCGGCTCGCCGCCAGCCTCGGCCGCCTCGCCGACTTCTTCGAGCGACTGCCGCCCGACCCGCAGGGACGCCCCGGCGACGCCGCGCGCCTCCGGCTGCGAGCAGAGTACTTTGGGCGGCTGTGATGTCAACCGACGATCAGCAAAACGGTACGGTCTCCTACTAGTCTCCTAGTCCTCGGTACTGTACGTTTCAGGATCAATTCTCAGGGTACATGTAATCTCTGTCAGTCTCGCACGCACACACCAGAGAAACAACCTAGACTTTCACCGGGTCCTCGAGGTGGAACTCGACGGGGCGTCCGATGACCGCCGCCATCGGCTCCACCTGCGCCCGCTCGCGTGGAAACGGCGGTCGCAGCAGCTCCGACGATGAGCTGCAGCTCCATCGAGAGTTGGCGTCGCCGGCGGCTGGTGGCTGCAGCAGCTGCGGGGGCGTCGCCGGCGCTGGCAGCGAGTGAAGCGACGAGAGCTCGCTCAGCTCGACCGCCTCGGGCGCCAACTCCGCCACGATCGCCTGCGTGGCGGATGTCACACAGGCGGCGCCGGCCATCGCCTCGCGGGCGTAGCTCCTTCTCTCGATCTTCCGGATCCTCCACAACGTCGCCGTGCCGATGAGAAGCGTCAGCACACACAGCGGCAGGCCGACGGCGACGGCACCGAGCATGAAGCTCGCGTGGTGATGCTCGTCGTCCGACTCGGGCGCTGCCGCCTCGAGGGCGCTCGCCGTGGCGTCGAGCTCCGGCGTCAGGGGCGCCGGCGTCGGAGGGCGTGGCGAAGATGCCATCGGAGGCGAGGCGGGCGCGCCCGCCGGAGTCGATGGGGATCGATCGCCTGGAGGCGGTGGCGGTGCATGTGGCGGCGGCGATTTGGCTGGCGGGTGCGGCGAGGGAGGCGAGCTCGGCGGCGGATGAGGCGGCGGCGGTGGCAACTGGGGAGCTCCTACGGGCGCTTGGGGTGGCCACCCGGGCTGCGGTGAGCCTGGGGGCTCGACTGGAGACGACGCGAGTGGCGCTGGTGGGGGCGTGGGTACCCACACGGGCGGTGGACGATGCGGTGGAGGCGGGGCAGGCGGTGCGGGCGGTGTGGGCGGTGTGGGCGGCATCGACGGAGGCAGGGGTGGAGTCGGCGAGCTGTCCACCGTGGTCAGCCCGATCGCAGGGTGCCTTGCGATGGAGGTGCCGATGGAGACGAGGAGGTTGAGCCTGCTCAGACCGGTTAGCACGATCGGCTCCTCGAGGCCACCGCCATCGACGGAGGAGGACCACTCGAGCAGCAGAATCTCGCACGTGAGGACGCCAGCCGCCAGGCGGCGGCGGCGGTCCTCATCCTCCGCCGCCCTCCAGCTGAAGCGGCGCGGCACGATGCGATACGCCGCCATCTCCGTCAGCAGCGAGATGGCCGTGACGACGTCGCGGCGCAGCGCGGCGTCCGTCGCGTCGCCAATCTCGCCCTCGAGCTCGAGCAGCACAGTCCGAGAGGCGACTGCGCTCTGTGGGAGCCCGGGGAACGGAGGCAGCGGCGGTGGCGACGAGGGGAGCGGAGACGGTGGCGGTGTGGGCGGCGGCGGCGCTGGAGGCGGCGGCGACGGTGGTGGCAGTCCAGGCGACACATGATGTGGCGGTGCCGTCGGCGGTGGCGCCGTGGGCGGCGGCGGCTGCGGAGGCGGCGGGCTCGGTGGTGGTGGCTCCGGCGGTGGCGGGGCAGGCGGCTCGTGCGGGGGAGGCGTCGGTGGTCGCGAGGGAGGCGGTGCCGCGGGAGGCGGGAAGGGCGGGTGGCGTGGCGGCGGCGGCTGCGGCGGCCAGGGCGGTGGGGGGCTCACTGGCGATGGAGGGAGCGGGGGCAGCGGCGGAGGCGGCGACGTGGGCGACGGGGATGCCGGTGGCAAGGGCGTCGCTGGTGGCGCCGAGGGAGGAAGCTCCGGCGACGGCACAGACGGCGGTGGCGGCACGGGCGGCGGCGGCGAGCTCGGTGACGGGGGCAGCGGTGGCGTGCGTGGCGGCGGCAGGAGCGGCGGCGGCGGCGGCGGCCAAGTGACCTCATGCACGCTCATCGTGTGAGTGTAGTAGGGAGCGTCGTGGTCCATCACGAGCCACTGCGAGTCGTCGGCGGTCGTGCCGGCCGAGAGCTCCCACTGGCCACAGTTGCCGCTGTCGACGATCGGCTTGCGCATGATGCGGTGGTCCTTGGTGGCGTCGCTCACGCCCGCCACGTCCCAGCCGTCGCCAACGAAGGTGTCGTACTCGGGCTGCCCGACCGAGTCGACCAGCGTCGCCGTGGGGTGGTGGTAGAGCGCGACCCAGTCGTTGCCGTCGCCCACGTCGTCCCAGATGCCCACGTTTTGTTGCCACATCCACGCCCAGTCCTGAGTGACGACGAAGGTCTGCCCTGGGGCGATCAGGTACTGCGAGGCCGCGAGGGCGATGGCGAGGTAGTGCGACGGCAGGCCGTTGTTGTCGCTCATCTGGTAGCACGCGTCGTGGCAGAAGAGCATGTGCCACTCCTGCAGGTCGATCGTGCTCGAGCAGCCGTTGTAGAACCTGTCGATCGGGCATGTGGAGTGCGAGCGCGTGAGCAGCATATGGGTAAGCTGCTCAAGGTACTGCCGTTGGGCAGCTTACTCGACGAACTGCACGTCGCTCTGCTCGGGGCTCTCGACGTACTCGGCGATGAAGAAGCAGTCCCACTCGGAGCACGAGGCGATGTGGGGCAGCCGTGGAGCAGGCGGAGGCGAGAGGAGCGGTGGCGGGGATGTTGGCGGTGGCGCGGGCGGCGAGATCCACGGCTCGGAGGTCATTCAGAATTCGTCGATAGTCGAGGCAGCGCGCCCGGCCAAGCATGGAAAATTCAAGTTTTTGGTGATTTGATGGCTGAAGCAAACATAGGATGCTGCACGGTGAGCTAGAACCGTCCGTGTCTGCGAACGTTCCAGCGAACGGTCCTGCGGGCCGCCGGATCGTTCGCAGGTCGAACGAAAGGCGGAAGCGGAGGGAGCAGAGCATTGCTCGCGAGCAGGCTGGTTTGTCGACAGCCACTGACGACCGACGCCGCCAGCCGAGGGTCATCATCCCGCTCTCTGCCGCTGCGGACTCTCTTCCTGACTTGCGGTCAGCGCCAAGTGCTTCAGACGCAGCGTCGGAGGCGTCGTGGTTCACGGATCGCTGGATGCCGGACGGGCTACTCGAGGAGGACGGAGTGGACGAGAGCGCCCTAAACCCGGACGCGCCAGTCTTCGTCCCACGCATGTGGTTGCCTCCGGTGGCTGAAGATCAGACGCTATCGGCGTCAGAGCTCGAGCATGGGCCCGCGGGAGAGGACTGCGACCCACTCGGTCACTCGGTATATCCACGACCCACTCGGCCAAACCAAAGGCATCGAGCTGCCATAGCGCGGGCAGGCAGCTGCCATGTCGAAACATGCCTGAAGAACTTTAGTATCACCGCAGGCGCAGTGGTGGAGCACGAAAAGGCCTCACATCACTGCGAGGGCGAGGACACGGCTAGGAAGGTCATTCTGGCGGCGGTGCCCGCAACCGGCCGGCCGCACCCGCGTGTGAATCAGCGTGCGAGGCAGCGACGCTTGTTGAGAGAGACAGGCTATACATAGAAACATGTTTTGTAAGGCGTCGCAGAAAGAAAAAAATTGAATGGGCGGCTGCCGTGCACCGGGCCCGCACACCGCACGGCACACACGACCGCCGACGAGCTCCTCTGATATGGTGCCTAAGTCCGCGTACGCTCCAGTACGGTCACGGCAGCACCACCCTCTCGCATAGCGACCGGAGGGGTGTTACCATCGACCAGGTACGTGGCAGCGTGGTGTACCCTTATTGAGCCGCATGCAGGACTTCGGACACATTCCAATTGTTGAAGATCATGTCGCACGACTCAGGTGTACGCCAGGAGCAGCCCATCGAGATCTTCGTCTCGCTGGCGGCCTTTCGTCACGCCTCGCTGATCGAGGCCGTGGTGCGCAACGTCCTCATACACCCAGCCCAAGGCGCTCGCTCTGCACATCTCGCACGGCTCGGCGCACGACAAGCCGACGCTGCGTCGCCTCCGTCAGCACGAGCGCCTCGTGCTAAACCCGCGGAATGTCGTCATTAGGAAGCACGGCCCGGAGGTGCTAGGCGTCCACCTCAGCAACGTGGCGCTCCTCGACCGGCTGCCCGTCGGCAAGCGCCCATCGGGCCGGGACCGCATCCTGCTGCTGCCCGGCAACGCCGTGCTCTTCAGGCCCTGCGCGCCGCTGATAAGACGAGCGCCGATCTCGTTTGCGCCCGGCCAGTTCTCGGACTTCGCCGCGCGCCCAGCGACGTCCACCGCCCACGCACTGTCCGTGCACGCGGAGCTGCCCCTGGGAGTCTCGGACTGCCTGGGTGACGGGCCGTTGCACAAGCGATTCGGGTGGAGCTCCAAGGGCCGCGCCAAGCACGCCGCCCATGGCGAGGGGACCAGCGAATTGACCAACAAGCTGGTCGATTCGGCGGCGGCAGCTCAGCGGAGGCTGCTCCCGGCCGATCTGCGGTGGCGGGCGTTTTGGAAGCCGCCGCCATCGACCGCGTGGGACGTGTTCATGCGCGCCGTGCGCGAGGGCGACGACGACCTGATGAGGCGCGACATCCAGTGCGAGCGCAACCACTTCTGGCGCGGCTTCTTTGAGTGGGCGGGCCAATCCGACGTCAGAGACATGCACGACGGTCGGAAGCCACCGATGCAGTGGCCTGGCAAGCCGCCGCCCATCGGGCTCTTCGAGCGCAAGCCGCTGGCGCACACGATCCACGAGGGCAGCTGGTACCCCGCCACCGTGCTGCGCGCCGCGATGGCCGCCTTTGCAGGCGGCCCCCTCTCGGTGCTCAACCTGACGAGCAGCCAGTGGGGCTGCCCGCATCGCGGCTTCTGCGCGCTGGAGGAGCACGCGCTGCCCACGTTTGCGTGGCAGCGCTACCCGCGGCTCGTGGCGCATGCCCGGCCGCCCGTCGTCGCCCGCGTGCTCGACTTCAGCGTGTCGGCGGACAAGTGCGTCCGCAGCCCGTGCACGCGCGCCTGCCGCGAGAGCACGCACGCCTTCCCGGCGCTGCTCGACGCCGTCGCCGCGGGGTCGGACCTCTGGTGCGCCGTCAAGATCGCAAAGGACACCGAGCACGAGGCGACGACCGAGCACCTCCTCGCGGAGGTCGCACGCTGCAGTGGCTTCTGCGGCTGCTCGGCGAACGAGAGCGCTGCTGCATATGCGATGGCGAATGAGAGCACTACTTCTGCGCAGTAGTTCGTCACTTAGTTAGCACGAAATGTTCTTGTTTAGTATAATAGAGTATTCCACATCTAGCGTCTCAATAGAACGAAGCCCCCTGAGCCCCCCTCCCACGGAGAGGCTATTCAACCTAATTGAGGCTATTTGAGGATTTCGAATAAAATCCGCGCATGTCATGACTCATCAGCCGGTAGGATGCGCGCGGCAGCGGCGTCGGCATGGCGCCCTAGGCTGGTACTGACCCAGAGCTGGTGTCCCGCGCACTTAGGCGCCGGTTTTGGTCTGCTGGAAAGCATGCTGGAAACCAAATGCACAACTTCCGGCGTGTTGCGCAAGGCAGTGTTCTTGATTGCGCAGCCGAGAGCCACGCTAAACGCGACCAACCTCACCGGCGCTGCTGACCACGACCCGCACAGCCGCCCATACCTGTCGCCCGTGCTGGCGCTGCTCATCTGCGGCGTCGTCCTGCTTTTCGTGTGGCCGTCGTTCGTCAGGCTCCTGCAGCACACGCACGCCCACCTGCCTCTGAGAAGGCACCTCGGTGGGCGTGGCCACTACGTGGCGCTCGCACGCGAGGCAGAGCCGTGAGTTCGGGACGACGACAATCTCGTCGATGCTCTGAGCGGTGCACGTTAGAGGGGTGTGTGCGGTCTAGTGGATGGGGCGCCGCCCGAAAAACCAAGGCACAGTCAGAGAGTACTGCAATCTAATTAATGAAGAAAACGAACCTACCGCATCGCGATGACCTTGGGCACGACGCCCACCTCAATGTACCGCGCCGCACACGTCGCGCAGAACGACGTGATGGCGAGGAGGGTCACGCACGCCATCAGCTTGTTGGTCGACGACTCCATCACGTGCGCGAGGCTGCTGTACCGCAGCAGGATCGAGCAGTCGCGGCCGGCGTACCCGCGGTCGCACGTGCAGCGGTTGTGCGCGCACTTGCCGTGGCCCGAGCAGCCGCGCGCGCAGCCCAGCGTCCCCTCGGCGTCGAGCTCGCACCCCGCGCCCTCGAAGCCCACGTGGCAGACGCAGCGGTCGGGTGAGTGGCCCGGGCTGCCCGTCGATCGGCACACGCCGTGCCCCGAGCACGTCTGGCCGGTGATCATCACGTAGCCCGCACAGCCGAGCTCGCAGTAGCGCCCGTAGAAGCCCGGCGTGCACTTGCAGCTGCCGTCCTTGCACTCGCCGTGGCCAGAGCAGCCCGCGGTGCAGTTGACGAAGGTGTGCGTCGCCTGTGCAGCGCGGGCGGAAGAACACGTGTGGGTGTGCAGTGAAGGCGGCGAGGCGCGTCTGGATGGTTTGAGCCGGCCTGGGCGCTCACGCAATCGTCGCCGCTGAAGCCGGAGGCGCAGCTGCACGTGCTGCCCACGCACTTGCCAGCGGGATAGGAGCAGTTGCTTGGGCAGGCCAGCAAATACTCCGCCCGCTCGCAGCCGGCGCCGGCGAAGCCGCGGTCGCACCTGCAGACGCCCTGAGCTCCGCACCGGCCGTGGCCCGAGCACGGCTTGAGCGTGGAGGAGGCGCAGCCGCCCGGGCCGAGGTCGTGCTGCTCGACGTTGGCGAGCGGCGTGGGCGTCGGCTGGTAATTGAAGGCCAGCGGGAGGGAGAGGAGCGGCCACATGAAGGAGTCAGCGGAAAGGCGTGACTATCAGGTTGCTCTTTTGGTAACAAACTTGATGGCAGCGTGCGGTGGTTTCACAGACACGAAACAGTACAGTAAGACTTCGTGTCTTGGAAACCCGAGATTGGAAAACCAGCGCTAGAATCGGGCTCATTTTCCAGGCCGATATTGGAAACTGGCTGGCTAGCCCGCGGGGACCTTGGAAACTGGGCTGGTT
>Ga0209713_10001941_pt1 | contig 12662 bp, 2 predicted proteins | sample ArcOceMetagenome_3_FD_187444 | JGI IMG/M metagenome (GOLD analysis project Ga0209713, IMG submission 187444) | Marine eukaryotic phytoplankton communities from Arctic Ocean - Arctic Ocean- Svalbard ARC20M Metagenome (SPAdes) (version 2) | ecosystem: Environmental > Aquatic > Marine > Oceanic...
CCGAAGGACGTCAGGCTCGGCCGGAACGCTTCGAGACCAGGATCTACGCCTTGGTACCGGCCATCGACCTGGTCTTGGGAGGCCGAGGCCGGCTGGCCGGCCGGATCGGAGCAAGACCATGCCCTGTTTGCCGAGAGAGACCTTGAAGAGCAGGATGATGGATCATGGCTCCGAGCGTCGAAAGATGGCCCAGACGGGGGTGTTTTTCACTGTTACATCGCCGCCTACGGTCATGAACGTCCACGCCGACGCCGAAAACCCTCTGTAGAGGGCCGTGCTGGGCCGTGGGAGGCGTCGGACGTGCATAGGTGCTATGTCGCGTTTCCCGGTGACGGGAAGGGGTTAAAGTAGTACGGCGATTTTTGTGGACACGGGCAACGCGACACGCACCAGGAGCGCTCCGATCTCAGGCCTCGCTCGGCCTGGGTGAGGACACGCCAGAGCGCGGCGTGAGGGTTCTGCGCAACGTCGCGAGAATCCCGCTGCGGTTGCCAGACGAGTTGCGCCTCATGGTGCCGCCACTACTCTGTGCGGTGCCGCCACCACCCGCCCCAGGACCGGCGCCGCCCGTGTGGCCCCCGGCTACCGCCGGGGCCCCGGCTGCCGCCACTCCCGACGGCCCGCAGCGTGCCGCTCCCGCGGTGCCGTGGTCCCCCACCAGGTCGATGGCTGCGGCGCTCCACGGCAGCGTGCCCTGCTCGGCAGGGCCGGGCAGCGTGGCATCCAATGAACTCGGCGCTCCCAGCGTGCCCGCCTGGTCCCATTGCAATGTGCCCGAGGGGCTGCCGCCCGAGGGGCTCGCAGGCAGCCGACTCGACGCCGCCTCGCCGTTGGCGCCGGCCGTCCCCTTGCCGCCCACCCGCACTTGCTCGAGCGCCGCCGCCGCCTGGCCAACCTCGAGCGTCTGCATCGTGCCGCCGCCCGCGCCGTCGGCGTCGTCGTCGTCGTAGTGCAGGTCGTCCACCTCATCCTCGTAGTCGTCCATGAAGGAGAAGTTGCCGCTCGACGACGTTCGGTTGGTGCCCTTTGACACGAGCGTGCCGCCGTCGCCCGCCGCCGCCGCCAGCCCCTGCGGCAGACCCGTGCCGTCCATCTGCAGCGTGCCGTCCCGCGGTAGCGTGCCGTCCATCTGCAGCGTGCTGTCCCGCGGTAGCGTGCCGTCCGACGGCAGCGCAGGGCTGAGCGTCCATCCCCCCGCGATGCCCGCCGCGGCGCTCGAGCCGCCGAGGGTGCACGTGCCGTCCTGGGCGCCCGACTGCACCGCGTGCAGCAACGTCGCGTCCGCAGCGTCCGACGACGCCGCCGGCTCGTGACTGCTGCTGCCTGGCTCGCTGCCGTCGAGCCGCAGCGTCGACTTGAGTGTCGAGCCCTCGACGGCGGGCGAGGTCGCCCGCTTGGCGCTGCGCTTCTCGGCTTGCAGCCGCAGGTGCCTCCGCGTCATCGCCGTCAGCGCCGCGCCACCGCTCGTCTCGGCCGCCGTCGCAAACGGATGGGCGAGCGCCTGCGTCGAGTCGGGCCTGCTCGCCGGGTCCTTGGTGAGGCACTGCGCCAGGAACGACGTGAACGCCTCGCTCCACTGCTCGGGCTGCGTGAGCGTCGGCGGCGGGTGGCTCGGGATCATAAACAGCACTCGCACCGGCGGATTGACGTCGTGATGCGGCGGGTTCATCTCTGCGAGCTCGATCGCGGTGATGCCGAGCGACCAAATGTCGGTGCGCTGGTCGTAGCTGCCTGCCTCGATCATCTCGGGCGACATCCACATCGGCGTGCCGATGACCGTGTTGCGCTTCGTCAGCGTGCCCGTCATCTGAGCAGAGACCCCAAAATCGGCGAGCTTGACCTCGCCCTTGTCGGTGAGCAGGATGTTTCCTGCCTTGACGTCGCGATGGATGATCTGGCGCTCGGTGTGCAGGTACTGCAGCCCTCGCAGCGCCTCGACGAGCACAGCCGCGATCTCCGGCTCGGAGAGCGGCGCCTGCTGCAGCCGCATCACGCTCTGCACGGAGCACAGACAGTACTCCATCGCGATCCATAGCCGGTTGTCGCGGATGTACGCGTCGTGGTAGTTCACCACCCGTGGGTGGCTGCACTCCTGCAGGCTCAGCAGCTCGCGCTGCATGTCGAGCGAGATGCTGCTCTCGCCCTCGTCGAGCGGCAGCACCTTGAAGGCGACCGTGGGCCCGCCAGCCTTTGGGTGCGCCCGGTAGACCTTGCCGTACGAGCCCTTCCCTATGCACTTGTCGAAGCTGTACAGCTGCGTCGGGTCCTCCCGACGCAGCGTGCCGGACAGCGCCGTCGACGCCGCGGTTGTTGGCATGAAGAACACGAGGCCGCGCAACTTTGAAACCTCAAGAGCTCATCAGCTAGGCCGGGCGGATCAGCGCAGCCCTGGTCCCTGATGAGCGGCTCGGTAGCGCTCTGGGGTCGGGAGGCGGTGGGCGAGCCGCTGGTCCTCGGGTCTCTCGTCCCCGTCGCCGACGTGGGCGGAGTGATGGTGAATGCCGACAGCGTGGTGCAGGCGGCCACTGGGAGCCTGGCACCCGGAGACGTGCTGCTTTCGGGCGCGGCGCCCGGCTCGACCCAGGCGGCCAGGCCCCACGCTGGCGACGGCGTGCAGTGGTGGCGCAACGGCTTGCCGAGCCAGGCGGGTCAGAATGCGACGCTGCTGCAGAGCGGGCCCGCCGTGTACCGGCCTTGCCCCGACGACGTGGGCGCATTTATTTGGGCGACGCTGATGGTAAAGGCCGAGGCGTCGAGCGCCGATGGCGAGGCGCCACTGCCGCAGAAGCCGCCGGCCGCCGGCTCGTGGCGAAGCATCAGGGTTGTCGCGCCTGCGCCGTGGCAGCAGCCGCAGTCGCTCGCCGCCGTGCTTCGCCAGCCGGACGGGCGCTTCGAGATGCGCTTCGAGAGCTCGGACGAGCCGTGCGTGCTGCACGTCTCGGCCGCGACCGGCCGCACCAAGACCAAGGTGGCGCGCGGCATCGGCTTCCGCTCCGCCAAGGTGAGCCTGCTCGAGGCGGGCACGGCCGTACACGCGCACCGCTCGGACGGCTGCGTGCTGACCATCTACCAGCGCGGCCGCGTCTCGTTGCAGCTGCGCGCGGCGTCGCGGCCGCAGCGCGACCTGGCGTTCGCGATGCTGCTCCGCGCCGCCGCCACCGCCGAGGAGGCGGGCCGCTCCGCCGAGGCGCGCGGCGAGCGGCCGCGGCTGTGCGACTTTGCGGTGACGGTGCGGCGGCAGGCGGGCGAGCTGGGCGTCGACCTCAACGACCACAACATCGTGCTGCAGCTGACGTCGGGCGGCGCGGCGCAGAGCGACGGCCTGCTGCGCGCGGGCGACAAGGTGATGGCCGTCGACGGGCGGCCGCTGCGCGCGAGCTCGCTGGCGGGCGCGCTGCGGCGCGTGGCGCCCCAGCAGCAGTACGAGCTGACCATCCTGCGCGACGACACCTTCGAGTGGCAGCCCGAGGTGGTGGTCGTCGACAAGTCGGCCGACGGCAAGGAGGGCAAGGAGGCGCGCTCGAGCGGCTCGTCGTCGCGCAAGGGGAGCGGCCGCCTCCTCAGCCGCACCGGCGGCAGCTTCCGCTCCGGCGCGTCGGCCGCCACCGCGTCGCCGCCAGGCTCGACGTCTCGGCTGTGGATGTCGGACCACTCGGACGACGAGGGCCACGAGGCGGCGCCCGGCACCGCGTCGCGGCTGCTCTCGCCGATCCGCATGAGCAAGCCGAGCCCCAAGCTGCGCGGCGCGCGCAACTCCAAGGGAGAGACGCCTCCCTCGCCCTCCGTCTCCACGTCGACGCCGTCGCCCGGCGGCAGCGGCGGCCCGAGCGGTGGCAGCGGCGGCGGCCCACGGCTCACGGCGGGTGTCCCCGCGCCGCGTCCGTCGCCCATCCTGCCGCCGTCCCTCGCGGCGGCGCAGCTCACGCCATCGACGGTGCGCGAGCTCACGGGCGGCGCCTTCAGCAAGCCGTCGACAAACGAGGCGTCGCCGCACGCAAAGGACACGCCCAACACCACGACTGACTCGACGCCGTCGCCGCTCACGCTCCCCGAGAATCTGCCCGAATCGGCCGAGACGCCGCCGGCGGCGGCGGGCGTGGTTCCCTTCCCGCCGAGCTGCGACGCGGCGGCCGCCGCGGCGGCAGCCGCACTGGCGCCGCCGCCTCGGCACGCAGTCTTCGATCGGACGCCGCTCGAGCCGCTGCGCACATGGCGGCTGCCGCTGCTGGGCACGAGCTGCGCCGCCGAGCTGCGGGGCGGCGCGCACGTGGGCGGCACGCTGCGTCTGCACACGGAGGCGACAGTGCAGCTCCGCATCATCGCCGAGGTGGGCGGCGATGGCTGGCAGCTGCTGGCTGGCGGCGAGCTGCGTGGCCCACCGCCGCTGGCGGCAGCGGCGCCCGCTGGCGTGCCTGCTGGCGCGAGCGAGACGCTCGCTGGCGCCATGGCGTGGCTGCAAGGTGCGGAGGGCGAGGCGGGCGACGGCAGCGGCAGTGGTGGCTCGTCACCAGAGCCGGGCGCTGGGAAGCAAGGGGCCGAGCCGGGTAAGGCGGCGGCTTCTGCGGCGGCGGCGGTCAGCGGAGTCGACCCACGCCGCAATGGCGACGTGCTGCTTGAGATTGAGGGGGTCGTGGTGTCGGCTGAGACGACGGAGCGATGCCGCGCCATCATGGCGGGCGCCAGCGATGCGGACGGCGGCGCGGGCGGCGCGGGCGGCGCGGGCGGCGCGTCGTCGCCGCTGCGACGGCTGTTGGTGCGGCGCGAGCTGGCATCAGCGGCCAAGGAGGCGCCGCACTGGTTTTGGTTCCGCGCGCGCCCAAAGGAGGGCGCCGCGGACGCCGCGTCGCAGCCATCCTCCTTTGGCGCCGAGGCGACGGCGGTGGAGGCGTCCGCTCCCGCGGCGGCTTCGGCGGCGGCGGCGGCGCGGTGCGAGACGCACGGTTGGGTTGTCGAGCTGCTCGGCGATGCGTCCGAGTATGCGGTGGGGCGAAGCGACGTCGGGTGGCATATCGTCGCCTTCTGTCTCGCGCCGAGCGACGCACACGACGGCTCGCTGCCGTCGCTCTGGTCGCCTCTCGTGACGGCGGCCCCTCCCGCCGCAGGGCAGGCGCAGCCGCAGCCGCCGCAAGAGAGGCCCGCTCTGGCGCGCGGGGTGCCGCTCTCGGAGCTGGCGGAGCCCGCCGCCTTCCTTGCCGCGGGGAGCAGCTCGATTTCGTGGGACGGCGGCGGCCGCCTCACCGCCGACGGCGCGTCGCCGCCGCCGCCGCGTGGGCTAGGCGGCATAGGCGGCATAGGCGGCATGTCGAAGATGTCTGGCGAGCTGCCGCATGCGTGGACGCTGTGGGTGACGCGGGGCAGCGACAGAGGCCGCGGCAGCCCCAACCCCGAGGTGGCGCTGGGGTCGTGCCGCACCGTCGGCGAGCTGCAGATGATGATCCAGTACGTCTGCGCGCGCGCGCGCGGGATCTTTGCGCCGACACTCCGATTGCGGCGTCGCGAGGTCGGCGGCGGCGGCGGCGGCGAGGGCGGCGAGAAGCTCACGTTGAGGCAGCGACGGCTCTCGCAGGGCTCCGACGGCGACCTCAGGCGTCGCAGCTCCGACGGGGTTGGCGGCGGCTTGTCGGTGTCGACGAGTGTGGCGGGTCACCTGCTTGTGCTGACGAGCGAGGTCGTCCACCACAACCTGCTGCGGCCCGCTGACGTCTACGCGAAGCTGATCGAGTTTGTTTGCCTCGGCACGTCGTCACTCGCGCAGCACCTGGGCGGCGTCGATGTGGGCGGCCACACCTACCCGCAGGAGCGGCCGGCGTGCACGGTGGCCTACTATCCCGAGCTGGCGCGGGCGCCTTTGCTCGTCGAGCAGCTGACGCAGGAGGTGGCGGCGGCGATGAAGCTTGGCGTGGCGCGCGCGGGCGAGTGCTTCGCGCATGAGGTGTGCGAGCCGCTCACGACGGTACCTGGACGCACGTCGCCCTATCACCCCGCGCAGCAGCAGCAGCAGCAGCAGCAGCAGCAGCAGCAGCAGCAGCAGCAGCAGCAGCAGCAGCAGCAGCAGCAGCAGCAGCAGCAGCAGCAGCAGCAGCAGCAGCAGCAGCTGGCATCGGTGCCGCCACAGGGCAGCTCGTCGCCCGGCCGCGTGCCGCCGCCTGCGGAGCCTCTGCGCGCCCTCGCGCCCGCCGCGTGCGGCAGCTGGGTGGTCAGCAACCGCGCCAGCAGCTGCGGCGGCAGCGAGTACGACGACAGCCCTGGCAGCTCGCGCTCGGGCTCGGCGTCGCGCGTCACGTATGCGACGCAGATGCCGTCGCGATACGACTCTGGCGGCGAGGGCCTGCCCGAGTCGCCCGCGACCCGGCCGTGGATGGCCAACAGCAGCCTGACCTTTGACACGCTCGCGAGCCGCGATGCGCTCGCGCAGGCGCAGGAGACGGCGCCCGAGTGGCTGCAGCTGCCGATGCCGCCGTCGCCGCCAAGCAGCGAGTGCTCGATGAGCAGCGCGAGCAGCTGCAACCCGTCGACACGCCAGTCGTCGCGCGCCTCGTCGCCCGTCTCGACGCCGCCACGCTCGCCCAACTCCCTCCGTTCGGGAGGCCGCGCGCAGCCGTACCCTCCCCGCCCAGGTGCCACCACCGTTGCCGTCAACCTCCAACGCCGCACCGCGTCCTTCCCAAAGGCTGGCACGCAGCGGCAGCGCTCCGCTTCACGGCCTCCGCTGCCGCCGGCGCCGTCGCAGCAGCAGCCGCCCTTGCCTACGGGTCAGCCACCTTTGCCTCCGGGACAGCCGCCCCTGCCGCCCGGCCCGCCACCACCACAAGCGCAGGCTCAGCAGCAGCCGCCGCCACCACCACCACCACCGCCACCGCCTCCTCCGCCTCCACCGCCTCCGCCGCCTCCACCGCCTCCACCGCCTGGCGCTCCACCGATGATGCCGCCGCTTCCTCCTGGGCCTCCGCCAGCGGCGATGCAGCCTCCTCTGCCCGGACATCGGTCGCCTTCACCGAACCATCCGCCACTGCCGCCGGAGCCATATCCGCCACGGCAGCCGACGCCGATGCCGCCGCACCAACCGCCGCTCCCCGGACATCGGTCGCCCTCGCCTTCGCAGCAGCCGCCGTTGCCGCAGGGCGCGCCGCCTGTGCAGATGGGCGTCGCGTGCGCCGCGTGTGCCCAATCCGAAGAGCAGCCGCATCGCAGCCACGCGCGGCACAACTCTGGCTCCTTCAACAGCGGAGGCGGCGGCGGCGGCAGTGGGAAGCGTGACGCCAACTGGGGCGGCCGCTGCGCTGCCGAGTCGCCGTGGACCGCCGAGCGGCTGGGCCTGCCCAACCTGCCGCCCACCAGCGTCATGTACGCGCAGGTGGTGCCGCCCAACCAGGCCAAGCACCAGCTGTGGGCGCGGTGCGGCGGCGGCAAGTGCTGCTCGGGCGCCGCGGCGTGCTCGGCGGCGAGCCACGGCGGGTGCGGCGCCTACTCTCTCGTGGGCGCCGGCGGCGAGGACGGCGAGGGGCAGGCGTGCGCCGTCGACCCGACGCTGCTCGCGTCGCTCGCCAACAAGGCGGCGATCAGCGCGATCAGCGCCGGCCACACGACCGAGCCGCGCCAGATCCTCCACCTGCTCCAGTGCGCGCAGCTGCCGGTGGACCGGCAGGCCTTCGTGTCGCTCGTCAAGGCGCTCAAGTCGCACCCGAAGCGGTGGGCCGAGGCGTTCAGCGTCTTTGCGCAGCTGCGCTCGGCGGGGCACACGCCGCCGCTCCACCTCGCCAACATGGTCATCGACATCTGCGGCAAGACGGCGCAGCTGCCGCACGCCTTCGCCGTCGTGCACGCGCTGCACGCGTCGGGGATGCCGCCCGACACGGTGACGGTCACCTCGCTGATCACGGCGTGCGGCCGCGCCGGCGCGCTGCAGCACGCGCGCGAGGCGTGGGAGTGGATGGGCGAGTGCGGCGTGCGCCCCAACACGTACACGTACAACGCGCTCATCTCGGCGCACGCCAAGGCGGGCGACGTGCAGCGCGGCCGGTCGCTGCTGAGGGAGATGGAGCGCTACCCTGACTCGGCGCCGTCGACGTCGACGTACACGTCGCTGATCGACGCGTGCGGGCGCGCGGGCGACGCCAACACGGCCTTCGAGCTGCTGCGCGAGATGGAGGCGCGCGGCGTCTTCCCAAACGTCGCCACCTTCACCGCGCTCATCGTGGCGTGCGGCGCCGTCGGCGACACGCAGCGCGCCTTCGGCGCTCTCCATCGGATGGAGGCGCTGGGCCTGCAGCCCAACACGTACGCCTTCAACGCGCTCATCGCGTGCTGCGCGCGCGCGCTCGGCGACAACCAGCGCGCGCGCGACCGTGCGCTCGCGGGCGGCGGCGGCGGCGGCGGCGGCGGTGGCGGCGGCGGCGGCGGCGGCGGCGGCGGCGGCGGCGGCGACGGCGGCGGCGGCGGCGAGATGCCGCGTGCGCAGAGCTCTCCAGCGCAGCTCTCGGGCGCCGCGAGCGGCAGCGGCAGCGGCGGCGGCGGCGGCGGCGCCGCGACGGCGGAGGCGATGGCGCACGAGGCGCAGATGCGACTCGCCGAGGCGTTTGGCGCCTTCGAGGAGATGAAGCGGCGCGGGCTGCAGCCCGACAACTTCTCGTACTCGGCGCTGATCAACGCGTGCGCCAAGGCGGGAGACCTCGAGCGGATGCTGCAGCTGCGGCGCGACATGCGCGACATCGGCCTCGTGCCCAACATCGCCACGTTCACCGCGCTCGTCGACGGCGCGGCGCGCGCCGGCCGCATCGACGACGCGCTCGCGCTGATGGACGACATGCGACAGAACGGCGTCGCGCCCAACACGGCGACGTACACGTGCGTCATCGACGGCTGCGGCAAGGCGGGCCGGCTCGAGGACGCCTTCGGCTGGCTGCACGCGATGCGGCAGAACGGCGTCGCGCCCAACGTCGCCACGTACACGGCGCTGCTCTCGGCGTGCGTCGCCGCCGACTCGCCGACGCAGGCGTCGTACGCGTTGACGCTGATGCCGACCGACGGCCTCGAGCCGACCGACCTGCCGCCGATGCTGCTCGCGCGCGTCGCGCACTGGTCGCCCTGAGCGTCGCGCCGCGGTGTCTTCGCGGGTCGTGCCCAACAGAGTCACTTTTAGAATTAAACTGTATAATCTCAATTTTGTCTAAAACGGGCTCCATTCACCACTCACACGACGCTCTGCTGCTGCGCGGCGAGGCGGCGCTTGCGCAGGCACGCCACGTCGTTGGAGAGCCGGTCGAGCGCGCGCTTGAAGGTGGGCTCGGAGGTGACGTCGGTGGCGGCGAAGACGCCGAGCAGCCCCTGCCGCTCGTCCTCGGTGAGCTCGGCCGTCGCGCTCAGCGCCTGCTGCAGCAGCGGCAGCGGCTCGGCGGGGCGCAGCTGCGGCTCAACCTGCGCGACGTCGGCGACGAGCGCCGCGTGCAGCAGGACGCCCACCTCGGCGTGGACGGGCGCGTGCTGCGGGTCGAGGCGCAGCAGCAGCAGCGCGTGGAGCCACTCGCGGCCGCGCAGCTTGAGCCACGGCGGCGCGTCGGTGCCGATCTTGATCCGCTCCTTTGGGCGCAGCGCGAGCGACCAGAGCGACGTGAAGGCGAAGAGGCAGCGGCGGAACGGCTCGAGGTCGGCGGGGCGCGCGAGGCCGGTGGCGAGGAGCGCCAGCAGGTTGGAGAGCTCCTCCTCGCGGTCGCGCAGCAGGGCGAAGTGCGCCTGCAGCACCTTGGCCGCCACGTCGTACAGCTGGTACCGCACCGACGGCGCGACGCCCTCCGCACTATGGCCGAGCAGCCACCCCATCCGGCCCGGCTTGCACGCGCCCAGCACCTGCTCCGCCAGCGCCGCGCGCTCCGACGCGCGCGAGAGCGGCGGCTCGGCCGCCAGCTGCAGCAGCTGCAGCGACACGGAGAAGAGCGCACCGAGGCCGCCGCCGTCGAGAGACAGGCCGCTGCCGTCACCGGCGCCTCCAGCACCGCCGAGCTGGCCGATGCGCTCCGCGAGAACGGCGTCGACGGCGGAGACGGTGCCGTGCAGTGCGCCCGAGACGGCGGCGGCGCCGAGGGCGCGGCCAAACGTGCCGAGCACCGCCAGCAGCAGCCGCAGCAGTGCGGCGATCTGCTCAAATGGCCGCGGCTGCAGCTGCAGCACCTGCCCCAGCAGCGACTGCAGCGCCGGCAGCACCTGCGGAGCGATGGCCTCGAGCCCCGCCGCGAGGACGGTGCGGTGCTGGTCCTTGAGCGCGTCGCACATCGCGCGGAGGCACGCCGCCCTCAGCTTGGCCTCGCCCAGCACCGTGGTGACGTCGGCGGCGCCGCCCGCCTGATGGTGCAGCGCCACCCACGGCGCGGCGAGCGCGTTGACCAAGGCGCCAAACTGCGCGGCGTGGGAAGGGTCGACGGCCTGCGCGCCCGCCTCGCCCAGGAAGCCCATGCCACGCCCCGGCCGCCCACCAGGCAGCCTCGGCGCGGCCGCCTCCTTTGGTGGCAGCAGCAGCGCAAGCGAGACGGCCGCGAGGACGTCGGGGCGGCGCGGCGGCGGCGCGAGCTCGGCCACCGCCATCGGGCTGGCGCGCAGCGACGCAAACGCGGCCTGTGGCGCCCCGGGCGGCCAGCGCTGCGCGCACACGCCGAGGAGGAGCGAGGTGGCGGCGCGGCCGGCGGCGGCGGTCGGCGCGGCGGCGAGCAGCCGCAGCGTGCGCGGCACGAGAGACGCCAGCACCTCGCCGAGCAGCGCGGCGGCGTCGGCGCGCGCGGCGGCGGCGGCCAGCAGCCCGGCGCACTGCAGCCGCATCAACCCGAGCAGCGAGAGCTCCGCGCGCCACAGAAGCGCGCGCGACGCGCCGGCAGGTGCGGCGGGCCGCGCGGCGGGCGGCGCGGAGGGCGGCGGCAGGGCGTTCAGCAGCATCCGAGTGAGGTGGTCGGTCTCCGTCGCTGAGGCGGCGCCCACCACCGACGAGAGGCACACCACGAGGGTGCCGCAGTCAAAGAGCGCCGCCGCGCCGCCGCCCGTCGCCGCCGCCGCCGCGCCGCTACCACTCTCACCGAAGGCGTCGCCGAGCGCCGGCAGCAGCAGCGCGAGAGGCTGGCCGACGGTGGCGAGGTACGGCGCGGGCTGCTGCTCGGAGAGGTGACGGAGCAGCTCGCTCGCCTCGCAGACGAAGCCCGCAAACCCCTCGTCGTCGTCGCCGTCGCCGTCGCCGTCGCCGCCGCCGCCATCGCCAGCACCGCCGCCGCCGTCGCCGTCGTCGTCGAGGCCATCGGTGTCGGGCGGCGGTGCGGTGCGGTCGGCCCAGCTGTCGTCGTCCAGAGGGTCGACGCCGGAGTCGCCCAGGCGCGGGTTGTGCCGCGCCTGCAGCAGCGCCATCAACTGCGCGACACGCGGCAGCAGCGCCTCCGCCAGCGTCGCGAGCAGCTCGTGCCCCACCACGATCGCCCCGTCCTCGTTGGAGCTCGCCGCCTCGAAGAAGAGCCCCGTCACGCGCACGCACCGTCGCCACTGCGGCAGCGACGAGCCCGCCGAGTACGCCCACAGCGCCTCGAGAAGAGGCGACGCCGCGTGCGGCGCCAGGTTGACGAGCCACCGCTCGGCGAGTATCCCGAGGCAGTAGCACAGCCGCTCCTCGAGCGCCTCCACCTGCGCCACGCCCAGCCCAAACGGCGCGCCGCCGCCCGCCGCCGCACCCGCCGCCGCTGCGCCGAGCGACTGCAGCAACCCTCCGACGGCGGGAAGCGTCGGCGCGAGCAGCGACCCGACCTCGGCGGCCTGCCGGTCGGCGAGCTCGGAGAGGCAGTCGAGCGCACCACACACGACCGCGCAGTCGGCGCGCACCGCCGCCTCCGTCAGCAGCGCGCCCACGAGCTGCAGCGACGCCGCCGCGGCGCCGCCCCGCAGCGGCGCCGACGAGAGCAGAGCGCGGCACGCCTCGAGCAGCAGCGCCGTCGCGCCGCCGCCGCCCGCCACCGCCGCCGCCTGGTCCTCGGCCACGCTGGCCCGCATCCCGGCCGCGAGCGCCGCCCACACCTCGGGGAGCGCGCCCGCGAAGGCCGCCTGCAGCTGCTCGTTGTGCGCCCACATCGAGCGGTGCGAGCGAGGGTCAAACTCCTCGGCCATCGCCTTCAACAGCCGCGCGCCGACGCGGCGCGGCTCGCCTGGCTGCGAGAGCAGCTGCAGCGCATTCGAGAGCGCGGCCGGGTCCTCGGCCGGCCACTCCCACCGCGCCAGCACCGCGAGGCACTGCAGCGCCTTGCCACGTGCGCTCGCCGGCAGCCGCCCCTGCTGCGCGGCCGGGCCGAGGAGCAGCGCCATCATGTCGGCCTTGAGCTGCTGCCGCTCGGCCTGCGGCAGCGGCCAGTGCAGCGTCAGCGCGGCCTCGCACAGCGAGAGCACAAACCAGAGCAGCGCCTCGTTGGTGCCGTCGCAGAGCAGCGCCTCGCGGTAGCTCGCCCATGCCGCAGGCCGCGCGCGCTCCGAGATGATCTGGCCCTGCAGCTCGCGCCGGCGCTCGGCCGAGGTCGAGTGCGAGAATAGCTCGGCCAGCGCGGCGTCGACCTGCGCAACTGAGCCCATGCGGTAGGTCGTACACGCGACGAGCCGATCGGCGCGCGCAAAGTTGGGGAAGCGAGCCTCGCGGAGGGGAAGACCACCTG
>Ga0209713_10001943_pt1 | contig 12658 bp, 10 predicted proteins | sample ArcOceMetagenome_3_FD_187444 | JGI IMG/M metagenome (GOLD analysis project Ga0209713, IMG submission 187444) | Marine eukaryotic phytoplankton communities from Arctic Ocean - Arctic Ocean- Svalbard ARC20M Metagenome (SPAdes) (version 2) | ecosystem: Environmental > Aquatic > Marine > Oceanic...
CGCGCCGGGCGCGGGGTGAGATTAGCTCGTCACGGGCGCGCTCACGCGCCACGTGGAGCCTGTGATATCTTGATGCCAATGATCTCCTTCTCGATGTTTGCGAAGTCACCCACCGATTACCGGCGCACGCCGATCCAAGATGTTCCGGCACTACGAGACTGAATTCACGAGCACAACACGTGAGATCGCGTCCAACATCGAGCGTTTCACTGGCATGGCGGCCGCCGAGCGGGAGGCCCTGGCCAAGGCGACCTCCACGCTCATCGACGGCGCGGCCGACCTGCTGAAGCAGATGGACATGGAGGCGCGCTCGCAGCCGGCGACGGAGGCCAAGGCGAGCAAGGCCGTCGTCAAGATGCACCAGACGAGCCTAGCCGGTCTGAAGACGGCGCTCAAGGACGCGCGATCCGGCCGCACTGAGCTGCTGGGCGGAGGCTGCAGCGACCCGGAGTCTCACGCAGAGCGTGACCGACTGATTATAGCCAACGAGAAGATGCAGAAGGGGACGGAGAAACTCCGTGGCGCGGTGAAGGTCGCGGCTGAAGCCGAGATGTCCGGCGCCGCCACGCTCCAGGACCTCAACGACCAGCGCGAGACGATCGAGCGCACTCGCGGCCGCCTCACCAAGGCGGGCGCCGGGCTCGACCGAACGCGGCGCGTCCTGCAGACGATGGGGCGGCGCGCCCTCGCCAACAAGCTGATCATGTGGGCGATGATCGGCATCTTGAGCCTGCTGATCCTGATCCTGCTGTACATCATGATGTTTGGCAGCGGTGGCGGCGATTCTGACGATGATGAGACGGCGGCAGCGCCACCGGCGCCGCCCAGCCTGGAGGAGCAGCTTGTCGAGGAGTCTGATCGATAAAGAAAACAATTCTATCTGCTGGTTACGCCCCTCTTGAGGCGATTGAGGCGACGCGTTTGCCAGCTTCTACCCCAGTTACTTTAGGCGGCCGTCGGCCACAATTAATTACGAAGTTACGATTGCGTCGGGCCACGCGCGGCCAACAAGGAATTACGGCCACAACATGAGCAAAGGCAAGGCCAAGCCAAAGGGCGCAAAGCCAGCGAGTCCACTGGCCAGCATTGCGGTGCTCGTGGCACTGGCGGCTGTGTCAGCCGGCGGCGTCTTCTACATGATGCAGAGCGGCGACGACAGCATGCCGCCGCCGCCCAAGGTCACCGCCAAGCGGCCGGACGCAAAGGCAGCCACCGCGCTGTTCCACGAGGCGTTCGGGCTGTACCAGAGCGGCGACATGGCAGCGTCTGCCGACGCGTTCCGCCGCTATCTCAAGATGCAGCCGCAGGACGCCAACGCGCTCAACAACCTCGGGCTCGTGCTGATGGAGCTGAAAGAGGTCGACGAGGCGATCGAGGCGTTCCAGAAGATCTTCCTCTTCCAGCCTGACCATGCCGACGCGTACTCGAATCTTGGCATGGCGTTTGGCCGCCAGAAGCGGACCGAGGACAGCATCGTCGCCTACCGAGGAGCTCTGCGCGTCAACCCTGCACACGCCAACGCCGCAAACAACCTGGCACTGGGTCTGCAAGGGGTGGGTCGGTACCAGGAGGCACTCGATGTGCTGACTGACGTGCTCGAGCAGGAGAAACCCGGCAGCGGGCAGAGCTACGGCAAGACGCGCGAGCTGCTGAGTGGTGTAGAGGAGGCCGCCGGGAAGGCGGGCGTCAAGGTGACGGTGAGAGGGCGCGGCGCGGGCGGCACTGGCTCGGACGGGCTCAGCGCGCCAGAGCCGGTTCCGGTGTAGAATTTGCGCATGTGATGTGTGTTTGACTCTCCCTCTCAAATTCGCGCGCCGACATTTCGTCTGGTGTTGTAACTCCATCGTTCATGAACGGGTGTGATCGTTCACACCTTTGCCTTTGCACTGCGTTCTAGGAGCCATGCCGCGCGACATCATGCCTAAGAAGAGCAGCGGCCTCTTCTCGCCCCGTGGCTCCTCCTCGTCCTCTCTCGCCTCGCCGCGCAAGACCAGCAGTGCAGCCGTCGTCGCAGCCCCAGCGGTGCCGGCCGTGCCAGAGCTTCTGCCCAAGGCGTCCGACGCAGTCAGGGCAATGTACGGGCAGACGCTGGAGATGTCGAACGACGAGGTGCGGCAGCTATCTGAGCTGATGGCAGCTTCTCACGCCGATCGATCGACGTACATGTCGACCGAGGCATGGAAATTCTCCATGGAGGCCTACGCGGTCGCCGGCAACAGCGCCTGCGCTGACTGCGGCGCCACGGAGCTGCTGACGTGGGCGTCCTCGATCGTGTCCGACGACTTCACCGTCGTGCTGTGCAACGAGTGCTGCGGCGGCCACCGAGCGCTCGGCGTGCACCTATCAAAGCCGCTCTCGATCAAGATGGACAAGTGGACGGACGAGCAGATGCAGAAGCTGCTGCAGACGGGCAACGCCAAGGTGAACGAGGTCTTCGAGGCCCACGAGTCGGCCGCGTCGAAGAAGCCCGACAAGTCGGCGGAGGCCGAGATCAAGCACGCGTACATCCGATCCAAGTACGAGAAGCGGGCCTTCTGCGCGGGCGGCGACGGTGCGCTGCTCGAGGCGAAGATGGGCAAAAAGCACAGCAGCTACTCGGGCGCGAGCAGTCAGGTGCACGCGGGCATCGCGATCATCCGCGTCGTCAAAGGCGTCGACCTGGTCGCCGCCGACCTCAACGGCAAGAGCGACCCGTATTGCAAGGTGGGGTGGGGCGCCAACAAGCGCAAGACCAAGATCATCAAGGAGACGCTCAACCCGGTCTGGAACGAGACGCTGCAGCTCAACGTCGAGTCGGTGACCGATGCCGTCGAGATCGAGGTCAAGGACGACGACCCGTTCCGCAAGAACGACCCGCTCGGCGACACCACCTTCAGCCTCGCGGAGCTCGAGCCGAACAAGGCCACCGAGATGACGCTGCCGCTGCAGAACGTCTCCAAGGGCCAGATCGTCCTCGAGGTCACATGGTGCCCGCTCGACGGCTGACAGGAGCCTGTGCTCGTGCTGACTCCGAGGGGCTTTAGTAGAGGGGTATGCCCTACGAGCGTTCTCTCCGTGTTTGACATGCGCATATTTCAGACTCGCGACGAATTCACGTCTCATAGGGATCAACACGGATTCAGGCGGCGCTCCGCCTCTCACTCACCGATCGTCACACCTCGTCGAGCTCGTAATCGTGCGTGCGCGATCGACGCGACGGTCCTGTCCTCGCCGGCGCCGCGTCCTGGACCTGGTAGTTGCGGTAGGTCGCGTGCTGCCACGCCTTGCTGTACTTGGCCCAGTGCGTGAGGAGGAGCACCACCGCAAGCAGCAGGCCGACGCCGCCCACCAGGATGCGCAGCGTGCTGTCGCGCAGCTCCTGTTTGTGCCAGCAGCAGTCGTTGACGAGCTTCAGCTGGGTGACCGGGTCGAGGGAGAAGTCGATCCCGGCGCTGAGCGGCGGCTCGTTGGCGACCTCGAGCACCGCGAGGAGGGTGGAGAGGATCGTCTCCGGCGTGTGGTCGGGCGAGTCGGGGTAGCCCTGGCACGCTTGGAAGAATAAGACGCCGAAGAGCAGGTAGAAGGCCTCGGCGATGCAGAGCACCGGCACGGCGAGCAGCACGCACGCCCACAGCAGCACCGTCACGGCGAGCGTCCAGACGCCCGTGATCAGCCACGCGCAGCAAGGTATGCACGATCGGCCACTTGAGGAGGCGCGAGCAGACGCTGAGCCCGGCGAGCGTCTGGAGTCGCTCGGCCTCGAAGCAGGAGGCGGCGCGCAGCAGGCCGAGCAGCCGACCGAGATGCAGCGCCGGAAGCCAAACGACGAGAACCCGTTGTTGCGCGCCTCGGCCACCGCGCCACGCCACGCCACCGGGATGGCGACCAGCAGGATGAGGGCGTGGACGATGTACACGTACTGCAGGCCCTGCTGGCCCAGACCTGGATTGCCAGCCTCAAGGTGCTCGGCAAACAGGTCGAGCACAGGAGCGAGGGTCACGGCGCCACTGTAGGTGACGATGCCAGAGCAGGCAACGAGCACGCCGGCGAGCACGCCACCGAAGGGTAGACTGTCAACGCAGCCGACGCAGCTTCTGATGCAGGTCATATTGCGGCGGTCTGCTTGATATTGTAAAAAAAAGTTTTTGTTGTTGAATTCAGAGTTTTTGATGAACCCATCTGCGCCGCAGTTGGCACTCCCAACGCCGACGCTGACGTTTCCGGCGCCGATGCTGACGTCCCTGGCGGCGCCGCCGCTCATCTTCCACTGGCACCTTCGCAAGTGCGCTGGCACAGCGATTCGCAACGCCTTCGCCGTGCCTGCAGCGTCGAGGCGGCGGCCAGCTGCGTGCGACCGCTGCAACAACTGCATGCCGCGATGCGTTCGATCCCTCTATGGCGAGCATCACGCTGGCTTTGCGAGCCTCGCGCCGGTGAGGGCGCTGGAGCGGCGTCTGCTGTCGCACTGTGGCAGCATGGCGTGCGGCCTCCGCCGCCTGGTGGTGCTGCGCGAGCCATACTCGCAGCTTCTCAGCGACGTCAACTATTTCCCGCCGTGCAAGCACAGCGAGTCGATGGAGACGTGCCTGGCGGGCCGCGACGACGACTCGGCGGCGATGCTGCGCCGCTACACCAACGACTACATGGTGTGCGGCGGCGCGATGATGGGCATTTGCAGGGCGACGGGCGGCGGCTGCGACGCCAACGCGACGCTGGCGCTGCTGCGCCGCTTTGACTTTGTCGGGTTCGTCGAGGAGATGCACCACGTCTGGGCGGTGCTGGGCGCGTGGGTGGGCTGCCACCGTCACCACTCCAGCGGTGCGTCTGGGGCCCTCGCGGAGCTGGCGCGCACGCTGACGAAGAGGGGGCAAGAGAAGAGGGGACGGTGGGTCGCCAAGTCGCGGGCCGACTACTTGCGGGCTGCTCGCACGGCGCTCGCAGACGACGAGGCCAAGGTGTCCGCGCTCTGCGGCCCACCGCCGATCAGCGATGGGCCCCTGTCGCCCAAGCAGCGCTCGAAGCGAGACGTGAGAGACGGGGAATGCAGCGAAGCGCTGTTTGGCATCAACATCACTCGCGTCCAGCTGCGCGCGTTGCGTCTGCTGCCGACGCGGGCGCAGTTTGAGCGTCGCAACCGCTGCGCGATCGAGGTGTACCGGAGGGCGAGGCGCGAGCTGTCGCCCCCGACGGCAGCGGTGCGCGAGTGCCGTGCTGGGTTTACGCCGCTGCCTGAGTAGTGAGTTACGCGCCATCATTCAATCTTCCCATATAATTAGCATGTGCTGTGGTGGCCAAATCGGACCGCAGCGGCCACGAATCGCAGCAGGGGTAGTCTCAATCTCTACACAGATCCCCGGCAAATTAGCTCATAATCAAACGAAGGAGCGATACCGTCACACACACCGTGCGCGAATGCGGCGCTCTCACGTCTCAGGCCTTTCGCCTGTCGTCGAGCCCGAGCTGATCGAAGCTGCGGTGCATCGACTCGAAGACTCGTCGCATCACGGCCTCGCACTCGCCGAGCTCGCGCAGGCACGCCGCCTCGAGCTGCTGCGGCGGCGCCGCCTTGAGCCGCGGCGCGAGGCGGCGGAAGAGCTCGTCTCGCGGCGGCACGCCCGACAGCGCGACCGAGAAGGTCTTCTTGACGATCCATCCATGGTACTTCTCGTAGTGCTCCGCGTACGCGGCGCGCGAGATCGCCTTGGTGTCCTTGGCGCCGTTGCCCGCCGCCTTGCTCGTGATCGGCGCGCGCCCCGTCCGCTCCTCCTCCGACTGCACAAGCCCGTGCAGCACCGCATGCTGGAAGCCGAGCAGCCGACGCATCCACAGCAACCCGAGCGCCGCCGACGGCTCGGCGAGCTGCGCGGGAGATTGAGCGTGCATCCCGCCCGCTGCCTCGGCCTGCAGCGCCGCCGTCACCGTCAGCTGCCCGTCCGTCTGCAGCGGTCGACGCGCTGCGAGGGAAGGGGAGAGGCGTCGGTCAGTCGGGCGGGGCGGGGTGGTGCAGGTGCTAAGCGGTGCAGGTGCGGGTGCAGGTGCAGGTGCGGGTCAGGGCGGCGCGGCGCGCACCCATGGCCATGTCCTGCTGGCACTGCTTCTGCACGGCGGCGAAGACGGAGCCACCGCCGAGGATGGGCGCGACGATACTCTGCAGCGTCGTCGAGAACGCGTCGACCAGCGGGCCGAGCAGCACGCCGTCGCCTTCGCCGTCGCCGTCGTCGCCCGCCACGAGGCACGCCTGCAGCGCAGCCGTCGCGGAGTGCAGGAGGGTGTGCTCCTCGTCCGCGGCATTCTCGCCCTCGACCAGCTCGGCCAGCTCCTTGGTGCTCGTCCGCGACCGCGACGACAGCCGCGCCTTTGCTCTGCCGATTGGGCCGGCCGACCCCCAGCTCGAGGTCGAGCGCGGCGAGCTCGGCTCCACCTCGCCGTCGTCGAGGATCTGCGCACGCCCTCTCCTGCGCCACCGCCGGCAGAGCCGGCGGAGCCGCGCCCCGAGGACCCACAGCAGGAGTGGCGACAATATCACCAGCGCGCCTGCGCCGGCGCTCAGGCCGATGACGAGCGAGAGCGGAGTCTCTGGGCCGCCGTACCCGCTGAGCACGCGCCGCAGCGGCGGCGCGAGCGGTGCGGGCGGCGGCGGTGGGTCGTCCACGCAGCAGCCCGTGCACGGACAGGAGAATATCTTCAGCTCCGAGCAGGTGACGAGGCCAAAGTCAAGCCAGTCGCGACAGGTGCGGCCGCGGCAATCGCTGGAGCATGCGGCCGGCCAAGTCTCAAGCGTCTTGGACAGCTGCGGCTGCGGCGGCGTGCTGGGCAGAGGAGGCGGTGACGGCGGGGTGGTCGGTGGCGGTGGCGGTGGCGGCGGAGGCGGAGGAGGCGGGGGCAGGGCGGGCGGCGCGTGGAGGCAGCACTGGCTGCATTGAGGGCAGCGGAAGTCCTCGAGCTCGCCGCACGTGATGGCGCCGAAGCTGCGCCACTTCGCGCAGGTCTTGCCACGGCAGAGGTTGTCGCATGAGGGTGGGTACGATGGCGGAGGCGATGCCGGCGACGCCAGGATCCCCGGAAACGCCTGAGCAAACGAGGCGTCCTCCATTGAAAGACCTCAAACTTCGAAAGCCCTCTCGTCTGCGCAGCAGCTAGCTGGTCGCGTCGGCTACGGCCTGCAGCGGCTTGATCGCCGCCAACCGCCACCCCACGTCAGCGAGCTGCGCCAGCATCAGTCTAGACCAATGAGCGGCCCAGCGAGCGTGGCTGGGCGCGCTCGCTCTCTGGCAAACATGGCGCTTTACGATTTTGCCTCGAGCGGCGTCGACGAGGACCTGGAGCAGCTGCGTTCGGCATGGAAGAAGCCCGAAGACGAGCTGCTCTACCGCCCAGCCTCGCCGGAGCAAGCCATGCCGTTCGCTGGCCACGGGAAGCTCCGTCAGCCGCGCACGTCCCTGGTGGTGCACAGCGAGCGCCCGGGATGGCAGGGTCCTCTGGACGGGCCGCCGCGCCAGTCACGGGCGGGTGCTTCTGGGTACACCAACGAGCGGCTGCCATCGAACGGCGTGGCGGGCGGCCCACAGGCCTCACTCGGCGACTACCGGTCTGGCGAGCGCCTCGCCTCGCTCGAGCTGCTGCGCAAGCTGTCGGCGGAGGAGGCGGGAGGCTACGGCTGCGCCTCACGCTCCATCGTGCCGGCGGGAGGCGCGTTTGCCCCTGCACCGCACCCAGCGGCGGGCCGCGGCGCGGCCAGCCGCTCCGCGACGGAGCTCGAGCGCATCGCGCGCGCGAGCGCGGCGTCGCGCGGCCCTGCCGACGATTGGGCGTCGTGGGAGACACGGTGGGCGGAGCAGCTGCGGGACTTTGAGGTCTACCAGCGTCACATGGTGCAGGAGCACTGGCTCGGCTCGGCCGACTTCGACGACGGCGGCGACGACGACGACCCCGCGTGGTGGGCGATGGGGCGCGGCGGCGCGGGTGCGCGGCCGCACGGCGCGCCGCCGCCTCCGCGCTTCGGCAGCGCCGCGGCGCGCGAGGCGGAGGAGCGGGCGGCGTGGAGCGCCAAGGTGAAGAACGCGCGCACAGAGTACGACGCGCGCCGCGCCGCCAGCTCGGCCAAGCGCGCCTCGGCGGGCGGCGGCGCGGCGGGCGGCGGCGCGGAGCGTTGGTACGAGCAGGCCGGCGAGCGGGGCGCCCCGCACCGACAGCACACGCCGCAGCCGCCGCCGCCGCGGCAGCAGCCGCCGCCGTCGCAGGGCGCGGCGCGTGCGGCGACGGCGGCGTCGCGGCTTCCTTCGACGCGCCGCTTCTCGAGCTGGGCAGAGCACGACGCCGCCTACGAGGCATTCGAGAAGAAGCTGCCAAATATGGCGACCGTCGGCGTCGCCGATGTGCCGTGGCCGCCGACGCACGACGTGCTCGGCGCGTCGCCGGGCAGCGCCGGCCGCAAGAAAGCGCTGCACAAGGCGCTGCTGCGCTGGCACCCCGACAAGTGGGCCGCCGTGCTCGCCAAGGTATCGAAGCCGGAGGAGCGCCGGGCGATGGCCGAGCTGCTGCAGGAGACGACGCAGCTCATCCTGTGCGAGAAGCAGCGCGAGGGCTAGTTCGTACCGTAGCACGTAGCTCGTAGCTCGTAGGGTGGTATGTGGTAAATCAGCGCACATTAAAGTAGCTAGCTCAGCGTCAAAATTACAGCGTCTTTTCCCCGCGATATCTACCGACGATGACCGCACAAACAACCGGCCGACGCGCACACACCCGTAGAGCACCGGTACAACGGACATACCCCCCTTGAGCCTCGCACCCCTGGCCCCGACACACATGACTTGCAAGCTATCCTCACGTCCACAATGGTGTTGCACCGACTTCGCAGGAGCGAGAGTGGTCAGTTCTGGGCGACACTCTGCGGCCTCCGCAGCAGCTGGGCGCGCGAGGGGGCGGCGCGGGCGCCCCTTCCCTCTCGGCGCACCCAGCCGCAGTCCTCCGTCGGGCAACGCGCGCGTGGCGCCCGCCCACGCAGACGCCTCACGCCGAGTACATATCCTCTGAATTGACGCCCGCGCCCTTCCCGCGCTTGGCCTTCAGCGCCTTCACGTCGGCCGCGTCGCTCGCAGACTCCGGCGCGTCGAGCGACGACGCCGCCTGGCGCCCGGAAGCTATGTCGCGGTTTCGCCGCGCGATCGAGAGCGAGAACGAGTTTGAGCGGCTCTTTCTCCGGTTCCTCATCGGACTCCCGTCGTCGTCCGACCAGCGCGCCTGCGACTCGCGCCCCTCCGGCACCGCCGGCTGCACGGGCGCCGCCGTCTTCGAGCGGAAGAAGCCGAAGAAGCCGCCGCCGCCGCCGCCGTCGGCCGCCTTCTCGGCCGGCTTCTCGCCCTTCCGCGTCGCGCTTTTCCCCAGCAGGTCCGGCCCGCCGATCGAGCCGTCGAGCCGGTGTTGTTGGTGGTGCCACCGCCGCCCCGAGCCGCCGTCCGCGGGAGGAGCAGTGGAGGGGTCGAACATCGGCACTTCGGGCAGCTCGATGGCCCCCGCAGCCGACGACGCCATGCTGTGCGAGCGGTGCTTGAACTTCTTCTTGTCGTCCTTCTCATCGGCCGTCGCCTGTCGCCCCTCGTGGTGGCCGCGGTAGAGCGGGTCCTTGAGGTGCTTTGGCACCGGCACCGCGTCCGACGCCGTCTCGGCGCCGTAGTGGTGGTGGCGGTGGTGCCAGGCGTGGCCGTTCTGCACGGCCTGCACGCGCGGCGTCGTCGGCGCCGACGGCGCGCGCTGGCACATGCCGTGCATCGAGCGGCGCTCCTGCCGCACCGCCTCCTCGGCCGCCGAGAGGTCGCCGTAGCCGTAGTCGAGCTCCGGGTAGCGGCGCAGCCCGTCGCTCTTGGCCGGCGGCGGCTTCGGCGGCTTCTTCATGCCCTTCCACGGCGGCGACGAGCCGCCGCCCGACGCCGAGCTGATGAAGGCGCCGAGGTTCTTCATCGAGCCGTACGTCGACTCGCGCATCCGCGGGCCGATGTTGCCCGCGACCTCGTTCCACATGCACGAGAGCAGCCGGTAGGTGGCGACCTTTGCGAGGCAGTAGAGCGGCAGCAGTCCGCACGGGAAGAACATGACGGCCTCGTCCATCTCGAGGTGCTCGTCGCCCGACGCGTAGTAGCCCGCGATCGGCGCGAGCACGGCTGGCACGCCGCGAGAGGGGAGGGAGGGAGGGAGGCGCGTGAGGGGTTGCGCACGAGCGGGGCCGTGCGTGCAGGAGGGAGGGGAGGGAGGGACCGAGGGGAGGGGCCGAGGGGGGTGGCGCGCTCACCGATGCTGAACTGAATGAGCGCGTCGATGAGGGCGACGATGACCGATAGCCGCTTGAACAGCGACGGGTTCTCGGTGACCGCCTCTCTCGCGACTCGCAGGGCGGGGGAGTCGTGGATGGCAAAGGCGATCGGCGCAAAGCACGCAAAGAAGAGCAGAACGGAGTCGTCCATCTCCAGCATGCCGAGCTCGGTCGTGGCGGCGGCAGGCAGCACGCCCACCTGAGCGACGCGAGAGGGCGATCATCGTCAGGCCGGGGGTCGGCGGAGGGGTGAGGGGGGAGAGGGGGGCGGAGGGCTCCCCATGGCCACTCGCGAGCAAAAGGGACGCGGGGAGGGGTATCCTCGCGCGCGCGCGCGAGGGGGGAGTAGGGGGGGGCGGAGGCGTCGCAGCGTCCGCCGCGCTTGAGCGGGCGGTCGGGCCGGGTGGTATGGCAAACGGCAGCCCATGCCGAGGGAGGCCCAGTCCGCAGCCCGTGCGCCTGGCGGCTTCTTGACTGCGCGTGCGCACGCAAAGCAGCAGGAAGAGCTCGGGGAGCCTCTCCTTATAGAAGTCGCGGTTGTACGACGGCAACTGGCTTTTGAGCGAGGCGCGGATTGTGCGGATCAGCGACACGATCGGCGCGAGCGTGAGGGCGAACAGCATCGCCTCGTCGAATGGCCAGTAGTAGCTCCCGTAAAAGTACGTCAGTGCGATGGGGAGCACTATTACCACGACGAGGTAGAGCCGCACCTCGGCGGACTCGCGGATGAGCGGTGCAATCAGCCCGATGAAGCCGAGCAGGGGCAGCAGGATCGCCCACACCAGCAGCACAAGCTCGTCGAACTCGAGCTCAAACTCCGTGAGCATGAACAGGGTCGTGCCGACAAACGCGAAGGCGGTGACCATGTTCTGTATGAGCTTCCCATGACCCTTCGCCATCCTAGACCGCGACGCGTGCGGGGCGCACTCGCGCTCCGCCTAACACCCGCGCCGCCGGGGTTGCGCGTCGCGTCCCTTCGCACCTCCGCACTTTGGGCGACCTTTGGCCACGATCGTTTTTTTTGGCAGCGCGAGGTGCGGTGATGATACCCTGAAAATCTGGGGGGGCGTGGGACTTAGATAGATAGATAGATAGATAGATAGGACTTAGTCAAATGTTGGGGCCCACGGAGTGCAACATCCAGTAAATCGCTCGGCCTGAAGCGGACGAACCAAAATACCCCACAAGCTCAAGCCGTGTCCTCTCTCGCTGCTGGCACATGCTCCAAAACGTCGACAGCCGGCCACCCGCCTCTGCCGCACTCACATGGAGAGCCCGCGGACTCAGATCTCCGCCGCCTGCTCCGCCTCGCCCGGCCGAGCCGCCTCGTCCTCCTCGGCGCCGAGGGCGTCGTCGCTGCGCCCCACCGCCACCGCCACCGCCGCGCGCCCGCCGACGTCGTCGTCGTCGTCCCTCTCGTCGTCGTCGTCGTCGCGCTCGCCGCGGTCGCGGCCGCGCCGGCTGTCCCGCTCCTCGTCGTCGCGGTACTCGCCACCGTCGCCGGCGGTGCCACCACCGCCGTTGTAGCCGCCGCCGCCGCCGCCGCCGCCGCCGCCGCCGCCGCCGCCGCCGCCGCCGCCGCCGCCGCCCATGACGCGCCACGAGCGCTCCTTGTCGTCGACCTCGACGCCGATCTGCTGCAGCTGCGCGCGGAAGTCGTCCGCGACCACAAAGTCGCGCGAGAGGCGCGCGTGCAGCCGCTTCGCCAGCAGCTCGTCGATGCGCGGCTGGTCGAGTGCCGCCTCGCCGCCGTCGGAGCGCGTGTAGTCGTGCCCCTTGTCGCCGAAGCGAGAGACCTGCGGCGTGTACTGCGCGGCGCCGCCGCCGCCCTCCATCGTCTGCCACTTGCGCTCGCGGTCGTCGACGTCGACTCCCATCCCCCGCAGCTGCGCGCGCAGCTGGTCGGCGCGGCCGAAGTCGCCCGCGCGCTTGGCGTCGACGCGCAGCGACAGCAGCTCGTCCACCCTGCGCACGTCGACGCGGCCGCCATCGCCCTCCGCGCGCTTGTAGTCGTGGCCGCCGCCGCCGCCGCCCTTGCCGCCGCCGCCCTTGCCGCCGAAGCCCTTGCCGCCGAAGCCCTTGCCGCCGTAGTCGCCGTACCCGTTGCCGTAGCCGCCGGGCGGGCCGCCGCCACCGCCGCCCTTGCCGCCGTAGTCTCCACGGCCACCGCCGTCATACCCGCCGCGGCCGCCGCCGTACCCGCCGCGGTCGCCGCCGCCATACCCACCGCGGTCGCCGCCGCGGTCGCCATCGCGGTCGCCGCCGCCACTGCTCGCGCGCCTGTCGTCGCGGCCGCGGTCGTCGTAGCGGTCGCGATCCTTGCGTGCGCGCCTGCGCAGCACGGGGGCGGCGGGGTGAGTGGGCGCGATCTCG
>Ga0209713_10001944_pt1 | contig 12656 bp, 9 predicted proteins | sample ArcOceMetagenome_3_FD_187444 | JGI IMG/M metagenome (GOLD analysis project Ga0209713, IMG submission 187444) | Marine eukaryotic phytoplankton communities from Arctic Ocean - Arctic Ocean- Svalbard ARC20M Metagenome (SPAdes) (version 2) | ecosystem: Environmental > Aquatic > Marine > Oceanic...
AGATCGGTCTTCCTGAATGTGCCATAGGTGTCTATCCAGCCGGCGGCGGTGTTGTTCGGTTAACAAAATTAATCGGTGTTGAGAAGTCCTTAGATATTATTTTAAAAAGCCAACGGCTGGTCCCTGAAAAGGCCTTGGCTGCCGGTTTGATCGATGCGTTAGTTGAGTCAATCGATGATCTTATCCCCACTGCAAAGGCATGGATTACTAAACATGCGGATAACAAGGATGCCTCAGTGCAGCCTTGGGATAGAAAGGGATATAAGGTTCCTGGTGGCGCGATCAATTCACCGCGCAATGCCCAGCTAGCGGGCATGGCTCCCACCATGCTGCACAAGCAGACTCGAGGGCTTATGCCGCAAATGACAGCGGCAATGGACATAGCGTTCCAGTCGACGGTTATAGATATAGACACAATGCTGCGCGTAGAAGGACGTGAGTTCATTAAAGTTGTAACGGGCCCTGTGGCTAAGAACATGATTACGGCATTCTTCTTTCAACTTAGCAAAATCAATGCCGGGGCCAGCCGTCCCAAAGGAATTGAGAAGAATCCCACGCGTAAGCTTGGCGTTTTGGGTGCAGGCATGATGGGGCAGGGTATTGCCTATGTCGCTGCAAAGGTGGGTATTGAGGTTGTTTTAAAAGATATGACTCAAGAGGCCGCTGATAAGGGTAAGGCCTACTCTGAAGCGTTAGTCAATAAAGCCGTCAAGCGCGGAAAGATGTTTCAGTCGCAGGCGGATACTTTATTAGGGCTGATTACGCCCACCGCGAATGATGAAGATCTGCGTGGCTGTGATTTGATTATCGAAGCGGTGTTTGAAAATATCCAACTGAAGAATAAGATTATCGCCAATACCGAGCAATATTTGTCCGAAGACGGATTCTGGGGGTCGAATACTTCGACACTGCCTATTTCTGAGTTATCGTTAGCCGCTAACAAGCCTGAAAACTTTGTGGGCATTCACTTTTTCTCTCCAGTGGACAAAATGCCGCTGGTTGAAATCATCGTAGGTGATAAGACTAGTGATGAGGCGTTGGCTAAGGCATTTGATTTCACTCAGCAGATACGTAAAACCCCGATTGTCGTGAATGACTCCCTTGGGTTCTTTACCTCTAGAACCTTCGGTACTTACCTAGATGAGGGCTTACAGCTGTTAACCGAAGGTGTTCACCCAGTCAAAATTGACACCTTGGGTAGGGCTATTGGTATGCCCGTAGGGCCATTGCAGGTAGGCGATGAGACCAGTTTGGAGTTGACACGTAAAGCCGGTGAGACATGGGCTGCCATGGGTGTTGAGGATAAATGGACCGATGGCAAAGTCACTCGTCGAGTTATTAAAGATATGATTACCGATAATGGTCGTGGAGGTCGTCATCATGGTGGCGGGTACTATGAGTACCATGCTGATGGATCAAAGAATATTTGGCCCGGTTTGTATGACCTCTATTACAAAGAAGATACCTTTGTCGCTGATGAGGATATTAAGGATCGCTTGATGTTTCGTCAGGTGATTGAGGCTCTTAAGTGTCTCGAAACAGGAGTCTTGAGGTCCGTTGCAGATGGCAATATAGGGTCTATCATGGGTATTGGCGCGCCTGCGCATACCGGCGGCTTAATTCAGTACGTGAACACCTATGGTTTTGACAAGTTCGCGGCTCGCTGCGATACGCTTGCGGAGGCTTATGGGGAGCGTTTTACTTGCCCCGAGATAGTCAGGCAACATGCTAAAAGTGGTGAGTTGATGCTTTAGAGCGCTAGTGTGTTAAAAACCTGACTAGCGGATGACGCCAGTCAGGTTTTTTTGTGCCCCTACATAATGAACTCGCGAGTCGCATTTAGCAGTTCTGGGAACATTGCACCCAACTTGGCCATCCAGAAGTTAAACCAATACTCTATTTTTTGTAAAAAAGTAAGCTCAAGTCGGTCAGACAAGTTCTGCTGTTTGTCATCCAGATAGGCATGTATCGCATCGACCTCGTCTACTCCGAGTGTTTCATAAAAACCGATCATACCCTTGTGAGTGCGCGTTCCCCCAATAACGATTGAGGCGAAGTCATTATGAGTTTGCTCACTCATATAACGAAGGTTAGGAACTACATAGTTGCTCAAGGCATTGATGCCATGACAGGAGCCGCAGTTATTGTGGTAGATTGATTCGCCCAGTTTTATCAAGTCAGGATCAGTGTTGGCGGAATGGCCCAGCGCTCGTATGGTGGTTAATTCCTCACTCGCCACTTGATTAGTCTGATTAAACTGTCCTTTTTTAAACACTAGTAATTTGTTTTGGTTGGATTTATTGCGTTGAAGTTCATCGCCAACAGTAATCATGACGGTTCCACCACTACCCTGGGCAACGGCAACATACTGCTCGCCATCAAGCTCAAATGTCATTGGTCCTGCAAGGACCGCACTATCAGACTTGTACTGCCATAGCTTTTCGCCGTCATAGGCGTCATAGGCTGCAAACGTACCATCCCAGGTGCCCTGAAAGACCAAATCGCCAGCAGTACTTAAAATACCACCATTGGAGGGCTTGGCGTGGCGTACCTGCCAGGCTCGTTGTTTTTTGATAGGATCCCAGGCTACTAACTCCCCAAAAATAAGGGCATCCATGGATGCTCTTCCCGCCACCCAGCTTTTTGGGTCTCGATTAGTGTTCAAGTCGACGCCAGTGTTCCACCGATTGACTCGATACATAACCTCTTTTTCCGCACTAAAGTAGGCGGGAATGCTTTGCACAGGAATATACATTAAGCCGGTTTTGGGGCTAAACGACATGGGCTGCCAATTGTGTGCGCCATAAGGAGAAGGCCATATATAACTACCACCATTTTTTTGATAGTCAGCAAACTTACTCTCTACAGGCCGCCCCGTGTCCATATCAACGTGAGTTGCCCATGTAGCCTTGCTGAACTTGTCAGCAGACAATAGCTCTCCAGTTTTGCGATCAAGCACATAGAAAAAGCCATTCTTTGGTGCTTGCATAATGACTGAGCGCGCTTTTCCATTGATCTCTAATTCGGCTAGCACTAACTGCTGCGTTGCTGTGTAGTCCCAGTTATCGGCAGGGGTGACCTGATAATGCCAGACATATTCGCCAGTATCGGGGCGCAAAGCGACGATCGAGCTAAGATATAGGTTATCTCCGCCGCCAGGACTGCGCAGATCGCGATTCCACGGAGAGCCATTACCAGTGCCGATGTACAGTAAATCTAACGTGGGATCATAGACCAGAGAGTCCCATGCAGTTCCGCCTCCACCGCCCAGCTTGTACCATTCGTCACCGCTCCACGTTTCTAGAGCCGCTTCCAGGGCAGGGCTCTCTTGTGGTTGGTTGCGATCGCCGGGAACAGTATAGAAACGCCAGTTCATTTCACCGGTGTTAACGTCATAAGCACTAACGTACCCGCGCACGCCTAGCTCAGCACCACCATTGCCGATGATAACCATACCCTTCACGATCCTAGGGGCGCCTGTAACACTGTAGTTGCCATCTGTTGGCGTGCTTTGAATAGACCAGTTTTCTTTACCGGTCGCAGCATCTAGCGCAATCAATCGGCCATCTAGAGCACCAAAGAACACTTGTAGAGGCGCATCTGCATTTTCTTGCCATATGGCGACGCCGCGGTTGACCGGGCCGCAACATGTCTTGGCTAGCTGTGCTTTGGGGACTTTGGCATCGTAATGCCATAACTCTTTGCCCGTTCGAGCGTCCAGCGCGTGAACGTGACTCCAACCTGTGCTGACATAAATAACACCGTTGTGGACAAGTGGTGTCGCTTCCATACCTCGCGCAGTATCAAATTTGAAAGACCACGCTAAATCCAGCTCGCTAACATTATCGCGGTTTATTTTATTTAGAGGGCTGAAGCGCTGCTCTTTGTAGGTTCGCCCATAGCTCAACCATTCTCCCCCCGGTTCAACAATTGATTGTTGATTGACAATTTGAGGTAGTTCGGTGGCGTTAGCACTGAACACAAATGCTAATGCAAGCAGAGAGATTATTCGCATGCGAGTTTCCTTTAAGGACTGATTTATTATTATTTTTTTATAGCTTCAAGCTTCCGTTATTATTTTGTCTGCAGGGCCATCTCGACAAATTGCAGTCTGTCTTGCCCAAAAAACATTTCTCCATCAACAAACATCGTCGGCGCGCCAAATAATCCTCTTTTAACAGCATCCTCGGTGTTAGTAATGAGCTTTGCTTTTATATCCGCGTCCTGCGTGGACTCTAAGATTGATGGTGCGTTTAAGCCAGCGGTGGAGAGTACTTCAATAACCGTCTCCATATCACCCATATTCTTGCTATCGACCCATATAGCATTAAAAACCGCGCTAATGTAGGTATCAAAATAATCGCCATGTAACGCCGCCACAGCGCCTCTCATTAAATTGAGCGTATTGATCGGGAAGTGAGGGTTATTGTTTAGGGGAACATCATATAGTTTAGCGAATCGGGGTAGATCATCCATCATCATGTAGCGTCCCTTCGCCGGAACCATGACCGGCGAGCTATTACCAGATGCTTTGAATAAGCCGCCGAGAAGAACAGGGCGGTAATCAATTACGCAGTTATATTGTTTCTGTAACTGCTTTAGACGGTTATACGCCAAGTAGGCTGTGGGGCTTCCCACATCAAAGTAAAATTCTACTATTTTTGTCATTTGGTTTCTCCTACCATTTTTCGTCCCATGGACGTATGTCGAGCTCAAAGGTCCAAGCATTACGGGGTTGATCATAGAGTGTCACGTAATTGGTCGCCAAGTCATCAGGCTTGACGATTCCGTCTACCGCTTTTCGTTGTTCATAGCTAGGTACATTGTCTTTAATCCACTGGGTGTCTACGGCGGCATCAATGACGATATGCGCTACATGGATATTTTGTGCGCCCAATTCTCTCGCCATACTTTGCGCGAGTGCTCGCAGACCATGCTTGGCACTGGCAAAGGCGGCGAATCCTGCTGATCCACGGACACTGGCGGTAGCGCCTGTGAACAGTATGGTTCCACGCTTTCTTTTGGTCATGTAGCGGGCAGCTTCACGTCCATTGAGAAAGCCGGCAAAACAGGCCATTTCCCATATTTTAAAAAACTTACGGCTATCTGTTTGGAGTATCCCCATGGGAACATTAGCGCCGACGTTAAAGACAACCACATCGATTTCACCGATATTGTCTTCAATGTTTTTAAACAGGGCTTCAGTAGCATCCTCTTTACGGGCGTCACAACCGAAGCCAAACGCTTCCCCACCGGCCGCAGAAATTTCTTCGATTAAGGGCTTGAGTTTCTCCTCGTTGCGCCTAGTGAGGCAGACGGTGAGGCCCCTTTGTGAAAATTTACGCGCTATGGCACTCCCAATAGCGTCTCCGGCACCGATAATGAGTGCAACTTTATTTTTCACTATGGCCTCCTAGGGTCTTTCCAGTTTGGTGCTTCGCATACATTATGTTTTATATCACACTAGCATAAGAGGGTGCGGGGTTGTTTGAGAATCACTGGTCACTAAACTGATTGGGTCAGGTTATGACAGTAGCGAGATTGATTCCTTAGGTAAATAGCTGACGTATTTGTCGGGAAATAAGCTTAACGCAGTCTGTTTGAGAGACCTGCTGATCCTCATGTAGGCGCAACCAAAAGTCGAATGAGGCCAGCGCATAGGCCGATTGTCGATCGCATTCTGCTAAATCACAGATTTCAGGTACCCAACTTTCTAACTCTTTTTGCAAACGTTTTTGGTTAAGTGTGTAATTTTTTTGGATGATTGGCGTGTTCCATCGACGGATTCTACCTGACAGCATAAAGTTTTTGACTGATCTGTAGCCGCCAGTGAGCTTGTCTATTGCATGTAAAACCCTAGTATCTAGATCACCCGAGCGATCGCCGCCCTCAAATAAGGGTCGTGTATCTTTAAGTATGATTTCATTGGCGGTTTCGAAGATGCTGTCCATGTCATCAAAATGCCTGAATACCGAACGAATTCCAACATCAGCGCGATGCGCTACCTGCTGTGCAGTAGGGATTAGGTGCCCCTCATCGATTAACTCAATAATGGCGGTAATGATTAGCTGACGACTCCGTTCGCTGCGTAGCAGTCGACCGTCAGGCTTGTCCTGAGCAATAGGTTTAACGTCCTGAGGTTGTGTCATTGTGTAAGCCTTTACGTCGAGTTATTTAACATCAATTGCTAAATTCTGCTGTGTTCATTTTGTCATGTTTGCCATATTTAAACAATTAACAAAAGTGCGTAGAAGATCTTTTTAAAGCCTATTTAACCGTTTTAAATCAACAGGATATAGTTACATTCTAGAGTCGACTTTAATTATCTCCGTAGAGTTCCCTGGTAATGTAAACATTGTTCCATCTACCCCTAGCGTATATTTCGTAAAAATATCATCAACCCCATCTAGCCAGATGCCCTCAAGTCCAGGTATGTCAAGAGGCGGCACTATATGGTAGTAAAGTAGATGTCCAACATCCGCATCTCGTGCAATTTCAGCCACTTCTGTCGGGCTAGTATGGTAATCAAGAACATCATGAAAAATCTTACTAAGCGGGGAATTGCCAGCTCGTTCTGCGGATTGGCTCATCACGGATAGCAACTCATTAGATAATGCTTCATGCACCAGTAGATCGACTTGTTTTGAAAAAAGCTCAATATTTGCACTTTTTGTGGTATCTCCTGAAATCAACACTGTTCGTCCTTTAAAGGTAAATAAATAACCCACAGCGGGTGATATGGGTTGGTGGTCTACTGCAAACATCTCCACCGTTAAGCCGCTTTTGTCATAAACCATTGTCTTTTGGCCCAGTTCTGGGACCTGATGGCTACTTGCAACCAATCCTGAGCCGCTGAGGTTTGCTACGGAGTTGCCATGATGGTCATAACGATGCACTGAATCTTGTGCGTAAGCTTGGTTAAACCCTGCAACGACCTCTGAAACGCCGCTTGGCCCGTGCACGGTTAGAGGGCTCGTATGTGAGCCTGCCACCCAACGATTCATGGCTAACTCTCCCAAACCACCAATATGATCAGAATGAAAGTGGGTAAGAAAGACGGCCTCGATAGCGCCTCTATTTAGGCCCATTCGAGCCAAATTGGAAGATCCACCAACGCCAACATCTATGATGAACATTTCAGAGTTTGCAATCACGGCAACGCAAGGCCCAGACCTATTATCGCTTGGCATGGGGCCACCTGCGCCACAAAGAGCCACATGTAGACCCTCACCAAGGTCACTGATTACATCGAATTGTATGACGCGAGTAGCGGCAGTGGGTAAAAGTTGTCGCATTATCAAAGTCTGGTTAGCATAAATACCCACAGCGATAAGAGCGATTACGCTCAAAATGATAAAACGTTTACTAATTGTCATGGAGATACCTTGCATCGATCAAAAAACTAAGGGTGTCATGATGGCAGTAGGTATGTCAATATATTGGTCAGTTATGCGTGTTTACGACCAAAAAAGGAATATTCCCCAATGCCTGATGTTAAGCCTCTTGTTTTGATTGGTGTTCCACCGTCGCCCTATACCCGAAAAATGACCGCCTTGTTGCGTTATCGCCATATCGACTATCGAATTATCTGGGGTGATCCAGGGAGTGTTTTAACGGAGATGGGGATACCATTACCTAAAGTTCCTTTGCTCCCGACTTGCCTAATGCCAGATACTTCTGGAGTGTTACAGGCGGTGTGTGATTCTACTCCCATCATTCGCAGGCTTGAGGCCGAATTTTCTCATCGACAAGTAATTCCAGCTAATCCTGTGATGGCATTTATTGATTACTTATTGGAGGACTTTGCCGATGAATGGTGTACCAAGTATATGTTCCATTATCGCTGGGCTCTTGATGAGGATGCCGATAATGCTGGGACACTGCTGCCGTTTTTTCATAAGACAGATATGCCGGTTGACACGCACAAGCAGTTCAAGCCATGGATAACCAATAAACAAGTAGGCCGTCTTCATGTTGTGGGCTCCAATGATGTGACTGCACCCTTGATCGATGCGAGTTATCGACGGTTTTTGGTGGCGCTGGAATCCCTTTTAGAAACTCAGCCTTTTATCCTAGGTCGTCGCCCCAGTGCCTGCGACTTTGCTATCTATGGGCAGTTAACTCAATTAGTGGGATTTGATCCTAGCTCACGTAAGATTGCTCATGCTTTGGCACCCAGAGTGGTGGCTTGGACGGGGTTAATGGAAGACCAATGTGGACTTGAGACAGCAGGCAATGACTGGAACACTTCCGATGAGATACCGGCAAGCTTAACGTCACTACTCAATGAGGTTGGCAGGGTCTATGTGCCGGCTCTGTTAGCGAATGCCGCAGCACTTAATCGTGGCGATAAGATATGGGAAGCTGATATTGACGGTAGTTTGTGGAGTCAGCAGACTTTTGGCTATCAGGGTAAATGCCTTGAATGGATTAAGGGTGAATTTAAGGTGTTAAGTCAGAGTGATCAAGAGAGTGTTAATAAGCTACTTGCGGGCACTGGTTGTGAGGTTTTACTGAGTTAATCTATATTGTGCTTATGGTGAGGTAGTGAGATGGGTAAACAGTTTAAAGAGCAGGGCGGTGCGGCGACAATGGATCCTAGTGCATTGTTACGCTGGTTAACCTCAATGGTTATGAGGCAAGTTGTATCCACTAAACGTTTAGAGAAAAAGCGTATAAAAGTAGAGAAACATAGGCAAGCCAACAATCAGCCTCACGTTGTAGAATACTTTCATCAGGTCGATGATGGTTACAGCCATCTTGCCGCGCAAACACTTGGAGCCTTAGCCGAAAGGTATAACATCGACTTACAATGTCATTTAGTGAGCGGGCCCGTTGGTGAAAATGCGCCTGAGCCCGACCTTTTGATCGATCTTTCTCGATATGATGCTTCAAAAATCGCACCTCACTATGGGCTAGCCTTTCCAGTAAAGCGTGACGCTCCAAGTGCTAAACTTCTCGAGATGACCAAATCGGTGCTTGCTGGCTTCAGTAGTGAAGATTTCGTCACTCATGCGGCTACCGTTGGCAGCGCGCTTTGGTCAGGCAGTGAGTCTTTGCTGCAAACGCTAGGAGAGCAGTTTGGGTCGACAGCGGACAGTGACGTTAAGGCTAAGCATGAGTTAGGTAATGCCCGACGAGATTCGCTCAAGCATTATTCTGGCGCTATGTTTTACTATGGCGGTGAATGGTATTGGGGTGTAGACCGCCTTTATCATCTAGAACAGCGTCTTGGCGCATTGGGTGCGGATAGGAGACCAGATACGCCGCAAATTATGCCCAAACAGGAAGTAAGTGTAGGAAAACTGCGGGATAATGGGAGTCTAACATTAGAGCTATTCGTGTCAGTCAGGAGTCCTTATTCGGCCATTGTCTTTGATAGAGTCTTGGCAATGGTAGAATCCACAGGTGTTACCCTAAATGTGAGGCCCATTCTGCCAATGGTGATGCGGGGTGTTTCCGCAACCAGAGAAAAGGGTGTCTATATTTTTAGTGATGCTGCAAGAGAGGCGCGCGCCTCTAATGTGCCCTATGGTGACTTTTATGATCCTATTGGAGAGCCAGCACGCCGCTGTTACTCGCTTTATCCCTGGGCCTGCAGTCAGGGCAAGGGCAATGCTTTGCTGTCGAGTTTTTTAAGCGCTGCTTTTGCACAAGGTGTCAATACAAATAACGACCGTGGTTTAAGGCAGGTGGTTGAAAAAGCCGGGCTAGATTGGGCATCAGCTAAGCAAATTGTTGGTCAGGATGGATGGCAGGAGATAGTTGAAGACAATCGTTTGGCAATGTATGCCAGCGGTTTGTGGGGTGCACCGAGTTTTAGGCTATTAGATGCAGATAAAAATGTTGTTCTTGCGCTCTGGGGACAGGACAGGCTGTGGCTGTTTGAACGCGAAATTCAGAACTTATTAGCTCAGTAGATGTTCGTTATCGGGCTATGGAGTCCAAGTGAACATTGGATTAGTATGCATTTATTAAAAAATAATCATCAAGGAGAAAGTTAAATGGTAGCAATGACCGATAGAGTAGATTTTGACGTTGAGCAAGGAATTGCAGTAATTACGGTAAATAACCCGCCGGTTAATGCCTTGAGCCATGCTGTCCGAGAAGGAATTTATAATGGCGTTAAAAAAGCTTTAGATGATGACTCGGTTATTGGCGTGGTTATTTTCTGTGAAGGACGAACATTTATTGCTGGAGCGGATATTAGTGAATTTGGCAGTGCGCCTAAAGAGCCGCATCTTCCAGCCGTTCTCTCTCTTTTAGATCAATCAACTAAGCCAATTGTCGCGGCGGTTCATGGGACTGCGCTGGGGGGAGGCCTTGAGACAACGCTTTGCTGTAATTATAGAGTGGCGGTATCCAGTGCAAAATTTGGATTGCCTGAAGTACATCTTGGCCTGCTGCCAGGAGCTGGTGGCACTCAAAGATTACCGCGTATTGTCGGGGTAGAAAAAGCCTTATCAATGGTGACCTCCGGGGCACCTATTGGTGCTGCCGAGGCTCTACATACCGGTTTGATCGATATGGTTGTCGGTGGCGATTTACGTGCAGATGCCGTTGCATTTGCCCTTAGTAAGGCCGCTTTAGATACTCCGCATCCAAGAGTGCGCGACAATCAAGAGAAATTACAAAGTGCCGCTGCCAATCCAGAAGTGTTTTCAACAGTACGAAAAATGATAGCGCGTAAAACCCGCGGATTTTTAGCGCCTGAATACAATATACGCTGTGTCGAAGCGGCTGTTTCTCAGCCCTTTGATGAGGGGATTAAGACCGAAGGTAAGTTATTCAGAGAGTTAATGGCAGGTCCGCAATCTAAGGCACAACAGTATTTCTTCTTTGCCGAGCGCCAAGCGTCCAAGGTAGTTGGCATCGATAAGGATACCGCTGATATACCGATTAATTCGGTAGGTGTTATTGGCGGTGGCCTAATGGGTGGCGGCATTGCCATGAATATGGCGAATGTAGGCATTCCTGTGACGATTGTTGAAACAACTCAGGCAGCTCTTGATAGGGGTTTGGGGACGATTCGAAAGAATTATGAGAATACAGCCAGTAAGGGGCGACTTAGCGCAGAGGATGTTGAAATTCGCTGTGGACTCATCACTGGAGCGCTTGAGTTAGAGGCTCTAGCTGAGTGCGATCTTATTATTGAAGCTGTATTTGAAAATATGGCGGTTAAAAAAGACATTTTCACTCGTCTAGACACGATTGCTAAGTCAGATGCCATTCTTGCCTCAAATACCTCTGCGCTGGATCTTAATGAGATCGCTAACGTCACTAGTCGTCCTGAATCGGTTATTGGCTTACACTTTTTCTCTCCCGCTAATGTAATGAAGTTACTCGAGATCGTGCGTGGAGAAAAAACCGCAGATCCGGTCATAAAAACCTGTATGGCGTTTGCCAAAAAGATCAAAAAGGTTGCTGCGTTGGTTGGCGTATGTCCGGGCTTTGTGGGTAACCGCATATTGTTTACCCGTCAGTACCAAGCCAACATGGTGGCTCTTGAGGGAGCCGCAGTGGGTCAGGTTGATAAAGTATTATTTGATTTTGGTTTCCCAATGGGAGCCTTTCAGATGGCTGATTTAGCGGGTTTAGACCTAGGCTGGGATAGTGCCGTCTCAAAAAGTGCCAGCGTTAGAGATCGGCTTTGTGAGCTGGGGCGCTTCGGTCAAAAAACCAGTGCGGGATTTTATGACTATGATGAAAAGCGCAGACCATCACCATCAAGTCTGGTTGCGGACTTAGTCAAAGATCATGCGCAGGTGTCGGATATTGCGCAACGCGAGGTGTCGGATGAAGAAATACTCGAGCGCTGTATATTACCCATGGTGAATGAAGGCGCAAAGCTTCTGGATGAGGGCATTGCCATGCGCGCGAGTGATATCGATGTGGTCTATGTGTATGGCTATGGCTGGCCGATTTATCGTGGAGGCCCGATGCATTACGCCAACAGTCTCGGTCTGGACAAGGTACTAGAAAAACTGAACCATTATCACAAGGTGACAGGCGACGATTTTTGGGAGCCAAGTCCCTTGTTAGTTTCTCTAGCGCAAAAGGGCCAGAGCTTTTAGCGCTGGCTAAAAAAAATACCTCATGGGTATGTTTAAAGTAAAGATAATGTATCTTCTACGTATCATTTCAGTTCTAGCACTTTTACTGCTGTCAGTAAGAGTGCTATCGGCTGATGGTATCTACAACTCCACAGCTCTCCAGGGCCAATGGAAATTGAGCGATAAACCCGTTTGGATTGAGATAAGTTTTGTTCAGAACAGAGGTGCAGGCCAGATTTATCGTAATGACAAGAAACCATCGGCAGTGGGTCAATTGTTATTCAGTGAAATCAGTCAAAATGATAACAAGAACTGGGAAGGTCTTATTTACGTTCCCCAGCTGGGCCGCAATCATCCGATGGTATTAGAACTCACTAATCCCCAGCTTATCGAAGTTAAAGTGCGGGTTGGTTTGGTTAAAAGAACGATAAGACTAAACAAACTCGATGATCAATGATCATAAACTGCGCTGGTTTAATGCTGCGGTAGTTCCTATTATTTAAGCTACTTTGAGGCTCTTAACGTCCAATTTTTCTAGCCTAATCAATGCGAAAGCGAGTAGTTTTGGCTCGCTAATGGATAGTAATAGGGCATATAGTTCGT
>Ga0209713_10001945_pt1 | contig 12655 bp, 7 predicted proteins | sample ArcOceMetagenome_3_FD_187444 | JGI IMG/M metagenome (GOLD analysis project Ga0209713, IMG submission 187444) | Marine eukaryotic phytoplankton communities from Arctic Ocean - Arctic Ocean- Svalbard ARC20M Metagenome (SPAdes) (version 2) | ecosystem: Environmental > Aquatic > Marine > Oceanic...
GCAGCTGCGCAGCCGGTCGCACACGACGTTGGCCGCCTCCTGAGTCGGGGCGGTGACCGCGACCGCGGTCCACTGGGCCATGCTGTGCGTCGCGCGTGGAGTCGGTCGATCTCGGGGAGGCCGGCCAGCGCGCGCGCGACGCGGCCAAACTCCGAAGTCGGCCGCGCGCGCGTGGGCATATGTCGCTGCGCCAAGTCTCGTTCACGGCCAGCGAAGGCTGGCGCGCCATCCCACGGTAGGGCCGGCTGTGAGGTGGGGTTTATCCTGGCTGGAGGCGGCCGAAGAACTAAGTGGCGAGCAGTGGCGCACCGGGCCGGTGGCGCGTGCCCCATCGCACAACCGGGCGAGGTAACTGCTGCTTTCTCCTGTAGCTAGACACGTACACCGTACTTTAGGCTCACGGTACATTCAACGTATCGAGCACGCCGCTCGCTCACACGCCGACCCCCGCCGCGTTGAGCCTCGCCTCGAGCTCGCGCTCGGCGCGCGCGAGCTCGACGGCCTCTCGGTCCTCGTCGAGCGCCTCCGCCACGCGCTTCTCCAGCTTGCTCGCCTGCCTCTCGACGGTCGTCTTCTTGCGACGCATCCCCGGCGTGCCGCTCGCGCTCGCGCCGGCGGCGTCGCCCTCCTTTGGCTTTGTCGACTTGCGGCGATGGCGCGGTGTGCCGTCGACAGCCGCCGTGCCGGCGGTGGCGCCGCCGGTGCCGGTGCCGAGGTTCGTGCGGCTGCCTCGGCGCGCCTGCGCTTTTCGCGGCGTGCCGTCTGCGTGGCGTCGCTCGCCGCCGCCGCCGCCGCCACCCGCCTCGCCGCCGTCGCTGCTCTTGCCGTGGCGGTCGTGCCGCGCCTGCCGCGGCGTGCCGTCGGCGTTCAGCTTCTCAGACAACGAGCCGCGCCGATGCTTGGTGGCGCCGCCCGTCGACTTTTTGCCCTTGAGCGCCTTGCTGATCGTCTCGATCTCGGCGCAGACCTCATCGACGAGCGCCAGCGGCGCCTCGCCCATCGCATCGCGCAGCGCCGCCACCAGCGCCGCCTGATGCTGCGCGGCAAGCACCTCGCCGCTGCTGCTGATGCTGCCGGTGCCCTGCGCCGCCTTGGGCGGCGGCGGCGGCAGCGGCCTGCCGCCGAGCTTCTTGAGAAGCCTCTCGAGCTTTGGCGCCGGGATCCGATACAGATCGAACCTCTCGTGCGGCGCCTCGGCCTTTGGCGCGACGCCGAGCGACACGTCGGCCTCACCGTCGTCGACGCGCTTGAGGCCGTCGAAGAGCCTGATCCGCTCGGCCTCGTCCTGCTGCTGCTGCTTCGCCGCCGCCGCCGCCTCCGCCGCCGCCGCCGCCTTGCCGCGCGCGCCGCCCGCGCTGCGCGAGCCGCGCGTCTTGCCCGACGATCTGCAGCCGCGCTGCTCGGGCGTCGCCGCGGCTGCAGCGCCGCTGCCGTCGCCGACGCCGCCGCCGCCGTTGCCCACCACGCCGGCGGCGAGGCGCTCGACGCGCGACATGCCGCTAGCCGCGGCCGCCTTGGGCGCAGCGCCCACCTTGAGCAGCCCCCCGCCACCGCCGCCCGCGGCCGCTGCGTTGGCGACGCCCGTGCCCTTGAGCTTGTCGACGCGCGCCCTGTGCCGCTTCAGCCGCGCGTCGGCGATCCGCCGCGCCGAGTCGAGCTTGTCGGGCTGTGGTGGAGGTGCAGGCCGCTGCGTCGGCTCCTCCTCGTACTCGCTCTCGTCGTCGCTGCCGCCGCCGTCGTCGCCGCCGCTGTCGGTCTCGTCCGAGTCTGCCGCGGGCGGCAGCCCCGCCGCCCTCGCGGCCTCGGCGCGCACCTGCAGCTCGACGCACGCCTCGTCGAGCAGCACGAGCGGCGCCTGCCCCATCGCCTCGCGCGCCGCCTTGAGCAGCTGCTGCTTGTCCATCGTCAGGTGCGCGCCGCCGCTGTCGGCGCCGCCCAGCTTGACCAGCAGCGCGCGCAGCTGCCGCCGCGTCAGCTCGTGTAGCTGGATCCGCCGCTCCGCCGCCGCCATCACCGACGTCGCGCCGCCGCCGCCGCCGCCCGCTCTGCCGCCGGGCCCGTCGCCCGCCCATCGGCTGAGGACGTCGGCGCCGCCGTCGTCGCCCTCGCCGCCCGGCTTGAAGCCGGCAAAGCCCATCTCGCGGAAGAGCTCGTCGATGAGCACGAGCGGCGCCGTGCCGAGCAGCTTCGCCGCGCAGCCCACGAGCTCGCGCTTCTCGAGCGCGAGCTTCGGCAGCTGCTCCTCGCCGCCGAGCCGCGCGATCAGCTGCTTGAGCTGCGCCACCGACAGCGCGCCCAGCTCGAGCAGCTGGTGCTCCGGCTCGGGCCCGTCGAGCTCGTCAAACGACGAGCCGGCGCCGCCGCCGCTCAGCCGGCGCGAGCGGTCGACGCGGTAGTCCGCGTCGCCGAGGATGTCGCCCGTCACCGCGTCGAGCATGTCGTCGAGCTCGTCCTGCAGCTCGTACTCGGTCCAAGCCGACTCGCCGCCGTCGCTCCCCTCGCCGTCGTCGCCGGCCGCCTTGCCATTGTCAAAGTCGTCGAGCTGGCTGCGGTTTGAGCGCCGGCTGCGGCTCGAGCGCGCCGAGCTCCAGCCGCTCTCGTTGTCCGACTCGTTGGCCACCATCTTTTTCAGCGGGTCGTACGCGGCGTGCTTGCGCTTCGCCTCCATCTCCGTAGCCTCGCCGACGTGCACATGGGCGTCCATGCGCATCTTCGTCGGCGGCACCGCGTTCGTCTTCGCCGCCTGTCGCGCTGCCTGCATCGACGCCTGCATCTCGGCCGCCAGCGCCATGGCCTCGTCGTCTGCTTGGTCGGCCTCGATCTGCAGGTCGCGTAGCACCTCCATGACCGCGAACTGGCTCGCCGCCTGCGCCGCCCGCAGCAGGCCCTCGACATTGTCGAGGAACCAGTCGGTAGGCAGGCCGCGGACCGCCTTGCGCACGCCGCGCTCGTCGCCAGCCTTGATGGCGGCGACCAGCGCCGCGCTGCTGGGGCCGCTCATGCCGGCGCCAGTAAGGGGGTAGAGAGCCCTTAGCGCGAGCGACGGATTAGGTTTTCAACCCACCGTGTTCCGTGAAATTGGCGCATGAAAGTGCCTTGGCGCGGCCTGCGTGTAAACAGCTTCGTCGCCCAGCTCCGTGAAAGAATGATAGTATCTTCAAAGTATCTAAAGCCTAAACAGCATTGCACACTTAACTCAACTGACCAACCCGTGGATTGCCTTTCCCGGATCCCCAACACGCGTGCAACAACAAGCAACACGTACTAAGCTTGAATGCACAGCGCAACGAGTCGGTGGAAGTGAGAGCGACGATTGCCGGGTGCGTCTGCACGGGTCAGTCACGGTCAGCCGGGTTCTCGCGCAGCCACGTCGCCGCGAGCTCCCGGAATTTCCCCGTGGAGTTCTTGATCAAGCACCTCTGCATCCTGCGATACCACTTGCGAATCGCGTCCGGGTCATTCTTGAGCCCGTACTTCTCTGTCTGGTGGTACCAGCCCAGCAGGTACAGCACGCGTGCTCAACGTCCATCCCTGCGAAAGGCCCAGCTCCGCGCGCGAGACCAGTGAGCCTTGAGATGTACGTGCACGTACACCGCCCCCAGGGCCGGCACTGCGTACAGTGGTATGCACCGGACCGGACGCTACCTTCGTAGCAGGAGAACAGATGATGATCACCGTATGGTGTTTGCTCAATGCCGATCCGACCCTTTGCGCGCGCCGCCATTGCACGAGGTTCGTCAAGGTCTGCTGCCTTCTTGAACCACAACGAGGCCTGCGCCTCGTCCTGTCGGACCCCCTTCAGCCCTTCACGGTAGTAAAACCCCAGGAAGAACATCGCCTCAGCGTCACCTTCCTCTGCCTTCCGCCGCTCCTCGGCCAACGGGTCCTCCCACGCGCTCGCCTTCACGCGGCTGACCGCACCTGTCTTGATCATGCTCTCGATCAAGTTGCGCGCCTGCAGGGCGGGCAGTAGCTTGTCACCCATTGGCTGGTTGGTCACCGGCGACTTGGCGTGGACGCCCAACCACCGGGGATGCCGCTCAAGCCACTCCACGATGGCGCTGCGCTCATAGACGCGGCCGTCCTCAGCAGTGACAGGGCCGCGGGGCAGCTCCTGCGTGATTGGGCAGATCAGCTCGTCCGCCATCTGGTCAATCGCCAGGCGGAGCTTCTTGTTCTCGTCCGCATCGGCGCGGGCAGCCGCGCGCTTAGGCATGAGTCCAGGGAATGCTCTGCGAAGTGCACGTGGCGATTGGTTCGTTGTGTAGACTCACTCGTCCACGAAGAATGCATGATGTGTGGTTTACGTCAATTCGAAAATGTATAGATCACGTTTGTAGAAACTCACCCATGCACGGTCTGCCCGCCGATCTACACGGGGCCATTCGCTATTGAGACTATGGAGGCTATTGAGGCTATTGAGGCGACGCGTTTGCCAGCTTCTACCCCAGGGCCCTGCACTAGGACGCCCGCGGGTGGGCTGACTGAACTCAACTGAAACTGAGTTCAGTTCAGTGGGCTGACGCCTCGTGCATGCGTCATCATCAAGTTTGCGTTTTTGTACTCGGCCGTAGTAGTGCACGGCCGCCGCCTCTGCTACTGCCATGGCCGTACAGACGCGCTCCTTCCTCACCCAGCTCCAGGCCGAGGCACCCTCTGCGCTGGCCGGCTTCCAGCGCTTCGTCGACTCGCTGCTGCTTCGCGAGCACGTGACGCCGTCGACGATCGGCGAGGTGGTGCTCCGCGTACACGGCTTCCTGTGCCACGCGGAGGAGCATCTGCGGCAGGCGGCGCCCAACACGGTCGCCGGGGCCGAGGCGGCAGCGTCGACCTCCGCCGGCGCGGCCGCGCTCTCGAGCGGCGAGGACGCCCTTCGGGACGCGCTCGAGAAGCTGCTGGTGAGCAAGGTCTACCACGTGGTCTTCGGCGTGGGCGAGGGCGCCGCCGAGCGCGACGTTGCGATGCACGAGCGGCTGTGCGCGCTGCGCCACCTGACGCCGGCGGACCTCGGCGTGGCGCCTCCGTTTGGCGAGGCGGCCACCGAGGGCTGGGCGCCACCGATTGAGCAGCTCCGCCGGCTCGGGCAGCACCGCGCGCCCAAGGACAAGGTGATGCTGCTGGTCAACGCGAGCCGGCTGATCGAGCGGCGCCTCAACAAGATCTCGCGGCTGCACGCACGGCTGCACGCGGGGCGCTCGACCGTACGGCACATTGGCGCCGACGAGTACTTCCCGGTGCTTGTGTACGCCGTGCTGCAGGCCAACCCGCCGCAGCTGCTCTCGACGGTCACGTTCATCGCGCGCTTCAGGAGCCCGGAGGCGCTGCGCTCGCTCGAGGGGTGCTACTTCACCCACTTTCGCGCGGCCGTTGCCTTCCTTGAGACGTTCGAGGAGGAGGCGCCGGCGGAGGCCGTGCAGGAGCGCCTCAGGGGCTTCGTCGCACGGCCGCCGAGCCTCGACGCCACGGGCGCCGCCGCACCCCAACGAGTGGCACCCGCTCCTGGTGGAGGGCGATGGTGACGACGGCGACGGCTAGGGGCGTCTTTAGATCGTGTTGATACAGCACTGCTGTTCATATCATGTGTTTCACAACCCCTAGTCCGCCGTCCCACACCAGATTGTCTTCGCGCGGCTCAAAAAACCAGCCGAGGCGCCGGCCGCTCCTCGTCTCTGGCCAAAGCCTCGCCTGCCTCCCGTCCGGTTCATTCATCCCTCTCTGTCTCTCTGCAACGAGCTGCGGCGGCCTCCCCGGATCAGAGGCCCGCCGACTTTTGCTCGAGCCACTTGCTGAAGCGCTGCCGCTTGGCGGTCATCGCCGTCTCGGCCGCCTCGCGCTTGCTTTTGCGGCGCGCGTTCGAGTACCACAGGTCCTCCGACGCCGTCACGAAGCGCAGCTTGCAGCTGCCCATCGCGGCGCGGCTCTCGAGCCCGTTGAGCAGCACCGCCTTGCTCCACGCGCGCTTGGACGTGCGGCGCACCGTGCGCGGCAGCAGCAGCGCCGACGGCCGCTGCGCCGCGGGCACCTGCACGTAGCTGTCCATGTACGCCGACCACTCCGCCTTGGCGGCCGCGCTCTCGGTCACCTCGTCCTCGTCGTCCTCGCCCTCCTCCATCTCCTCGCCCTCGCCGTCCTCGAGGTTGGCCTCCTTCTCGGGCAGGAACTGCAGCAGCAGCTCGCCGCCGCCCTCCTGGTAGAGCTGCTCGACCTGGAAGCAGTCGTCGCCCTCGAGCAGCATCCGCGCGTTGGAGCGGTAGGTCGCTTCCGAGAAGGAGCCCATCCCGACGCGGCCGCGCTCGTACTGGTAGAGCGCGAGCAGCTTGACCGACGTCTCCTCGACGAGCACCATCTGCAGCTGCTTGAGCGCCTGCGAGATGATCTTCTGCAGCGTGAACAGGATGTACGCGTCGGTGCCGAGCAGCGTGCGCAGCACGTCCTCGTACACCGACGCCTCCATCTTGCCCTCGACGAGCTGGCGCAGGCTCGACAGGAAGGCCTGGTACATGTCGCCGTTGGCCTCGCGCCGCAGCGACGCGAGCAGCTGCGCGCGCGTCGCCGCCGCCTCGCCGGGCGTCGCGGCCGTGCCGTCCTCGAGGCCGTTGTCGCCGTCCTTGGCCTCCTGGTCCATCTCGTCGGCGCCGTTGGCCGACGCGGTCGCCTGCGCCTTGGTCGCCATCACCTTGGCCGCCGCTAGCCTCTCGAGGATGACGTGGTAGAGCCGCGCGAAGATGCAAAAGTGCGAGTTGCCGACGAAGAGCTGCGCCGACGTCTTCGTGTAGCACAGCGGCGCGCCGTAGCGCTGCTCGGGCGGCCGCCCCTCGCGCGTCGCGACCTCCTCGCTCGCGTCGGGCGAGACGACGAGCAGCGGCTTGGCGCGCGCGCCGCCGCCCTTGCTCGCGTCGACCTCCATCGAGTCGGCCTCGGCCTCCTCGAGCTCGGGGCAGCGGAAGAAGACGCTCACGAAGTCGCCCCAGAACTGCGTGAGCTTCTCCTCGATCTCGTCGTCCTTGACGAGCGAGAAGCTCAGTTTGGCGGCGAAGACCATCAGCGGCAGCGTGTCGGCGTGCAGCGCCTCGAGCGACGTCTTGACGCTGAAGCGGAGCGAGAGCCCCTTGGACGGCTCCGCCGAGACGCCCGACGTCTCGGGCGTCTCGCCCTTGGGCGCCGCCTTCGGCTTCTTGCCCTCGTCGTCGTCGTCCTTGTCGTCCATGGCCGCCTCGCTGAGCCCCTTGAGCTCCATCACCATCTGCTTGCCCGAGAAGTTCTTCTTGTCGCCCTGCTTGAAGTAGAAGGAGCGGTGGTCGAGCGACTTGGTGTAGTTCTTCTCGTAGGTCTCCTTCCACCCCTTGAGCAGCTGCGTGCGCAGCGCGCGCCACTCCTCGTCCTTCTGCGTCAGCCGCTTGATGAGCGGGTTGATCGCGGCGGCGGGGCACTTGTTGAGCAGCTCGATGACCTGGTTGCCCTGCGTGCCGTACATGCGGCGGATCGCCTTGCAGTGCAGCGCCTTGAGCGGCTCCGGCAGCTTGAAGCGGCGCTTCTCGACCTCGCTCAGCGCGTCGATGTCGGCCTTGATCGGCCGCAGGAAGTGCAGCGTGAGGATGTTCGTCTCGATGGTCGTGTCGAGCTCGAAGCGCTCGTCCTCGGCGCGGAAGATGGCCTCCTCGTACTGGTTCTTGCGGATGTGCTTGAAGTTGAGGTCCTCGGTGCCCGTCGCGACCGAGACGTACTGGTCGTTGAGCACGAGCTGCTCGAGCGGGCCGCGGCCCGAGCACGTCGGCTGCGCGTAGTCGTCGGGCAGGATGCGGTACGACGTGCCGTGCTTCTTCATCGAGCCGAAGTCGAGGTCGCGGAAGCTGCTGCCGTCGGCGACCGGCGTGCGCGCCGGCGGCGACGGCGCGTCGCGCGCGTCGCCCGAGTAGCCCATCAGCCGGCGGAAGTTGGCGAAGAGCTCGATCTGCGTGCGCTTGAAGAGGTCGTGCACGAGCGTGAGCAGCTCCGAGCGGTCGATGACCTGCTGCGAGTACAGGTTGAGGCACTTGAGCAGCTCGAGGTACAGCGGCTTGGGCATGCGGCTGCGGCACTTGGAGAAGAACTCGGCCTCGGGCGAGCGCGCCATGTCGCGCGCCTTCGTGTCGTCCTTGCGGTTCTGCTTGCGCTTCTGCCAGTAGTGCTCGTCCTCCTCCTCCTGCTGCTGCCGCGCCGACTTGGCGCCCGGCCGCTGGTGCTTCATCTGCGCGCCGCCGCCGCGGTCCATCGCGCCCTTGCCCTTGGGCCCCTTGGGCTGCGGCATCAGCGAATTGGAGCCCGCCTGGTTAGGGTCCGAGCCGTCGGGCAGGAACTGCGAGAACTCGGCGAGGAGCTCGGTGTGGTCCTTGAAGAGTTTCGAGACCTCCTCGTAGACGTCCTTGATGCTCTTCTGCTCCTTCTGGTAGGTGTGCAGGATCTCGAGGAAGGCGCGGTACGTGCCCGGCTTGTCCTCGAAGGTCTTCTTGATCTTGGTCACGTAGTTGATCGCCTGGTCGAACTCGATCGGCGCCTTCTTGGGGTTGGCCGCCGCCGACGCGCCGCCCCCGCCCATCGGCGCCATCGGCGGCCCGCCCGACGCGATCTCGGGCGGGCCCGACGGGAGCCCGGGCTGCCCGCCGTACGGTGCCGGCGCCATGCCCGGCATGCTCGGCGGCGGCCGCTGCTGCGGCGTCTGCGACGGCGGGATGTACGGCTGCGGCTGCGGGCCCGTCATGCCCGGCGGGTACTTGAGCTGCACGCGCGGCGTCTCCTCGTCGGTGGTGAACTCGATCTTGTAGCCGGGCGGCAAAAAGGTGTTGAAGCCGAGGATGAGCATGCGGTGGCCGTTGAACAGCTGCAGCACCCGCTCGATGACGCCCGGCGTGTCGATACTCTGCGCTTTGAACTCCTTCATGATGTCGAGGAACTGGTTGTAGATCTCGGGCTTGTCCTCAAACTTCATCTTGACTTGGTCGAGGTACGCGAGGGCGTCCTCGACCTTGAGCTGCCTGTACCTGTCCCAAGTGGAGTGCACGCCCGGTCCGGTGAGCTGCACGCCCCGTTGCGCGTGTGATGCGAAGGAGGGGGGAGGGTGGGGTCAAGAGGTCGTGGGTTGCAGGTTTTCGAGGCGCACGGCTGGGGCGCAGCGGCCGCGCCGCCACCACCGCCACCGCCAGCAGCTGGAGGAGCCACGCCGCCGCCGCCACCGCCACCGCCGCCACCGCCGCCGCCGCCTCCGCCGCCACCCGCGAGCGCATCCCGCGCGGGTGCAGGTTGCACGGCGGGGATGGATCCCTGCGAAACACGAGCGGGACTGATGAATTTCGAGGTTTTTGGCAGGATGGGTTAGCGGGAGCGCTGGGAGCGTCTGGCGCTGGACGCGACCGATCGCTGGGCGTTGGAGGAAGATGCACGCACCTGAGGCTGCGCGGACATCATCGGCGCATCGGTCGCGACTGGTGGCCTCTGGTCTGCCGCGGGCGGACCCGCAGAGCCAGCACCAGGCAGCATCGCGGGGGCGCCAGGCACCATGGCCGGAGGCGACGGGCGGGCGGGCGCCGGCTGCGCTCCCATGATGCCAGGCATCGCGGCAGCCATCGGGTCGTCAAAGCGACCAACAGGTGCAGCTGGGTACGCAGAGGCCGGCGCAGGCGCGACGGGGGCATCCCCCGCCATCGGGGGCGCCTCTGCGGCGGTCTCCGGCTTCACGGTGGGTTCCTCCTTGACTGGTGCGCTCGACATCGCCGCTGCTCTGTAGGCAGGCGAGAGCTAATCGAGAGCGCCTCGCTGATCTTCGATGTAGCGAAGTGGTGAGGCCAGCCTTTGGCAGCGGGAGGCCGACTCGCTAAGCTCGAGTGGTTATGCCCCTCCCTCGTGTCCGAGATGTGCGTGCGACTGCGCTGGATTCCATCGTCGCTGACGCGGCATCAGCGAGGAGCGACGTGTATGTAGCAACGAGCGATGCATGAGCGAGCGCCACAGCACGTACGTAATACACGTGGCTCTCAACTGACTCCCCTGGCTACATTTGGGCGAGGCAAGCCGTGTAATACCATACATGCCCGCTGCATGCAACGTCTTGCATACTCGCGTCCATGATGGTCCGAGCGCAGACGCTTGTCATCCTCGCGTGCGCCACACGCCTCGCGTGGGTGGCCTGGTTCGGCCCTCCCACGTTCCGCGGGCTGCACATCAGCACGTCACCGGCGCAGGGCGCTGCAGCTGCGACGCTCGAGCAGCAGGGCGAGCTCCCCATTGAGGCAAAGCCTGCGCCGCAGCCAACGCCTCCGCATCGGTCTCCTCCTCCTCCTCCTCCTCCACCTCCGCCGCCGCCGCCATCACCGACGTCATCGCCCATCACCCATCACGAATCGAAGCCGATCGCCGCGGAGCGAGCCGTCGCGCTCGTCGAGCACAGCGCTGCTTCCGCTGACGCGGCGCTGGCCTCGAGCGGCTCATTGGCGAGCGGCGAAGAGCAGTATCGTCGATGCTGCGGCGCTGCGTGGCGAGAGCGCTGGAAGGATAAGCAGGCCGAGCTGTGCGAACCGAGCCCGTACCTGGCGCAAGGCGAGGCATCGAGCCTCCGCTGCTGGGAGAGCGACAAGCACGGCCCGCTGGTGGCGGACGACGACTCAGCGACGGGCGCGTGGTTTTGCGAGGCAAGGCAGCTCGTGCTCAATAGCACCGCCGTCAAGCTGGGCAGCGCCGACGACATATCCGTTCCGACGGCCTCGCAAAAGGGCCTCTGGCAGCCGCGCTCGCTGCTGCTCCGATGCCGGCTCCGGCAGGAGCGGCTGCGCCGGACAAAGCACTTCAAGATGCTGCTGCGCCACGTCTTCCCCAACGCACTCGCCGAGCTGCCCGAGAGCCTCGCCACTCCGCCGTCAGATGTGGCGGCACCTGCCGTGACGACGACGGTATTTGTGGCGCGCTACTCGGTCAAGAACTTTTTCCTGGCGCATTTTGATCTGCTGCAGGTTGTGGCCATCCTCATGCAGCTTGGCGACGATTTCGAACGACGCGCGCAGCTCGTGTTTGTGCCGCCCGACAAGGCCAACCACGGCTGGTGGGGCCCGCAGCGTGCGCTGTGGGGCAGCCTCACCGCGGCGCCCCCGCTCAGCTATGTCGAGTGGCTGAAGCTGCAGCCTCCGGGGCCGCTCGTGCGCGTGCCGCACGCCGTGTTTGCGCTGTCGGGCTTCCACTCCGTCTACGGCCGCGCTGCCGTCGGCCACGGCTTCGAGGACGCATGCCGCTCGTGCGACGTGGGCGGGCCCACCTCGGGCGTGAGGCCCTTCTATCGCGCCTTCCTCGGCCTCTCCCTCGGCCGCCTCGGCCAGCTGCAACTGCCCAGCGCAGACGCCTCCGCGCCGCCTCGGCTGCGAGCCGTCTGGATCTCGCGTGGCAAGGGCCACGGCGGCGCCTACGGCAGCAAGGTGGGTCGGCGCTGCCTCAACGAGCCTGCATTGCTCAGTGCTGTCGAGCACCGCGAGCCGTCCATCCAGATGAAGGCCGTGGAGCTGGCCGACCTGCCGTTTGCGCAGCAGCTGCCGCTCTTCCGTGGCGCGGCCATCCTCACCGGCATGCACGGCGCCGGATACGCAAACCTGATCTTCTTCCCGCCCGGGGCAGTGGTCGCGGAGCTGTGTCCACTCGGATACTGCACCGACTCCTATCGACGCATCTCCCCGCAGCTCGGGCTCACCTACATGCGCTGGACCAACACGATCCAGGCCAACGCGAAGAGCAACTACGACACAATCGTCGACGAGTCGCAGTTCCTCAGTCTGATGCGCGACGCGGTCGGCAAGTGGCGCGCGCCGGGCACGAAAGCGGTCAAGTAAAAGCATGCCTCGCTATTTTAGGCTATTCGTATTCCACGTGTGGTCAGGGGAGTTTTATAAGTAATTATCGCTCCATGCCGCGCGTTCATCGCTCACCAAGTCGTTCTTGTACACAAATAAAGCTGGAGGACCTGCATGACAAAATCGCAAAACGTTGTTGCTTTCGGCTGCACCTCAGTGCACCTCGACAGAACGCGCCTCGCCAAACTTGCGCATGGCGGACTGGGCGGACTCGCTGAGTTGGTTGCGGTCCAGGCTCAGGTACGTGATGGACTTCCTGTTGAAGTTGCCTTCGTCGGACAGGGCCGCTGCACCAGAGTCGCCGATGGAGTTATCGTGTAGGAAAATCATCTCCACCGGTGCTGCTGTGACGCGCAGCGCTCCGGCGAGGGCCTTCGCTCCGGCGTCCGAAATCTCGTTCTGGTAGAGGTAGAGCCGTTTGAGCGGAGCCTTGGTGACGGCAAGAGCATCGGCGAGGGTGGCCATGCCGGCATCGCCGATGCCCTTGTGGTCTATACCCAGGTCGGTCAGCTTGACGTTGCAGGCAACTATGTATGCGACCACCTTCATGCTCTCGTCGTCGATCAGGGCTTTGCCGAAGTTGATCCGTGTCGCGTTGAGACAGCCGTCGAGCGTCTCGGGGTACATTTCCCGGGTGAAGAAGCGTTCGAGCTCAGATGCAGATGGGCGTTCGGGAGGTGCTACTGCGCCAAGTCGAACGCCCGTAGGCGTAGCGGGCGGAGCAGCTCCTCGACTGTCTATCGCGGAGCTTGCCATAGTCCTTCGCAATGAATAATATGTTTAGACTACAG
>Ga0209713_10001946_pt1 | contig 12654 bp, 6 predicted proteins | sample ArcOceMetagenome_3_FD_187444 | JGI IMG/M metagenome (GOLD analysis project Ga0209713, IMG submission 187444) | Marine eukaryotic phytoplankton communities from Arctic Ocean - Arctic Ocean- Svalbard ARC20M Metagenome (SPAdes) (version 2) | ecosystem: Environmental > Aquatic > Marine > Oceanic...
ACAAACCTGAGCGACCGCGCGTGACTATTACATGCTATTCCGACGCCTACCGCCCACGACCCGCGCCTCCCTGCGCCCTCCGATCCTCCCGGCGGCGCGCCTCCAGTTCCCTCGTCCCAGCTTGCCGCCATTCCGCATCGGTCGCTGGCTGCTCAGTTACGACGCAGCCGAGCTGCAGAGGGCCTTTGCGGCTATGCACGGCGAGCTGGTGGAGCAGCTCGAGCAGGGCGCGAGCGCCGCGGCGGTCGGGCTCGACATCGAGTGGAAGCCACGCTTCTCCAAGGGCGAGCACAAGGCGCACGGCGACGCGAGGACGGCGCTGGTGCAGGTCGCGACGCCGAGCATGTGCATCCTGGCGCCGCTGCACCACGTCGCGCCGCCTCCGGCGCTGGCGGCGCTTCTGGCCGACGAGCGCATCTTCAAGCTTGGCGTCGGAGTCGCCAACGACGGCCGCAAGCTGCAAAAGGACTGGGACATGCGCTGCACGCCGACATTCGAGGTGGGCCGCGCGGCGGCGAGGCTGCAGCAGCGCGGCCAGTTGCGCTTCCCTTTCGGGTCACCGCGGCTAAAAAGCCCCATCGGGCTGAAGCGGCTGGCTGAGGCGTGCGGCGCGCTGCTGCCCGACAAGCGCAAGAGCATCTCGTGCTCGAACTGGGAGAAGCGGCCGCTCTCTCGCGCGCAGCAGCTCTACGCTGCTCAAGACGCCTACGTGAGCCTGTGGACGGGCACGCGGCTGCACGAGCTGCACGTGGGCGCCTCGGCTGCGACGGCGGCGGCGGGTCAGGCGCAGTCTGCCAAGGCAGGCGGCGGCGGCGGCGGCGGGCCTCTCGCGTGCCGTGCCCCGAGCACGCTGGTGGAGTGGCTGACGGCGCAGAGCAGAGCGGGTGCGGGCTGAGCGCGGGATACCAGCGTGTTGTTCATTATTTTACGTGATCACAAGTAACAACCCTATCGCTCGTCTCTCCGTCCATCGCTGCTCCCCTCGACTGATCAGTAGACGTGCCACATGAAGTCGCGGTTGGGCAGCGGGTTGATGAACTCGGTCGCCTCCTCGAGCAACTGGCCGAGGCCGCCCGGTCGCGCCTTGAAGGCCGCCAGCTCGGCGTCCCACGTCTGGCGCCACTGCGCGGCCGCCGGCGCCGCCTCGCGCGCCGGGCACGCCGCCGTGCACCGCTTGGGCTCGCTCGCGTTGCGCAGCGGCGTCCAGCAGGTCTGCCAGCACGGCAGCGGCTCGCGCGCGCTCGCGCCCTTTTGCCAGAGCGAGTCCTGGCCGGGGTCGAGCGTCCACTCGCGCGTGCACGTGTACGCCAGCTCGTCGGGCCCAAACTGCGGCCAGAGCGGCCAGCAGCCGACGAGGTCCTTCTCGGGCACGACGTCGCCCGAGCAGCCGGCGCACGAGTAGCGCGCGCGCTCGTGCGGCTTGTACCAGCCCGCGTACTCGTCGACCACCCACGGCACGCCGCCGCCCGACGAGCGCGTGTAGCGGCGCGAGAGCGTCGTCTTGGCGCGCGCCGCGAGCGCGTCGGGCCGCTCGCGCTCCTGCGCCTTGGCGCGCGCCTCGAGCGCCACGCCCGCCTCGTGCAGCAGCGCGACGCGCGCCGCGAGCACGGCCGGCTCGGCATGGTGCGCCCTCTCCGCCGCCTCGAAGCGCGCGCGCGCCGTCAGGTAGAGCGGCTCGTCCGACGCGATGCGGCCGCACAGCCGCGTCAGCACCGCCTCGGGCGTCACCGCCTCGCACTGCGACCGATCGAGCCACGTGTACGCCGTCTGCACGCGGCGCACCTCCGCCGCCGACTTGCCCGCGGCGTTGCCAAAGTCGCACGGCCCGTAGCCGGCACAGTCCATCATCCCCTTGGGCCCGTGCGAGTCGCCGCGGTCCATGCGCTGCTTGAAGCCCTCCGCCGCCTTGGCCGACTCGGCCATCCGCTTCGATATGTACTTGAGCAGCGCGGGCGGCGGCTCGGCCGTCAGCTCGGCGCACGTGCGCCGCGACCAGCGGCGCGTCGCCTCGCGCGCGTCGGTCGTCTCCTTGGTGCCGAGCTGGATGCGGTACGCCGGCAGCTGCAGCCCGGCGAGGTCGGCGAGCAGCACGAGGAACTCGTCAAAGTGCTCGGTGATGCCGACGAGGTCGAAGGCGTCCCACATGACTTGGATGGCGCGGCGGTGGTTGGGCGTGAGCGGCTGGATCGACGGCCCGCCGTGGCACGCGAGCGCCATCGACATGCGCGACTGGCAGTCGTGCGGGTTGGACCAGAAGCAGAGCGGCACGCGGTGGTTGACAAAGTGGTGGTGCCACGAGATGTGCTGCAGGAGCGGGTGGCGCAGCAGCGTCACGAGGTTGCACCGGCAGCCAGCGGAGCGCAGCTTGTGCCGGAGGTGCAGCAGGTCGGGCAGCGTGTACTTGAGGAACTGCTCGTACCCGCCGCCGCCGATGTGGATCTCGACCGCCAGCCGTAGCCCTTCGAGCCCGCCCGGCGTGCGGATCGCCTCGTCCAGCCGGTGCGTCACCGTCTGGAACTGCACCTTGTTGAAGCGGTTGACAAACGAGAAGAAGTCGAACAGCCCGAGCTGCGCGTGGCGCTGGAGCACCGAGCGCAGCGTCGTGCCCGCCGTCTTCTCGAGATGGTGGAAGAAGAGCACCGAGCAGTTGGGCAGCGGCTGCATCACCAGCGCGGGCGGAGGCGGCGGCGGCGGCAGCAGGTCGGCGGCCGACTGCGCGGGCACGGTGCTGGCGGCGCTGCTCCTCGGCTGCTCCACGAGCGGCAGCACCGGCACTGCTGCTGCTGTTTGGGGAGATGATATTGTGTAAGCTTGGCCTCCTGAGAGCACGCTGCCCTCCACGAGAGACGCCGGCACAATCCTGGTGAGCCTTGTCGTGGCTCTCGACGGCACGACGAGCACGACTAGGCCGACGGCGAGCATGCAGCACGCCGTGGGCCAGTTCAGTCGGCGCGAGCGAGTCGAGCGCGCAAGGACCACGTCGCGAGGCTGCATGTTCTTGACCTTTGCAGCCACCATGCAGCGCCGGCGCGGGGCCGGAGGGTTGTCACGTGCGGCGTCGACGGGTAGCTTCTCGCGTCGACACGTGCGGGTTGATGGCTGCGTTTGCCCGGAAGACCTGGGACGAGGTCGAAACTAGAGGGGGTGAACCAACGCAATGCTGTCGATGCTTGAAAAGCCGCGATCTCATCCACCAACCAATCACCCCAACCAACCAAACACCCCTAACCACCCAGCCAAACAGCACGCCTTCGACTCTGGCTTGGGTAAACCCCCTTCTCCTCACGTCTTTAGGCTGTTTACTCACTCACACTCGATCGACGCCTCGTCCGCCTCGTCCGGTGTGCGAGAAGATCGTGTTTAGAAAGTTAGTACGTTACTTACGCTTTGCTGAGCCTTTTGTGCCTTTTTGGCGCCTTTGCCCTGTGATAATCCCCCGGTCCCGCCGCCGGCAAGTTTGCTTCGCCCGCCCCCTCTTGGTTGGCGTCGCACACTCGACGCCTGGCTCATGTGGCTCCTCGCGGCCGCGTCGATACCCTCGGCGACCCCCGCATCTGCCATCTCGTCCGCCAGACCACAGTGTCTCAATTGGTGTAATGAGTGGACGTGTGAGCAGGCGCAGTGCCTCGGCTGCACCGCGCCGATGTGCGACAGGCCCAATCCGCCGCCGCCGCCGCCGCCCATCCCGCCGAGGCCGGCCCCGCCACCCGACACGTCCGAGTACTGGGCCGTTGGCAACCAGATCTTCACCACCGCCTTTGGCACGCCGGACACGCCGCTGCGCATCAAGGGCGTCTCGTGGTTTGGCATGGAGTCGAGCGTGTGCTATATTGGCGGCGCCGACTCCAACCCAATCAGCACGTACATGGCGTTTCTGAAGGAGAACTCGTTCAATGCGATCCGCGTGCCGTTGGCGGCCGACGCCATCCTCGGCCGGCACAACTGCATGATGGACGATGGCGTCTACTACACGCACAACCACGACCTGATGGGGCTCAACTACGGCGAGCAGCTGCAGCAGTTTGTGCGGTACGCGCGCGACGCCGGGCTGCTGGTGCTGCTCGATCTGCACGTGGCGCAGGCGGGCAAATGGCCCGATGGCGGCACCCTCGGGTCTGGCGGCCTCGGCACGGTCAAGGACGCGTGGGCGCGTCTGGCCGAGCTCTTCTGCGAGCCAGCCGACTTTTGGAACGTCTTTGCCGCCGATCTGAAGAATGAGCCGTACGGAATGAGCTGGGGCCCGCCGCCGCCCAACGCGCCCGCGGGCATGTACTCGCGCGGTGAGCGATGGGACACGGCGGCAGCCGACATCGGCACCCACGTCCACGCCCGTTGCTCGCGCTGGCTGCTGTTTGTGGAGGGCGTCGGCCACTGCCAGCAGAATGGCGAGGGCGCCACGGCCAACTCGTGCAACTGGCCGTCGTCAGCCGGCCAGGACACGACCTTCAACACGTTCTGGGGAGAGGGCCTGCAGGGTGCACAGCGCTACCCAGTGAGCGTGAGCGACCGGCGGGGTCGCAGCAAGGTCGTCTACTCGCCGCACACATATGGCCCGTCGGTCTTCGAGCAGCCGTTCTTCAAGGAGCCCTCCTTCCCGGCGAACATGCCCGACGTTTGGCGGCTCCACTACGGGCACATGGCGGAGCAGGGCGCGCCCGTCATCATCGGTGAGTGGGGCGGCAAGTTCCAGGGCAAGGATCGCGAGTGGCAGGGCGCCTTTGCCAATTGGCTCGTCTCCTCGGCCGTGATCGGCTCCTTCTATTGGTGCCTGAATCCCGAGTCGGCCGACACGGGCGGGCTTCTGATCCAGTGGCGCGGCATAGTGCCGCGCCAGGACAAGCTCGAGCTGCTCTCGCAGTTTCCATCGACGCCGGTACCACCGGACGCCGAGCGCGTCTACGTTGTGGCCGTCGCGCCGCCACCCACGCCTCCGCCACCGCCCCCGCCACTGCCTCCGCCGCCGCCCTCGCCGCCTCTTCCATCGCCACCGCCCCACGCGAAGCCGCCCTCGCCACCACCTCCGCCGCCTGCGCCACGCACGCCGTGCCCACCCCCGCCCAGCCCCGTTCGCTCTCCCAAGCCGACGCGGGTGAGGCTCCACCACCCGAAGCCGCCACGGCCGCCGTCGCCGCCGCATCCGCCGCCCACGGAGTCGCTGTCGCGCATCGACAACCCCGAGGGGATCGCGGCGGCGCTGGGCGTCGCCATCCTGGTGGGCTGCGTGGCCGGCGGCGTCCTCTTCTGCTGCTGGATCGACAAGTTCATGCGCAGTGGCTCGCCCGACGAGCTCGACGACGCCGAAGAGGAGGAGGTCCAGCGCCAACTCTCGCAGCGCCAACGCGCCGCGGCGGCCAACAACGAGTGCCGCGTCGTTGTCAAGCCGGGCCGAGCGCGAGCGCCACTCAGGTACGCGCCCATTGACAAGGACTGCAGCGTCTCGTCACCGGTGATGCGATTGTGAGAGAGCTCTGTTGTTAATACTGTACAACATCAACAGAATGAACACTAAACCAGCGCATCGCAATTCCGGTTTGCCCTCGGCTCAGTCATGTGTCGCGAAGGTGCGCAGGCCCCATCGGCGCATCGGCGCAAGGGCCGGAGGGTCTCAGTTGCACGCGGCGGCGGTCGAGCCAGCGGTGCAGAGCGCCTGCTTGAGCCCGGCGTACGTGTACGCGGGGATCTGGTGCGTGTAGGTCGCCGCGGCCGCCTTGAGCGAGTCTCGAAGATTGGCAAACCACCGCGTCGCTCGCGTTCGTCGATCGAAAGGCCAGGCGAATGACTGATTGATATAAATAAGTAGTTTAGGGCGTATGGAGCTCGGAATGTGTTCTTGTCTTCGAGATATCCTTTGGGCGTCCGGGCTATCTGCCCGGCTGCCCCGCCGAGTCGCGGCGGGACCCAGCAGCCGCCACCGCTGCTGGGCGCGCCGCCCCGCTATGGCGCCGCCGGGTCGCAGCCGCCGCCGCTGCCGCTGGGCGCTGGCGAGCCCCGGCCGCCGCCGCTGCCGCGCACGGCGCGCGAGATCTCGGGCTTCCTTTGATGAGAGGGGGAGTGAGAGAGAAAGACATTTTCTCGACTCAAAGAAATTTTGATCGTGCGCGCGTTGGTTATTCTTTATCATCAGGTGCTGCCATCACGGCGCCATCAGCGACACCGTAACAATGCTCAAAACAAATCAATGGTCGGCCGCGCGCTCCTGTGCGTCCTATGCTTGAGCCACCTCTTGACCAGCACCGCGGCCTACGCAGGTCGCCCACGGCTGGCGTCCGCCATGCACGCACGCCGCGCGTGCTCTCGCTTCGGCGCGCCCGCCATGGTCACCGAGCTCAACAAGCAGACCTGGTGCGAGAGCGTGGACGGCAGCGACGAGCTGGCGATCGTCTTCTTCTACGCGCGCTGGTGCCGCAACTGCAAGGCCGTCAAGCCGGTGCTCCAACGCATGGAGCGCGAGTATCCCACGGCGTCCTTCTTCCAGGTCAACTTCAAGCAGGAGACCGAGCTGTGCTACAACGAGCGCGTCTTCTCGTTCCCGACCGTGCACTTCTACCTGCCTGGCGTGGGTCGCGTCGGCCGGTGCGTCCTAACGAAAGGGGACGCCGAATCCCGGCTTCGCGCCGGCCTCTCGCGCTTCCTGGCGAGCAGCAGCGACGGCGTCGCCGCAGCGACGGCGCCGCCGCAGCTGCAGCTGCTCAAGCAGCTGCGCGCCGAGGTCCTCTCGCCGATTGTGCGGTACAAGGACCTCGTGTCGGCGCTGCAGGGCCTCGCCGACCAACAGCGGCTTACGGAGCTGACCGAGACGGGACGGCAGGACAGCATGGCCGGGCTGCGCGACGCCATCGAGACAGACGAGGAGCGGCTCTCCGAGCTCGAGGCGCTCTTCGGGCTGCTCGACCGCGACGGCAACGGACGCCTCAGCGCCGACGAGCTGGAGGCGGGGATCGCGGCGCTTCGGCCGCTCTCGCCGTCGGCGGCGGAAACGGTGGGCGACGACGGCGAAGCGCCGGCGCCGGACGGCGCGCTGGTGGCGCGCCTCCGTGAGGAGGTGTCGCAGCGACGAAGCGGAGGAGGCGGAGGTGGCGGGAGCGGCGGCGGCGAGGCCGAGATCGACCTGGCGACGTTTGTGCGGCTGATGGTGACCAAGGCGGTGAGCGACTTCACCGCGCCCGACCAGGAGCTGCTCCCCGCCTTCGAGGCGCTCGACCTCGACGGCGACGGCCTGATCTCGCGCGACGAGATGCTCGCGACCATCGAGAACTTTTGCGTCGCACTCCCCGGCGCCGACGGCTGCGACATCGACGGCGGCCTCGCGAGCGCGGTGCCGCTCGCCTTCGACGCCTTCGCCAACGAGGAGCAGCTCCTCGACTACGAGCGCTTCGTCGAGCTCGTCTCGGGGCGCAACCAGCCCGTCGAGTGCGAGCTGCCGCCCGACGCCGGCGAGAGCGCCACGCAGGCGTTCGAGATGTTCTGATGCGGTCCGTCGTCTCGTGATATGAGCGCGTGGCTTCGGGTCTGAGCGTCCACTATTATCTGTAAAACGTATTAAACATATCACTCGCACCCTCGCCGGACGCGCGCCGCCTCCACGGCGGCCTGCATCATGAGCGGGTGGTTGCTGATGACCTGGTCGACGCCGAGCTGCAGCAGCTCGGCCAGCTCGGGCGGCCGGTCCACGACCCACACCAGCCAGCCGCGGCCGCCCGGTGCTCGTCGCCAGCGCGCCGTCGCGCCGTCGCGCAGCAGCAGCTCGCTGGCGCACCTGCGGCTCGGGCCGAGGAAGGCGAAGCGCGCCGCGTCGCCCGCCTCGAGTTGGTTCCGCGCGCACAGCGGCCGCCCGTCGCGTGCGAGCGGCACGTTCACGTCGTACATCGGCTTGCCGAGCTTGAGCGGCGGCGGCGATGTGCGCTGTAGCCTGGAGGCGAGCGATGCATCGGCCACCCACACCAGCGTGGACCGCAGCAGCTGCAGCGTCGTCACGCGGTGCACGAGCCACTCGAGCTGCCGCCGGTAGAGCGGGCGCGCGCCGTGAGGGTCGCTCTTCAGGTCGAGCGCCAGCGTCAGGTTGGAAGCGAGCTCGAGCAGCCGCGACGCGCGCAGCAGCTGTCGCCCGGGCGCCACGCTCTCGACGGCCGCCGCCAGCTGCCGGTCCGACAGCGCAAAGACGCTTGGCACGCGCAGCGCCGCCGCCAGCGACACCGGGTGTGCCACGAACTGAGTCTCGTCGGTCGTGTAGAAGAGATCCATGTCAAAGGCCGTGACGCCCTGCCGGTGGAGTGCGAGGAAGGACGACTCGGTCACGATAGCGCTCTCTGGCAGGTCGTTGCCCTCGCCGCTCAGCCCGCGGTGCGAGAAGACCTGCAGCCTGCTGAGCGCCACGCACGGCACGTCCACGAGCACCGCATTGTCCTTGATGGGCGGCGGCTGCTGGAGCCAGTGGACGATGAGCGCCGTGGCGAGGAGCGCGATGAGCGCGAGGGCGGTGCGTGGTGATAACATGTTGGCGAGAGCTGCGCAGCCTCGCTGTCGGCGGCCAAGGTTGATTCCTCGTTTCCGCAGTAGTGTACAGTAGTCATACAATGCTGCATAGAAGATTTCTTCCTTCGCCTTGCCGTTACACCCGAAGAGCTTGCGGCTGTTGGCGCAGTGGTAGGACGGATCGCAGTAGGACTGGTAGGACGCGAGGAAGAGCCCATAACGGGCATAGGTGCCGATGATGAAGAGGGTGGCACCTGGTTAGGCGTGAAGGTGGCGAGGTTCTTCTTCGTCCTCGCCTTGGCCTTCTCGCCGGTGATGTCCAGGTCGAAGAGGTCGCTAGCCGACGACAGGAGCAGCGAGAGGGCGTCGCCGTTTCCTTTGGCTGCAACGACGTTGGCTAGCTTGAGGAAATCGTGCGGTTCCATCGATTGCGAGGTTTCTTTTGAACTCATCGAGTCCTGCAACGGACGAGGTCAAAACAGAAAAGATGGCTTTTGGCGTGCAGCGTCACCGCACGTAAGGTCGTGTGTTTGGAACTGTTGTTGTAACGAGTTGCTTTTAGAAACGGTCGGAAATTTCCGAGACATGAAACGGTCAGGGCTACCTGACCTACTTTGGCTATAACCGGGTCTACCCGATACAAACCATGAACCAACACTACGGTGGAGTGAGGGTATGAAAACGTGGTGGGTGAAAACCACCGAAACGGTATAGTGTGTGTTATAATGTGCGGTGCTGTGCATGCGTCAATCGACACCGTCTCGCTTTTGCCAATCGCTAGAGTCAACATGCTTTTTCAGCAATAGCCTCAATGCCCAACTGCACACGGGCCACAAACCGGGTCGGCTATAGTGATTCTGGATTCTGTCCTTCAATGAGGTGTGACGACAGACAAGATCGACACCATCACAACATCCCAACTTCCGGGCACGTGTGAAATAATATCACGCAGTATCTGGGTGGTATTCCCCTGTCCCCTCGGTGCCGCTCGCAAGATGGGCGCTAGTGCCGGCGGTGTCGCCCGCCCGTGCGCCGACCCGCGGGCCCCAATCATCAACCTGGAGCCGACGCGATGATCATGACACTGCTCCTCCTCCTAATACCCACCACTTCGGCCCTGACGGTCACCACAAGATCGTCGAAGCCACCAACCACGCTGCTCGGCGGCTTCCTCGGCACCGGCAAGACCACGACGCTAACGCACCTCCTCACGAACAGACGCGGCCTGAGGGTCGGCGTGGTCGTCAACGACGTCGCCTCCGTAAACGTGGACGCCATGGCTCTGCGACGCACGACCGTCGCTGGCGATGGTGTCGAAATGCTCCAGCTGGAGAATGGCTGCGTCTGCTGCTCTGCAGCGGGCGACCTCGCACCCGCGGTGAATGCGCTGCTGGAGCGCGCCGGCGAGCCCTTCGACCACATCGTCGTCGAGTTGAGCGGCGTTGCCGACCCGACCAATGTACAGTACACGCTCGGCATCAACGGCGTCATGGTGAACCGGAAGGTGGCGCTCGTGGATGCCAACGCCTTTCCGGAGATGTATGGCTCGCGGCAGAAGGCGAACGAGCGCGAGGATCTGACGGGCCACGTACACAACGACGGCAAGCCGATTCACACCTGCGTGCCGGTCGACCAGCCCGTGATCGAGCTGCTGCTCAAGCAGGTCGAGACCGCCGACGTGATCCTCGTCAACAAGTGCGACCTCGCGAGCGACGACGAGCTGCGCACGACCCTCGCCGCGTGCCGCGCGCTCAATGAGCGCGCCTCGATCGTGTCGACGACGTTTGGCGACGCGGCGATCTCCGACGTGCTGCCGGCCCAGGCCTCCACTGCCGCGACGGGGACGGGCGACGCGGCGCCCTCCGCCTCCGCCTTCGAGTTCATGGTCAACGGCATCAACTGCGGCGGCTGCGGCAACGCCCTCAAGAAGGCGCTGATGGAGGTGGAGGGCGTCGCCGAGGTGTCGGCCAAGGACTTCAAGGCTACTGGCGTCCACCCGAACGAGGTCGTCGTGACGGGCTCGGGCTCGGGATGCACCGAGGCGGCGCTGCGCGAGGCCATCGCCAAGCTCGACGCGGGCCGCGGCAAGTTCACGCTCGTTGGGGCTGCCGCGGGCGACGACAGCAGCGGCGGCGGCAGCACTTGCTTGGCCGACTGCCGGCCGGCGGCGCAGGTGCCCAACTCGGCCGAGCAGCTTGGCTTCACGACCTTCGTGTACCGCGCGCGCCGCCCGTTCAACAACCAGCGCCTGATCGCGCTGCTCAGGCGGTGGCCGCTCGCCGAGAAGACGCTCAGCCTCGGCGGGCAGCTCGGCACCGAGTCTATCAGCCCAGAGGCGTCGCTGCCGCCGGGCAAGGACGCGACCTTTGCGGGGCTGCTCCGCTCCAAGGGCACCGTTTGGGTCGACACCGACCATCGGGTAGCCGCGGAGTGGTCGTTTGCGGGCCGCCACTTTGGGCTGAAGCAGGGCGGCGTGTGGTGGGCGACGCTGCCCGAGCCGGTCATGCGCAAGTGCCTGCCCGACCCGCAGGCCTACGCCGCTGAGCGCGCGCTCTTCGACGGTGCCGACGGCGACCGCCGGCAGGAGCTCGTCTTCATCGGCACGCGGCTCGACGAGGCGGCGATCACGGCGGCGCTCGACGCGTGCCTCAGCACCGACGACGAGATGCGCCAGTACCGTGCCGCCAAGTCGGAGCCGTACGAGGCCGAGCTGCGCGCCTCCAACGGCCCCTTCCGCTTCGCAGTCGGCGCGCGCGTTCAGTGCGGGATGGGCGGAGGCCGGTGGGCTGACGGCACCGTCGTTGCCCACCATTACCGTGAGTCAGAGTGGGGCGCAGAGCGGTGGTGCCCGTACCAGGTCGAGCTCGACGACGGCGCGCTCATTTATGCTCCTGTCGACGTCGACGAGTGCATTCGCGCCGGGCGGTGAGGTGCTGCCCGTGTGCACCTCCGGGTTGCTCTGGATCATGGCGGCCATTACACTAGTTGCGCCTCGTGCCTATTTAAATTGAGACCGTTCTCGCGTGTTAGTGTTAACATGAACACACACAATCTAAAAGCCGTACAGGTGTGACACAGTTCCCCGAGATGCTGCGCTGGCCTCACTCGCTGCTCGAGGTGCAAGGTGGCCAGCCGCCTACCACAGCCGCCGAATAGAACACAAAGTGCTCGCACGCCACCCAGGCGGCCGCTGTTGTGAGCGGCCGCCTGTAAGTGGAGAGCACATGCGCTGGCGTGTGTGTGTGTGTGTGTGTGATGGGAGAGGGGCGAGGTACGATTACTCAGAGCTCGGTCGCAACCAGGCTGGGGTGGCGCCTCGGGCTGGTGTCGCTAAACTCGCCGAGCCCGCTGCTGCTCCGCTTCGACAGCTTGGCCGGCCGGTCGCTCCGCCCACCCTGGGAGCCCTGCGAGCGTTGCGAGTTGGCCTGATTGCGCGCTAGGTGCGCTGGCCCTGACCCTGAGGAGGTCTGGTAGGGTGGTGGCTGGAGCGCAGGGAGCGCGGAGAAGAAGGCGTCGTCGAGACGGGTCATGCTGACACCACCGCCCGACGCCTGCTCCTCCTTCGACGACGATGGCCCTCCTCTTCCTCCTGGCATGGTAACCACGCCGAGGTTGCTGCCGCGCTTGACGGGTAGGTCTAGCTTCTTGGTGGCGGCGGTGGTGGAGGTTGTGGCGTTGTATCCGCCTCGGCCGGCGTTGACGTTGGTGTAAACCTCCTCGTGGCTGCTGCAGCGGCCGCGGCCGTGGCCGCGCCGGGTGCGCCTCATGTGGTAGATGGCGCATGCCACCGCCACCACGGCGACGATTGCGACGGCGACGGCGACGAAAGTGAAGATCGTCGTGGTCTCCGAATCTTCGACGATCGCCCACGCCGAGCTGCTCTCTTCGAGCGATCCGGGTGCGTACGGAGGCTTCTGCGGAGGGAGGGGCGGCTCTGGCGGAGAGGCGGGAGGCGGAGGCGCGGGCGGCAGCGATGGTAGTGGTGGTGATGGCGGCGGCGGTGATGGCGGTGGTGGCGGTGGCGGCGAGGGTGAGGTCGGCGGTGGAGAAGGCGGTTGTGATGGTGGCGGAGGCGAGGGCGACGGAGGAGGAGGCGATGGTGGGACGGATGGCGGTGGAGGAAATGGCGAGGGAGGCGGCACGGGCGGGGGCAGCGAGGGCGGCGGGGGCGATGGAGGGGGA
>Ga0209713_10001947_pt1 | contig 12650 bp, 4 predicted proteins | sample ArcOceMetagenome_3_FD_187444 | JGI IMG/M metagenome (GOLD analysis project Ga0209713, IMG submission 187444) | Marine eukaryotic phytoplankton communities from Arctic Ocean - Arctic Ocean- Svalbard ARC20M Metagenome (SPAdes) (version 2) | ecosystem: Environmental > Aquatic > Marine > Oceanic...
TATATTGAATGGTTACGTAGAGAAATAAAGGGATTTAGAACAAGAGTTAAAGTTAAGAAATCTAATTACGCAGATATTTTAAAACCTGCTGATATTAATTCTAAAAACGCTAATTTTGACATAGTAAAAGAAAAGATACTTTTACAGGAATCTTTGGTTCTTTCGATAGATATTTATACTTGTCCGTTAATTGAATGGTGTGCAATGATAATGAGGGCAGAAGAGAAATCTATTCAAGCTAAAAAAGATTTAGATAAAATAAAAAATAAAAGATAAAATATTATGGCGGGTCAAGTTGATATTATAATTTCAAAACAAGCAATGGCGGAGATAGAAACCGCTACTGCTAAATTAGAGACTTTAAGGTTAAAGGTATTAGAAGTCAATAAGGCTGGTGCAAAAACTACGGGTGTATCTAACAATGATGATATTGTTCGAGAAATACAAAAAACAAACCAATTAATAGCATCTCAAAAGAATTTAATATCAAGTAAGAAAAAAACGACAGCAGCAATTAAAGGTACCGCACAAGCCTTAGCAAATGAAATAAATCAATTAAAAAAAGAGCAAAATACTTTAACTACATCAAATAAATCTTGGCTTCAGTATGAAATGAGGATTATGAAAGTTCAAGGCAAGTTAAGGAGTTTAATATCAACTCAATCTCAAGTATCTATGGCTACAAGAAAGTCATCTACCGCAAGTAAAGGTTTTGCGGGTAGTCTTGGAGGTATAGGAAAAGTACTTAAAGGAGGTGGTATTCTTTTTGGTTTAATGAAATTAAAAGATATATCTGTTGCTCTTTTTAAAAATGTTTTTGATTTAGCTAAACAATTTGATTCACTTCGTTTTGCTTTAGAGAGAACATCTAGTAGTATGTCAGAGGCTAAAATGAACTCGGCTTTTATGTTAAAGCTTTCAAGTGATTTGGGTCTTTCTTTGGTTGCAACTACAACAAGATTTATAAAATTCGCAGCTGCAGCCCGTAATTCGGGTCTTGCAATGAAAGACGTTCAAAAGATTTTTGGTACAATGGCAAAAGCGGGAGCCGTTCTTGGTTTACGTACTGATGAGTTGTCAGGTGTGTTTTTAGCCTTAGAGCAAATGCTTTCTAAAGGTAAAGTAACTACGGAAGAATTAAGAAGACAATTAGGTGAAAGACTACCAGGTGCGTTTGGTATAATGGCAGCAAGTTTAGGGGTTACTCTTCCTAAGTTAGATGAAATGCTAAAAAAGGGTGAGTTACTTTCAGCCGAGGTTTTACCAGGGTTTGCAAGAGCTGTTGAGTTAGCTTTTGGATTAGATACGGTTGATAAGGTAGATACTTTAGTTGCTTCTCAAAATAGACTTACTACCTCTTGGCAAAATTTTGTTAAGAATTTAACAGGAGAGGGAAGTGTTATAAAAGGTTTCTTTAAAGGGTTATACGGAGCAGCAGAAGAGTTTGTTAAGGGAATTGATAATTTGTTTAATAGCGTAGAGGTAGGTAATGCAGCAAGTATGTCAAAAGGTTTTGAAGACCAAACTAAAGCTATTAAAGAATTAGCACTTGAGCAAGTAAATGATACAAAGAAAAATGGTCAGAAATTAAAAGATTTAAAATTAAAAGTTAAATCAGCAATTGGAGAGGCTGAGGGAAAGTTAGATGGTGATATTGCACATACAAGGGTTCAAGAAGCTACTAAAGCATTATTAGATTTTGCAAAAGAAACTGATGCAGTAGAAGAGAAAATAGCTAAAGATAAATACAATGCTACTTACACGGCTTTTGCGTTACAAAGAGAAATTGTAAAAGACCATCAAAAGAAAATAGAACAATTTAACAAAGATATAGAAAGTACTGATAGAGATAAAGTACGTGGAAGGGCGAAAAACTTTCAAATGAGAGGTAGGGAAGAGGATGCGTTAGAAGAAGCTAATAAAAAACTTAACGAGGTTGAAGGAGTAATGAACGCTACTAGGTTATTAGCGGAGGGTTCTAAATCCGCTATTCCTGGCACTGAAGACGGTAGTACTAAAAAAGACATTAAAGGTATTGCTGATTTTGAAAGAAAAAAACAAGCAGAGATACTTGAAACTCAAATAAAAGCTAATAACTTAAAGATTAAAAACGCCGAAGCTGGTGAAGAAGGTATTTTAAAAGCTATAAAAGAAAATGGAGAAAATCAAATTAAAGTATCTGAGATTATTGAAGAAGATAAAATAGATATATTAAAGAAAAGTATAAAAAGTCAAATAGATTCTCTAAAAAAAGGAATTGATGACGAAACTATTAATAAAGAAGAAGGAGACAATGCTATTTTACTACTAGAAAAACAGCTAAGAGATAGGACTATAATAATAAAAGAAAAAACAAAACAAGATATACAGAATATAAATCAAAACACTATAAAAGAAACTAAAGAAGCGATAGAAAAAGATTTTGCTTTTCAAATAAATACTCAAAAATCAGCATTATCTAAAATAAAAACAACGTTATTAAATGATTACGAAGAATCTATAAAGGCAGTTGATTTAACCCAAAAAGAAAAAAGGAAGCTTTATAAAGATTATTTATCAGAAAAAGACAAAGAAGAGGTTAAGTCTCATAACCTTACTATTGATTTAATGATTGCTGAAGTTAATGCTTTAGCAGCACTAACAACTGCTACCGATGCTCAAAAACAATCTTTAGCCGATACAATAGCTATTTTAGAAGGTAGTAAAAAAACCAATAAAGTAGAAGGAGGGGAAAGCGGTGAAAAAGTAAAAACAGAGCAAGAGAAGTTTGAAGAAATGTTAGGTTACGCTTCTGAATACGCTGACGCACTTGGCGGTATATCAAATGGTATCTTTGACGGAAAAATAGCGGATATTGACGCAGAGATAGAGGCTACAAGGCTCAAGTATGATGAAATGTTTTTACTTGCCGAGGGAGACGCTAAACAAACAAGGCTTCTAAGAATACAAGAAGCAAGAGATTTAGAAATATTAGAAAAAAAGAAAAAGAAAATTCAAAGACAAAAGGCTATTTTTGAAAAAGCAAACGCAATTATAGAAATAGGTATAAACACGGCGGTAGCAGCGAGTAAAGTTTTAGGTCAAACAGGATTACTAGGAATACCTTTAGTACCCGTTGTTCTTGGTCTTGGAGCGTTACAAATAGCTTCGGTATTGGCACAACCTTTACCTAAGTTTGCTCAAGGTGGGGTAATGGGTCACGATGGTTTGGCGGTAGTAGGAGACGGAGGTAGACAAGAGGTTATTAGAACTCCTGACGGGAAACTATCTTTAACACCTTCTACTGATACGGTTGTTAATTTACAAAAAGGAACTGAAATATTTTCTTCAGTTGAAAAGTTTAATCAACAAAACCCTAATGAAATGAGTGGTTTATTACATTCGGCAAGTCTATTGGCAAGTATAAGTTTAAATCAAAAGAATATAAACGGAATGATGTCAGGTAAGCAACAATTAGATGAAAGATTATTAGACGCAATGTTACTTAATACAAAAGCGGTTAAGAAATCTCAGTCTAATACTTACGTTAAAACACAGAAAATAGATATAGCACACGAACTTTGGAAATCTAATCTTTTAAATTAATGAGTAACATATACCCAATATATACGGATAGAGTAAGATATAAATTAACTCAAAACCCAACAGGTCAGCAGATTATTGAAGAGCCTCAAGGTTTTAGAGATGATGATAATGAGTTTGTAAGGGATAAAACTTTTCACGGAATATTTCCGCAGATGACAAATAACCTTACTTTTTACAACCAAGGTGCTTTATTTATAAGAGATATTTACAATGAGTTTGGTATAAACGCAGACTTAATTTTAACAAAAGAAGAAAGAAATCCAAGTACGGATATTTGGGAAGAGGTGTATACGGGTTACTTAGATTTATCAACCTACTCTCGAAAAGAAGACGGTGTTTCTGTTAAATTTATAAGTAGCGGTCTTTTAAGAGTGATTAAGGCAAGGCAAAACGAAAAGATAGAGTTAGATAGGTTAGATACCTTAAAGGGAACGGTGATACCTTATTTAGAGCCTAGCGAGGTTTCTTTATTAGGTAGAAGTATTCAATTAAATTCTTTATTAGAAACTCAAGAGGAATTTGGATATACAACTACACCTGACGCTGATTCACCTGGTCTTAGAATGTTCAGTATGAGGCATCAGAGTAATAATAATTATTACGGAACAATGGGCTACCCTATGTTAGTTACTTACGTTTCTGATGAAAGTGTTAATCAATTCGTAGGAGGCAATCTATCTATGTCCGACCAACCTCAAGGTGAAGCTGAAGTAGGTAGACAACAAGCTATGTTTTACGCTGTAAGTGAAAAAGATACAACTCTTAAAGTAAAAATAAAATACAAGTTTAATATTTTTGACGCTCACCGTACTTACAATATTGGTAATCAAGATGATATTAAAGAGTTGAGTAACGCTAATATGTATTTAAGACTAGCTATTTATGAAAACGGAGTTGACTATAATTTTAAAAATGTAGAGGTAGATAATATTACTCCGAATATGATATACGATAACGGAGTACTATCTGCTCAAGCAAATCAAGAAGGTGAACTAAATCTTGATATAGATTTATTAAAAGGAGAAAGTGTATCTTTTCAGTTTTACGGCACTTCAACAGATTGGGGTGGGACATTTGATTACGGAAACCTTAGACCAAGTTTTAGAGATATGACTGGTTCAATAGAAATAATAAGAGATAGTCAATACGAACCTAGTCTTAGTAAGATTCATTTTCCTTTTAACGTAGCAAATAGATTCCTTAAACTTTTCACAGACCAAGATAATTTAGTAGTAAGTGACGTCTTAGGTAAAATAGAAGACGGTTACTCTCAAGACGGAGAAGCTTCATTATTAGCTATGGCTCACGGTTTTTGGATTAGAGGATTCAGTAAAGATGACGTTGTTGAATTAACAGATGAAAATAGATACAAGTCTATGACTACAAGTTTTAATGATTTCTACAAATCATATTTTGATGTATGGAATCTAGGTGCTGGTATCGAGAAGGTAGGTTTTAAAGAAACTTTTAGAATAGAAAAATTAGATTATTTCTACAATAAGAATATATTAATAAGACTAGGAAAGGTAGTAAACGGAACCTTTGAGTACGTACAAGTAAACAACGTAACTAGGAAGTTAGATAAAAAAGCTTTTATTTCAGGTTTAGATATTGGTTATACTCAAGGTGGTGACTATGAAGAGGCTATTGGTCTTGACGAATACAATACAAGAACAACTCTTACAACTATAATAGATAAAGTTAAAACAAGTTTTAAGGCAGTTTCGAAATATAGAGCTGATTCATACGGAGCAGAGTTTGCTCGTAGAAAACCTTACGTAACATTTCCTACCGAAGATACTAAGTATGATAATTCTATTTGGTTACTTGATTTAATAAGGAATGTTAATTCAGCGGTTTTTAATCAAAGGCTTTGGCAAGATGATTTTTCAGAAATACCAACGGGTGTATTTAGCCCAGATACTGCCCAAAATTTAAGACTATCTCCTTTTAATATTCTTTTGAGACACGGTTGGAATATTGGTTCTGGTCTTGTAAAGTACCCTTTAGACTTTATTAGATACGGGAGTTCTATTGCAAATAGCGGACTGACTACAAAATTAAAAATAGCTGACTACCCTCAATACGGAGGTGTTGCTTATTCTGAAAACGGCAATATACAGAACAAAGATTTAGAGACAGCTCGTATGGACGGGGAGATTATTGAGTTTGAATTTAATGTTGATTACGATTTATTGCAAAAAATTCAAGGAAAAACCGTAATTTTGGGAAAAGAAGTTCAAAATTTCTATGGTCTTGTAGCTTTTATGAATGAAGACGGGGATATTGAGGAGGGTTACTTAGAAAAACTATCTCCAAGCGGAGTAGGTAAGTGGACTATAAATAAGTTTAATAGATAGAATATGTCAAGTAAAATAATAGTTTCAATTAACTCTATACCTGCAATTAATGACAGTGTTTTGTTTCAGGCTTTTCAAACACCTTCTTATCAGGAGACTTTTAGACCCCTTAGACAAGGTGTTGGTCAATCTACGATAGGTTCTACTTCAGGTCTTCAAGGGCTTAACGATACTATTAGTAATTTAGCAACCGCTTTTAGTTTAGATTTTAATTCTACTAATCAATTTAATGTATCTGTTAACCCAATTGTTCCTGAAGGAGAAGCGAATCAGTTAATAATAACAAGTAGTATAGATAATTTTTTTGAAATAGAAAAATTTGTTGATATAGGAAATAATTTTAGTGCTACTTTTACTAACGCACCTGCAATAGTTGATTTAACAATAGATTCAATTACTTTTTCAGAATCAGTTTCAAATAAATGTACCGAGGTTAATTCAATTATTCAAACAAGTGAGCAAGTTGATAGCTATCGTATTAACGGTGGTTCTCAGATAAACGTATCTACAAATCCATTTACAATAAATAATGTTTCTAGAGGTATTAGTTCTCCTTTCTCTGTACAAAAAGGCTTAGACAAAGTCGTAGGGACTATAAAGGCTCCAAGTGTTCTTGTTTCTTCTGACGTATCATCATCTTATATAAATTCACCAAGCGGAGCTACTATAACTATAAGTGTTAACGCTGAACTTTTTTCATTAACTTATCAATATTCTTTAGACGGAAATACTTTTCAAGACTCTTCTGTTTTTTCAGGAATAGCCTCAGGTGATTATACTTTTTACGTAAAAGACCAATTTGGTTGTCAAGTCAGTGGGGTTTTAACAATACCCGCTTTTGATGACGGAGGTGTTGGAGAAAGATTACCTTACTCTGATTTGCCAAGTAAGTCAAACTCAATTAGATACGCTAAGTATATTGATTGGGGAGTATGTAGTAATTATAAAAATGATGAAAATACTTTAAGTTGGCAACTACCTTACGTTGAAAACGCTTGTGAATATACTCAATTGTTTCAGGACTGTGACAATATTACAACTCAAATAAAAACAAATTATTCAAATATTGTAGCTACGGTTATAGATGAAGAACTTGTAGAGACTACTTTTACGGTTACACAAAAAACATTTTATACTAACTTAAAAGATAAGAGAGACGCTAGGATATATAATATATCAGGACTAGGTCTTCAGACGGGTATATATTTTACAAGTGGTAATTTATACGACTACTATACCGATGCTGATATTGGTGATTATAACCTTAACGGAGCCTTGCCTGCTTGGGGAGTAATAGGTAATTTTGTTTATTACAATAACGCTTGGTTTTTAATTTCAAATATAATTTATGATGATTCAGTTTCTTCATACGTTTTAGTTATAGATTCACCTTATACGGGAACAGACTCAAGTATTATAGTTAGTACGGTATATAACCTAGAGCCTTATAATATATTTGAATTTACTATCGATATGTCTTTATTTAGCGGTAAAAAAATACAAGTAAATATCACTCAAACTGATGATGACGTTTCTTTTCCTCAACAAGTTTATTTAAGTGAGGTTATAGATATATCTAATTCTCAAGAAGGAACCGTATGTATTGATTATTATAATGATAACAATACAGATATTTTCTACGCAACAGGTATAAAAAATAGAATAAGAATGCCAATAGAATTTTTTGGCGGAACGGTTATTGACGAAACTAAATCTGAAAGAACAGATATTAATACTTATTTAATAAGTGCTGAAGGTTACGAATCAGATAATATTGCATTTAAATTAATGCCTAAGCAAATGATGCGTAAAGTTGTACAAGCCCTATCACATAAATTCGTATTTTTGAACGAAGTACAATATGTTAAAGAAGAGTCTCCTGAAGTAAGCGGGTTTAGTGGTTCAAATTTATATAGAGTAAACGCATCAATGACTAAGTCAAACGCAGTATATACGTCAAGAGGTATCGGTCAAGAATTTACTACTGGTTCTTTTGAAATACCAAATTTATTAAAAGTATCATCGGAAGGTTACTTAAAAATTAAAAAATAAAAAATATGAGTTCACAGAGTTTGCAAGAAGCGGTAGCAAGAAATTCAAATTGGATTAATTCAGTTATTACGAATAGTAAGTTAGCTTCTCAATTGTCAGAATTGTTAAGTATAGATAACCTTGACCAAAAAATCAATATACAAGAAGGTGATTTAGACGCTAAATTTGTAAACGCAAAAACTCTTCGTGGCTATAAAGGGACTTGGGAAGCTGATACAAACAGTCCTATATTATCTAATAGTTCGGGCGTAGTTGGGGATATTTACAAAGTAAGCGTAGGCGGTACTATTGATATAGGTTCAGGCTCTATTACTTACGTTGTAGGTGATTTAATATATCTTTCTGAAGATAATTGGATAAAAATATCTCCAAATCAAATATCAGATATAATAGGTCTTACTAATATTCTTGATGATACGGTTAGAAAAACGGGCGACCAAAGTATCGCAGGTGAAAAAACATTTACAGGCGATGTAATTGCTACAACTAAACCAAACGCAACAAATGATACAACCGTTGCAACTACTGCTTTTGTTAGGAACTTAATAGGTGAAATACCAGCGGGTTTAAGTTTTGAAGGAACTTGGGATGCAGATACAAATACGCCAGATTTATCTACCGAAACACCAAACAACGGACAGTTTTGGATTGTATCTGTAAACGGTGCAACTGATTTAGGAGGAATAACAGATTGGAAAGTTGGAGATTGGGCGATATACGTAACTGATGGCGCAGGAACTGATGGTTGGCAAAAAGTAGATAACTCTTCTGTATTAGACGGACAAGGTACGGGACAAACCGTTGCTTTATGGTCGGGTTCGGGAGATTCAAATACTCTAACAAATTCGCCTATAACGGTTAGCGGTGATGACGTAACTTTTGCGGGAAATATTAATTTATTAGATAGCGAAAAAGCATTATTTGGAACAGGAAATAACCTTCAAATATGGACAACAGGAGCAAATGATTACATAACTTCCAATTTCAATAGTTTAGCTATTACTTCAATGGGAGATGATAAAAGCGTTGATATTGGTACGACAAAAGCAGGTGGTACTTTAAAAGTAGCTATAAGAGCATCAGGGTCAACAGGGGCAACATCATTGTTTCATTTAGGTAATGAAAAATTAGTAACTACAAGCACAGGAGTAACGGTTACGGGAGATATTTCAGCAGTAGAAGGTAGCTTTACAGGTCTTGTTACAATGACGGATAGGCTTGAATTAAACGATGCTAATAGCAATGCTTTTATTGGAGAGGATTCTGGAATAGCAAATACAACGGGTACTTATAATGTTGCTTTAGGTAAAGATAGCTTACGGTCAAACACAATAGGAGGCTCTAACGTAGCACTTGGATTATCGTCAGGTAGATTTATTACAAACGGTTCAACACCAAACGAAACAGGTGTAGATTCTATTTTTATAGGTAAAGATACAAGAGCAAATTCAGATGGCGAAACTAACCAAATAGTAATTGGAACTACTGCAATAGGAAACGGAAGCAATACAGTTACTTTAGGAAACGATAGTATAGCAACTACTTATTTAAAAGGTAACGTTACAATGACGGATAGGCTTGATTTAAGTGATTCTTTAAATAATACTTTTATAGGGGAAGATTCAGGAATAGCAAACACAACGGGTACTTATAATGTCGCTTTAGGTTACCAAAGTTTATATAGAAATACAGAAGGAAGTAATAACACGTCTATTGGTAAAACCAGTTTAAGGGTAAATACAACAGGCTTTAATAATACAGCTTTAGGAAATCAAAGTTTGTGGTCAAATACAACAGGAGCTAATAATACGGCTCTTGGAAATGAAAGTTTAAGTCTAAATACAACGGGTACTGGAAATACTGCTTTAGGTACTGGTGCTATTCGTAAAATGACAACTGGGTCTTTTAATATAGGGCTAGGTTATTTAGCTGGAGAATGGATTGCAGACGGAACAACACCAAACGAAACAGGTTCAAACTCGATTTTTATAGGAAAATCCACAAGAGCAAACGCAGACGGAGAAACTAACCAAATTGTTATAGGTGATTCAGCTATTGGTAACGGTTCTAATACGGTAACCTTAGGTAATGATGATATAGCAACTACTTATTTAAAAGGTGATGTAAATATAACGGGAACTATTACGGGAGTAGGTGGTGAATTTTTACCACTAGCAGGCGGAACGCTTACAGGTTCTTTAAGTGGTACTTCAGGGAGTTTTTCTTCTAGTGTAACGGCAACGGAATTAATTTCAGGAAATGGTACACCTCAAGGTGCAACAGGTAGTATTTTAAAGTTGGCAACATCTTCAGGAAATACAAGGGCTTCATTTACAAGTGAAGGAACTTCTATATTAGATTTTGGGAACCAAGCTGACTTTGATAATGGGGGTATTTCATACAATAACAGCACTAAGGCAATGTCCTTTAAGACAAGTACCAGTGAAAGGTTAGTAATAGACAGTTCAGGAAACGTAGGTATCGGAACGGATAGTCCAAGTTCATCTTTAACAGTAAAAGCAGGTGTTGATAGTAGGTTAGGTGGTATTGGATGGGAGTCAAACGATGGAGTTCACGAATGGAGTATTGACGCTAATAACGCAGGTAATTTAAGAATATATAAAGGGACAACAGCAGTAGCAAGATTTGATTCATCAGGAAATTTTGGTATCGGAACGGCTAGTCCTTTTGATAAGTTAGATGTATTAGGCAACGCAAGAATAAGTAACTCAAATATATCAGCAACATCCACAACTCTTAGAATAGGAGCGTATTCAGGTAATAATTTAACTTCTTATGGGGCTGCAATAAAATCTTTTCATAATTTTGCAGCTAATTCAGATGCAGATTTAGCGTTTTTTGCTAACGCAGACAACGAAAGAATGCGTATTACTAGTGCAGGCAACGTAGGTATCGGAACTGATAGTCCTAGTACTAAACTGGAGGTAGTAGGAAACATAAAAGCAGATTCTTTTATAAAGGATGGAGGGGTATCTAATCAATTCCTAAAAGCTGATGGTTCTGTAGATACAACAGTATATGCATCCACAGACAATACATATAACAAGACAGATTCGGACTCTTTATTTACAAGTAAAACATTATCACAAAATATATCTTTTGGGGAGAGTTATGCTTCAAATTATAGGTCTAGAGTTTTAGATTATGGGGGAACATTTTTTCCAAGACCTTTAGGTTATGAGATAGGGTTAATGAAAGAACAGAATTTATTTCAAAAAGCAAAACTATCTTTATTACCAAGCGGGGTAGGTGTTGGGAATTTACATAACATAAAACCTAAGAATGATACATTTAATTTTACAAGAGCATCATCCGCTACCTATATAGATGAAGATGGTCTTATAGCAATATCACCTATAAACACACCAAGATTAAACTATCCTTTAATTGATGGTGTAGTAAATGGTTGTCCAAGTCATTTATTAGAGCCATCGAGATTGCAGAAGATACAGTATTCGGAAGATTTTAGTAATGCTGCTTGGGTTGAAACTGCTGGTTCAGTTACAGTTACATCTAATCAATTTATAAGTCCAAACGGAATACAAAATTCTGACAGACTACAAATACAATCAACATCATCTCTTTCCGTACTTTCGAGTTTGGTATCTCACACAATAAATGTAGATATAACTGTTTCTGCTTGGGTAAAAAGTAACACTAATTCCATAGAAAAGATAAAACTTTTTGGAGATTATGGAACTTCAAATGCAGTTTCTGATGAATTTTTAGTTACTAATATTTGGCAAAGAATTGATTTTACATTTACACCTACTGCAACTGGAAACAGAAATGTAGGTTTTTATAATGTAACTAATTTATCTACCGATATACAAATTTACGGATTTCAAGCAGAACAAGGTTCTTATCCAACATCTTACATACCTAACTACGGAACTTCTGCTGGTATTACTCGTGTAGCTGAAACTGCTAACGGTGCTGGAGATGCTTCTACGTTTAATGATTCAGAGGGTGTTTTGATGGCGGAGATAAGTGCTTTGAGTAATGATGGTTCAGAAAGGTATGTTTATTTAGGCAATGGTACAACTGCTAATAGAGTTGTAATAAGATTTTCTCCAACACCTAATGATTTAAGGATGTTAGTAACATCTGGAGGGAGTACACAAGTTTCATCTGGAACGACTAACTACAACATAACTAATATTAATAAAATAGCATTAAAATACAAGCAAAATCATTTTGCTTTATGGGTTAATGGTGTTGAAGCATTATTGGATTTAAGCGGAATTACACCAGTTGGATTAAATCAGTTAAGTTTATCTTATAGTGGTACTGAATTTAAGGGTAACATAAAACAAATTCAATACTTCGATTCAGCATTAAACGATTCAGATTTAGAAAAATTAACGTCTTGGGTATCTTTTTCAGATATGGCTAACGGACAAACTTATAGCATAAAATAATATGGCAAATACTTTAAATTTAGGAACAGACGGAAATTGGGCAACAAAAGAAGATTCTTTGTTAGCTTACAATTCAGAAAATGGGAATTTCAAACCCTTGCCTTTTGACTTTACAAGAGCATCAAGTGCTACGGTTGTAAACAAAGCTGGTTTAATTGAAACAGTTGGTAGTGGAGAACCAAGAATAGATTTTAGTAATGATGCTAAAGGT
>Ga0209713_10001951_pt1 | contig 12644 bp, 3 predicted proteins | sample ArcOceMetagenome_3_FD_187444 | JGI IMG/M metagenome (GOLD analysis project Ga0209713, IMG submission 187444) | Marine eukaryotic phytoplankton communities from Arctic Ocean - Arctic Ocean- Svalbard ARC20M Metagenome (SPAdes) (version 2) | ecosystem: Environmental > Aquatic > Marine > Oceanic...
CCCCCGCGGAGCCGCCCCCCTCGCCCGTGATGCCGCCGCCGCCGGCGCTGCCGCCGCTCATGCCGCCGCCGTCGCCGCTGTTCCCGCCGCCCGCCGATCCGGAGCCCTACTCGCCTCCCCCGCCCGTCCAGCCGCCGAGCCCCTTCCTGCCGCCGTCGCCGCCGCCGGCCTCGCCGCCCCCGCTGCCGCCCAGCAGCCCGCCCTCCCCCCCGGGCGCACCGTCGCCGTCGCTGCCGCCGCCGATCACGCCGCCGCCCTCGCCGCCGCCGCCGATTGCGCCGCCGCCCGCGCCGCCGCCCTCGCCGCCCTCGCCGCCCTTCCCGCCGCCCGGCGCGCCGCCCGCGCCCCCTCCGGGCGTCGCGTCGCTCTCGCTCACTCTGGGCTCGTGCTCGGTCGCCGGCGCCAACGCCACCAGCGGCTGCTTCGGCTGCGCGTACGCCGCGCAAAACCAGACGGGCGCCGCGGGGAGCGGCCCCGCCACCGGCGGCGCGTGGATGGTCGGCATCTACGTCGAGACCGACCCGGGCGCTTCGGAGAGCTTCTACACGCTTCTCGCGATGCCCGAGGAGCAGCTGATGGTCAGCGGCGAGACGCGCACCGGATCGATGCCGCTGATGGGCTCGATCGCCTACGCCGTCGACGCGCGCGTGCCCGTCTGGAAGAACGCCACCATCCTCACCACGCACCCGTCGATGCCGCCGCCCTCGCCGCCCGAGCTGCCGCCCGCGCCGCCGCTCGCGCCGTCGCCGGCGTCGCCGCTGCCGCCCTCGCCGCCGCCGCTCCCGCCGCCGTCGCTGCCGTCGCCGTCGACGCCGCCGCCCTCGACGCCGCCCACGACGCCGCCGTCGGCGCCGCCGCCGCCGCCGCCGTCGCACCCGCCCCTCACGCCGCCCGCGGCGCGGCCGATGCCGCCGCGCGCTCCGCCCGCGCTGCCACCGCCGCCCTTCGCGCCGCCGGGCGAGCCGCCGCACCCGGCGACGCCGCCCGCCGCGCCGCCGGCGCCGCTCTCGCCGCCGCCGTCGCCGGTGCCGCCGGTGCCGCCGCCCGCGCTGCCGCTGCCCGCCGCGCCGCCCGCCACGCCGCCGCCGCCTCTCACGACCGATGTGCAGCTGCCCCTGCCGATGGGGCTGCGCGTCTCCGTCTCGCTGCCCGACCTCGCCGCCGTCCGCGCCGCCGGCGCCGCCATCGAGGTGATCCTCTCGCGCGAGGCGACGTGCACCGACGAGCTCGAGGCGGGATGCGCGCTGCTGCACGGCCGCGCCGAGGGCACCGCGCCCGCCCACATGTACCCGTCGGAGCGCGTCGTCTACTCGCGCGTCGCCGACGCCGACCCGCTCGACCCGTCGGCGCTCGTGGCGACGCTGCACGCGTGCGAGTTCGTGCCGGGCCCGTACTTTGTGCAGATCCGCGCGCAGTGCGCCACCGGCGTCGCGCAGTCGTACTGCTCGTCGCTCAACCTCAAGGCGCTCTCGACGCCGTACACGCTGACGGCCGAGCTGCTGCCGGCGCTGCTGCCGTCGGGCGGCGTCGCGCTCGACCAGGCGCTCACGCAGATGCGCCCCTCGCTCGAGCCGCTCGGCGCCTCCTTCCTCGTCGACACGACCTCCGTCGTCGACGCCGGCGTCGTCTCGCCCTTCGTGACGGTCAACGTCTCGCTGCTTCTGCCCGTCGCCGCCGACCTCGGCGCCGCCGCCGCCGCCGCCGCCTACGCCAGGACGGAGGCGCCCGTCGACGTCTACGTCCGCCGCGGCCTCTGCGCCACCGCGTCATACCATCACTACGCCGCGCGCTCGGCGGTGGTGCTGTGGGAGGAGGCGCCCAACGTGTGCGCGACGCGCAGCCCGCCGCCGCCGCCGCCGCCCGCGTCGCCGCGCTCGCCGCTGCGGCCGCCGATGCCGGTGCTGCCGCCGCTCTCGCGGCCGCGCAGCCCGCCGGTGCCGCCGTCGCCGCCGCCGCCCTCGTCGCCGCCGCTCTCGCCGCCGCCGCTCGAGACGGTCACGCGGCGGCGCACTTACGGCCTCACGTTCGGCACCGACGACTCGACGGCGCATCTGCCGTCGGCGGCCGCGGCGGTCGCTGCGGACGAGCAGTGGGCGGCGGCGGCGGCCTACGACGCGTGGTTTGTGCAGGTGGTGCCGCGCGCGACGGCGCCGGCGGGGATGCAGCTCGAGGTGTCGGGGGCGGTGCAGGCGCGCGAGCTGGCGTCGGGCGAGTCCATGCGCGGCTTCGCGCAGCCGGGGCAGGCGCACCGCCTCGCGCTCCCCGCCGACGACGGCAACGCGACCGTCCTCTCGCTGGCGCTGCGGCTCGATTCGGCGCAGAACGCCACGAGCGCCGACGCCGCCGCGCTCTGCTCGCCGCTCAACCTGACCATCGCGCCGCTCGCCGCCGCGTCGGCCGCGCCGGAGCCCTACCTGGTGCGCATCCCGACGCGGACCGTCGGCGCGTGCGACGCGCTCGGCGAGGCGCCCGCGTCGGCCCTCGTGGACAACGGCGAGCCGCTCTGCTACCGCGCCTCGACGTCGGGCTGCGTGCACGAGCAGCAAGACGAGGCGCAGTTTGCCGCCGCCGACGAGCTGACGATCACGATGGCCGAGGGCGCGCTGCCGAGCGACGGCACGCTGCAGTGGTCGGCGCACGCGGCGCGCGCGCCGTCGTCGCTCGCGGTGGGCGGCGCGGCGCTCGACGAGGCCGCGTACCTCCTCGGGGCGGAGACGCTGCTGCTGCGGCCGCAGATCGACGCGGAGGGCACGCTCCTCGGCACCATCGACGTCCTCACCGAGACGCTGCCGACCGACTACGACGTGGGCGCGTCGGGGCCGCCGCTGAGCGTGTGGCTGCTCGGGTCGGGCGCGTGCCTGCGCGGCGGGCGCAGCTGGCAGCGCGGCGGCACCGGCAACGAGCTGCACCTCGAGGAGAGCGAGGTGACCGAGGCCGAGGCGGCGCTCGAGGGCGGCGGCCGCGCGGCCGAGGGTCGGCTGCGCTACACGTTCACGATCGCGCCGTGCGCGCTGGGCGTCGAGGGCGACTACGACGGCGGCAGCCCAAGCGCGACGCTCGGCAGCGAGCGCGAGATCGCGGTGCGTGTCACCGACGGCGCCGCGCCGGACGGCGGCGTGCTGAGCGTGCGGCTGCGCCTCGAGCTGATCTCGGCGTCGCTCACCTTCGACGAGACCTCGGGCGTCGCCTTCACCAACATCACGCTCGACGCCGTCCACCGCCGCCACTACGTGCTGCCCGCGACGACCGAGACCACGCAGCTGCAGCTGCTGGCGACGCAGCTCACGCACGCCTCGCGCGTGCCGGTGCACGTCTACCTCTCGCAGGGGCGCTGCCCCAACTCGCAGTCGAGCGGCCACGACCACTCGCTGCCGCTGCACGTGACGCCCGTCGACTGCACCGTGCTGCCGTCGCCGTCGCCGCCGCCGCCCTCGTCGCCGCCCGACAACTCGACGCTCGCCGCCGACGCCAACGGATCGTCGTCGTCGTCGTCGTCGTCGTCGTCGTCGTCGAATGACTCCAACGCGACGGCCGCGTCCGCCGAGGACGGCGAGGCGGCGGGCGCCGTGCAGGTGCTCGACCCCGAGTGTGCGTACAACGCGACGCTCTACGATCCGCTCCTCTCGAGCGACGACATCTTCTACCCGCCGGTGGCCGACCCCAACACGGCGACGTGGACGGCGCCCACCTACGTCTACTCGACGAGCCAGACGACGCGCGCGGGCGCCGTCTGCGCGGGCGACCCTGGCGCAGGGCAGTGGGTGCTGACGCTGGTGCCGTCGCCCGGCACCGGCGCCAACCGCCAGCTGCCCGACAACCCGACGAGCCTCGAGATCACGATGGAGCTGACAGTGACGCGCTCGGAGATGCCCGAGCTCATCTCGCTCACGCAGTGCGTCGAGACCAACGACGGCGAGGAGCCGTGCGAGCTGGTGGGGCCGACGGCGCAGCCGCTCGCGTACGGCGTGCCGCAGTTCTTCGTCGTCAACGTGACGGCGCCCGACGCGAGCCTGCTCGTCGAGCTCACGTACACCGACTACGTCGACGAGACGGCGACGCCGCCGCCGGTGCGGCTGCTGTACAACGGCGCCGGCGCCTCGTGCCCGAGCTTCGTCCAGCACCAGGCGGCCGACTGGTGGCCGCGCTACGAGTCGGGCTCGTACTCGCTCGACTCGATCGACCGCCCCTCCAAGTGGTCGCAGCGCGTCGTCCAGGGCACCGCCGGCGCGACGCTGCCGCTCGGGCTCCACTACGTGGCGCTGCTCGGCGCGGGCGGCACCGGCGCGCTCTCGCTGCAGATGGCGGCGGCGCTGGTCTGCCACCCCGGCCTCGACAACCTCGACGGCGGCAACTTCTCGGGCGTCTGCTCGCCGTGCGCCGCCGGCTCGTACAAGGCGGTCGCGTCGGGCTCGAAGCACTGCGAGCTGTGCGCCGCCGGCACCTACGCCAACGAGACGGGCTCGGAGATCTGCGCGCCGTGCCCGTCGGGCTCGAAGCAGGGGCTGACGGGCTCGGAGGCGTGCGAGGCGTGCGAGCAGGGCAAGTACTCGCGGCTGGCGTCGGGCGGCGTGACGGGCTCCTACTCGTGCGCGCAGTGCGACCCGGGCACGTTCATGTACCACACCGGCGCCTCGGCGTGCACGACGTGCCCCAACAACACCAACACGCCGGGCTACGGCGCGATCAAGCAGGACGCGTGCCAGTGCAAGGAGGACTACTTCTCGCCGCGCGGCATCAACGGCACCGACTGCCACGCGTGCCCCGAGGGCGCCGTCTGCCTCGGCTACCGCGACATGCCGCACGCCGAGGCGGGCTTCATGGAGCTGACCAACCACCGCTTCGTCGAGATGTACCCGTCGTGCGCGGCGTCCTTCTCGCTCTCCAAGGTCATCTGCAAGCAGGGCGGCTACTGCGCGACCGGCTACATGGGCCGCGCGTGCTCGCAGTGCCAGGCGGGCTACTACAAGTACGACGTCTACTGCAAGAGGTGCGCCGACCGCGTCGTCTTCGGCGACGTCGGCCTGGCGGGCCTCACGCCCGAGACGCAGGACAACCCGCGCGTGAGCGGCCGGACGGCGATGGGCCTCGTGCTGACGATGCTCTCGCTGTGGTGCCTCGCCATGTACGTGCTCGCCGCGCCGGCGACGGCCGAGCAGACGGCGGCGGTGATGGTGATGATCAACTACATGCAGTGCCTCGACCTCTTCTCGTCGATGTCGCTCAACTGGCCGGCCGACGCGCGCGCGCTCTTCTCGGCCTTCTCGGTCGCCAACTTCAACCTGCAGCTCGCGGCGCTCGACTGCTACACGGGGTGGGAGGGCTTCCCGAAGCGCCTCGCGCTGCAGCTCTCGCTGCCGCTGCTCGCGCTCTGCATCTACGCGTGCTTCCTCTTCGGCTACGCCCTCCTGCTGTGGCTCGCGCGCCTCGTCCGCTTCGAGCCGCCGCTCGCGGCGCTCGTGCGCATGCAGCGCTCGGCGCGGCTCGCGGCGGCGCTCGACCGCACGATGGGCGCCTACCTCTCGATGCTCTACCTGATGTACCCGATGCTGCTCCTCAACGCGCTCGCCATCGTCGACTGCCGCCCCATCGACGAGGACCTCAACGTGCAGGCGCTCGACTCGGAGCCGTCGGTCGATTGCTTCGGCGACGAGCACCGCAAGCTCTTCCCGCTCGCGATCGCCGCCTTCCTCGTCTACGTCGTCGGCATCCCGACGCTGCTCTTCGGCGGCCTCCACCGCGGCGCGCCGGCGCAGCTCACGAAGCCGATCTTCAAGGCGCGGTACGGCTTCCTCTTCCTGCGGTACGAGCGGCAGTACTGGTGGTACGAGCTGATCATCTTCTTGAAGCGCTCGCTGCTCGTCGTGATCCTCGTGCTGATGTCGCGCTTCACGATCATCCAGGCGGGGCTCATGATGATGATCCTCTTCTTCTCGGTGCTCTTCCAGGACTACGCGCGGCCGTACCAGTCGCTCACCGCCGACTACCTCGACTTTGGCTCGCTGATCGTCTCCAACTTTCTGCTGCTCATCGGCATCGTCTTCCACGCCGTGCAGCTCGAGCAGGACTCGTGGATCGAGAGCGCCTGCCGCGAGATCATCATCTCGCTCGACTCGGCCGACAACCTCTCGGCCATCGAGGACAACGGCGGCGACCTCGACCTCGCCGTCGAGTGCTCGGAGGAGCAGCTCTCCTTCCGCGCCGCCGAGTCGACGTACGAGTACTGCGTCCTCGCGCTCAAGTGGCTGCCGATCATCTACGTGCTGCTCGCGCTGTGGGGCTGCTACCTCGAGCTGTACCGCACGCTGCTGCGCTACCAGGCCGAGCTCTTCGACGACGAGGCCGAGGAGGTCGACCCCAAGCTCGGCGCGCTCGAGAAGCTCGCGGCCGAGGTCCTCAACCCCGGCGTGGTCGCGGGCGCCAAGGACTTTTTGCGCGACTCGACGCCCACCGAGCGCGAGTACTTCAAGCATCTGCTGCTGCTGCTCGACGAGAACTACAACGACTGGCTCGAGCGGCAGGCGAAGACCTTCAAGGAGTTCATCGAGACGACCTTCGACTCGACGATGCACAACATCAAGCACCTCTACCGCATCTTCGGCGCCTTCCTCAAGGTGCTCTTCTGCCTCCGTCGGAAGAAGGCGATGCACGTCGAGGCGACGGCGCCCGCAGACGGCGGCGCCGCCGCGGCGGTGGCGATGCCCGTCAGCCGCAAGAAGAGCATCGTCCAGGCGGTCAGCCGGAAGCTCGCGGCGCTCGTCAACGGCCCCGAGGACAAGAAGCCGGCCGCCAAGCCGGCCGCGAAGCGCGAGGGCGGCGCGGCGAGGCAGCAGGTCGAGGAGACGGGCGACGACCTGGTCGAGGCGTACATCAAGTACGCGCGCGAGACCGCGCAGCGCGACGAGGAGGAGGAGGCGCCGGCCGTCGACGACCGCGGGATGCGGCTCCACCCCGCGCAGCTCGCCAAGCCCAAACTACAAGCCGTCCCGGTGAAATTGAGAGGCTGACCAAGGAGAGAGCGGGAGGGGCAGGCAGGGACAGTCAGAGACCAGAGAGAGAGCACACACACCTATATTCTCCCATTATTCTCCCATTCGACCACCCCGCGCTCTTGAGTGTGGTGTGGTTGGTTATGTTGTTTCTCATTCTAAGTCTGATGGTTGAACCGCCTTGGTGCAGTTGTGTTGGGGGGGAGAGAAACATTTTGGGCGCGCCCACAGCTGTCCAGCGTCCGCCGTCCGCTGCAAATTTGAATTGGCTCACACCCCCCCACACACAACTGCGCCAAGGCGGCTTGGCCCTGCTCCTCCTCACTCGATGTCGGGGATGGGGCTCTCGTCGAGCCAGAGCGAGTGGAGCTTGTTGTACAGCTCGGACGAGACCGACACCTTGTACGGCGTCGGGTTGATCGGGCGCATGTGGTCCTCGCGCAGCGTGCCCACCTGCTCCATGACGTAGTCGCGCAGCTTGCTGAGCGACGGGAACGGCGGCTTGTACGCGTCCTGCCAGCCGCCGTCCCAGATGGTCACGTGGAGCGGCTGCACCGACGACGGCGTCACGTAGGCGCGCTTCGTCTCCTGGAAGGGGTGGCGGCACAGGATGCGCGCGCCGGGCACGGGCGCCGGCTCGGAGGTCGACTGCAGCAGGTCGACCACGGGGCAGCCCGCCGAGTTGTAGAGGCGGTACGCGACCTTGAGGCCGGGGATGGTGATCTTCTCGACCTCCTGCGAGATCTTGATGCGCGGCTTGCCGTCGCACGAGACGAGCTTGTACACGCAGCCGAGCGCGGGCTGCGCCTGGCACGTGACGAGGTGGGTGCCGACGGCGAAGGCGTCGATCTCGTGGCCCTGCTGGCGGAGCGAGAGGAGCGTCGGCTCGTTGATGTCGTTGGAGGCGACGATCATCAGCTTGCGGAAGGGCACGCCCATCCGGATCGAGAAGTCGGAGAACTCGGCGCGCGCCACCTTGCTCAGGTAGGCCAGGTCGCCCGAGTCGAGACGGATCCCGATCGGCTTGTAGCCCGTGCGCAGCAGGCACGTCGCCGTCAGCAGGAAGTTGCGCAGCCCGGACTTGACGGTGTCGTACGTGTCGACGAGCACGAGGAAGGAGGTGGGGAAGGCCTGCGCGTACGCGACGAACGCGATCAGCTCGCCCTCGTTCGTGTTGACCCACCCCAGCTCCTCGCGCAGCTTGAGCACCATCGACAGCAAGTCGTGCTTCGTCTTGGTGGGCGGCGGCCCGACCAGGTCGTGCGTCATGAGGTCGGAGCGGTCGGAGAAGGACTGGATGAAGGCGTGCGCGATCGCGATCCCCTGCAGCGGCACGTCGCACATGTGCCCCGCCAGCGCGTTCGTCGTGCCGTCGAAGCCGCCCAGGTACGAGTAGCGGCTCGCCGACAGCCCGCCGTCGGGCCCCTGCGCGCGGCGCAGCCCAAACTCGTAGAGCTTGCAGTCGTTGCCGACGGCGGCGCGGAAGCGCGCGGCGTTGGTCGCGAGGAGCGACGCGTAGTTGACGCAGTTGAGCAGCGTCGTCTCGAGCAGCTGCGTGATCGCGAGCGGCCCCTCGACCTGCAGCAGCGGGATCCGCGGGAAGCAGAACGTGCCCTCGCGCAGCCCGGTCACCTTGACGCGCGAGCAGTCGCTGTTCTGCAGCCAGTCCCAGAAGCCCTCCTTGCAGCCCGCGAAGATCGGCTGCGAGCGCAGGTACTGCACGTGCTCCGGCGCGAAGCGGAAGTCGTTCATGAACTTGACCGCCTCCTCGAGCCCGGCGAAGACCGTGTACTCGCCGCCAAAGGGGTTCTTCCGGAAGAAGAGCTCGAAGGTCGCCTGGATGTCGGCCCGGCCGTGCATCCAGTGCCCGTACGCCATCTTGATGTTGTACAGGTCGGTGAGCATCGGCACGACAAACGGGTTGAGCGGCACGCTCATGTCGCGCCGGCCGCTGGTGGTGTAGCTGGCACGGAGCTGCGCGGCGTCGGACTGCTCCTCGGAAGCGCCCTGGCCGTGGCTGCCGCTAGCCGCGCTGCCGTGCTCCTTGGACGTCAGCGGTGCACTTGACGACGAGGCCATCTCGCCGCGTGTCGTCGGTCGGGACCTGTGAACGCTCACAGGGCGCCAGATTTGGGGACGTGGTGCGGGGGTCTGGGGGGGTCGGGAGTCCACCGCGATGCCGGGGGGGGCGGCCGACCGGGGCATCTCACCTACAATATACAGGACATAAGCACGATCTTCCATCTTTCCTTGGCTTTCTTGGTGATGTACCATCAGCAAAGTTTTGAAACGCTTTGCCTGTTCACGGCGCGAGGTCCCGCAATCGAGAAAGCGTGTCCGCGCCGCCATCGAGAGCCGAGCGACTCCGCACCCGACAAAGCCTTTACAATGGTCGACCGCGACGAGATCCAGGCCTACATCGGCGCGCAGAACATCTCCGAGATGCTGGAGACGGTGCTCAAGGCGACGATCAACGCGAGGCCCAGCGACGTGCCGGGCTTCATGGCCAAGGAGTTCAAGCGGATCTCCGACGCCGCCGACAAGCCCGCGGTCTTCTTCGTGCTGGGCGGCCCGGGCGCAGGCAAGGGCACGCAGTGCGCCAAGATCGTCGAGCACTTTGGCTACACGCACCTGAGTGCGGGCGACCTGCTGCGGGCCGAGCGCAGCCGCGAGGGCTCCGAGGTGGGCGAGCTGATCCAGGGCTACATCAAGGAGGGCAAGATCGTGCCCGTCGAGATCACGATCGGCCTCATCTTGAAGGCCACCAAGGAGAGCGGAGGCAAGAGGTTCCTGATCGACGGCTTCCCGCGCAACACCAACAACCTCTCGGGCTGGCAGGAGGTCGTTGGCGACGAGCTCAAGCTGGCCGGCGTGCTGTGCTACGAGGTCTCGGAGGAGATCCTCGAGCAGCGCCTGCTGAAGCGCGGCGAGACGAGCGGGCGGGCGGACGACAACATCGAGTCGATCAAGAAGCGCTTCGTCACGTTCAAGACGGAGAGCATGCCGGTCGTCGAGTACTATGTGCACAAGGGCATCTGCACCAAGCTCGACGGCTCCATGTCCGTCGACGAGGTCTGGGCGCTGACCAAGGCGTTCATCGAGGCCTCGGAGGAGAAGCTGAGGAAATAGGGTGTGTAGTAGCGCGTCACTTCAGATAAATTTTCAACGGTGGCGTCCTCGACCTCGTTTATTGGTGATTTGAGTGAGATAGCAACGCGTTTGCCAACTAAAAATCAGTATTGAGGCTATTGAGGCGACGCGTTTGCCAGCTTCTACCCCAGGACCCTGCAATAGGGCGTCTATTGAGGCTATTGAGGCAACGCGTTTTGCGATTGTAATGCAGAACTACCAAGTCGTGCATGTATTGTCATGAGTTTTCCCGGTACACCGTTGTTGCTGCCGGCCTACCTGCGCGCGCCGCTCCCACGATGCTCGATCATCGTCGACCGGCACATGCACAAGAACGGTGGCAGCACGCTGCGCCAGATATTCATGCGCAACGAGCTGCTCGACGACTGGCTGTACTGGGGTTACGGCCTCGCCCACACCAAGCGCGTCGTCGAGGGCTTGCTGGAGGTGATGCTCGGAGCTTCCAATCGCTCGTGCGACGACTGGACCGACCGGCCGACGCTGCGACTGGCGGCGGAGCTGCACTACTCGTACCAGACCACGCAGCAGTCGCTCGCGTCCTTTGGGCCGCGATCGCCGCTGCAGCAGCTGGCCTCGCGATGCGGTTGCAGGCTGGTGCTGTTCACGAGGCTGCGCCGGCCGCTGGAGTTCTACGTCTCCTTCTATCGCTGGGCCGTGGCGTGGCGGCAGCGGCTCAACGCCTCGCTCTACGGCAGCTCGATGCTCGAGTGGGCGCCGCGCAACCTGCAGGCGGCGCTGCTGCTCACGTCGTTCGACGCCACCTACGCGGAGAAGGTGGGCGTGCGCAACCGCGCCCCCGAGTCGATTGCCAAGCGCGCCGCCTTCGCGTCTTTCGAGGACGAGACCACGCGGTCGGCGATGGGCAAGTTTGGGCGGGGCCGCGTGCTCGGCGCGGAGCGGCGGTCGCTGCTGTGGCGCGTGCTGCGAAGCTTCGATCTGGTTGGGATCGTCGAGAGATTCGACGAGACGCTGCTGCTGCTCGCCGACATGACGGGGCTGCAGCGGCTGCTCTACGTGCCAACCAGCCCGCAGTCCACCGGGCCGCGCGACCAGGCGATGCCGTCTTTCGCGCAGATCTGCCCCGACCGCGCGGCGTGCGACGCCGCCATCGCTGCCAAGGCGCCAGTCGACGTCGAGGCGTACGACGAGGCGACAAGACGCTTCGATCAGCTGGTGGCGGCGCAGGGGCCCACCTTCGGTCGGAGGCTGACGCAGCTGCGCGATGCGCAGCGCGCGTGGCGCGTGGCGCAGGGCGCCAAGGAACAGCGCGCGACGCGCGTGACGCGTGGCGGCGGCGCGCGGGAGACGCAGGCGTTCGCGCGCGATTTGGTGCTCACGAAGCGGCGCCAGCTGCCAAGCGACGTGGCGGGCGACGAGCGGCGCTGTGCGCTGTGGGGAGGCGCGCAGCTGCCCACGCGGATGACGGAGGGGCGGAGCCTGCACGGCGTGGGCGCGGCGCGCGCGGCGCTCGACGTGTGTCGCCACGTCATCGGCGAGACGCCGTATGACCTCGGCAGCCGCTACACGCAGCGAGCGTGCTGCGCAAAGCTGACGGCGTGCCTGCAGCCGCCGCCCGACGCGGACCGCCCCTGCCGGCCGCAGGGCGCGTGCGGCGCCGGCTGCGTGGCGTGGCGGCACGAGGCGAGCCGCGCCGCGCGCGCCGCCCGCCGTTCGGAGGCGGTGGCCGGCGCGCCGGCGCGGCTGTGCGATCTGGGCTGCGGCGTCGCCGACAGCGAGAGAAGCGCCATCGAGGCGGCGGGCGTGCCCTACGTCGAGGCGACGGCGACGGCGACGGCGACGGCGACGGCGACGGCGACGGCGACGGCGACGGCGACGGCCCTCGAGCCGTCGAAGGCCGCCGACGATGCGGGCTGCCTCGACATTGCGCCTCGGGTGCCGTGGATCAAGCCATGGGCTGACTTTGAGGGCTGCAAGGCCGAGGCGGCGGCGCCTCCGACGGTGCCGCTCTCCGAGGCGATCGCGGGTGGCTGTGCCAGAGAGCCGTGGCTCCGCGTCAACTGCCGCGCCTCGTGCGGCCTTTGCAACCTGAGCCTCGTCGAGGCGCTCCGTCTCGCGCCGTCCGCCGCCCTCGCCGCTGCGCGCAACGCCGCCGCCGTCGGCCGCCTTCCCAAGGGACGCGCGAGCTGGCAGCGCGCGAGGGCGCGCGTCGAAGGCGCCAGACTCGCCAGGGCCTCTCTGGGAAAGCGCAGGGGCAGGGGGCGCGGGCGGGGGTAGCCTTTGGTCTTTGGCGGGTAGCGCGCGTATTTAGTGTTGTTACCTCTCGCTGGTTTTTCGTGCCTTGGGTTGCATTTGCCTCGTTGTGGATGGACCTTTTGCTTGCTTGCTTTACCACACTCCTAGCATGGAGCTCGTGGCCCGCACAGACACACTACATCTAGACACCTACTCGATTAGTGCCGGCAAGGTTGTCTGGAACTCACGGGACCGGGAGAGAAACAACATAAATTTACAAAAGAAAATAACCAACCATTCTTCACATTCCACATA
>Ga0209713_10001952_pt1 | contig 12639 bp, 2 predicted proteins | sample ArcOceMetagenome_3_FD_187444 | JGI IMG/M metagenome (GOLD analysis project Ga0209713, IMG submission 187444) | Marine eukaryotic phytoplankton communities from Arctic Ocean - Arctic Ocean- Svalbard ARC20M Metagenome (SPAdes) (version 2) | ecosystem: Environmental > Aquatic > Marine > Oceanic...
CGACATAACTCCAGATGGCACAAAGACAGCCAATTATAACGATCGCGATGTCTACAAACTTAGCTTTTCGACTCCTGCCATGGAAGAAACGGATGCTGGGGATTATTTGGTTTGTTTCACTCTGAATGGATTGCACTTCGTGCCGCTCGAAGAGGAAGACATGCTGGGATCCACGGTAGTCAAGCGTCTGTTCCGTGTCGGATTCAATTTCTACCCGACTCCTACATTGACCTCGTTGGGATTTACATCGGGACCCATACAGATAGAGACGCCATACACGCTCGAAGTATCTGGCCAAAACTTCCTCAGTGACGTGACTGCATCACCCAGATATCCGCATATGGTGCAAGTGTATCTTGGCGGTCGGGATACAGGGGGCACTGCTTTCCACTTTAATTTCAGGCGAGCCCCGCCTCAGAATGTGAGCGTGGTTGGGAGCGACAGACTGTCCTTTATCGTGCCTGACATGATGCAGCTCTTCACGCAAAACTTCAAGGTCAACATTTCCATCTCTTTCAACGGGTATGATTTCACTCAACTGGAAGCTGGAGTGACAGAGTTTCTCCTGTATGGCATTCCCGAGGTGCACAGTATTTTTCCGGCTTTCGGGCATACGGACTTCGACACAATCATTACCATTTTCGGCAAGAATTTCCAAAACAATCCTGGGCGAACCAAGTGCAAGTTTGAGAGTGAAAATCCCCCGCGAGAGTCTGAACTTGTTCCTGCCACCTTCATCAGTACCACACAAATGCGGTGTACGGTTGCGTCCCGTTTGAAAGGCCCAAATGATGAATTCCCGCAACTCGTTGAAAGACTGAAAGTGAAGTTCACGTCTGACGGAACCGAAATTACACGCGCTGCCAATCCCTCGCTGTTCAAGAGTCTCCTTGTCATCGCGGGGGAGCTGAGGGTTATGGAGGATGTCCCGTCGCTGAACATCTCTGCCACTGCCCTCCCGATCGAAGGTGGCGTGATGTTTCCCGTGGTGATTGCGCAAAGAGCCGTGGCGCGTGTTGATGATCAGTGTACAGATGATTGTGGAAGAGACAAGTGCTTGGACTTCGCTGGGATGGCGCAGATTCACCCTGTAACAAAACGTAGTAGTCTGCAAATTGCGATCGTTCCATTGTCAGGGACTTGGAGGATTCTTCGCCCAGCAGAGTATGGCGATGTGATCCAATGCTCGTACGAGTCATCGCCGGGAGTGCCAGCGACAAGGCAGTATGTGTATATTCAGGGCGAAATGTTCCATGTGTGGGACTGCGTAACCATCATTTATCTGAAGTCTCCTGTCCTTCCGTTTCCAATGCTTGGTAGTTTGAAGTTCAGCTACAACGATGGCCAAAAATTCGTCGGCCCGGCTGCAACGATTCTGTTCTTCCGTCAAACAATCCCCGCCGGACTCGCTCCAGCACGAGGAAGCAGAAGTGCCAAACCCCGTCCTCAGGTGACCAGCTTCTTCCAGCAGAAAACATTGAACGGTGCCAGCCCTCCAATTACAGTTTTTCAGGCCAAGAATGCCTTCAAAAAAGCTGTCGGTTGTGCCGCAGACAAGTTTTACACATGCAGCGAGTGCGACGACGCAGAAGACGAAAACTGCTGTGACCCGTCAAAGATTATGATTTGCCCGACTGGCCCGAAGTGCACCTTTGAAATGGTCACAACCAATACGACTGTTACAGTGGGAGCTGAATTCGATTTCGAGGTGTTCAATGGAAACGAAATGCTTTCGATCAGTTGTGTGCCACCGGAAATGCCCGTGGGATATGCGATGGTCAATGTCTCAATGGACAGTTTGACATATATTCAAAATCCTATCAGGTTCTACTTCTTCGACATTCCACAAGTTTACTCAGTGTACCCCACCGCTGGTCTGTTCGATGCGGAGACAAAATTGCGGGTGTCGGGTTCTGGATTCTTGCAGAACGACCCAGGAGAAGTTCAACTGTTTTGTATATTCAATTTCAGGAACGTCACGCCAAGTGAAGATAGATGGCCCATGCCGCCATTCTATACGCAGGCTCGGTACATAGCGTCGGACAAAATTGAATGTAAAACACCGTACTTTTCTCAGGGTTCTCGGCCGTCAGTACCGCGATATCCGAGGGCGCACGTGGGTGTAATTGTCGATGGCCGGTGTAACCCACCTGACACATGTGCCGAGCTTAAGAATGTGGGGCAGAATCTGTGGTCCGATGCTTTTTTCCAGTACACCGACAGGCCGACTATCCAGTCTATCGTTCCTTCCACTGGACTCGCACAGGCAGGCGGTACAGTGATCACTATTTATGGCAGCAACTTCTTCCGTAAATTCAACTTCGGTCTCAAATCCAGCTGGGATCCTGCAAAGGGAGATCCCGAGAGGGGCTATACTGAAGAGAAAATCAAGCGTTTGGATGGAACCTGGGATAATGCAATTTTCGGCCTCACGTGCAAATTTGGAAACGTGAGCTCGCGTGTAACAGAAGATGATTACGACGTTGTGAGTTGTGGGCTGCCTAAGAATCCGTGCACCCGGTTGCGCTGCCCGACTCCGGATATAGACATGGTAGGCATCAACGTGCTGGATGTTCAGGTCTCACTTAATGCGGAACGGAACGAGTACTCGAATTCACTGGAATTTGTTTTCAATACCCCTCAGGTATTCAGCTTGCTGCCTGAATCTGGCACGGCAGACGGTGGTGGAAGAATCAGTATTGCTGGAGAGAATTTCGTGGACACCCCGTGCGAAGGTGATGTTCTTGGAACGTGTCTGCAGTGCGAGTACACGGCCGTATCGGCGACAGCACGCAAACGGCGTGTAAAGGCCACGTTTGTCAACGATAAGCTTGTTCTGTGTGATGTTCTCCCGTCGTCTGCGATGGGCTTCTTCGGGCCTGTTGATAATTGTGGCGAAGGCTGTTATGGCCAAATACAAGTCACGGTCAGTAGTAATGGCGTTGAGTTTACAGCAGCGACCGCAAACACAATCTACACATATGAGACCCCAGTCTACTTTGAGGACTTTGAGCCTGTTGCTGGGCCAGTGGCGGGTAATACGAGTGTCACAATATTCGGGCGAGGCTTTTACTCAAATCTTGATATCAAATGTCGTTTCGGGAGCACTGCTACACGGGCTAAATATATTAGCTTTCAGCAGATTGAGTGCTTGTCCCCCCCCTGGGCTACCACTCCCGTCGACGGAGGTGTTTTTATGGGCTTCTCCACCAACAACGAAGATTATTGCGAACTGCTGCCGGTCCTCGCATCTGAACCTCTAGGCCCATTTACTTGCAACTTCACGCATACTGCTCCTGTGCGCGCGCGTCCTTTTTATTACCACAAACCAATGCAAGTGCTTGAGATCACTCCGCCAGCAGGCATCGACACGGGTGGCACCGAGGTGCATCTAAGGGGATCCGGATTCCAAGATTATGGCCAGCGATTGAGAGTCTATTTTGGAAGAGGGGATTACCAGGTAGACACGCCTGCTGAGCACGTGAACGAGACTCACATCAAGTTCACGACTCCAAGGTTGCCAGCGCACTTGAATTCGGAAAATGAGGATACTTCTGGAGAGGGCAAGTACTGGATTCTCGACATTGGGTACCCAATTACGGTCAGCAGCAATCGACAGCAGTTTACCATCGAACAGGTTGGTCAAAATTGCGAGGCGGCGGTGCCTCCTGTCGGCAATCCTCAAGCTCAGTGCTCAGAACCCTTTGTTTTGTTCACGTGGTACAAGAACCCTATAATAACAGGAGTTTCTAAACAAACCAGCCAATGGTATTCAAAGTTGAGCTTGCCTTTATATGAACCGATCAGCGAATTTCCCGATGTTCCGCAAGGCCCAGTCGCAGGAGGCACCGTTGTGACGGTGTCTGGCATGGATTTCACATCGCTTGGGAGGCCTCGGATTGATGGAGGTATTGGAGTCCAGCCGCAAGGTTGCACTGGCCAGTATGCGACTAGCCCCTGTTATACCACGTGCAACTTTCCTTTTATCCATGCCATCCAAGGTTCACAGTACTACTACACGTGTATCAACTTGAAGAGGACGAGCGACCAGGCCGTGTACAATCCCGATGTCTACTGGTGTGCCGTGGGAGAGTCAAAGACATTCGCGAACCAATACGGCATTTGTAATCCCAATGTTGGTAAGTGGAAAGATTTCAATCAAGGTGGAAAGTTTGTGACCAACCTTCAATGCAAATTTGGTGAGATTCATGTTGATGCCACGGTCATAGATAACGCAACCATAACTTGCACATCCCCGCCGGTCAATGATGGTATTATTGTCCCTTTATCCGTGACAATGAACAGAAAGGATTACACGAGGATTTTGGCTTCTACGTACTTCCAATACATACGACCAGCGCCTCAGGTGACACGGGCTCTCCTTTCGGATTCGATGGGCTCAATCACGATTCAATTCAACACCAGGACCAATCTGCAAGGTTTGGTGGAACCAGACCGGATTATGAAGGGTCCTTCGCAAGAAAGGTCTGCGTGCGAAGGGCTCTTTTCTGAAAACTTTGTAGCGACACTGGGGTCTGGGACTTATGCAGAGTGCAAGTGGGGCCCGCTCAACAGCAGCGTCACCGTCAAATTGGGCGAAAGCGCAAATTTCCACATTGGCGACGTTGTCGAGTTCACGCCCCGTGCATGCGAAGACCCAGCGCAGGTCAAGTCGATCGCTGATGAATGTTGGTACGCGCGTCAGGCGAGAGACCTGCTGATCTCGCCGTTTATCTTGCCGCCCCGAGCGTGTAACTATCCGACGATTGCAGGAGGTTGCGAACAGTTTTACAGCCAATCTAAGAAGTGGTGTGGGCGTTGTGTTCCAGTTGGGGAGGAAGGTGCCAATGGGATACCAACAATTAAGGCAGTGGATCTTTCGTATCCCTTCAACCACAGTGTGAAGCATTTGAAGATAGAACCGCCACTGTCGGCTCCGCAACCTACAGTTAGAATAACTGGGCCCAAGGTTGTGGACACGTGTCTTGAAGTATGTTTTGGCGGCGAAAATGACGGCAAGCCTTGTTCGGCCCCGACGGAGTTCTGTGGACAGGAGGGTGTTTGCCGTGTTCAGCTTGCCGTCTTGAGCGGTGAAACGTCTTTTGGAAATTACGGGAGGCCCTTTACGAACATTAAGTGGGGATTGGACCCTGCGCGTACTGAAGACATGTCCCTGCAAGGGAACTTGTCGTTGTTCGATGGCCATATGACGGCCAGAATGTATTCCACTGCTAGAGCTAAGGCACTTCGCCCGGGTCAAAAACTTACATACTGCTTCACTCTGACCTTGACAAATTGGCTTGGACAAACGGGCACGTCAGCTTCGTGCTACAAGGTTGAGCAACACAGTGGATTGCCCACGCCAGGTTTCGAAGTAGAAACATCCGCCAAGACAATCGATGGTGGCATAAAGGAACTTCTACTATCTGAAGATCTGGTAATCGCAGCGTCTGCGCGTGCCTCGTCCTGTGCCCGCAATAATTCCATCAATATGGATATTGTCTTCGAATGGGACGTGGACCCGCAACCCGTTGGTTGGGGTGGCATCGCAAGAAACTCCGGTAGACTCAACGTCCCAGCATTAGCCGTTTCGTGGGACCCTGAATTGCAATACGAGCTTTCGTTGACCGTGAAGCTTATGCTCCCTGAAGGGTCTCTGCTGCCTCATACTGAGGCCACTGAAAACTTCGTCTTTGTATTCAAAAGGACGCCAGTGGTGGCTCAGATCATTGGCGGAGACCGAACTGCTGGCACGATGGATGATCTTGTCATCGACGCTTCAAGCTCATACAGCCCGGACGTAGTCGAGTCAGATCGAGACGCAGGGAATGATCTCTTGTTCTGTTGGCGCTGCCGCTTGACAAACCACGACGAGTGCCCGGATATGGTGCTGGGGACTTTTCAAATTCCAGGAACACCCTGCTGGACTTGTCCCTGGGATCCGCCTGCCACAAACACGCCTTTGTGGACGATTAGCAAGGACAATCTGCAGCTAAGCGTGGATTATCAGGTAGCGGTCCAAGTCAAGGCTATGGAAGATGGAGTGACGTGTGCAGATATTACTGACGACGATCCCTTGGTTGACCTGGCATCTGTTACGATTTTCATGGCAGACGATGAAGGCCGTCCTCCGTTTGCCTCTATTTTGCCTTTGAATTTGCCGCTAATTGCTAAAGGGGCACTGGATTATTCTGCACCTGTGCGCATGGCCGGGGATGTGTATGCAGGAGATTGCTATCACGGCGATGTGACATTTGAAAGGTGCGCAGTCGAATATAAGTGGACATTTGAGCCCGTCGTTGTGGGTTATGAGGAGGGCTTGACAGTTCGTGGATTTGGTCGGGTAGCGCTGTTTCTTCCAGCCAAAATACTGGAGAAGAACGAGTTAAGCGAAGCGTATGATGCGATGTACACGATCACATTGACTGCGAAAGATGAGACCGGCATGATTGGATCTTCCGCTTTGTCAGTTGGTGTAAACCTTGGGGCGCAATGTGAAGGAACAAAGTGTTTCGCCGTGAAACCGGTGGATCCTGCAATTGACGAGGGGAGTGCAATGGACACTGCATTCAGCCTAACCTGCGACGGCTGGTTGGACCAGCACATGCCTCTGCAGTACGAATTTCGGGTAAAGGTGTACTTGCAAACATGCCAGGGAGAAGACTGCCGGATAGAGACCGTGGACTCCACCCTAGGTGGACGGCAGATGGGCAAGTCGAAGGTGACGACTCTGCCCCCCGGGAATCCAGAGAATGACCATCGGCTCGAGATTCAGGCAATCGTCTATGATGCACTTGGTGCAACCCAAGTACGAGAAGTCATCGTCAAGTCAGTGTTCGTTCCGAATGTTCCGATTCTCATCGAAAAGGCCAGGACAGAGTTTGGAAATGCAATAGCATCCGGTAATCTGCGAGCAGCATCCCAGCAGCTTACCCTCTTTGGAGGGCTGCTTGGACATAAGGAGTTGGCAAAAACGTCGATGAAAGCAGACGCTGCCAAGTTACGAGAAACTCTTGCGGAACTCGTGGCGCAATACTACGCAAGTGGTGGGAGGCGACGACGTAACTTGCTAAACAGTGGAACGGTGCCCTGTGCCCAGTGCACGTATGATGAATGCGTCCAAAGTTTGGGCGCCAATCACGCGCTCCTGTGGAGTTCATCCCCGGCTGTGTTGACAGAAGCTTTGTGCACTCCTGCTCTCAGCATCATCAGCAACAAGCTGGGCCAGGCCTGTACCATTGGGATGAATGACCAAGACAAAATCGTAAATGCGAATCTGATCCTTAAGACTGTAGCAAACTGCCAACAACATATGACGTATGAATCCTATTCCCACGCACGCAACATTATAGACTATGTGGGAGTGCTGTGGATGAAAGGCAGAGGCGCGAATGAACATCAGGAGTTCCAGGTTGCTAGAACAATTGACTTTTTTGTTCGTTACCAAAGATTCCCCTCTTCACGTGGTTCATTGTGTGTTTTTGGCGGGTCATGTGTGGATTACCAAACGGTATCCGCTACGATGAGTACAAATGCTGCTGACGTGATCGCAATACAAATTCCCGACAGCATGCGAGACCCTGGTGGCGGCAGCTTATTCGATATACAGGTCGTGCTCTTTGGTAATGAGGTCAATCCCTTCAGCAGTAAATCAAATGTCACTTTGCACAGCCGAATGATGCGTGTAAACGCACGAACTGCAGACACACAACGCGAAACTTTGGAAGCTGGTGACGTTAACAATTACCAAGTTGATGAGCTTTCTCGGCCAGTGACTATCCAGATGAGGACCTGCGCGACCTGTGCAATCAGCAAAGAGGCAACGAAAAATAAGACCTCTGGGGCATACTCGAGTAATGTTTGTGGAACCTGGAATAACACGCGATCGACATGGACTCAGTTCAGCGAAGCATTCACAGACAAAAGTTTAACAAAGGTACCTTGCGAAACACAACAACTGGTATCCGAATTCGCAATCTTCCAGGGAGTCGTAGGGTGTGACAACAAAGCCTCTGACAATCCGGCGATAAACAATGCGTGCTTCGAGTGCAACGGCGGTGATCCTGCTCCAAGACAGGGAATATGTGACCACCTGGGTGTTCCGTGTCTGCTGTCGGTGGACATGTGTTCTCATCTGGTAGATGTGGGCAAGAACGCGTGCCCAGAGAGCAACCCTGACTGCTGTCTGGATGCCTGCTATGTTTGCGGAGGCAAAAACTCGAAGTTCACGGAAGAGAAGTACATCAATGAGTCTGGTCTATGCGACTACACTGGTAAGACTTGTGCCCCGGGAACACAGCCATCAATCTGTGGGATCTGTGATATCAAAGCGCATCAAAAGGATCGACAGCCCAATGCAGGCGTTTGCGATTGCGAAAACGGTGGCACTCCCAACGGAGGCAAGAAGGTGGATCGATGCAACGAATGTGGTGGAGGAAATAGGTCAATGGACTATTGTGGGCACAACCCGCACATTCCTTCAAAATATGTTTGTCACACCCAAGGAGCAGAGGGAAATCAGGCGTGGAATGCATCGTGCTCGGGATGTGACGGCGTGCCGCGTCCTGATTTGCCGTGGAGTGCAGTAGCCTACCGCTGGGATGTGAGCCCGAACCAATGTGATGAAATTGTCAGCGCTTGGGGACGTGGAGGAGTGCAGTGCGATGCGTGCGGTGTCTGCGGTGGCGATAGTAGCACTTGCGTAGGCTGCGACGGAGAGCCTGCGGGTGAAGGTGCAGTCAAGAGATTCGATGTATGCGATGTCTGTGGTGGTGACGATTCTGCTTGTCTTGGGTGTGACTCGAAAGTACAATACACTCCAACGCAGCTCGACACTTGTGGCACTTGCGGCGGCCCCACATTCGCAGCGTGCAACAGTCTTGCGCTTAAAAAGTACTATTGTAACTTAGAAGACTACCAGCCTTACTGGACGGACGCAGATGGTAAGCACCACAAGTTGATGCCAGATGAACCAGACTTTGAGGAGAACAAGAATCTGTGCATGCAAGGGTGCGATGGCGTGATTAAATCGGGTGCAAAGTACAACAAATGCGGCATCTGTGGAGCTGACGATAGCGTCTGCTTGCCTCCTTGCTGCGAAGTCGCACCAAAGCCATCAGCGACTTGTTGCGGCGCGAATGGGGGCCAGGTGTATGGCAAGTGCTTTGGAGATAAAGCAGATGACGTCGCCCTTCGAAGCTTCGTGTGCAGTCAAGCGGACATCACCTGTGTGGCCTCAGCGCCCACTTGTGTTTGTCCTAATGCAGACAAGTCAAACTGCTGGGACAGGACAGTTTGGACGGACAAAGTCAAGTGCGAGTACGGAATCTGGCAGGATCAGTGTGGAAAGTGTGGCGGCGACTCGACTACCTGCATGGGGTGCGATAACATGCCGTACTCGGGCAGGGTCAATGACCTGTGCGGACAATGTGACGGTGACGGGAGCTCATGCGTAGGGTGCGATGGTGTCATCAATTCTGGCAAAGAGCGGGACTCGTGTGGGGTGTGCGACGGTGGTGACGCCAACAGGGATATCTGCGGAGTGTGCATTTTCGCGCCGGCTGAGCCGGGCGCATCCTGCAAAGGTTGCGACAACAAGCCCCACAGTGGTAAGGCTATTGATGCATGCGGTGAGTGCGGCGGATCGAACTTGTGCAAGTGGCGCGATGGTGATCCACCTCCAGAGTCTGGGGGCTCTACCGATGCCGTCGTAATGGAGGTGCCCCTTGGGCCAGTATGAGGTGGGGAAGCACAAAGCGGGGAGATTAAGTGGACTATTGTTTTTTATTGATAAATGAAGGCGGCGCAAGGGGCCTATGACAAACACACTTTCACGTTTGCGACCGTTTGGACGCCCGGTCCGAAGTTGATCTTGTCCCGAACCTGGAGGTAGAGAGCATGTGAGTGTGAGCACAGTTGGAGGTTCATAGATTACAGTAGTTTTCTAGAGTTTCTACTGTAAGACATGTCGCCAACACCGCCTCTTTTTCGCATGCTCTGTTGCTCCAGCTCCGAAAGTTACAAGTGTCACACAGCGTGTAACTCACCCGCAACGCATTCAACTTGTGGACTCTCTGTCCACGTCGTCAATTTGTTGATATCGTCTACAACCTTCGAACCACTGGTCTGCAGTGCTCACTCGTCCATGCTTCCACTGAGCATCTGCACTGTGTGTTTGGCATGTATACCACATACGCCCCCGCTGGCCGCGCCAGAATCCCGCCTCTTCCGTCTGAAACCAGGGCTGCGAAGACAGGATTGAAACATGTCAGGACATTGAGGGCAGGTGTGACTCCTTTAGTTCCCCATCCCCGACTCGTTTAGTTTCTCACGAAGGCGACGCGCAGATCACGTACTCTGTCAGTCGCACTGCTCTCTTTTCCTCGCCGAAAGTGCGAGCACCGTCTTGTAAAACCCCTCATGAAACACGCAGGCGCTACGCTAGCTCTCTGCACAACCGTCCCTGCGGCCCCAGACACTTATCACATCCACTCAATCCGAAAGAACCCACAAGCGCTGTACATTATTACCGCGGAGTCGTGGGGGAAGAGGAGATGGCATCCTCACTTTGTTCGGTGCGCTCGCTTTGCCTTCTGCTCACATTCCTCTTTCCTCTCAACCTTACGTATGCCCCTTTCCCACTGCGTGACTCAATCTCTCGACACACAAATCTGTCGCTCGCTCGATGAGTGCACAATCATTCTAACTCCTTGTCTGACTGTATGCCTTTCATTCTCTCTTCTGCACGCACGCGCACGTGCGCACTATCTCACCAGCACGAACGCACCTTGACATTGACGTGCGTAGCAAGTTTGTGGAGCAGACAGAAAATGGGCTTGGGAGCAGGCGCGGCAGCTGAAAGGAGAGGTGAGGGCCCAAAGGTAGCATGTTTTCCACAGCCCTGCCCAGGTCATCGCATCACTGCCCGCTCTGGCGTCGCACTCTTCGTCTGAGCTTCATCTTCGTCGCAAGCACGCGCAGAACCGGCGGCAACCCGGCGGCGCCTGCCACCTCCTACCCTATGCCTCTCTCTGCCTTCGTCATTTGATCCTGCGTTTGCGTGTCACATGTGTAACTTAATGTGCACAATGTGTGCTACTTTTGTTTCTTAGGAAACAAAAGCAATAGCGTTTGCTGCCATTGATGGCGCACATCTCCTCTCCTCGCCCCTATCCCTCCGTCTCCATTTCCTCCATCTGCTTCGAGAGAGTGCAGCATACCGGAGCACGGCAAAATGTGCCCACGCCAGCTGAAAAGATGGACGAGCGCAAAGCCGCCGGACGATGCTCAGCACAGAAGCGTACGAACGTTCCTTGCCCCCCGTCTGACTTGACCTTGACAGCGCGCTGACCGTCTCCGCCCTTGCCTGCAGCGTGTCCGTGGGTTGTGAATCGGGAATTGGCAGTTGCTGGCGCAATTGACTCTTGCTCCCTTGACGGAGTGTTGTTGTTGGCCATGATGTTGATGGCCATGAGCAAAGCCCGCTTCATTTGCCCCTTCATAGACTGCGCGACAGAACAGGAAGAGAAGGATGTGTTTGATGCATTGCTGGTAGAGCCCGTCATCGCCGACCAACCCGCGCGTTGACACCTGCGTTCAACGCAGTGTCAAACGTAAACGCCGCCCTGCGAATGCGTCATGTGATGGTGTGCAGAACGGCACGTGTGTTGGTATGCACAATGCCAGCACTGCACACACACACGTCCGGCGATACGGACGACTTGCAGCCAAGACGTGCCATGCTGGAGCACAGCAATAGAACACTGGGGCTCAACATCGCTCGCCTCGACACCCTGCCGTCACCGCACGTGCGCCCGTACGCACAAGCACGCGATTGCACAAGCCACCAAGTGTGATGACCCCTTCGTTCGTCAACGTGACCACTAAGACAAGTGCCACTACGTTCTGCTTCTGATGAGCTCAAGGCGGATGCAAGTCGCGGCTGGCGCCAACAAGAGAGCGAAGAAGAGCAAAAAGGCAAAACAAAGAATGACCACTCGAGGGGGAAGACAAAAGTGCCTCGGCGCTGGCAACCACCCGCGTACTGCAAGCACCGGCACCGTCAGGACCTCAGCAACCCGCAAAAGGCCCTCACTTGCGCACATTCGCAATTCGCCATGTGGGTTAGGCGTGGGGCAGGTTGACTAGAATGTCTCTGTCTCACGCGCGCTCTCCTTCCGTATACGTACACACTTGGACCACTGTGGTTTGGGTGGCAGGATAAAGATAAGGTTGCACCATGATGTGATAAGGGTTGTACTGTGATCAGGGTGGCAGGATGTGATAAGGGTTGTACTGTGATCAGGGTGGCAGGATGTGATAAGGTTGGCAGGCCGTTGTTGCCCTGCCTTGCTATGCTTTCCCACGCACGCCAACTCACACCAATTCACACGGACGACGAAGAGAAAGAGAGAGAGAGAGAGAGAGAGAGAGAGAGAGAGAGAGAGAGAGAGAGAGAGAGAGAGAGAGATGCGGATTCAAGTGCATGATGTGGATACAAGTGCATGACACGGAGACACAAGAGGCAATGCCTAACCTGGCAGCGCTGTGTCAGTAGGGGGGCGTGCCCAGGAAGGCGATGCACGGCGCAAGTTCGTGGGTGCCTGTCAGCCTCGAGTCCGAAAGAGGCTACCCTGCAAT
>Ga0209713_10001954_pt1 | contig 12628 bp, 8 predicted proteins | sample ArcOceMetagenome_3_FD_187444 | JGI IMG/M metagenome (GOLD analysis project Ga0209713, IMG submission 187444) | Marine eukaryotic phytoplankton communities from Arctic Ocean - Arctic Ocean- Svalbard ARC20M Metagenome (SPAdes) (version 2) | ecosystem: Environmental > Aquatic > Marine > Oceanic...
ATTATCATCTAATTTATAGGAGTTTGTATAAAATTTTATATCGTTAATTGTAAACCCTTCTCCTTTTTTTAATTTTTCTACCGTAATATCTTTGTCTTTTAAAACTCCTTTTTCTACATCTTCTTTACTCAATAGTCTTGATTGAAATACAGTTCCTTTTTGTTTTAGACTAATGAGTACTTTTTCCTCATCTTCCATATTGACTGCTACAGCAAAATTTCCATCATCTGATATTACGTCTATTACTTTATCTTTTGACTTATTCTGGTAGCTTATTTTAAGCTTAGATTTTGTAACTGGATTACCTTCTTCATCTTTCATCTTTCCTTTTAGTAAAACAACTTTTTCTGGTTTTGATTCCTCTGGTAATTCAAATGAATAAATATCTTTACCTCCTACTCCTCCTAACTGTTTTCCTGAAGAAAAATAAGCTGTTTCACCTGTAATATTTACAATAAGTCCATCCTCAGATTTTTCAGAATTAATTGGATAACCCAAATTTTTTGGTTCACTCCAAACTCCTTTATCGTCTTGTTTAGAGAAGAAAATATCATAATCTCCCGCTCCTCTTCTTTTTTTACTTACTTGTGAAGCAAAATACATTGTTTTACTATCTGTATGCAAAAAAGGTGCTTTGTCATTTCCTTCAGAATTAATTACATTCCCAATAGATTTTGCTTTGCTCCACTCCCCATTTTCATCTCTTATAGAGTAATAAATGTCTATTCCCTTACTTGTGGGACGACTAGTTGCAAAGTATAAAGTCTTTCCATCTGCAGAAATAGAAGGTTGTGCTTCCCAAGTTGTGTTACTATTTATAGCCTCACCCAAGTTTCTTAACTCAGACCATTTGTAACTGTATTTGTTTGTTTTTTCATCTATTAAATATTCATAATTCGACACAAAAATATCACAGTTATTGTAGTTGTTTATTTTTTTGCAGGCACATAAATACAATTCTTTATTATTAATAGAAATTGAAACACCTCCGTAATTTTGACCTGTATTGAATGGTTTCGGCAAAGCTTCTCCATCATCAAATAATTCGCTAGTTGAGCTTCTTTTGCTAATAACCAACTCTTCTACCCTTGTGGTTACAATATCTCCAAGTCCTTTGGTATCATAAAGTCTTGTGAAAAATATATTTTCATCGTCTGCCGATATCATAGGTAAGTATTCTTCTCCTTTAGTTGAAACATTTCGCACCAAAACGGGGTCGAAGGGAACTGGGTTATTAAAAAAAGTATTCTTGAAAATTAACTCTGGCAAAGTAGCTTTAGCAGCTCTTAACTTATCTATATAGTTTTTAGAAAATTTCTCTTCGTCTTGATCTCTAAATTCTATGAACTTTTTAAAATAAATCTCTGCTTGTTTCGAATTATCTTCCTGGAAATTCATTAATCCCAAATAATAATAAACATCAGAGTGATAGGATGGACAAAGATTTTCTATCTCTTTATAATAATTAATTGCCTTTTCATAAGAAGTGTTTTTTTTCCTTGCTTTAGAATAACTTCTTCTTGCCAATTGCCAATAACAAGGCACACAAGTTTCATCCTCTTCTATTGCTTGTTTCAAATAAGTTAAGCGTTTTTTAGGGTCTTTTGTCTTTTTCCTATCCATTGCTTTTTCGTAAAGCTTTTTCACTTTACCACTTTCTGATAACTCACATTCTTCCTGAGAAAACAAGATAAAGGGCATCAAAAAAATAATTATAACAATCTTCTTCATTTTAATATTTGTTTAAATCCTTGCAAAAGCTGTGCCTAATTTTTTTTTCTTACTGTTTTAGTTTATCTGCTCTTTGTTTAGCCATATCTAATATCTTTTTACTTTGCTCATCCGATTCATTCTCAATAGATTTAGCCTTTTCTTCTGCTTCGTTAGCTGGTATTTCAGCTTTCTTATAAGCTTCTAATTTTGTTTTGTCTATTTGCTCATAGGCTTTTGTTTTAACTACCTCTGCAAGCTTTTTATTGGCTATTTTCTCAAAAGGATTTCCTCTTTTCCTTATTAATTTTTCCGCTTCCTCATCCGCTCTTACTTTTGCTTGGTTTGCAATATTATCTGCTTTTGCTTTAGCTTGCTCAGTTAATTTAATTCCTTCAGCTCTCAACTTATCTGCTTGTATTTTAGCTTCGCCTTTAAGTTTTTGAGCTTGTAAATTAGCTTCTGTCATTATTTTTTCTATCTCCTTATTAAAGGTTTTTTTAATCGTGTCAACAACTTTATCCTTAAGATCTGTAACTACATTATTAGCTTGATCTCCTAAATTCGATTTTAATATTGGATTAGATACTGTACCACTAATAATAAAATTAATTGGTATAATTGCTGGCAATTTTAAGTCAAACCCTTTTACTTTTCCTAATAGTCCTCCAATGGTTTCGTTCGCTTTATTACCTAGTTTTTCTTTAGGCACTTTCATTTTCAAGTTATAAGCTATGGTTTGGTCAAATCCTGTTGAACCATTAACCTCAGTTGGTATACCGGATAAATTTATATCAAAAGGATTTACAAAAGCTCTTCCTTCTTTGAATTGAAAAACCATTTTTAATTTCTTTAGATTTTGATTAGCTAGCTTATCAATTTTCAATACTTCAGCTATTTCTTGTAATGCTTTTATTCCTGTTACAGTTAGGTTATCAGAGAACAGACCTCCTACTCCATTAATAGAGCTATAAATAGGAGACATCTTTTGATCCAACTCTGAAGATACTTTCAGATTAGTAGAAATTTTTCCTTTACAATATTTTGCAACAGGAGCAATTGTTTCTATAGAACTAAAAAACTGAGCTGTTTTTTTTATATCTACGTTCTTGATTTTATAATTAAAATCTACTAAAGGATTTTTATTTTTTGAGTTATAGCTTCCGTCCACAATTATATTTCCGTCTAGCATATCCATGCTCACATTAGATAAGTTTGCAATTTCGTCTTTCACACCCACTTTCCCTTTTACATTTTTGATAGATAGACCCTCATAAATTAACTCTTTGATATCAGTTGTTAAATTTATATCATAAAGAGCTGGAACCTTAAAAGCTTTGTCATTTGAATCAACTGGAGTATTTCCTGTTTTAGACTCCGCTTCTGACGGAACTGTTCTCATCAAATCATCTATATTTAATGTATTAGAGGTAATTTTCATAGCTCCTTTTAGAACCTCATTACTAAAAATATAAGGTAAAATATTATCTATTCTTCCAACGACTTGAATATCACTTTTTCCGATTTTTGTATCCAATTCTTTTAAATCCAAAAATTGAGTAGAAAAATCCATTGTCATGCTATTTACAACTACATCATAAGGTAAACCTTTAGAAGAGTAAAGCATGTTTTTAACAGAAAGTATTCCTACTGCCTTAAAATCTTGGTATTGCTTATTGGTAATGGACGATAGTTTTCCGGCTAAATCTAAATCGGCAAGAATATTTCCATTTAGTTTTTCATTCTCTTCCATTGGAATTACCGTTTTCAGTTTATCCAAATCTATTGTTGCCTTTATTTTACTTATAATGTTAGGATCACTCATTATTTTTGAGATTTTTAAAGTAGCATCTATTGGGTTGTTTGCTAATTCTAAATGTAATTGACTAACATCAATTTTCATCTTATCTAAATCTCCTTGGGAATGTATAATTTTAGTTTTGACATTAATGTTATCGGCAGAATTTGGCATATCTGGATATTTAAAATAACCCTCTGTTATTCCCATATTAAGATTAAAACTTGGATAAGAATCCCCTTCTAAGCTTCCTTTTACATCTCCATTTAAAACAATCTTTCCTTTTGTATCTATGGTGTTAAAATCCTTGGAATATATTCCTGGAATAAGAGAGAGGATACTTTTGAAATCAGCTTTTTTAGAATTAAACTTCATGTCAATATTCATTTTTTCTTCCAGTAATTCAACCCATCCATCAAACCCTAAATCCAATTGATTTAGTTTTAGAGTATTTTCTTTTAGAGTATACTTTGTAAATTTATCTATGTTAATATCCGCATCAAAACTCACTTTTGTTTTGTTGAGATAACCTACCATACCTTCAGACACTGAAAGTTCCTCTATGGCTGTAACCGTTTTTATATCTAAAACATCTTGAGTGAAATCTCCCGATAAATCAAAGTCCATATTTTTCACTTCTGAAGATATATTGGATAGTGCATCTTTATAAATTACATTGGCTTTATTGATTTTTAGCTTATTCAACCCAATTTCATACTGTAACGGTTCGTCAGCTTCATCAGTTTGAATCGTATCTGATTCGTATGATTTAACAATGTCGTAATTCGTCAGACTATCTTTAGTTACAATGATATTCAGTGTGGGTTCATCAATTACAATAGATTTTACTTTAATCTTATCTCCAGATATTACACTCATCAAATCTAACTTGATGCTCGTTTTTTTTATCTTGGCAAGACTAACTCCCTCGAATTCATTAACTCCTGTTACAGTTACATCTTGAATATCGAAAGAAAAATATGGAAAAGAACTAAACAGAGTTAAATCAAAATCACCAAAATCAACTTTTGCATTAACTGAATTATTCATTTCAGTTTTAAAAACTTCTACCAACTTATCTTTGAAAATAAATGGTAATGAAATAAGTGTAATTAACAGCAATAAAAAAACTATTCCTGACCACTTAAGGATCTTTTTTATTCTACTTTTCTTTTTTACTTTTGTTGCTTGAAATTCTCTTGTCATATTTATTCTTTTTCGCTAATACAATAGGTAACGAATTTAAGGTATTACAAAGTGCTTAACAAGGGTTTTTTACTTATTTAAAAATACTTAACATTTGATAATTATGTACTTCAAGAGTTTTGTAAGGTAAAAAACTGCGTAACGTCCAAGAAATATAAAAAAATAAAGAATGGAATTAATAAATAAAAGTTTGGTGAATAGCTTAAGCTATAATGAATACAGAGCATTGGTCACTAATTTATTAGGCAATAATGAATCGACAACAAAAAATGGTTCTGAAGATTTGGTTAGCTACAGTAAATTAAACAATAGTAGAATGAAAAGGTTGGATAAGACAACAAAACTTGATGATTCTGTTGTAAATAAATTTAGTTCTATTGATAAAAAAATTACGTGGGTTGTACTCTCAGAAGGATGGTGTGGAGATGCTGCACAAAATTTACCAGTAATTAACAAATTGGCTGAAACAAATAGCAATATTAATTTAAGAATCGTACTAAGAGATGAAAATCCAGAATTAATGAATGAATTCTTAACAAATGGAAACCAAGCTATCCCTAAATTGATTCAATTAGAAAATGAGAAAGCAACAAAAACTTGGGGACCAAGACCAACAATAGCAACAAAAATGGTAGTCGATTACAAAGCAAAGCATGGCCAACTGGATGCAGACTTTAAAAAAGACTTACAAGTTTGGTATAACAAGAATAAAAACGAAAATGTAATTGAAGATTTATCGGAATTAATCTTCTAAGGACTTTTTCCATTCCTCAAAAACGGCAACCGAAGTATTGGTATTAAAATCAAAACAAACCAAGATACTTCTCCCTTTTGCGCATAATTCTTTCACTCCTTCTTTATCATTAAATATTTTATAGGATAAAGTGATACTCTTTTTGCCAATATCTTCACAAGCTGTTTCTACAAAAATCTTATCGTGAAAATGTGTAGGTTTTAAATAATCTATTTCATTTCTAGCAACTAAAATTCCTTTTTCTTTCCAGTCCCAATTAGAATCAATTACTTGATTAAAAAAATCTATTCTTCCAATCTCAAAATAATTTAGATATTCTGAATTGTGAACGTGACCAGCCATATCCAAATCATTGAATCTTACCTGTAATACTGTTTTAGTTTTTTTTAAATTCATCATCACGATATTGGATTTAATACAACACTAAAAACAACAGTAGAGTTTATATCTCTTTCAAAATAAAATTTCTCAATTGCAGACAATAAATTAGCTGCTCTAAAATAAGAAGTATTTAATCCTGAACTCTCTTTTAGAGACCACTGAATAGTATAAGAACTTTCTTTATCCTTATAGTTTTTAATGTATTCTAGCATTTTGTTCAATGAATCTACTTTGCTATATCCCATCACAGAATGAAATAAAAATGATTGATTGTGCTTTGAATTAAAAGTCACCAAATCTAATTTTACTTCTTGATCTAATTCCTGATATTGAAATCTTAATTCAATAGTAGAAGCAGCACCAATGTGGTTTTTTATTTTGGATTCTAAACTCTTCTCATCTTGAGATTTTTCTAATGCAGTCATTATATTATTATTATTATTATATATTATCTAATTTACCATAAACCGAATTATTACTCAAAAATTCGGGTATGATTTTTTTCATCTTTTTTACAACCAAATCATTTTCTTGTGAATTAGAGTGAGCTATTAATTTGAGTACATCCTCAATCACAGTGGGTAGAATCTCTCTTGTTTTTCCAATCAAAATTTGGGGATGGTAAGTAGGCATAGTCGTTTCTCCATCACTTAGTACTTCTTCATATAATTTTTCACCAGGCCTTAATCCTGTGATTTTTATTTTAATATCCACTTCTGGTTCAAATCCTGATAGCTTTATTACTCTTCTTGCTAAATCAATAATTTTGACAGAATCTCCCATATCAAACACAAAGATTTCACCTCCAATTCCCATTACTCCCGCTTCTATTACCAATTGGCAAGCCTCTGGAATTGTCATAAAAAAACGCGTTACTTCTTCGTGAGTTACTGTTACAGGACCTCCTCTTTCTATTTGTCTTTTAAATAATGGAATTACAGAACCATTAGATCCTAGTACATTTCCAAATCTTGTCGTAATAAATGCTGTCTCAGAATTGGCATTTTTATGTTGAGCTATTACCTCCGCTATTCTTTTGGATGCTCCCATTACATTGGTAGGATTCACAGCTTTGTCAGTTGATACCATTACAAATTTTTTCACTTTGTATTTATCCGATAAATCTACCAGGTTTTTGGTTCCTTGCACATTCGTTTCAATTGCTTCGCAAGGATTTTCTTCCATTAAAGGAACGTGTTTGTAAGCAGCAGCATGAAAAACTAAAGAGGGTTTGAAATGAGAAAAAACTTTTTCTATTCGCGATAAGTTTGCAATGTCACCTACCACAATATCCATAGAATCAGAAAAATCAATCAACTCTTGTTCTAAGTCGTACAATCCTGATTCTGCCTGATCTAATAAGATTAATTTTTTGGGAGAAAACCTTAATAATTGCCTCACAATCTCACTCCCAATAGAACCAGCTGCTCCAGTAATAAGGATCGTTTTTCCTTTGGTAGAATTAGATATTTTATCCATACTCAGAGAGATTTCTTTTCTTCCTAGTATGTCTTCAATCTTAATCTTTTGAATTTGTTTTACGTTTATTTGTCCATCTATCCAGTTCTCGACAGGAGGTACATTCAATACTGTTAAATCATTATTTAATGCGATATCCAATACTTTACTTCTGTTTTCATTTGATGGATTCTGAATAGAAACAATTATATTATCTATGTTATTTTTATTAATTAAACTTTCTAATTTACTTGTGTGGTATACTTTTACACCTTGCAATATATTGCCGGATTTAGCCGGGTTATCATCTACAAAAGCTATTACATTGTGCATTATATTTGCCGATTCATTAAGCGTTCTGAACACAATACTCCCCATTTCTCCAGCACCATAAATTATTACATTTTTGGTGTTTTCTTTGTCTTTTCTTCCCTCGTGATATATAAGCTTTACGCCTAGCCTAGTTGCTATCATGAAAAATAATGTCAATAAATACTCAATAGCAATTATTGGTCTTGGCAAAAAATAAGTACCATCCCAAAACTTGTATTTTATTATACTGAAAAGAATGAAAATTCCTGTACCAATGGTAACTACTTTAAAAATACGCTTTGCATCTTCTGTACTAGTATATCTTATTATACCTGCATAGGTTTTTCCAAAATAGAATAATACAACTCGTATTACTATAAAAATTGGCAATGCTGTTTTAAGCATTTCCAATTCATTACTAAAGTCTTGCTTAGAGCTAAAAAAATCGAACCTAAGCGCATAAGCAACAAACAATGCAAAACATGCAGCAAGTACATCAAATACAAATATTACCCACCTCTGTATGTTGTTTTCTGGAAATTTCAAAATTACTCTTTTGTTTTATTTAATTATTAAATTCTAATAATTTATCCATTGTATTGGTTGATACAAAATGATAATTAGGTCTTGCTTTACTATAAATAGAAAGTGCTGTAGCTTTATCTCCTGCTTTCAATAATGCCCTGTAAAGTGGAGTCAAAAACTTTCTTCTTCCTACTCTTACAAGAAATGCTTCCAATTCTGGATATACTGTTTTGTATCCTGCTTTTATAGATTGCTCGTACCAAGCAGCTGCTATTTCTGAGTTTCCTGAGGTTGTAAAATTAAACAAAACATCTGCTTCTTCAAAATCATTCAAACTCCAGCTAGTATCTATTGCTCCAATAAAGTGAAGCCATTCGTGAGTCGTCCAATCTTTTGTACTCGCTTTATTATCCAAATAAGTCTTATTTACTAAGTTCGCTTCTACTTTGTCAAATTTATTCGATTCTATTTTTGGACAATTAGCTGGTAAACCTGGTTTATAAATCCATTCGTTCAAATTCAATTTTTGAACCTCTGGCAATTCCTTATTGATGTATACCAAAAACTCTTCGGTAGTTAAATTTTTGAATTTAAAATTATCAAAATAGGCATTAAGGAAACTATCGAATTTTTCTCTTCCTACATTTTCTTCAATCATTCTTAACATGAAACAACCTTTGTCGTAAGCAATAGCAGACATTCCATCATCTGGACTTCTTCCTTCCAAATCTAGTTTCAAACGAGTATCTTCTTTTGGTAATTCTTCTAATTCGTCCAATAATCCTTGGTAACTCAATACTGCAAGCATGTCTGCATAATCTTTTCCGTATAATTCTTCAATTATTCTACCTTCAAAATAAACTGTGAATCCTTCGTTTAACCAAAAATCATCCCAAGTAGCATTGGTTGCTAAATTCCCCGACCAAGAATGAGCCAATTCATGAGCAATTAATGAAGTAAGTGATTTGTCTCCTGCAATTATTGTTGGTGTTGCAAACGTAAGTCTTGGGTTTTCCATTCCTCCAAATGGGAAACTGGGAGGCAATACAATTACATCATATTGTTCCCATGCGTATTTTCCGTACAATCCTTCGGCAGCAGAAATCATTTCTTCCAAATCTTCAAACTCGTTATAACAAGCTTCCATCATGGAAGGTTCTGCATAAACTCCCGATCTTTTTCCTAATGATTTATATTCCAATTTACCAATTGCTAACGCTATCAAATAACAAGGAATAGGCTGCTTCATTTCAAATGAAAAAGTCCCGTTCACATTTTTTGTCGTCTTTGCACTCATTACTGCCATTAATGAATCAGGCACGGTGATTTTTGCGGAGTAAGTAATTTTATTCCCTGGAGAATCCTGAATTGGAATCCACGAACGGGTTAAAATTGCTTCTCCTTGTGTGAATAAAAATGGATCTGTTTTATCTGCTGTTTGCTGAGGCGATAACCACTGTACAGCCTCAGAACTTGGGTTGGTAGAATAATAAATCTCTACTCGAGTTGTATTGGGAGTTATATTTACTGTTAAAGGTCTTCCTTTTATTAAGTCTTCTTCTCCAATTTTGAACTCTACTTCTTTTCCTTCGTCATTTGTAATGATTTTATCAATGTTCAAGTCTTTGATATCAAAAACAATTTCTGTTGCATTGTTATTTTGAATCGTATGAGCAGCGACTCCACTCAATACTTTTTTATCAAAATCTGCATTCAACTCCAAATACAAATGAGAAGTGTAAGCTTTATCAAATTGCGCATAAGAATGCACGTCAGTAATATCAGATGTTTCCATTTCTTTTCTCTTGTTTTTATTGGATTCGTATTGGTTGTTTGAACAAGAATAAAGAATTAATCCTGACAATATGAGTAGTACTATTTTTTTCATAGGCTAAAAATACAAGAATATTTGAGGAATTTGTTCATTGCTTTGTGATTATTTATTGGAAGTTTAGTTTTTGGAATTGAAAAATTATCTTAATTTAGACACTTAACAATTAATTAAAACTTATAACTATGGCAGATAGAATGGATGAAATAATTGACCAAGCTGACGAATGGCAGGGGCAAGCAACTATGATGGGACATCCAAAAGGATTGTTTTATCTATTTTTTGCTGAGCTATGGGAAAGATTTAGTTTTTATGGAATGAGAGCTTTATTGACTCTTTATTTGATAAACGAGTTATTTGCTGATTTAGCTGATGGAAAAGAATTTGCTTACGGAATTTATGCTGCTTACGGTTCTTTAGTTTATTTCACTCCTGCAATTGGAGGAATGATTGCTGATAGATTAATTGGACATAAAAATTCAATTATGCTTGGTGGACTTTTAATGACATTGGGACATTTCACTATGGCATTTGAAGATAAAACTATCTTCTTTCTATCCTTAGGGTTATTGATTATTGGAAATGGATTCTTTAAACCAAACATTTCTACCATGGTTGGTGGATTATACAAACAAGGAGATCCAAAAAGAGATGCTGGGTTTACAATCTTTTATATGGGGATAAACATTGGTGCATTTATTGCTCCATTATTATGTGGATGGCTTGGTGCTTCTTACGGATGGCATTATGGTTTTGGTGCAGCAGGAATTGGAATGTTAGCAGGTGTTATCGTTTTCTGGAATGGAAGCAAAAACAATGTTTATGGAAACCAAGGAGAGCAACCAGAAGAGTTTAAAGACAAGAAATATTTTGGTATTTTAAATATAAAACACATTGTTTATATCCTTGCTCTTGCTTCTGCTCCATTATTTGCATTCTTAGTAAAACAAAATAGTTATATCGTATTTCCAGAATCTCCATTAGAATCTGGATTAATGACTTTCTTATTGTTTGCACTTCTTATAGTTGTAATTCTATTTTTAACATATACTTGTATCAAGTCAGATAAAGTAACTAGAGAGAGGTTGATTGTAGTTGCAATACTTACTTTCTTTATTACAATTTTCTGGTCTTTCTTCGAACAAGCAGGAAGTTCATTAACAGTATTTGCTCAGGATCATGTAAACTTAGTTGGACTAAATGCAGCTCAAACTAACTCTATAAATCCGGGATACATTATGCTTTTAGCAATTCCATTCTCAATGATGTGGGTTTGGTTAGATAAAAGAAGAATGAATCCAAGTACACCTATGAAATTTGGATTTGGTATTGCTCAACTTGGATTAGGTTTCTTAATCTTTGCTATAAGTAGTAATTACATGGATTCAAACGGTATGGTAGGAATGGTGTTCTTAATGTTAGGATATTTATTTATTACAACTGGAGAATTATTTGTGTCGCCTGTTGGATTGTCTAAAGTAACAGAACTATCACCTGCGAAATTAGTGGCATTCATGATGGGAGTTTGGTTCTTATCTTCTGCATTTGCTCACCATATTTCTGGAATTATTTCTAAATTAACTATTGGAGGTTCAGGGCATGGAGATGAAGCTGTTGTAGTAGCAGATAACTGGCTTACAAGTGCAGCAAAATCTATTGCAGGAACTCCTGCAGCAGATGCTTCAGAAGGTGCAGTTGCTTTGTTTAACTACACGACAGTATTTGGACAAATCGCAATTATCTCATTCATATTTGCAGTAATTGCAATTGTATTGTCTCCGCTAATTAAGAAAATGATGCACGGGATTAAATAAATAAAAATCAATTTATAAAAAACTCATTAGTTTCGACTAATGAGTTTTTTTTTGTTTCTAACAACTCATATTCAAACATTTATTACTAACTTGTTTTATATAAATGTCAATAAAATGAAATCAATTAACTTCACAACTATACTTTTAGCTAGCTTTCTAATAGTAGGCTCATCTTGTAATAAAGAAGAGAACAATGGAATGAATAACGGAGGTTCTTTCAGCATTAGAAGTGCAATGATTGTAGGAAACTGGAGGCTTTATGAAACTGTTGAAGCTGATGGCTCTGTTTATACTTTACCTGTTAATGAAATAATAAAATGGAAGTTTGAAGCGGATGGGAATTTTACTGAGATTCATGACTATTCAGGAACTTATGACTCTTCTATTTATAAATGGAAATTTGTAAATAATGATAATAAATTAAGAATAATTGACCAAAGCAATTCAGACAGTTCAGAAGGAACAATTTCTAAACTTACCGAAGAAGAACTGTGGGGTTCAGAACCTAATGGATATCAAGTTCATTTTGAAAGAAAGTAATTTAAAACTCCTAAGCTTATTTTTGAATAAGACAAAATTTAAGATATGGCAATAATTCAAAACCACCTCAATACCGATAACTCTCCCTGGTATGATATTATGGAAGAAAGAGCTGTGGTTTGGAACAAATTTGCTTTAGATAACAATTTAGATATCGAAGGGTATTATAATGCCAATATTGTAACCTTCGAAATTGAGAATCGAAAACTTAATTTATTTGGAATTAGACAAGTTTCTAATGTCACTTCTCTTTCGATATTTTCTGTAGGTAGTATTTCAGAAGAATTAAACATTTCTTA
>Ga0209713_10001955_pt1 | contig 12623 bp, 10 predicted proteins | sample ArcOceMetagenome_3_FD_187444 | JGI IMG/M metagenome (GOLD analysis project Ga0209713, IMG submission 187444) | Marine eukaryotic phytoplankton communities from Arctic Ocean - Arctic Ocean- Svalbard ARC20M Metagenome (SPAdes) (version 2) | ecosystem: Environmental > Aquatic > Marine > Oceanic...
AGGTAGAGATAGATAGATAGATAGATAGATAGATATCTAGAGGTAGAACCACTTAGCGAGATCGCTGCGGTGTTGTTGATTGCAATAAAAAAAGAGAGGAACGAAAGGTAAAGACAGTATATTACAAAGCTTGCGTAGAGTACGTCTATCTATCTATCTAGGGTGCGTCAACCACTCGCTCGAGCGGCTCAGCACGCCGCTCCGCGACTCGTTGTCTCGGGCACAGCACGCCGCCAAGAAGTGCTGCATCGCGTCGCAGTGCCGCTTCGGGTCGATGGAGATGGCCTTTTCATACCGCTCGGGGCTGAAGGCGCGTCCGGAGGCCACCGCGCCACGGAAAAGGTCGTGGACGTTGCTCGTCGCGCCCGGTTGCGCCTCGCTGCGGCGTGGCGGCGCTCGCAGCGTGCGACCAGCCTCGCCCCACGCGGCCGTCGCCCGGAGCAGCCGTCCGACGTCATGCAGGTACGAAGTCGCAAAGGGGAAGCGACGCAATTGCCTGCAGTCGCGCGCCTGGCCGAATCGCCCATCGTCGTACATGGCACACAGGCTGCGGATGCCGCTCGGCTCGGCGCCAGCGCCTGCGGCCGATGGTCGCGCCGCCCGTTGGCGCTGGTGAGGCAGGCTGATGTCGCGCTTGGCCAGAAAGTTCTCGACGGTCTTCTGGAAGTAATGTAGCAGCGCAATGCGGCCATGCCCTCCGCCAATGGAGCACACGCCGTCTCGACAGACGCGCGCATTTCGCCAGGCGCAGCGGAGCTTGCCATGCCTGCAGCCGCTGAAGCGGTGCGGCGGCCGAAAGCCCATGTGCGCCGGCATACCCACCGGCTTGGTCACCTGTGCGGCTGACAGCACCCGCGGAAATGCTCGCATGAGGCCGCCGCCAGCGTCGATCTGCGACTCGAGCGTCAGCTGCTCGCCGTACATCATCGACCACGGCACCAATGCGCCGTGGTATCCCTCCCGCTCGAGGTCGCCGAGCGCGTTGCTCAAAGCGTCACGAGCAACACCGTTGTACTCAGCGTACACATATTCGTCTGTGTCGGCAAGCAGCAACCAGTCGGTCAGGTTGGCGTGCTCGCGCACGCACTGCCTCGTGAGCTTGTGCACGTCATCCCAGCTCTTCTCGCAATTGTCGCCGCAGCGTTGCGATGGAAGGACATGCGAAACAAGGCCAAGGTCGACCAGCGGCTTGACCACCGACGATATGTCCACGTCCTTGCTGAGGTGGTTGTTGGGCCCATGGTTGTCGTCGATGAGCACAATGTGCGATATGCCAATGTACAGATTGCGCAGCAGCCACTCGCGAAGATGCCACTCGTTGCGTGTGACGGCGCATATCAGCGAACGCCAGCGGCGCCCGTGTCGGGACGCTGCCGCAGATACGAGCTGGTCGCTCCATGCGGCACCAACCATCACGCTATCACAACTCTTCGCAAGTTCCGCATGCATGCATGCTTTGCTTTAAACGGGGGTTTCTTTGAGCTCATTAAATTTGGAGGAGTCTAAAGACCAAACGACTTAGATACACAAATACGCTACACATTCATGTCTATACATGCGCGCAGCAGACAGACACTTGTTGTTCTGTTCAGAGAGAGATTTCACTCGCATCTCAGAGGGGCTCCCCCAGTAGATCAGGCATGCAGGAACGAGCACTGATCGCCGCGACGGCACCCGCCGGGCTGCGTGAAGAACCTGCACGGCTTGCACTTGTAAGCAGAGCCGCGCTCTGGCGCACCGCCTGACGACGACAGGGCAGATCCGCCGGGAAGCTGCGCCATGTCCTCACGGTACGCTCTCGCAACCGGATCGCCCATCTTCCACGCCTCGAGCCAAGCGAGGCGGTGCTCCCGAGGCAAGCATCGCACGAAGCGGTCTGGCGCGACCACGATTCGGGCAGCATCTTCTTTAGCAGGGGACGGCAGCAGCAAGTGGCCTCCGTCGATGCCGAGGTCCTCGCACAGCGCACGGGTGGCGGCCAGAGCGTCGCGGAGCTCCTCATGGGTCATGTTCTTGATCAGCGGCGCTTTCTCGAAGGTGAGATCGATGGCAGCAGTGCCGCTCCCATCGGCGTCAAAGACCACTTCGTGGAACGCGCTCCAGTCGGCGACACGCTGTGGGGAGTCCGACGCCACGGCCTCACCGGCAGCAGCAGCGTCCTCCGCGTGGTAGTGAGCCATGCGGGCGGCTTGCTTGTGAATGTACTGAGCACGCTGCCGTACGTCGTCCTGACTCCACAGGGCCTGCCCAGGCTGACCGTCAGGAAGCTGGTACTGGTGCTTGGCACGGAGGTTGTAGTACTCGACGAGCGGGCAGACGACGTGAGCGTGGATGCTCTGACCATCAACCCACGAGCCGAGGTGGACCTCCGCGCGGATAGCCGACATCTGCTTGACCACTTGGAGCTGGCGCTCGACGAGCGTTGCCTGCAGCTGCAGAGGCAGGTCCCAGTACGAGGGCTTGCGACACAGACCGAGAGCCGGGCCCGTCAACGCCTTGCAGGAGAGGATCAAGTGAGGCCTCGCCTGGCAATCGAAGACGAACTGCATATCGACGGAGGGCAATGGCATGGCTGCTCGCAGCTCGGGACCGAGCTCGAGATTCTCCGCGCTCAGCACGATCTCCCTTGGCATAGTCGACTTGGCACGTGTGGTCGAGGAGACACGGGCCGCCGCCGGTGTGGCAGTTGGTGTCAAGCAGACCCGCTTAGTGGAGTGGCCGTCATTCTGTTCGTGACAAGACTCGCAGTACAATGTCGGTGGAGCCATCTTGATGTCGCTGTCGCGCGTGTGTTCGTGAGACGCGCAGGAATAGTGGAGTCGCGTACAGGCCAAGTACACACAACGCGCAGGGAGCGCCCAAACAGCGCGTCCCGTAACATCGTGGCTCTAACGATAGGCGCTTCCTCATCGCGAGTTTACCGCGTTTCGGGAATCACGAAATTAAAGTGTCAACATGAGCTCTACATCGTCCCTAAACGTGACCTATCTCAGGCCGCCGCTGGCCCTATGTCCTCCGCGCCGCGCTCGGAGCTTTCTGCTGATCGTGGAGTAGTGGAAGGTTCGCTGCTGGTGGCGCTGGGTCCCTCGACGGGTGCCACGGGGTTGTCCTGAAGTACCTGGGTTTGGAAGTACTTCAGGCTGCCCTGTTCCTGCCTCTCCCGTGAGCTCTCCCTCGTCTGGCCGCAGCGCCGCGCAACGCAGTCGCGGCACGCTCCACCGTGGTTGAGCCACGCGAAGATCACGCCGTTGAAGAACCCGAGGGACTGGCAGAGGCCGTCCGCCATGGGCTGCAGCTGCAGGGCGAAGAACTCTCTCGGGACGCACAACATCTGCCAGCAGAAACGGAGCATCGAATGCGGCAAGGGTGGAAGGAGAGGAGAGGAGAGGAGAGGAGAGGAGGCGTGGGGGTCCGGGCGGGGCTCTCGGGAATGGTGAGGATGGCGCTTGCGGTGGCGCACCTGCAGGACATGCAGCACCTCGGTCGGAGTCTGGCTCACGAAGAAGGCCAGCATGTACAGCATGAATCGCGGCCACACCCGCATTCGGCGCTTCAGCGCGACATGCGTGTCCACGTCGAGCAGCCCGGCCGGAACCACCCGCAGCGCTCGGCGGACGTGGAAGTGCACCGTGATGAAGCAGACGGCGCTGTAAGCGAGCGCGGCGATGAGCACGATCTCGTAGTAGGCGGAGACGCGAGGGTCACGGAACGAGCAGTTGGGCATGTCCTCGCGCGGGCCGAATTGCGAGGTTGCCCAGGCCGCACCCACGGCCACTGCCGCGGTTCCCCAGCAGAGAGCGTGGAAGCAGCCCTCTCGCCGGCGGTGTTCGCGGACCGTGGAATCTGGCTCCCTGCCCGAGAGCACGCAGTCGGCGAAGCAGACACGCACGGTGTGCGCGTACACGAAGGCCCACAGCCACGTCGCCATCGCGCCGTACCACACACCAAATGCCTGCAGGCCGCACAGGAACTCTGGCGGCTGGGAATACGGCAGATTCGACGTCATGACCGAGGCCTGGCCGATGAGGTCGGCGATGGCCATGAACGCGATCAGCCGCGCTGTGAGCCCCGTCCCTCTCGCGCGGGTTCCTCTCATCAAGGCAAAGTATATGACGTATATGTCGGCGACCGCGCTGAGCCCCGCCGCAAACGCGTTCAGGAAGACGTCGTTGGTTTTCGTCACGCTCATCGGGTAGGCGACCTCCACGTCGCACTGCAGCGTCAGGTTGAACGGGATCGACTTGTTTCCCATCGCGCGCAGACCGGCGGAGCCGACACAAAAGCTAGGCGCACAGCACAACCGTGGGAGCGCTGTCGCGGCGCCGGCCGGGCTCGCAAGAGGGGCTGAACGACGATATCAGGTACGACGGTGAAGAAATTGATTGGACAGCTCGTCCTCTTCCTCTTGCGTTTTAGCCTGCCGCGTCGCGGAATTTTTCGGAACAGCCCAGGTAGGGGCTGAACCACCGCACGCGACCGCGTTCGGCAAAAGCGCTGGCACCAGCACAACATGGCCGACAAAGCGGCACCGCCAGCGGCGGAGAAGCCGGAGGTCAACGCGGACGCGCTGGAGGTGCGGCGCCGCCCCTCCCTTGGCCCCCTCCCCGAAAATCTCCTGACCCGGCGCTGCCCGCCCGCGCGCGCCCGCAGGAGGACGACGAGTTCGAGGAGTTTGAGCAGCAGGAGTGGACGGCGGCGGAGCAGGACGCGGAGGACACGTCGATGTGGCAGGACGGCTGGGAGGACGATGAGGACGACGACGCGTTCACGAAGCAGCTGCGCGCGGAGTTGGAAAAGGCCGACTCCGAGACGCAGATGCAGCAATGAGAGGCAGAGCATGCTCCGTGGCGGGCTGGGGCGCGTGTAGCTTAGCGTTGGTTTGTCTGAAATCGCTACGTTCTGATACACACCGGCGGCCCACATGGGCGGGCCTCAGTTGAGCAGGCGCACGCTCGCCACGTCCCGAAACGCCGCGAGCCACGACAGCCACGCCCACGGGCTGTCAGCAGGCGCGTCGGCCGGCATCACCTGCGAGAGCATCAGGCCGGCGACGAGGCACAGCGCGGGCACCACGAGCGTGCGGCTGCACCGCCCCGCGTTTGCGTTGAGCAGCACGCCGATGAAGACGGCGAGCACGCCCGCGGCATGGTAGCCATTGAGCGGGTGGCCAAACAGCACCGAGGAGAGCGCGATCGTGAAGAGCTTGCGGCACGACGTGACGATCGTCGTCACCTTGGAGCCGAAGCGACGCACCGTCTCGAGGTACGCGAGGATACCGAAGTAGCCGGCGGTGCTCTGCAGCAGCAGCAGCATCGCCACGCGCCGGCGCACGCGCAAAAAGGCGATGGCGGCGCCGAGCTCGCCTGTGAAGCTAATGTAGCCGAGCGTGAGCAGCGCCGAGATCCAGTTGGTGTGGTAGACGACCTCCGCCTTTGGCCGGCGCAGGTCCTGCAGCAGCCGCTGCTGCACATTCGGCAGCATCGAGTCTGCGAGGACGGCGGCGACGAGCAGCGCCGCGCCGATGAGCGACGACTCGAGCGCGGCGCTGCTCGTGGCGAGGAAGAAGACGACGAGGCCGCCGCACGTGAGCAGCATGTACGAGTACTCCACGAGCAGGTACCGCTTGCGGAAGAGCAGCGTGCCAAGCAGCATCACCGTCACAATCTTCGAGCTCTTGAAGAGCACCTTCATCTGCGTCGTCGCGGCGGCGGACCGTCAGGCGTCAGAAGGCAGGGGCGCACGCACGAGTGCACGCTGCGACGCGCATGCCGTCGTGCCACGGCCAAGGAGAGGGGGCTGATAACGAGGCGCATGCGCGCCTGCATGTTGACGTAGTTGAGCGCTGCAGTGGCCATGCCGTTGGCGCCCGCGATGAGCGACGAGAGGAGCAGATAGTACCCGAGCAGCTCCCACTGCGACGCACTGGCCGCGCCGGCCGATGCCTCGTCGTCATCGTCGAGCATCGCGCGCTCCTCGTCGACCCGCTGCAGCTCCGTGTTGCGCCTGGTGTGCCGGCTCTGCGCTGGCGACGGCGCAAGGATGGCGACCATGATGCGCTGCAGCAGCGCGAGCAGGAATGAGCACGTCTGAAGCACGAAGGCCATGAAGAAGCCGAATCGGAAGCCCGGGAACTTGAAGACGCGCTCCTGAAGGTAGTCGTGGCTCGCCCAGCAGATCCAAACCGCTGCGACGCACCCAACGAGTGCAAGCGGCGAGCCGGCCTCCGATCTGTCGGACTCCGGCTCGGGCTCCGTCTCGCGCTCACGCTCGGGTCGGCCCACGTCCGCCTTGCGCTCCGGGCTCTCGGCCATTGCGAACCGCTGGCTGCCTCCGCGGTGCGGGCCTCCAAGACCGCAAACATGCCGAGACAGGGGGTGACACTACCTACGCGCGCGATCGGGCGGCGACGTCACAGCAGTCCTAGAGCGAGATAGTTGCGTTTCCTATTAAGAAAACTCCGTAGTCCGTACACCGGCGACACCAGACGTGGTGCTGCCACATACAACTGTGTGCCTCATCACGACTCAGCCGCAAAGTCTCTCATGAGCGTGACAAAGTCCTCGAACTCGGTGCTCGCCGTGAGGAGCTGCACGAACATGGCGTCCCTGTTCCAGCGACCCTCCTCTTTTGATCGTGCCTGGCACTCCTTGCAGATCTCGTAGAACTGGATGAGCTCGACGCCCTGAGACTGCAAGAAGCTCTCCAGCTGGCTCTCGATGATCATCGAGTACTGCTCGTGCAAGGGTGTCCACTCGAGCTTGTACTCGCCCTCCGAGTCTGCGAAGCCGGCAGCGTTATCGGAGCAGAAGGAACCGATGTTTTCGAGCAGGTCGCCGCTCTTGATGAACGCCGCTACCCGCGTCAACACGTCGTCGAACTGATCGAGGTCCTCCAAATCCGGGCCGTCCTGTATCATGCCCTGCAGGCGCTCGAAGGTCGAGGCGGTGACCGCGTCCTCAGCCATGGCTCAAGAGGCGGTTGTTACAAGTAAAAAAGCGACTGTGAACGCGCTTTGCATATAGTTTGCTGCATGCTCTCGAACAAGTCGCGTGAACGTCATCATGTCGACAGCCTGGCTGGACGCCTCCGGCCTAACGCGGCTCTCCGACCCCTCCACCACACGCACCGTGCTCATCCTGGGCTGCACCGCGGCGGAGACCACGCTGTTGGCCTCGGCCGGGCACCGGCGCGACTACCGACGAGTGCTCTGCGTCAACGACGACAGGGAGGACTTGGAGGATGCCTCGGCCAGCGCGAGGGAGCTCGCCCTGCCTATCGAGGCGTCGCATAGCACGGAGCTTCCCGCTTTTGGGCCATTCGACCTTGCGCTCGTGGCGCCACGCTTCCTGCACGCCCAAGCTGACCCCGCGGCGGCGCTGCGTGGTGTGGCCGCTCTGCTGGAGCGCCGCGCTGGCGTGGCGGTCGTCGGCTGCGACGCGGCAGTCGGCAACGTGGGCATCGGCCACGTGCGACGACTGCTCTCGTTGCTGCTGCAACCGGACGACCCAATACCCACGCAGCTGCAGCTGGCGCTCTCGCTGCTGCAGGTGCTGCCGCCGTCTAATTGGCTGCGCCGAAACCTTGCGCTGCAAGAGGCGCACCAGGCGAAGTCGATCGACCTGACCGACGGAGCCACCGTGTACGAGAAGCTGATACGACCCCGGCCCACGCCAGAGCTGACTCTCTTCCGCTTCAGGAGCCTGCTGCGCGATGCCGGCCTGCGGCCCGCGAAGCTGCACCGCGCGTCCGACTACGCCGCCCATCGGCTCCTCGCCGCGGGCAGCGCGCCTCGGAGGCTGCAGCAGCTGGCACGCGGGCTGCCGTGGGAGTGGCGGACACAGCTGGGCGAGCTGATCAGCGGCGAGATCCTCACGCATACTCTCCTCGTCACGCCGCGTGGTGGCGGTGGCGGTGGCGGTGGCGGTGATGGTGGCGACGGCGGCAGCGACGCACTCGAGCAGCAGATTGGCACGCTCGGCGCCGTCGATGCGCCGTGGGCGAGCAGCCCGTTCCCGCCACCAGCGCCGCCCGAGCCGGAGCCAGAGCCGGAGGCGGAGGCGGAGCCGGAGGTAGAGGCGGGGGACGAGCTTCTCGCCAAGGCGGCGCGCACGCGCTCCCAGTACGAGGCGCTCCCCTTCCCTCCGCGCAGGCCGTCGGACGAGTCGTGGCGGCTGATGACGTCGACGTTCGCGTCGCTCGCCGAGGTGTCGCACCACCTGTACGGCGGCGCGCTGCGGCGCACCTTCTGCCGCGCGCGCGCGCCGTTCCGCGCCCTCGTGGCGGGCGGCGGCACGGGCGACGCGACAGTGCAGCTCGCGGCGGAGCTGTCGCGGCTGCACGCCGCCCACCCAAAGTGCGGCTTCAACCGCTCCGTCGTCGTCCATCTCGACGTCTCGCGCGCCTCGTGCGCCCTCGCACGCGCGCGGCTCGCGGCGCGCGGGCTGCTGCCGGGTGGGAGCCGCAGCAGCAGCGTGCGCGTGCGGCTGGTGCGCGGCTCGCTGCTGCAGCTGCGGCAGCTGCGCCTCGGCAAGTTCGACTTCATCAACTGGGTGGGCGTGCTCCACCACGTGCCCGACCCCGCCGCGACGCTCGCGCTCGTCGCGCGGCACGCGCTGCGCCCCGGCGGCGGCATCGGGCTGATGGTCTACGGCTCGGTGGGGCGCGTGGGCGTCTACGAGACGCAGGCGGCGCTGCGGCTGCTCCACGCCGCGGGCAACGCCTCCGACGGCGGCGAGCCGATGCGGCGCGCAGCGCGCGTCGCCGACACCTTCGAGCTGCTCGCGGCGCTGCCCGCGGCGCACCCGCTCCGGCGCAACGGGCCGATCTGGGCGTCGCAGGAGGTGCGCGGCCAGATGGGTGACTCGGGCGTCTTCGATCTGCTGCTGAGCCCCGTCGATGCGCCGTACACTGCGCCGCTGCTGCGCGAGCAGGCCGAGGCCGCCGGGCTGCGCGTGAGCGGATGGCTGCACCCGGCGCTCTACGAGCCGCGCGTGTGGAGGCAGCCGTGCACCGGCGCCTTTGCGCCGTGCGCCGCGGCGCCGCCGCTGCCGCTGCTCGCGACGCGGCTCGACGCGCTGCCACCGAGGCGCGCCGAGGAGGCGGCCGAGCTGATGGGCGGCCACGCGCGCAAGCACTGGGCCTTCCTGGTGCCCGCGTGGCGCACCGCCCGCCCCATCGCCGCCGAGCCGACCGACCCGGCGCTGGCGCCGTGCCCGCTCAACCTCTCCATCGCGACGCTGCGCGCCGTCGGCGAATACGAGGGGCGGCCGGTCTCGGTGCGCACCGAGCTGCAGGGCGGCGCGATGACGATGCAGCTGCCGGCGATGTCCTCCGCCGTCCTGCGCCGCCTCGACTGCCGACGCACACTCAAGGAGGTGCGCTCCACGACGCTCGCCGAGCTCGAGCGAGTCCGCTCCTTCTTCAAAGAGAAGGAGGGCAACGCCACGACCGACGCGCGCGCGTTCGACGCGCAGTGGCCAAAGCTGTACGGAGAACTTGCCGGCATCGGCTCGCTGACGATGACCGACACGGGGTTTCGGTCAGACAGCTTGTTTGAGTGAGTTGGAGCTTCATTGTAGCAAAATCCCTCTACAAGGTGCCGCAGCGTCCTGTGGCGCGACTGGACGCTTGGGCGGCATGAATGAGCGAGTGGCGTTGCGAATCGGCCGAGCGCCAACTCAACGCGAACGCTCAAGTATGGTGACTTCGCTCAGCCTCGACGCCACCTCGCTCGTCGCCTTCCGCGTCGGCCTCGCGACGGCGGTGCTGCTCGATTTGTGGGAGCGTGCGTCTGAGCTCGAGATCTGGCTGACGGATGACGGCGTGCTGCCGTGCGACGTGCGACGGCGCTACCTGCGCAACACGTGGTTCACGACGCTGCACTGTGTTGATGGCACTTCGACCGGTCAGGCGGCGCTGCTGCTGCTCGCTGCTGTCTGTGCCGCCACGCTGCTCGTCGGTCGCTGCTGCCGTCTCACGAGCGCTCTCGTCTGGCTGCTCACCACCTCGCTCCACGCCCGCAACCCGCTGGCACTGCACGGCGGCGACGTGCTGCTGCGGCTGCTGCTCTTCTGGAGCATGTTCGTGCCGCTCGGAGCGCCACCACAGCCGCCAGTCGCCACATGCGGCAGCGCGGCGCTCGTGCTGCAGGTCGTGCTGATGTACGCGTGCGCGGCGGCCACCAAAAGCGGCGGCGCGTGGTGGGGTGAGTGCTCTGCAGTGCACGACGCGCTGCAGCTCGACCTGCTCGTGACGCCGCTCGGCGAGACGCTGCGGCGATGGGCGCCTCCGCCGCTGCTGTGCGCCGCCACGTACGCCACGCTGCTCGTCGAGTGGGCAGCACCGCTGCTGCTCGTGTGCCCGTGGCGCACCGCCGCTGCGCGCGGCGTCGCCGTCGCCGTGCTCGTGCCGCTGCACGCCTGCTTCGGGCTCTGCCTGCGGCTGCGCCTCTTCCCGCTCGTCAGCGTGGTGGCGCTGCTGCCCTTTGTGCCCGGCGCCGTGTGGAGCCGCGCACCGGCCGCTGCGCGTGCGGCGGCGCGACGCACGCTGGCGAGCCGCGCCGCGCCCACGCCCGCGCTGCCGTCGTGGCTCGCGGCGCCGCCGCTGCTGCTGCTGCTGCCGCTGGTGTGGCAGCGCCACGCGCCGTACGTGCTCGGCACGCGCGGCGCGCACGGCTACGCCGGCCTCGGCGGCTACGGCGCGTGGCGCGGCCCTGCGCTCGTCGAGTCTGCGGCGCAGCTGCTGTTCCTCGACCAGGTCTGGGACATGTTCGCGCCGCAGCCGGTGCGCGAGGACGTCTGGCTGATCGCGGCGGCCGAGCGCGCCGACGGCAGCGTCGTCGACGCGCTGTCCGGCGCACCGCCCGAGTGGGCCAAGCCGGCGCGGCTGTCGGAGCGCTTCCGTTCGGCAGCGTGGCTGCAGTACACGATGAACCTCGCGTCGGACGCCGTGCGCCCGCAGCCGCACTGGGAGCTCTTCGATGCGCTGAGCGAGGCGCTCTGCCGCGGCACCGCGTCCGTGCCGTCGCCCTCGCCCTCGCCGTCGCCCTCGCCGCCGTCGCCCCTGTTGATGCTCGAGATCTACGTGGCGCGCGAGGTGTCGCCCACCGTCGCCGAGTGGCGCCATCGCGAGCCGGCGCCGCTGCCGGAGGCGTCGCTGCTCTACACCTACTGGTGCGGCAGCGGCGGTGGCAGCGGCGAGGGCGGCCGCGACGACAGCGAAGGCGTGGAGCCTGCCGAGGAGTCCGCCGCGGCGGGCGCGGGCGACGGCGTGTGCGAGGATGGTGGGGAGAAGCAGTGCACTCGTGCTGGCAGCGGATCCGACGGTGCCATGACGCGAGAACAGGAGCTCGCTGCGCAGTCGTTGCTTCGCAGCCTCTTCAATTAAATGTCTACTATATTGAGACGCACACAGCCAGCTCTCACGGGTCACGGCGCGCCGCCCGCACCCCCACCACGCTGCGGATCCTCCGTGGGCGCGCGCGCGCCGTCGACGTGGACGAGGAGCGTCGGCTTGCCGTCGACGCCGCCGCCGCGCGCGGCCGCGTGCAGCGCGGGCAGGTAGGCGTCGTACGCCGGCATGTACCGGTCGACAAAGTCCTGCACCTGCGCGTCGCTCATGCCGGGGCGGCCGGCGGCCGCCATCGCCCTCTCGGCCTGCAGCCGCCACGCGAAGACGTGCTGCACGCTGTCGGCCGCCACCACCACCCACGCGCCGAGCGGGTCGTGCCACGCGTCGTACGCGCCGAGGAGGCGGTTGACCTCGCGCAGCCCGGCGTGCTTCTCGAGCACCGCCGCCTCCGCCGCCACCGGCTTGAAGCCGGCCATCCACCCCTCGAGGAGCACGACGTCGACGGGCAGCGACTGCTGCGCCCACTGCGCCTCAGCCGCGCGGTCGCCCCGCCCGCCGCGCGCCGACTTGTCGTAGCGCACCACCGGCACGCTGCGCTGCGGCGGCGCAACGCCCGCCTCGCCGATCAGCGCGCGCAGCGTCGTGCTGCCGAGGCGCATGTCGTGCGAGCCCGCGTTACCGCGCACCTTGAGGAGCGGGTTGTCGGGGTGGTCGGCCGACAGCTTGTCCTGCGCCTCGCCCGTCAGGTAGAAGTCGTCAAACGAGGCGGCCGCGCACGTGAGCTTCTCCGCGGCGAACCGGTCCACCAGGAAGTCGACCAGCGTCGTCTTGCCGCAGCCCTGAGGCGCCGAGAGGCCGATGGCGAGCGCCGGGCCGTCGGCGTTCGCCGCCCTGTGCGCCCGCACCAGATCGCGGCACCAGAAGAAGACGGGCAGGTAGAGGTGGTACACGCGCGCCGCCACCGCCGCGTCGAGATCCTCGGGCACCGCCTCCGCCGCGCGCGGGTCGTCGGGCAGCAGCTGCGAGGCGAGCGCGCCACCGTGGGACGCCCACTCCTCGGCGCCGACCTCCTTGGGCACGGCGTTGAACATCGGCCCGCGGCGAGCAAAGGCGTGGCAGGCGGCGGCGAGCCGCATCGATGGCGGGTCGGTGGAGGAAGCGGAGGCTGCGAGGCTAACCACGAGCAGCAGCATGCACGTCACGCAGTTTGCATGCGCAGCATGCGTGTCGGTGCTTTTACCCCACCCCACGTGTCTCCCCACGTGGGCTCTCCT
>Ga0209713_10001958_pt1 | contig 12614 bp, 5 predicted proteins | sample ArcOceMetagenome_3_FD_187444 | JGI IMG/M metagenome (GOLD analysis project Ga0209713, IMG submission 187444) | Marine eukaryotic phytoplankton communities from Arctic Ocean - Arctic Ocean- Svalbard ARC20M Metagenome (SPAdes) (version 2) | ecosystem: Environmental > Aquatic > Marine > Oceanic...
CGTCGACGACTGCTGCTCGCGCGTCGCGGTGGCGCCGCCGGCGACGGGCAACCGCCTGATGGACATGACGGCGTCGTACACGGTCAAGATCGACGCCAAGGCGCCGCGCAGCGGCCTCGCGCTCTACACGCACTCGCGCAAGGCGTCCTTCCCGAGGATGTCCCTTCTCGCTGGCAGCACCGTCAAGACGCACAGCAGCAGCCACAGCAGCAGCGGCAGCGGCAGCAGCAGCAGCAGCAGCGGCGGCAGCGGCAGCGGCAGCAGCGGCAGCGGCAGCGATGTCAAGACGGCGGCCGCCAGCGCTCACACGGAGGCGGCGCACGCCAAGACGACGGCGACCACCGGCAAGTCGGCGCCGATCACCATCCACGCCGGCGCTCAGTTCGAGGACGCGATGCTGATCAACCACGTGCTCAACGCCAACGCCGTCGGGCTGCTCGAGGAGAAGGACCTGCTGTACCCGCTGTCGAGCGACGCGTGGGGCAACGCGCACCACTTCTGGGTGGCGCAGGCGTGCCAGTGCAACCCGTTCGTCGTCGTCGAGAAGATCGTGTACGCCGACAACTTCAACCCGCCCGTCTGGTACCCGATGGCGATGACCGAGATGACTCTGACGGCCAGCCTCCACTCGCTCAACGCCAAGTACCAGCGCAAGGCCACGAAGGCGGTTCCCAAGCGGAGCGGCGCGGCGCCGACGCCGCAGGTGGCCATCCAGGGGACGCACCACGAGCTCCAGCTGCTGGCGTCGCAGGCGCGCGCGCACGTCACCGGCGGCATCCCGGCGCCGGGCGGTCGCGGCGGCAAGTCCGGCGCGGGTACCGACTTCCACCGCACGCTGAGCCAGCTGCGCGCCAAGGCCGACACGAGGGACACCGCGCTGACGCCGTCGCGCTCGCTCACGCCGGACCTCGACTACGTCTCGACGCCGTACCCGCCCTGGGAGTCGCCGCAGCAGGCGGGCAACGAGGACTACCCGGGCAACACGAAGCCGTACGTTGGCGTCGGCTTCGACGGCTCGAAGCAGGGCGAGTACCCGATGGGCTCGATCCCGCGGTACGAGGCGGGCTCGCAGCAGAGCAAGGCGGCGCAGCAGGCGGCGCAGCAGGCGGCGGCGTCGCCGCTGCCGCCGACGGCCATCGACCCGTCGCTCGACAACTTCACGACGACGGTGCTGCCAGACGAGCATGGCGGCGTCGACAACTCCGACGACCTCTCGATCATGAAGGAGGGCTGGCCGTCGGTGCCGGGCGTCGAGCTCGGCTGGCCGAATAACTGGGCCATCTACAACTTCCATGACGGGCAGGCCATCAAGAAGGCGGCGCCCGAGATCGAGTACCGCACCGACGCCGAGGAGTCCGCACACCAGTGGTCGCTCGTGCCCGAGGACGACTTCAACGGCATCGGCAAGGACCAGTCCAAGGACCTCACCGACGCGCTCGGCGACTCGCTCGCGGCGCACGCGGGCCCGAAGCTGCTCTCGTCGTTCACGCTCGGCACCGTCGCCATCGACGCCGTCTACGCCGCGAAGCGGATGACCGACATGTACTCGTCGGCCGTGCGCGTCGTCTGCTTCTACCGCGACGAGAAGACCTACTTCGTCAACCGCTACCGCTACCAGGACCTCTTCAAGACGACGCTCGACAAGCTCGGCCCCTTCGAGTACCCGACGTACACGATGGAGATGGAGGTCTACGAGTCGCTCAACTCGACGACCAAGGGGATGGACGGCCTCGTGCGCAACGGCTCGAAGGTCCACGGCTTCCCCGTCGGCATCGAGACGCTGCTCTCCAAGAACCAGCGCAACCACTCGCAGGGCTGGGACCGCCTCATCGAGGTCTTCGGCCGCGCCAACTTCCGCCTCATCGACTACCACGCCGTCAAGCTGCTCGGCACCAACGACGGCTACGACGTGACGTCGGCGCTGGTCGAGGTGGCGCTCGCCGACCCGCTGCCGAAGCCGCCGACGCAGCCGCCCGACTTCGACAACGGCCGCACCTACGCCGCGCTGCCGACGGACATCCGCGCCTCGGCCTTCACGCCCGAGTGGATGGACGAGCGCGAGGTCGCCTTCCGCCAGCTGTGGAACGAGTTCCGCGGCTACGCGTACACGCGCGCCAACTGCACCGTCGTGTGGCCGTGGGAGGCGCGCAAGTCGATGTTCTCGACGATCCTGCCGATGGCGACGTGGGACGTGCCGGTGCGCTGCTTCGACCTGACGACGCTCGACGAGGAGGCGCTCTGGCTCGACGCCGACGTCCGCGCCAGCTACGGCGACGTGCTCCTGTACAACGACGCGGCCGCCGCCAAGAGGGCGATCCGCGCCGAGAACGAGCCGTTCTGCGAGCTCGACTACGCCGTGGTCCGCAACGACACCGAGCGCTGGTCGGCCTTCTTCATGCAGCAGCTGATGGCGCTGCCGTTCGGCTCGTGCCTCGAGGGGCGCGAGGCCAAGGACTTCCTGCCGCCGCCCGTCTTCACCGCCGCGCCGCCGTCGCCGCCGTGCAACGAGGCCAAGCCGGTCACCGAGATGGACCCGGCCGACTGGGCCTTCATGCCGCCGCCGCTGCCGCCGCCGCCGCCGTCGCCGCCGCCGCTCAACGCCGAGTTCACCTCGATGTTCACCGAGGCCTCCGAGTCGGACCGCGCCTTCTCGTGCGGCTCGCGCGCCTCGGACAAGCCGTTCACGCAGCACGGCGTGCCCTCGCAGTACGTGCACGTGCCCAAGGCCGCGGGCTCGTCGATCCAGATGCTTCTGGCGTACTACATCGCCATCCCGCAGGACATCTTCTTCATCGTCGGCGAGGTGCAGGACTACCCCGTCAACCCGCCGGGCACCATATTCGCCGGCCACTCGCCGATTGTCAACTCGCCCGACTCCAAGTACCAGGCCAAGCGCGACTTCTACGCGCGCAACCCGTTGTTCATGTCGACCATTCGTGAGCCGCTGTCGCGCATGATCTCGCTGTACGACTACCGTGCGCTCTTCAACATGACGATGTGCGAGGGCCAGCCCGACGAGGACGGCTACATCACGCGTGCCGGCTTCCTCGACATCATGTTCCCCGGCCCGTCCCTCTCGATGTGTGAGGCGATCGCGCAGTTCAAGCTCGACGAGATCGACGCCCTCGCGTCGGGCGTCGAGGAGACCGGCCTGATGGACCACTTCTTCCGCAAGCGCCACCCGCTCGTGGTGCAGATGACCAAGGAGACGCTGTACAGCTGGTTCATCCCGCGTGACGACCCGATGAAGATCTACCCCACCACCACCGAGGCGGCGCTGGCGTGCGCGATGTCCAACGCGCTGCGCACCGACATCATGATCAACTCGGAGCGCTACGACGAGACCGTGCTGCCGTCGCTCAAGTACCACGCGCCGTACCTCCAGTTTGACGTCGAAACGATCCAGGCAGAGACGATGCGCGAGAACATCGTCGCCGGCTCGCGTGAGTCGCAGATACTCACCCCCGAGACGATCGCCGAGATCCAGCGCCTGCCGACGTTCGTGCAGGACTACCGCTTCTACGTCTTCGCCGACAAGGTCGCGATGGCGCGCGAGGCCAACCTCTTCGCTTGTATGAAGGCGGTCAACGAGACCGAGTTGATAGAGATGGCCGGCGGCACGCTCCCGTCGTACCCGGGCAGCGGCACGTGCAAGGAGACGTGCGAGGACGTGCTGACGGAGGACGAGTGGCTCATGATCAAGAATGCCGACTGCGGCAAGCAGCCGGAGAGCTACCCGTACATGGGCGACGGTGGGCCGGAGAGCGGCGCGCCCGAGTACCCGGGCAGCGGCAGCTCCGACAACGGCGTCGTGCCAGGGCATCCCGAGTTGCCTCCGGTCTAGTCAGGGTTGGCCGATTTGGACGAACATAATTTTTTTCTGTGTGTGGGGGGATTCGACAGCAAGGTGGGGGTATGGGTTGGGGCATTTAGTTGTGTGTGTACCGCAAGGCTTTGAAGAAGAATGCCTATCCAAAGTGCACAGCCACCGGAAGAATCGGATATTGATGCCATTGAGGCGACGCGTTTGCCAGCTTCTACAGTACCCCAGGACCCAGTTACTTGAGAGCGGCCGCGGGTCGGCGCCCGCTCAGTAGCGGTGGTGAGGTCGACTGCCCTGTCAGCGTGGCGCAGCGGCGAGAACTGAGGCGTGGTCTTAGTGCTGCAGGTTGGCTCCAGGAGCCGCCCTGCTGCTACTGGACTCGACCTCAGTCCCCGCCAATTCTGCATGCGGTGCGTGCAAAACTCCGACCACAGCCGTCCGCCAGTATGAGCGTGCGAACTGAGGCTGCTGACCGTGGCATACGGCTGCTCAAGAAGGGCACCGAAGCCACGCTGCACGAGCGTGGTGGCCGTGCTGCTTCACGCTACTCATTCACGCTCTCCGAAAACGAGACCACGCTGTCGTGGACCCGCAGAGGGTCGCTGCTGGGCAGTGGCCGCCGCTCAGACGCGGCAGACAAGCCTCGTCCTCTCGCCGGGACGCTCCCCGGTGTGGCACTCGCGCTCCACGCGTATGTGTCAGTATGTTCAATACCCAAAACACACGTCACATGATAGATAGCACCCGCACACGGGGGCATGAACCGAGCTGCCGTCAGCGGCTGGTCATCGGAGGCCGACTTGCGCCGAGGCCTCCGCCAGCCAGCTTGGCTCGGGCTCATCGTCCTTGCCGGTGGCAGGGCTGCCGTTGAGCTCAATCTCGCAGGGTGGCGGGGTTGGTGACTGCAGGTGTGAGGGTACGGGAGCGTCGTCGTCCACGGACGCTCTCGCTCTCCGGCGCCGCAGCGACATCACCCTGAGCGAGAAGAGCGCAGCGACGACGCCAAGGGCAGCCGTGACCGGGTGGCGGTCGACGGTAGCACCGAGTGCGGCGATCGGTCCCGAGAGGGCGTTGTGTGACAGCACGTAGCCATGGATGATCGCCTCAAGATCCTTCACCCGGCCAACGTGCGGCGCGACTCTCGCCAGCTCCCGCGCAGCGTCCCTTCGGAACGCAGCTGAGGCCGACGCGAAGCCGTTGCGATCGAGGTAGGCGAGGACGAGCACGGTGACTTCGGACGGGTCCATTCGATACCCGGAGTTAGTCAAATGTCAGCCGGTCGCCAGCGCTCGGCGGGTGCACGGGTCAAACCGATGGACGAAGTTTGTCACCGGTAGGGGCATGACCACTGGGATGGTTGCAAATGTGATTGATTGATTGATTGATTGGCCTCTTCACCTCTGTATGCGGGTTCTGACTCTGGGTAGGATCTGCCAGGCTATAGCCATAGGGTTTCCCGTCTTATCTACAGACGACCTTTTGTTTTTTATTGCCGGTCGAGGGGCGGGAGGCAGCTGGCCACTGTCTGTCGACGTCCTTATTTATCAAGCGAAGGTTCGCGCTCTCGCGAGTCCGAGTGAGTGAGTAAGTGGGGGAGCATCGCTGCAAAAGCCCATGAAGCAGATCTGGCGTGCCACTAGTGTACATACTGAGGTGTTCATGGCGTGCCACAGGCTACAAATTCTCAAAAGAAGTCCACCCACATGCGCAACTGGCAGAACCGTGCGGCGAGGCTCGCACCTGGCCGCCGCAGCAACGCTGAGCCGCCGATTCCGACGGCACCGTCGGCTCCTGCCGCGCCGAACATCGACTCCTCGCGGCACACGTCCATGTGGCAGTTGATGAGCGTCTCGCCGTCGCGCAGCATCACCGTCAGCAGGCCGGCAAAGTTCCGCCTCTCGTCTTTCACCACGCTCACCCTCTGCGAGGTCAGCACATCGCGCAGCTCGCGGTCGAGGTCGGACAGCGTCATCTCGTAGGTGCACACCACCCGGTAGTGCGACGCGTACAGCTGCGATCGCCTGGAGGCGCAGCAGGGGGCAAGCCGGGTTCATGTTGCGAGGTGTGTGGCTGTGTCAGATACCGTGTGCCGCATGGTGTGGCCGCCTGGTGGCCGCTCGTCTGCGACGTGCGAGTGCGCTCTTTGCCTTCGGGCACGGGTAGACCGTGGAACAGGAGCGGCACGTTCACCGTCACGCTCATGTCGACGACGCTGACCCGCACCGAGAGCACGGTGGCGATCGAGTCGGTCGGCTCGATCGGGAACAGCTGGCAGCTTGACACCGCGCGAGGTGCGCGAAACCGACGGCACAATCAACTCGCGAAATGCGAAATGGAACTTTGTTTTCCTTGAAATGGAACTTTCATTCAAAAAAAAATTAGTCTAAAGGTAGCGAGGGGGTTAGGAACCCTACTGTACTGGTCCTTGGATCAGGACGGGCCACCGACAGGAGGAGGTAGGTGGGTGGTTCAGAGACGCCATTTTGCGCTTCAGAACGGTTTCTTACCCCGTTCTCGACCTGGAGAGCTGTGCAAGCGAAGCGCCACGTGCTTGCACTCCCCGACGAGAAACTTCTCGCCCAGCTCCCGTCAGACGCCTGGGCTGCACGCGGAGCCCCCGGCGGACTATTATGCGAAGAACCACGGCGATGCTCCTGCCGCGCCTTCCCGCCCACCGCCAGCTCCTCCGAGCAGCGGCGGCCCCAGCGCTCGCCTCGTCCGCCTCCTCGTCTCGGGGCAGCCGACGGCTGCAGAGCACCCAGCCGGCGGCAGCCGAGCCGCAGGGCAGCCTCGTGCCGGACACGCTCGCGGAGATGGACGACGCGGACTCGGACTTTGCAAAGAACGCGGCGGAGCTGCGCAAGATGGGCAAGGCGCGCCTCTCGCTGCAGGAGCGCAAGCGAAGGCGGCGGGCGCTCGACGCGCTCGGGGTGCCCGACTTCACCGAGTTCCTCGCGCAGCAGAGCGTCGCGACGCCGCTGCGCAAGGAGGCAGTGACGATGTTGCAGCTCAACGTGGGGCTGCTGTGCAATCAGGCGTGCACCCACTGCCACGTCGAGTCGTCGCCGCGCCGAAGCGAGGCGATGGACGACGCGCTGGTGCAGCACATCCTGAGCGTGCTCGCGGCCTCGCCGGAGGTGCAGACCGTCGACATCACGGGGGGCGCGCCGGAGATGACGCCGGCGTTCTGGCCGCTCGTGCGTGGCGCGCGCGCCCTCGGCAAGGAGGTGATCGACCGCTGCAACCTGACGGTGCTCTTCGAGCCGGGGATGGAGAAGCTGCCGGAGTTCCTCGCCGAGGAGGGCTGCCGCATCGTCGCGTCGCTGCCGTGCTACTCGCAGAAGAACGTCGACCAGCAGCGCGGCAACAAGGTCTTCGACCGCTCGATCGCCGGGCTGCGCCGGCTCAACGCCGTCGGCTACGGCGTGCCGGGCTCGGGCCTGAAGCTCGACCTCGTGTACAACCCGGGCGGCGCCTTCCTGCCGCCGTCGCAGGAGGCGCTGCAGGAGGCGTACGCGCGCGAGCTGCACGCCAACTTCGGCATCGTCTTCAACGAGCTCTTCACGATCACCAACATGCCGATCAAGCGGTACGCCGACTTCCTCTACAAGAGCGGCGAGCTGCAGCAGTACATGCAGCTCCTCGTCGACAACTTCAACGCCGGCACCGTCGACCACCTCATGTGCCGCTCCCTCGTCTCGGTCTCGCACGACGGCAAGCTGTACGACTGCGACTTCAACCAGGCGCTCGAGATGCCGTCGCGCGGAGGGATGGCGCCCGGCGGCGGCGGCGGTGCCCTCGACGAGCTGAGCGCCGCCGCGCTGTCGGCGCCTCCGCCGCAGCCCGTCGGCACGATCTTCGACATCTCGTCGCTCGACGAGCTGCGCGGCGACCCGATACGCACCGGCACGCACTGCTTCGGCTGCACCGCCGGCAGCGGCTCCACCTGACAGGGCCAGACGGTGTAAGATGGCTCCCCGCCTCCTTGCACCCGCTGCCCAAGCACCGGCAACGTCGGGGGCGCGGCGCCCGAATGACGGTGCGGGGCTCGCCCTCTCCAAGAGGAGCCCCGCCGCCTGAAAAGAGGCGCCGCACGACGCACGGCAGATTGTCCGCGCTCGTTGCTGCATCGTTGCCCCCGTTGCTGTGTGGTCTGGAAGATTGTTCATTTGAATTGTGCGCTCTTGCGCTGCTTTACTTTCTGAAAAAATCAAAGTTTTTCAATCACGTGGTTGCGCCATCGGCATCGCGCAGCGCGCACACCCGACACGACCATGGCCAACACACACCAGCTGCACACCGGCTACTGCGACAAGACGAAAGTCAGCAATCCCCGGCAGTGCTCGCATGAGGACAAGGGCGCATTCAAGCCACCGTGGCGCTGGAATGCACTCCGCAGCGAGGACGAGCTGGCGGCGAGGTGCCAGCAGCTGTGCCTGGCGTGCGAGCGCTGTCGCTTTATTTCCTTCAGCCTGGAGCAGCGAGACTGTTCGTGGTATCACGAGTGCGACACCGAGAGGCTGCGAACGGATGTGGCTGGCTTTCGAACCGAGGCGGCGACGTCGACGAATCAAACCAAGATCGCGTGGGTGGACTTGCCAGCGCCGCGCCTGCTTCTCTTCTACCACTCGCACAAGGCGGCAGGCACGACGATGACCGGGTGGCTTGGCCGGATGCTCAGGCAAGGCCTGCTCGACGGCCATGTCATCTTCCAGGCGGCGCAGTGCTATCTGTGCGGCCAATTCGGCAAGCTGCTGCGCTGCGCGCCCGGCTGTGACGAGTACGCGCGGGCTCGGCGGCTCGGCAAGCCGAGCGTGTTCGAGGGCGGTGCGTGGGCACGCACGCGCGTCTCGGTCGAGCTGCACACGCCAGCCGGGCAGCAGCTGCTCTTCCAGACGGTCCTGCCGCACCTCGCGGCGCTGCGCAGGCGGTACACCGACCACGGCGGCGAAGTGGTGCTGGTGACGACGGCCCGGGAGCCGCTCAGCTGGATCTTCTCCGTGTGGCGCATGTGGCCCCCGCGCCGACGCGCCGGCAAGGCCGAGCCGCTCTCGCTCGCGATGCCATTCCCGCGCTGGGCGCTGCAGATGCGCGGCGCGCAGGCGGCGCAGTTCGTGCTACTCAGCACGCAGGAGGAGCCGCAGAGGGTGGTCGAGTGCCACGCGGCGCCAGAGCAGTGCGCGCCGCAAAGTACGCCCACCCCGGGGGGCGCAACCCACAGGCGCGGCGCCGCCGCGCACGCCCCACGCCTGCGCTCGGCCATCCGCTTTCAGCCGTCCGTCCACTCTTTGCTTGGCTGCGAGGTGCTGCCAGCCGCGCTGCGCGCCCTCAGTCCCTTCGACCTCGTGGCCACCACGGCGTGCCTCGGGTCGCTCGTCCGTGGGCTCGAGGCGAGGCTTGGCCTGCGCAGCGGCCGCTCGCCACCGCTGATCGCGCACCGGCCTCTGGGCGCGCCGCCGCCGAACTCGCTCCTGTACAACCAGAGCCAAGCGTGGAGCTGGGCGAGCCTCAGCGCGGAGGAGAGGCGCTCGCTGCGCAACATCACCCGGTGCGACCGACGCTTCTACGAGCTGGCGGAGAGTCGCGCGCAGGAGCTGCCGGGAGGATGCACACGGTCGGGCACAATAGAATGGTGAGGCTGACGATGTGAATGTCAGACTTTGCGAGGGGGGGCACAACACCGGTGGGTTGCAAAGACTTGCAAATTGTTAGATCGTAGAAAATTATATATGGTCCTTGTGCGCGGAGCGCGGCTGCGAGCTGCCTTGCTTGCTCTCGCCACCTCGAGCTGCCTGGCTTGCTGCAAGTCCGAGTTCATCGCTGCGCAGAAGATCGACCTGCGCCTCGAAGTCCAAGGCTCGAGCCAAAGGCAGCTCGCCACCGCGTGGTCGTTCGTGCCGCCCGCTCTGCGCAGCGCGCTGCACATGGAGTTTGGCGTGCGGCAAGGCGGCAGCATTCGGTTCATGGCGAACCTGACGGGGCCGGCGACGCGGTGGGACGGCTTCGACTCGTTCGAGGGCCTGCCAGACAGCAAGGACCACATCTCGGGCTGGTCGGGCGGCCGCTACTCGACACACGGCCGGCTGCCGGAGGTGCCCGACCACGTCAAGCTGCACAAGGGCTGGTTCAACGAGACCTTACCGAGCTTCTTGGATTCGATGCTGCTCAGCGGCCAGGACGCGGTCGGCTTTCTGAATATGGACGCCGACCTCTACATATCGACCATCACCGTCTTCGACGCGGTCTTCGCGCGATGCATGCATCGCAACGGCACCGTCATCTCGTTTGACGAGCTCTTCGGCACGCACCAGATCCTCGCGCACGAGTGGAAGGCGCTCACCGAAGCCAAGAGCAAGTACGGCCTCTCGTGGCACTGGGTGTCGTTCGCGAGAACGCCAAAGAGCCGCTTCTCGCGAGCCGCCATTCAGATAGACGACTGTGGCGCGCAATGCAGCAAATGCTGACACGCTCGCGGCCACGCGACCAAGAGTACACGCGCGCGGCCACGCGTACGTACTTTAGATACTTTAGATCATTGCCTTTCCTAAGCTGCCGGTCAGGCTATTTTAGGGCCCACGCACGCGGGGATACACTGATTGATGCCGAGCCAGAGCCGGACTCGCGGGTTACCCCGCGCCGACAGGTCGGAGATCATCACCACGCTTTACCCCGCGCGACGGCACAGGGGTACAACCACCCCGCGGTTGCAGAGTTGCAGGTCTGGCACCGAGAATCGTAGCACGCAAGATGCTCTCATTCGCTTGCTCCAGCGCCGTCGGCCTCGTGGTCCCGACTACTGGACCAGCACTTATCCAGACCACTGGACCAGCACTTATCCAGACCACCGCCGCCGTGAACATACAGTCCCGGGCGGCCTGCGCTCCTAATATCTTCCCGACGGACCTCATCGCGGATGGGCTCTTTGGAGCCGACGGCATGAACACTGTGCAGTCGTTCACGGCTCCTCAGGCCGAGCCTGTGGCGATCGAGGCACCCAAGGCACTGCTCATGGCTGTCGAGGCTCCCACGGCGGCCGATGCTGTCGAGGAGGCGGCGGATGCGCCGGAGGCTCCCGCGGCGGAAGACGCGCCGGCGGCATCGGCTCCCACGGCCAGCGACCCCGACGAGTACGAGAGCGCGGTGATGCGCGCGCAGGCCGTCGTGGTGGAGGCGAAGCGCGAGGCCGCAAAGAGCGTTGAGAGCACCAAGGACGCGGTGGGACGCTGCGAGCGCGGCTTGGCCGACGCCGAGAAGACGCAGCGCCGGCTGAGCGGCGACATCGACACTCTCGAGGCAGACGTGCTCGTGGCGCAGACGCAGCTGGACCAGACGTCGCAGTACAACCCGTTCGACTCGGGCACGCGCGACGAGCTCACCAAGAAGATCGCCAAGGCGCGGCGGAAGCTCGCCGGTGCGGAGGGCGCCGTCGCGTCGGGCAAGGCCGTCGTGCGCGAGGCGGGCAGCGCGCTCGAGGTGGGCCAGAAGCTGCTCGCGCAGGCCGAGGAGGCGGCGGCGGCGGCGGTGGCGGAGGCGGAGGCCACGGCGGACGAGCTTGTGAGCGCCGCCGCGCAGAAGAGGGACGCGGCGGCCGCGGAGGCCAAGGCGGCAGCAGAGGCCAAGGCGGAGGCGGAGGCAAAGGCGGAGGCGGAGGCCAAGGCGGAAGCTGAGGCCAAGGCCGCTGCCGATGCCACGGCTGAGGCGGAGGCAAAGGCGGCAGCCGGGGCCAAAGCGGAGGCGGAGGCAAAGGCGGCGGCCGAAGTGAGCGCGGAGGCGTCGGTGGCCGAGGAGAAGCCGGCTGTGGAGCCAGCGCCAGCAGCTGCGGAGGCGGAGGCGGAGGCGTCGCCAGAGGCGCCGCCCACCGAGGAGGCGCCGCCCGCCGAGGCAGCACCGCCGCCGCCGTCGCCGCGGCCAGCCTTTGGCTTCTCGCGTCTGCAGAGGGAGCTGCAGCTGCGGACGGCGCAGCTGGGCGAGGAGCTCGAGGAGGCGACGCCGGCCGAGGTGAAGAAGAGCCTCGGCGAGGCCAAGCAGGGCGTCGAGGGCGCCAGGCAGAGCGTCGAGAGCGCGACGAAGCCGTACGTGGAGACGGTGGCGCCGTTTGTGCAGGAGGGGCTCCGCGTGGCCAGGCAGGGCGTCGACACCGCCGCGCCGCTCGTGAGGCAGGGCGTCGACACGGCGGCGCCGCTGGTCAAGCAGGGCCTGGGCGCGGCCAAGCTGGGCGTGGAGACGGCCACGCCGATCGTGAAGCAGGGCCTCGGCGCGGCGAGGCAGGGCGTGGACGCCGCGGCGCCCGTGGTGGCCAAGGGGCTGCAGCAGGCGGGCGACGTCGCGTCCAGGGCCACGTCGCCGCTGGTGAAGCAAGCCAGCGACGCCGCGTCGCCATACGTCAAGCAGCTGCCGACGCTGCCGACGCTGCCGGCGCTGCCGCCGCTGCCGGCGGCGCCTCCCGTCGAGGTTGACGTGAGCGGTGGCGTCAGTTCGCTCAAGGCTGGACTGAGCCGCGCGCAGTCGGTGCTCAGCGGCGATGAGCTCACGCCGTACCAGAGGCAGAAGCTGGAGGCGGCGCAGAAGGTGGCGGCAGAGAGGGCGGCGGAGGCCCAGAGGCTTGCGGAGAAGGCGGCGGACGGGGCAGCGGCGGCGCTGGAGGTGCAGCGCTCGGAGCGGGTGGCGAGGCGGGCGGAGGCGGAGGCCAAGGCGGCCGCCGAGCGGCAGGCGCGGGAGGCGGCGGCGGCGGCGGCGCGGGCCGAGGAGGAACGCATCGCGGCGGAGGCGGCGAGGGCGGCCAAGGCGGCGG
>Ga0209713_10001959_pt1 | contig 12614 bp, 8 predicted proteins | sample ArcOceMetagenome_3_FD_187444 | JGI IMG/M metagenome (GOLD analysis project Ga0209713, IMG submission 187444) | Marine eukaryotic phytoplankton communities from Arctic Ocean - Arctic Ocean- Svalbard ARC20M Metagenome (SPAdes) (version 2) | ecosystem: Environmental > Aquatic > Marine > Oceanic...
AAATGGGGCAATAAATATTAGAACAGAATACCCAACAGAAACTCCTAAAACAAGCATCAATTTAATTACAGGGATGTATGGAAAACCTTATGGAAAGAGAGATTTAAAATGGTGGGACGGTTACCGAGGAACGCAAGGAATGAACTTTTTTCATGCTAGACAAGTGAACAAACATTTTGATTTGGTCGTGGGTGGAAATTTCTTTAACGACCAAAGTTTTAGAATAGGAGAATCAGAAAAACGGGGAAGAATGAACATTAATACCCGTTTTTTAAGCAAGAAAAAAGCAGGTTTATATTATGGTGTAAACGCCAATGGACAATTAAGTGATGTGAATTTATTTTTTGTGTGGAAAGAAAAAGACAGTGTCCTAACTCCTTCTCCAGGAACAGGTTCCATTTCTAAAAACAATAGGTTTAATGTAGATCCATACCTAGAATATTTTACCAAAAAAGGCGACAAACACTCTTTAAAAACAAGGTGGTTTAATACGGACAACAACAGCCAAACTGACCCTAGCCAGTCTTCTTCTTCTAATCTTTTATTTGGTGATTATCAGTTTAAGAAAAAAATTGATTCCTCATTTAAAATTACTTCGGGAGTAACTTTTATTAGAACTTTTGTGAATTCAACACTTTACAGCAACCACAAATCAAGTAATTTAGCAGTTTATTCGCAATTAGATAAACTGTTTTTTAAAAAACTAACTGTATCGGCAGGAATAAGAGCAGAATCCTATACTATAGATGGAAACAGAGAAAAGATAAAACCCATTGTGAGAGCGGGAGTAACTTATCAAGTTGCAAAAGCTACATTTTTGAGAAGTTCTTTTGGGCAAGGATATCGATTTGCTTCCATTGTCGAAAAATACGCCAGTACTTCTTTGGGAACTCTTAAGGTTTTTCCTAATCCTAGCTTACAATCGGAAAGTGGATGGAGTGCTGAGCTTGGAATAAAACAAGGAATAAAATTATGGGGATGGAAAGGATTTATTGATGTTGCGGGATTTGTGAACGAATACCAAAACATGAACGAATACACGTTTGCCTTTTTTGACACGACTACTTTCGCTCAAAAGCAATCGGGAAGTTTGGCAGAATTTGGAGCTTCTTCAAGAAATGTGACTAAAGCCAGAATACAAGGAATTGATGTTTCCTTGGTTGGAAAAGGTGAGGTGAGAAACACAGGAATTACGGTTTTGGCAGGATATACTTATATGAGTCCTAAGGCTGTGAACCCTGATTCACTTTACCTCAATTCTTTTTCTTCACTTACCAGTAATTACACCTATGACAGGTCGTTAGATTTAAACTCGGATACGGTAAGTGACAATCTTAAATATAGGTTCAATCATCTACTGAAGTTTGATATCCAATGGGATGTGAGAGATTTTTCACTCGGATTGAGTTATAGATTCAATAGTTTTATTCATAACATTGATGAATCATTTAATATCTTGGGCCTTTTTAGTGGAGGAACTTTCTTAGATGGATTGGAAGACTATAGAGACCAAAACAGAAGGGGGACAACTGTGTTTGATGTAAGGCTTTCGTATCAAGTAAATAACTTGATAAAAATAAATGGAGTGGTGAATAACCTTATGAATATTGAATACCAAACAAGACCAGGATGGGTGATGCCTCCAAGAAATTATGTGGTTCAGGTTAATTTTTCTTTTTAAAAACCTACATTAGGCTTGTGAAAAATAATTTTAACATACTATTTGTAATTATACCCTTGGTATTACTGGGCGGAAAAAACTTTGCGCAAGAATATAATTTCACTAATTATACTACCTCAAATGGATTAACATCTAACACCACCACTTCTCTTGTGCAAGATGCAAGAGGATATTTGTGGATTGGAACAGCTGCAGGATTATCAAGATTTGATGGGAATAGTTTTGTCAATTATGACCAATTCCAGGGATTAAGTGAAAATGCGGTTTCTGATTTGAAAATGGACAAAGAAGGAAATCTGTTCATTTTTCATCCCAACAATCGAGTTACGAAACTATCTATAAATTATTCTTTTGAAATTCAAGATAGTATAAATACGGATTTTAATTTAAATAATAATGTCCCTTTTGAGTGTGAAATTAGTGAGAAAGAATCGATTCAAATTTTAAACCAAAAAAAACAAATCATTTATTCAATTTCATCTAAAAATGGATTGGTAAATGACCAAATAAATGCTGCCCTTGTAGACCGTGAAAACACAGTATGGATTGCCACCCAAAACAATGGAATTATAAGCTTGCCCTTACAAAATTTCCCTGTTTACAAATGGCAATATGGGCCACTTATGAATATTTGCAAACTAAATGACAGGTCTCACTTACTTACTTTCAAGAATAATATTGTAAGGTTGAGTTTTGATGAAGAAAAACCTGTTTATTTAGAACTATTTTCTTCTGAAGAGCGTGAATTAAATTGTGCTGTAATTCAATTTGGAAATAAGTTTTATTATGGGACTAAAAATGGGATGTTTCTTTTTATTGAAGAAACAAAAAGTGAATTTTCTTTTAAGGAATTGGCCAACAAAAATGTAACCCACCTTGAAAAAGCCGGAAATGGAGATTTAATTATCATTGCCGACAACAGAGTTTTCAAGTATGTTGTTTACTCCAATGAAATAAAAATCTTCAGTGGCTTAGAGAATTTCAAAGCCAATACTATTCAGAAAGTAAACAATGAAATATTCTTGATGGGTGAGGGTAATATATATAAATTAAAAAATAAAAAGTTTTTACCCTTACTTAACAAACATGAAATAGCAAAATCACAAAACTTTGTTCATATTTCTAAAGCCAACAAAAACAACCTTTGGTTATCTTCTTATAACGGAGGTGTTTTTCTTTTCCATCCGGAAGACGATAAGCTAGAAAACTTTAACCAAGACAAAAACATAATCCTTACAGCAACTTATAGTACCATTCAAGACAACAACAATTTATGGATATCTACCAAAGAAGAAATAGTTTTGTATAACATTGAAAAAAACACTTACAATCGTTTTGGAGACAAATACCTAAACAAGACAAAATTTTTACCATTTACTGTTATAGAAAAAGGAAATCTATATTTTGTCACTAAAGAAGGTTTAATGCAAAGTTTTGATTCAGAAATTTTTGTAAGCACCAATATGTTAAATATAACTAGCTTTCTTATTCAAGGTAAATCTAGTCTTTCCAGTAAATTGACAAAAGTTAGTTATAATAGTTTTCCTATTGAGTTCAACTACCAATCTATCAGTCTTAACGGAAATACTTATTACCAAACAAAATTAGATGGACGTGATCAAAAATGGTCTAATTCTACCCTAAAAACATCTCGTTCTTATACCTATCTAGATCCAGGGAATTATACATTTAAAGTAAGAACAATAGACCCAATAAATGAAGTGGTTCTGCATACAGACAAAACAGAGTTTACCGTTCTATTTCCCTATTGGAAAACCCCTTATTTCATCTATGCTTTTTTAGGAATTACAGCTTTATCTATATTTCTTTTTTATCTGTTTAGAGTATTTACACTTAAAAAAAGAGCTAAGAAACTAGAAGAATTAGTAGATGAAAAAACCTATGTGCTTTCTGCCCAAAATCAGAATATTGAACAATTTTCTTACTCCCTTTCTCACGATCTTAAAAACCCAATAAACAATATCAAGGGGTTGGTAGAAATAATGGAAGACTCTGAAGATGAAAGCCAAAATGAGATAAAAAACTTATTAATGAGCTCAGCACAATTGCTAGAGGATAAAATAAAGGCTACGCTAAAAACCATACAGCAAATGCAAGCGAATAAAAAAAGTGTGGAACTGCTTCATTTTAATAATTTAGTGACCGAAACCAAAAGATCACTCCTTATTCTTATCAAGAACAATAATGTGAGATTCAATACCAATTTCAAGGTAACATCTCTGCGATATAGCCCCTCTATTCTTGAGAGTATATTTTATAACTTGATAAGTAACTCCATAAAATACGGGTCAAAAAAGAGAAAGACTATTGTAACTATTTCTTCTCACAAAGAAGAAGATGTTACCGTATTGGAATTTAAAGATAACGGAATAGGTATTGACTTGGAAAAGGATTTGGAAAAAGTATTTTCTATTTTTGAACGAGTAGATGATGCACAAGCAACTGGGACAGGACTAGGATTATACATGGTAAAGCAAATGATAGAGCTTAATGGAGGAAGTATTTCTATACTGAGCAAAGTGGATAAAGGAACTACTTTTACCATCAGACTAACTAGCATGGAATAATTATTTTTGATTCTTGTTGTAAATAACCCTAGATAAATTTGGAAAAGGAGTCAATACCTTCTAAATTCGCGAACTTCTTTTGCAAAAAAGAGCAATTATAATTCTTTTGACTTGTCAATATTATTGTAATTGGGCCTATAACTCAGCTGGTTAGAGTATCTGACTCATAATCAGAAAGTCGAAGGTTCGAGTCCTTCTGGGCCCACACTAGTGAAAAAAAGCCATTCAAGCAATTGAATGGCTTTTTTTGTTTTAGATACTTTATAGTTAGTTTTATAATAATAAATCTTAACTATAAAATTCTATTTAAAACCTAAATTACTCTTGGTTAAGTATTTTTTCGTATTTATTATGGATTTTTATTATTGCTAATCCAAAGAGAACAGCTGCTACAATTAAAACAGTACTAATTAATCCACTAACTCCAAATGACATTCTAATTAAAATTGTTGAGATAACGAATCCAGAATTTCTCATAATTTTATGAAACTGATCTGTATAAAAAAAAGAAAGCAAAAGGAGAAGAATATCTACTAAAATTAATACTGTAAAAAATTGATCAAAAAACAAATTGTTAATACTTTCAAATGCTGACAACTTACTGGATGAGAAATAGATTCCGGTAGTCCAATTTATCAATGTGTATAAGGACATAACAAAAAATAGAGGCACCAAGACGACTGCAATCAACTTTTTCTTTTTAACAAACCTATCAATTATTGGGTTATTAATAACGTATTGATTTGTTTTATGTTTTCCTTGTTTTTGAAATAGAAATATTAAATAAAATAATAAAAGAGAAGCAATTAAATCGTAAGTAAACTGTAAGTCCCCTTTAATTTCAAACCAATTTGCTGAAAGTTCTAAAGCCGATAAATCCTTAAACAACTTACGGATAATGATTAGTGTAATAATTTCGTATTGCTTAGTTATATAAGTCGTAATCGACCTAGGTAAATAATAAATCAAAAGATAAACCTCATAGATAAGAATGAAAGAAAATGGCGTGTAAACAGCTGATATAGGACTTTTTAATAACTCTGAATTTAACGGAAAATCTATAAAGTCAAGTTTTAAAAAAAAGATTATTACCAAATGAATAAAAAAACTAAATATTGCAACTTTGAGAATGATCTTTTCCGTTTTTTCACGATTATTATCTGAAAGGAACTTATTGAAAATAAATGGAATTATTTTTCTTATTTTAATCATATAAATGAGTTTTACCTACTTATTTTAATAAGTAAGTTACAAAATAATAACATCACTTGCGCTCAAATTATAAAAGTTGCTCTAATTTTATTCTTTATTTAAAAAAAAATTAAGTGCTAAATTTTATATTAATACTCATTACAGGATATGTTTTCAACATTAGTTTATAACTATATGTCTTAAATATAAAATATAAAACTTGTATTTTATATTTTTGTTTAATTGATTTTACTGAAAATAACATGAAACAATACCACGATTTATTAAAGCATATATTAGATAATGGAGAACAAAAAGGAGATAGAACCGGAACAGGTACTATTAGCTCATTTGGTTATCAAATGAGATTTGATTTGAGTAAAGGTTTTCCTATGGTTACAACCAAAAAACTGCATTTGCGATCTATTATTCATGAGTTGCTTTGGTTCTTAAAAGGGGATACCAATATTAAATACTTAAAAGAAAATAAAGTGCGAATTTGGGATGATTGGGCAGATGAGAATGGAGATTTAGGACCTGTATATGGTCACCAATGGAGAAATTGGAACAGTGATGGAATAGATCAAATTGCAAATGCTATTGACCAAATAAAAAATAATCCAAACAGCCGTAGAATTATCGTTTCTGCTTGGAATCCAAGCGTAATGCCTGATACTTCAAAATCATTTTCGGAGAATGTTACTAACAACAAAGCTGCCTTACCTCCTTGCCATGCTTTTTTTCAGTTTTATGTAACTAATGGAAAACTATCTTGCCAGTTGTACCAAAGAAGTGCCGATACTTTTCTTGGGGTTCCATTCAACATTGCATCATATGCCTTATTTACAATGATGGTTGCACAAGTTTGTGACTTAGAATACGGAGATTTTATTCACACTTTTGGAGATGTTCATTTGTACAATAACCACATAGAACAAAGCGAATTACAATTGTCGCGTGAACCAAAAGCGTTACCAACAATGAAACTGAATCCAGAAATTAGATCAATCTTCGATTTTACTTACGAAGATTTTGAATTAGTGAATTACGATCCTCATCCACATATCAAAGGAGAAGTTTCTGTATAATGAATGAGCTACAAACTTACATATACAACTATTTCAATATAGAAATAGACGACCTGCAAGAGGTAGAGAAACTATTTCAAGTCACTCATTTATCCAAAGATGAATTTGTCTGCCAAGAAAACTCGAGGTGTGAAACGCTCAATTTTATTATTTCGGGATTTGTAAGGGTTTACAAATACGAAAATGGCAAAGAAATTACACAATGGATTTCTTCTCCCTCTGAGTTTATAACCGATTTATCTAGTATTGTGTTTAATACTTATTCCAGGTGGAATATACAAGCAATTACAGAGTGTCAGTTTTATACCATTACAAAAGCTAATTACAATAAGCTGAATGAGTTTATGCCCTCTTGGCCAATGCTAGAGAAACAATTCATAGCTAAATGCTTTCTTGTGCTTGAAGACAGGGTTTTCTCTTTTCTTTCTCTTTCATCCGAAGAACGTTATACTCTTCTTTTTGAATCCAGAAAAGAGCTATTCAATCAAGTTCCGCTCAATTACATTGCTTCTATGCTAGGAATGACTCCAGAAACATTAAGCAGGATAAGAAAGAAATAGGTTTCTTGATTTATATCAAGTGAATCTAATTCCAACTGTTGTTATTTTGTTCTAAATAAAAACAACAACAAATGCCATTAACTCTTACTACACAAATTACTATAAATGCTTCACCCGAAGAAATATGGACTGAATTAATTGATTTTAAATCCTATCCAGAATGGAATCCGTTTATTAATAAAATTGAAGGAATTCCTTTAAAAGGTAATAAGTTAAAAGCTACAATAGCTGATATGAAATTTAAACCGTTAATTTTGGAATCAATCCCTAATAAAAAATTAGTTTGGCTTGGAAAATTAGGAATCAAAGGATTATTTCATGGAGAGCATTCTTTTGAAATTATACCTCAGCAAAAAGGATGCAAATTTATCCAGAACGAAAAATTTAGTGGAATCTTAGTTCCTTTTTTCAAAAATAAACTAATGAAAGAAACCAAAGAAGGTTTTAACAGCATGAACAAAGAGTTAAAGAAAAGAGTAGAAAACATAAAAGAGTCTTGTTAATTAACAAGACTCTTTTATCAGTGGTTCGATTTTATTTCGGTATTAAGCTAAATTTAATTTTTTATCCAAATCTGTAATGTATTTTCTAAAGTGCTTGTCCGTATCTTGTAAATTATTTACTGTTTTACATGCGTGCAATACGGTCGCGTGATCTTTTCCTCCACACTGCATTCCTATACTTGCCAAAGATGATTTTGTCAATTTCTTAGAGAAATACATAGATATTTGCCTTGCTTGTACAATCTCTCTTTTTCTAGTTTTAGACTTCATAAGCTCTACTGGCATATTGAAATAATCTGAAACTACTTTTTGAATGTAATCGATAGAAACTTCTCTAGCCGTATTCTTAACAAATTTGTCAATCATTTGCTTAGCCAAGTCTAAGTTCACAGCTTTCTTGTTTAAAGAAGATTGAGCTATCAATGAAATTAATGCCCCTTCTAGCTCTCTTACATTTGTAGTAATGCTATAAGCTAAGTATTCTATCACATCTTCTGGAAGCTCTATTCCATCTTGATACATTTTCTTTTTAAGGATTGCAATTCTTGTTTCCAAATCTGGCGATTGTAAATCTGCAGATAATCCCCATTTGAATCTAGACAAAAGCCTTTGCTCCACTCCTTGCATATCTACAGGTGCTTTATCTGAAGTTAAGATAATTTGTTTTCCTGTTTGGTGTAAGTGATTAAAGATATGAAAGAACACATCTTGTGTTTTTTCCTTTCCTGCTAAGAACTGAATATCGTCAATGATTAATACGTCTATCATTTGATAGAAGTGAATAAAATCATTGGTTTCATTATTCTTTACCGAATCTATAAACTGGTGAGTAAACCTTTCTGACGAAACATACAACACAATTTTTTCTGGATTGTTGTTTTTTATTTCAATCCCAATTGAGTGTGCCAAGTGGGTTTTACCTAAACCAACTCCTCCATAAATCAATAGTGGATTAAAAGATGTTCCTCCCGGCTTACTAGCTACTGCATAACCTGCAGACCTTGCCAACCTGTTGCATTCTCCTTCAATAAAGTTTTCAAAAGTATACGATGCATTTAAGTTTGCATCTACATTAATTTTTTTCAATCCAGGAATTACAAATGGATTCTTAATCGTGTTCTTATTAACATTCAAAGGAATATTAATCGATTTATTCTTTAATGAATTGTTTGTTTTTGCTGGAAAATTAACTGTGTAAGGCTTAGAATTTCTTAGATTAGTATCCATAACTATACTGTACTCTAATCTTCCTTCAGGTCCTATTTCTCTCTTCAGAGTTTTCTTTAATAAAGAAATATAGTGCTCCTCAAGCCATTCGTAAAAAAACTGCGAAGGAACTTGAATAGTTAATATGTCATTCTTAAGTTTAACAGGTATAATAGGCTCAAACCATGTTTTATATCCTTGCAGACTGATGTTATCTTTTATTATACCAAGACAATTCTCCCAGACAGTGACGTGGTTTTTTTTCATAAGTATTCCTATTAAAAAATTAAAATTTACTTTCAGTGAGAGACATTTTAGCCGTTTTTTTTACAAAAAAAAGGTTCTATTTCGATGCTTATTAACATTCTCTCATTGAACAGAACAAATATTGACAAAAAAAAGTTAAAAAAAAAATCAATTTGCTATTGCACAGTAACTTTTTTTTTAGGGTGCTTGCTATTTATTTTATTTCTACAAAAGAAGCTCTTCCAGATTGGGGGTTCACCTTCTTTTTTTGTCCTTTTGTAAAATAATAATCAATTCTTCCTAAATTGAGACCTGCCCATCCCACTTGGTTTACAAGTACTTTTTCGCCCTCTAAATTAGTAAACTCTTGAGCCTTTTCCAAAAAAGTATGAGTATGTCCTCCAAGTATTAAATCTATGCCCGAAGTCTTTACAGCTAATATACTATCAGACACCTTATTTTCATCGTAAGAATATCCTAAATGTGAGAGACAAATGACTAGGTCACATTGGTATGTTTTTCGTAAAACACCACTGTATTCATTGGCTTTTTTTATGGGGTCTAAATAAATTGTATTTCCATATAGTTTTTTATCCACCAAACCGTCCAATTGAATTCCAAGTCCAAAAACTCCAACTTTAATTCCTCCTTTGTTAAAAATCTTAAACGGAAGAGTCTTATTTTTTAAAATTGTATCATTAAAATCATAATTAGAACATATAAATGGAAATTTCGCATGTTTTTTTACTGCTAAAAACCCATTCATCCCGTTATCGAAATCATGATTGCCCAAAGTTGAAGCATCATACCCCATCTTGCTCATTAACTTCAATTCTAATTCCCCTCCGTATTTATTAAAATAAGGAGTTCCTTGAAATATATCTCCACAATCGAACAACAAAGTATTTTTATTTTCCTTTCTTACTTCCTGAATCAAGTTAAATCTATTTTGAACTCCTCCTCTACCAGCATACATTTTATGATCAGCCGGAAAAGGCTCAATATGACTGTGCACATCATTGGTATGAAGAATAGAAATCTTAATTGCTTCATTCCTTTCAACCATTCCTTCGGCAAAGGCATCAGAAACGGAAAGTAAACCTGCCGAAAAAAGTGCTTTTTGTAAAAATTCTCTTCTATTCAACATAACTTATTCTTTTATCTAGTTCTGCATCCAAGGAATTGCCTGCTTTCTTTTCGTTAATCACATAGTGCATGATTGCATCCCTTAATTTAATCCCAATTTTTTCATACCTAACTGGATTAAGAAAAAACGTCATGTTATCCCCTCCATTTGCCAAATAATCGGATGTAATTACTTTGTATTCTTTTCCTAAAAAAGGAGATTCATTTATGAATATGTCTTTTGGAGATAGTCCATTCAGAACTACTTTTATATTTCCAGAAACCGGAACACCTTGTTTCCTTGTTCCTCCATCCACAGTTTTTTTGGCTATGTACTCAAAAAGATCATTCGCTTTTTCGGCCGATAAAGTGACGACTACCAATTCATTCTCGAATGGCATTAATTCATAGATTTTTCTTCTTGTAATGTTTCCTTTTGGCAAAAAAGTTCTTAATCCGCCATTGTTTAACAAAACAAAGTCTGCCACATTTCCTGTTTTTTCCTTATACAATTCGTTCCCTATCTTCAAGGATAAATCGGATACGAAATTTCCTAACTTCCCTTCTGGACTTCCTGTAGACATTTCCACCAAAGAAACATTCAACACCTCAGTCATGGAAGAGTCTAAGCTTATTTTATATGGTTTATAAATTTGAACTAAAGAAGAATCTACACTTACTGTATCTGAAACAGAAGTGTTTACTTTCTCTGTCCTCTTTATACTATAAGGTTTACACCCTAGCAAAAAAGCTGTTGTAATAAAAAATATGTAAGCTTTTTTTATCATTATTAATAGAAATACAAGTCAATCAAAGTTTCTTGTAAATTTTGTATTGGTAAAAAGTTTTGTTCCAAATCAGCTGCAAATGGAACTGGTGTATCCAAACTTCCAATTCTTCTTACTGAGGCATCTAAGTTTTCAAAACAATTTTCATTTATCAAAGTAGCAATCTCTGCTCCCACTCCTCCAGTAGTATTGGCTTCGTGTAATACAATTACTTTCCCTGTTTTGTTTACCGAATTGTAAATTGTTTCGGTATCCAAGGGGCTTAAAGTTCTTAAATCTACAATTTCTATCGCTATTTCTGGATTATTTTCTTGTAAATCCTTTGCCCAATGCACTCCCAACCCATAAGTTATAATAGAAATGTCCGTTCCTTCTTTTACTACATTGGCTTTTCCAATTTCTATAGTAAAATAATCCTCTTCCACTTCTTCATAAATAGAACGGTACAAGGCTTTGTGCTCAAAAAACAAGACTGGATTTGGATCTTCAAAAGAAGCCAACAACAATCCTTTAGCTTCCCTTGGAGAAGAGGGATAAACTATTCTTAGTCCTGGAGTATGAAAAAACCAACCTTCTATACTTTGAGAATGAAAAGGACCTGCGGCAACTCCAGCTCCAGTGGGCATTCTTACTACCACATCTGCATTTTGTCCCCATCTGTAATGAATTTTTGCTAAGTTATTTATAATCTGATTAAAGCCAACCGTCACAAAATCAGAAAATTGCATTTCCATCATAGATTTATACCCATTGATACACAAACCTAAAGCTGCTCCCACAATTGCTGATTCACAAAGTGGAGTATTTCTTACTCTTTCCTCTCCAAATTGCTCCAAAAATCCTTCGGTAGCTTTAAAAACTCCTCCATAATCTGCAATGTCTTGCCCCATTAATATCAAATTATCGTGCTTTTCCATTGCCAATTTCATAGCATTATGAATAGCATCAATAAGTCTCATTTCGGTTGTTGCTCCTTTTGGCTCCACAATTTCTAGAGTGTAATCAATAAATCTATCCGCTAACTCAGTTTCTGAGTTAGGAATTATTTTTGGTGCAGCTGTTGCTCTTTTAAATGATTGAGAAACATTCTCTGTAATCGATTTTTTTAACTCTTCTATTGTTTTTGAATCAGTTATTCCACTCTCCAATAAATAGTTTTCGTAATTAGAAACAGGATCTTTCTCTTCCCACTTTTCTACCAATCCTTCTGGGTAATATTTTGTTCCTGATGCTTCTTCGTGCCCTCTCCTTCTAAAAGTCATGCACTCTACTATATAAGGCTGTGGATTCTCAGCAATTTTTGCTTTTATAGCAGAAATACCTTCATACACTTTTATGATGTTATTTCCGTCTAATTGAACTGCTTCCATTCCGTAACCAATGCCTTTATCAATAAATTGCTTACAAGCAAATTGCTGATTAGAGGGAGTAGACAAACCCCATTGATTATTTTCAATCACAAATATTACAGGTAATTTCCATACAGCTGCTACATTTAATGCTTCATGAAAGTCTCCTTCACTTGCTCCTCCATCTCCAGAAAAAACCAAAGTTGTTTTGTTGTTCTTTTTTAATAAATTTCCTAGTGCTATTCCGTCTGCAATTCCCAATTGAGGACCAAGGTGAGAAATCATTCCT
>Ga0209713_10001962_pt1 | contig 12611 bp, 8 predicted proteins | sample ArcOceMetagenome_3_FD_187444 | JGI IMG/M metagenome (GOLD analysis project Ga0209713, IMG submission 187444) | Marine eukaryotic phytoplankton communities from Arctic Ocean - Arctic Ocean- Svalbard ARC20M Metagenome (SPAdes) (version 2) | ecosystem: Environmental > Aquatic > Marine > Oceanic...
TGAGCGGATATCGCGTCAAATGTTCGCCCGTTCTGTGCACTTCGGCGTTCGCCGACTTTTGCTTCGAATCGTAGAAACCTGGAAAGACACAGTTGTGATGCGTACCGAATGTCAAAAAAGTGAAAAGATCGTGTTTCTCAAAATCCGTAAGAACGCGTTCCAAGTGAAAGCAGGTGTTTTATCGGAGTGGCATGGCGTGGTTGCGATGCGCCGTGCATGGATTCGATTTGGATTGTGGGTGCAACACCATCATCAGCGGTTGCTCGAGCGAGAAATACTTGCTGCATGGCATGAGTCGGCTATATCTTATTTTACTTTCAGGCATGCTGTATCAAGAGTTCTATTGCTTAGACAGCGGTCATCCATGAGAACATTTCTTCTGGGATGGCGTTGGAAAATTGATGACACAAGGTCGCTCGAAATTCAGGTACGATTTTGCTTTCTCGAAGGTTAAGAACGCTGACGTTTAATGCACATGCAATTGCAAAACAATCGAGGATCAGCGGAACCCATCTGTAGGATGATCTGTTTTCGGCGGATTGATCAGTTCTGCCATTTCATTCTGATTCTTATCAATGATCTGTTGTTGGTCTCGTGGCAGGTGCTGCACGCGTGGCGGAAATGGACAAAGTTTGAGCAGACCTTAAAACTTCGTGCTGTTCAGCGCATAAGGAAACAAAAGAATGCTTATGTGTTACATTGGATCGACACGGTGGGGTGCTTAAAAGCACTCAAGATTGATGATTGCAGGTACCGACACGCATGACGTATATTTCTGCGCCTGCGCTTTGGATAAATGTGGGGCTGTCTGAGCTCCCAATCGCTCTCTCACTTTGCTGCACACGAGTACTGATTGGCTGATCTCACACAGACTTCTGCGGCTACTTGGCTGGTATAAGGATCAAAACCGCCTCTCAAAACTGTGCAAAGTTTTGATGTCATGGTCTGCGATGAGCCGAGAAAAATTTCGCCTCGTTCGACAGCAAAAAGTGCTGCGTGAACGTTTGCTGTGCAAGAGCCTCAAGGAGCACTGTGTAGCGTGGGAAGAGATTGTGTGCTGGCAGGTGGCCGCAAGACGGGTCGTCTCACGCTTCTGCCGCAGAAAGCGCTGTCTGCGGTATTTTCGAGCGTGGGTAGAACGAACTGCTACAATTCAAAAGCAAAAGAAGTGCGAATTAGCGACTGCACGTATTCGTCGTAAGGCATGTCGAAGGTTAGAATCTAGAGCGATGCAAATGTGGAATGGAATGGTGAATGGACGCAGAGGCCGGATGAAATTGTGCAAATTCTTCGACCAAAAGCGTGAACATGCGCTGAAAATGGATTGTTTTCACGGGTGGTTGTATCGCCAGCGGAAAGAAAAAGATTTGTTGAGGCGGGTGCAGTATGAGGCTGAAGTTTCGGACCGTAAGTTGCGCGCTGATATGGAAATGTGCGAGCGTATGATGCAGCGATACAACTGGCGGCGGTACGAGCGTCAAATTTGTACGGCCTTTATTGGCTGGCACGTGCATTGTGTCAACCGTAAGCATCTTCAAATGGTGGACCATATGTTTTTCAAAAAGTTTTCGGACGAAGCCAAGAAGCAATATTTCACGCGATGGTCGCAAATACGGCGTTTCACACGCCTGCACTGCGGGTTTTTGAATCGCTCCCGATGGCGGAGAATGAATATTATTTTTCTGGCCTGGAGACGCAATTCCCGGCATGAGGAGCGGGCGTTCTGGTTGCTTGCGTGCGCTTTTGGTTACAAAATGAGAACTAAGGTCCGCATGGCTTTGCAACGCTGGCTACAAATTGCCGTTGGAGCTGTACCACAGATAAGGGCAAAGCTTGCAGACGTCAAACATGGGCGTTGGTACCACTCGTTACTGCTCAGATTCTGCATGCATGCCTGGGAACAATACGTCAGATTTCGGATTTGCCTCATACACTCACACTCAAAAATCAAATGCTATTATTTCCGTTACTGGAAAGTATCAATACGATGGCAAAGGAGGGTCCAAAGACTTGACACGTTGATCAGAAGGTTCACGAAACAACTTGCATTTAAGGTGAAGCGTTCTGTTTTCTTCACATTTCGTGCTGCAAAGTCACGAAAGACGCGGCTGAGAAAAGCCCAGCGTTTGTGGAGTAGGATCGTGCTGTCGAAGGCACACAAACTTTGGAAAGGCCAAGTAGCTTTCGAGCGATTGTCGCGTCAAGCACACGCCCGCTATATGCGCCGTTGCCTTGAGCAGTCATCTGCTCGTATTTTGAAAGCTTGGTGGAAGGATGCAGCTTTTGAAAAGCTGTCTCGCTCCGTGAGCGCGCGATATGTACGTAAGGTCAAAGGCCGTTTGTTGCTGTCTGTGGTATCCAAGTGGTGGGCGCAGACAAAGTCTGATAGAATTTCACGGCAAATGGCTCTTCGTTCTAGGTGCCGAGAAAAGCAGAGCTTGTTGAGACGAGCCATTGCAAACTGGCATGGCTGCTGGCTGTTTTTGCGTGTGTCGAGGCACGCGAGGCGAAGAGCTCGATGCAGATTGAAGAGAGCGTGCATGAGGACGTGGGAACGTTTTATGTCGCGATGCAGGCGCTGTTCGTTGCTTGATGGACTGGCGGCTAGACATGAACAAAGGATAGTAGAATCAGAGATTTACTCGTGTTACATGGCATGGGCTCGCATAGCATACATTGGTCGGATGTATGCCAAAAAACTATCGGTGGCAGAGAAGCTATACATTTCCAAGCTCAAGACTGTGACGTGCAGAAATTGGAATCAACAATCTTTTGACTTGAAAGTCTTGCATCAGCTACAGTCAAAATCTGATTGGATGGGAAAGCGGCAGCAACGCGTGAAGCACGTTGCAGCGTGGAGGCACTTTGCCGACGTGCGACACAGTTTTGCTGTCAGGAAAGAGAAATTTTTGTTTCGACGGCAACAGCGGTTGCGCTTGCAGGTCTTCAGGGCATGGATGTTGAGATGTGAGCATATCAAGCACGTGCGGAAATTTGCTCACGCGATTGCTGTGAACTCTACGGAAGTGCGGGAGGTATTTGTCGTCTGGATGGTATATGTGCGCGAGCACGTGCATCCGCGCAGCACATGGGCAGAACATGCGGCGCTGCGTCTGCACGCCAGAAGAGCGCACGATTGTTTCCAATCTTGGTTCGATGTGGTAAAAGCGAATCAATTGCAAAATTCTGTCAACTCTCTCATGATTTCGCACACTGCGGAGTCCTATACGGGTCAAGTTGCGCGTCAGGGAGCCAGCAGTGATCATGGTATGATGGTGTCAACTGCATTTGTTGCCTATCCTTAACGTCCTTGCAAAGTAGTCGCCTTCCGCAGGATCGTCTATTCTTTGTTTCTGTGTTGCGTGTGATGATCGAATCTTCAAACGTGAAGCGTTGTCTTGCGCCGCCATGCTGACAGCATAACTTCTGTTCGCACATTATTTCGCAGGTGGTCAGCAAAGGGCCGAGCAGCGCACGATTCAGGCGCAAGAATCACATCGAATTAGCCTCTTCACCCTCAGTCTTGCCTCCAAGCTCTTTTGCAGGGCAAAGCCTTTTGGTGACATCTCACTTTCGACGTCAGGTACATTGCCATGGGCATCTCACACCTGAACACATGCCCCTGCCTTGCTATGTAAGCTGTCAAATACGACCATGATGCGATTCTCGTTCACGCTGAATCTGCCTTTATCTTGCAATTGAGTTTCTGACTATCGCTCAACCCACGACAGATTTACAGGAGCTTGCCTGCGACGCAGCAAAGATGCAGAAAATGGAAACACAAACTGCTGTGCTTGAAGAACAGCTATCATCGTTTCGTGAGGAACAAGTTTCCACGCTCAAGCGCATTCAAGACGCTCAGATGCATCTCGAGCAATTTATGCGCAAGCCTCAAAGCATGCGTCCCGCCTCCACTGATCAGGACGGTTCGGGAATGCTTATGGAAAGTCAAAACTTGAAGGATGTGTCAATTAATGGAATTCCGGATGAGCAGACAGCTGGAGCCATTCTAGGTGAGCCAATATTTATGTCTGTCACGCTAAACTTGGACTTGAAAGAGGTGGTTGACATAGATGCTTTCAAGCTGGATGTCGCGTCGGACATTAGCCGTGCACTGCAGCCGGATGTGCGGAGCGTGCGTGTTGGCGGTCTCCGCGCAGGTAGTATTATAGCAGACGTCCAGATCACGCCACAGGCGCACAAGACCGGCCGTGACTTGCATTGGTTGCTCGTAGACCAATCCAAGGACGACAAGAGCGCACTCATGTCAGGCAAGTACACGAGCAAGGTCACTGCAATTTCTCCGCCCAGGCCCAAGTCAGATCTGGTTGACAACATGCAGCGGATGCTAGTCGACTTTGATGAATGTCTCCTGTCGAAAGTGGATGAGATTAAGCGCTTGTCTGCGGAGCTCGAGACATTGCGCCTGCAGAAGAAGGAGCAGGAACAAGAGCTGAACCACACTATTTCGGGGTTACAGTGTCAAGTCGTCGAGTATGATCAGGCCCACAGGAGTGCACAGGCACAGATAAACATCATGGGCGATGAAATCACAGAGTTATTCAGAGAGGTGGCGTCCGTCCAGGCACGGGTTTCAGACAAAATGGATCAAGTGTTCGTTAACAGTAAAATGGTGTTCAGGAGCCTGGCATCCACAGAGACCGGTCTATGCTTGGTTCAGCAAGCCTTGGATAAGCACCAAACAAACTTGCAGGCAGAGCTCCGGGAGAAGGCCATTCTTCAGGACAGGGTGGCACATTTGGAGAAGGAGCTTCTTGCCATGCATGCGCTTCAAGCTCATGTCGAAACAAAGCTGGACGCTGTAAATAAGTACTCTGCTGAAACAGTGCATAAAGCTTTGCTGCTATCACAAGATGTCGAAAGGCACACTCTCGCAGAGCGAAGGCTGAAATCTCGCCAGACGGAGCTTGAAGATTTCATCAAAAGACTAGAGAAAGAGAACGAAGAGCAAGTGGAAGAGATGAAGGCTAGGTGTACAGAGCTTGAGGCTAAGATGCAGGATCAGGCGAAGTTGTGGGCATCGCAGATTATGGCAGCAGACGCAGAGAAAGCAGCATGCAAAGACGAGGCTGAGAGGCGATGCAGGGTGTTAGAAGCCAAGGTTGAAGAAACAGGCAAAAGATGGGCCGAGCAGTGTGTCACACAAGTGTCAGAGTTGGAGGCACAGCGGGATTCATTGATTAGATCTTTTTCCGAGCTGGAGGTAACGCTGGAAAGCACGCAGAAGCAGCTATTGGCACAGCAACAGGAATCTAAAGCAACGATTATTGGGCTGCAAGAGCAGATACAGACCATGGAATGCTCGCACACCACGCAAGTCAATGAACTTGAACAGAGTGCGCAAACGTGTGCATGCAATTACGCTACACAGATGGAACAATTGTCGAGCGACCACGCTGTCCAAGTTGCGTCATTGACAGATCGCTGCTCAGATCTCGAAGATAAATTGCAAGAAACCACGCTCAAGGGCGTAGCGTTAGCTGAGCAAATTGTTGGACTTGAAGCGCAGTGCCAACATCTTGAAAGTTCAGCCCGAGAAGGACGACAGCGCGAGGTGGGCTGGCTGCAGCAGCTCGATGAGACCCGCAACAAAATAATCGACCTTGAAAAGGTAATGAACGAGGCTGCCAGATGTCACGAAGATTTGCAATTGGAGTTAGGTCGCAAGAAAGAGGAAGTGCTGGTTCTGGAAATTCAGCACGCAGAAGCTCTCGCGCAGCGCACCATGCAGCAGCAACACGAACGCCAGAAAGATGAAGCAAAGATGCAACGTATGCAGTCATCTTTGGACGAATGTCGCCTCCAGCGGCGATTACTTACCACGCAAGTAGATGGCCTGAAAGAACAGGTGAGGGATCTCCAGTCTGAAAAGGAATCTCTCAATCAGCACCTGGGCACAGTTGAGTCGAATCTCGAATCGGAACAAAACAAGATGAAGGAAGCCCAGACTGCTCATGACGCTCTGATTGAGGGGCTCAAGGAGAAGAACAGCCTTCTGGAGGCAGCGGCGGAGGAGACCCGAAAACGAGAAACACAACTCGTTGCCAAGCTGGAGGAAACAGAACAGGAGGCCAAGAGAAGTCGTGTCAATGAGCGCGAACTAGAGAACCGGGTGGCGCTGCTGGAGAACGCCATCGATCGCCAGAAGGCACATGCATGTCGCCAGCTCGAGGAATTCAAGTGTCAAGAGTTGTATATCAAGAATGCCATCGGTGCGCCCGCAGATTTGGATCTCCCATTAACAGTCACGCCGGATGAGCAAGATAGAACTCCAGCGTCGCCAAGTAAGATGGCTGAGTATGCAAAAGTGAAATTTGCTGCGGATGCCGAAGAAATTGAACGCTCAAAGAAAAGAGTGAAGGAGCTCGAGGATCAGATGTCGGAGGCGGAAGGGAAGATCAGCTCGTTGCATGAGAGAAATACATATTTGCAGGACCAACTGAGCGCTGAACGGTCTAAGTTGGAAACGGCGTTGGAAGCACAAGTACAAAAAACCAAAGAGCTGGAAGATGCCATGGCGCAGGCTAACCTCTTGTTACAGGAGAGGAAGCACTTTCTACTCACATCGGAATCAGTTCAGGTGCAAGAACTTTCCAGCATGCAGGAAGCTATTGCGCAGGCAACCCATGACGCAGAAACTGTGCGTTCCGAACTGGATAAAGTGTTGGAGGAGCAAACTGGTTTGCGCGGTTCTTTGAAAAGGGCGACTGAAGACCTTGAAGCTACGCAAAAGGAAATGGATGCAATGCGGGTGGAATCAGAGAACGAAAAGGAAGCTCTGAATAAGCAGCACGCGCACAGTTTGGAAAAGTGGGCACAGGAGCTATTTCAGGCGCAGGAACAATTGATGCAGGCACTAGAGGAGGCAAGCATGATCCGAGAGCAACTGAACTGTCAACTGCAAATAAGTAAAGAGCTGGAGGATGCTAAGACACAGGCCTCAGGGGCTGTACGATTGGAACTGGACAAAGTTTTGGAGGAGCAAAATGCTCTGCGCCTGGAATGCACCAGAGCCTCGAACGAACTCCACAAGACAAAGATGGAAATGGATGCACTGCAAGTCGAGTCACAGAAGGAAAAGGACGACATGCACGAGCAGCATATCAAGAGCCTGGAAGCTCTGCATCACAACTTTGAGACTTTTCAAGCCAAGTCCCACAGCGACATGGAAGCGCTGCAGGCTCAGCATGCGCAGGAAATCGAAGCACTGCAGGTCGAGTCGCAGAAGGAAAGGGACGACATGCACGAGCAGCACGTACAGAAGCTCGAAGCGCTGCACCATGAGTTTGAGGCATTTAGGGTTCAGTCGGGCAAGGAAATGGAAGCGCTGAAGGCAGAATATGTGCAGGATTTGGATGTTTCGAAAGAAGAGACGAGGCAGGAAACCGACGCCATGCTTGAGCAGCACACGCAGAAGCTGGCAGAGCTGCAGGCTCAGCATGCGCAGGAAATCGAAGCACTGCAGGTCGAGTCGCAGAAGGAAAGGGACGACATGCACGAGCAGCACGTACAGAAGCTCGAAGCGCTGTACCACGAGTTTGAGGCATTTAGGGTTCAGTCGGGCGAGGAAATGGAAGCGCTGCACGAGCAGGTATTTGAACGCAGCAATACGATCTCAGTAGTATATGGATTTGCTCAGGAAACTTAGCTAGGGTATTCTTCAAGTTCATCTTCTTTTCTCTCCCTCCCTCCCTCCCCCTCTCGTTTCCTTCCCTGACGAGTTTTGGCGCTCCCACCCACTTGGTACATCCTCACGCAGACGGACATGAATCAGCAAGCGCTACAGAAGCGTCACATGGAGCAGACCGGCAGTTTGCAGTAAGTCCTGGCATAATTCTGTAAACGGAGCGAGGGTGCTGTGTGTAGATTCATTGTCCATTGCTCATTCCCTATGTGCTTTGTAAATCTTAGCTGTAAAATTGTTGACTGGTGCTTCTACCTGCAGGACACAATTTGCGGAACAGCTAGATTTGTTGAATACGCAGCATTCAGAGCACATAGAGGCGCTGCATGCCAAGCACATGGCACAAGTGGATCACTTTACAAAGCAAGTCGAGTCGCTACAGGTATCACATTTTGCTGAATCATCCATTCCTTTCAATTCGGCCGTTTTCTGACTTGTCTTCCTCGGAAAATGTCGATGACAGGGGCAATTGCATGAATCACAGAGCGACTTTCGCAAGATTCAAGCAGAGCGCGAGGAATTGGAACGCCAACGTCAGAAACTAAGCCTGGAGATGCACCACGAGCGCCAAACACTCGAGGCAGAGCGAGCGCGTCAAGTTCAAGCGCTTGAAGAAAAGCGACAGCGCGAGCTGGAAGACCTTGAAAATGAACGACAAAAGAAAATACGAGAGCAGGAGGAAGAGCGCAGGGTATGTGCCTTGATCTACAGACCAATCTGTCGGGGACGCCTGTGTGCACATATGTGCAATGTCGTGTGCTGATGGATGGACGCCCCTGACTTATACACGTGTATTGTGTGCATAGGTGGAAATGCACGCGCTGGAGGAAAAGCGGGAGAATCAAGTTCGGGCGCTTGAGGAGGAGAGGAAGCATGAACGACAGGTACTGTGGTTTGTGCGCATTTTGTCGCTCTGGTTGCATGTGCGCACAAGAAAACGAAAACCTTTCCACACATTCTTCGGCAGGAAATGGAGGAGGCACGCAAGAAGCAGGTGAAAACCCTAGAGCTTGAACGCGAGCAGCAAGTGAAGGCTCTTGAGGAGGAACGGCAGGAGAAAATACGTGCTCTGGAGAAAGAGCTTAAAGATATTGAGGAAGCGCGCCTGGAGCAATTCGAAAAAGAGCGCCGTGGACTCGAGAAACAAATCAAGGGGCTGGAGAGTGACGTGGAGACCGCGCGGAAAAAAAGTGAGGAGCAAGATGAAGCAATTGAAGCGCTTCTGGAAGAGATCAAAGTGCTGCAACAATTGCATGACGAGACAGCGGTATGTACATTTTTGCAATGGAAATACGCATGATGTGAAAAATTGATTTTTCCTGTTCGTGATGCAGGAAGTAGTGGCGGAGGGCAAAGCTCAAGTCCAGTCCGGAATCGATATTCGGAGGGGGCTGGAGGAAGATCTGTATGCAGCACAGTCTTTGCAAGTGTCTTTGCTCATGGATACTGAGAGCCAGCACGCGATGCAAATGCAGGTATCCGCCCGTAAGAGAGACAGAGCTACCGCACAGAGGAAGCGTCCCCTATTCCTTGCGGTCAACAGATATCTCTAGGCCAAAGCTTGGAGAATCCTTAGGATTCTGCCTTCATTCTGTTGTTCTTCATTATGTTTATCCGCTGGTTTGTGCTCGGTCCTTTCGATGCGCAGACCAACGCAAAAGCGTGCAGATGCGGTCACATGCTGATTTCTTGCGGTGCGCGTCTACTGCTATATACAGAATATGGCAGACAAGATTGAGAAGTTGCAAACAAGCGTTCAGATGATGGAGGAGGCGATTCTGTATTTGCAGACGGCTGTATGGCGCGATGATCTTATCGGCAAGAGGTGAATGTTTTCCGACATGTACATTTCACCTGCTTCATATGTTTTGATGCGATGATTATGTGCACCCTGCTTTGTTGCGGGGAGTGGGGAGGATGAGGGGCGCGTGTTTGAGATCATCACAATTCTGCTCATCACATTCATGCAGAGACGTGGCTATTCTTGAAGCCAAGACGGCGACAGACCTGCGCAACATTTACAAGCGAGGTAAGTGTGTGGAGTTAGTTTTGCAGCAAACAAGTAGAGCTGTTGAGTAAATCGAAGAATAGAGCATGCAAATGTTTCAAAACGTAATCATTGGTGATGAAAGGGTGCGTGATGTCAATTACATTTTATCATAATCATTTTGATGTGTCTTGTGCAGCGTCTGAACGCTTTGAGAAGGCCGCCAAGCAGCTCGCCACGTGGAAACATAATGTCGACGCCAGGCACATTGGGCGGTTTGCGTTCAAGGTTGATGTTTTTTCATGTACAGCCACGTAGGCATAGAAAAGCAATGACATTGTAGGTGCACCTGTGAGTGCGCCCACAGTGGGCTGTGACGATATCTGCCTGATCGATCAGCTTCTTTGTCATACAACTCCCCTCTCAGGTCTGGGGACGGCAGTGTCGTACGGAAAAGTTTCGCCTGCGCAAGATCGTCACGTGTGATCACAAGCGCTTCCTCTCAGAGGCACGGAATGCCTGGCGGCTTTTGCGGCGGTTGGTAGCAGGTAACATCACATGAATCAGTGTATTCGTGACGTGCGCGACGAGCATGCATCTGACGGTCGTAATTTGTGCCAGTTGAGCGCAAAGTCAAAACGTTACAGCAACGCCACGATTTCCGGACTGTGCATCGGGCATTTGCTTCCTTGAAGCGACGGTGGCGGCAGATGGAAGCTATGGATGATTGTTGCAAGTAAGGGATTTCGTGTGTTTTATCGTGTTTTATCTATGCACGCAGGCGCACGACGACGCGCCTATTGACTAACGTATCTTCAATCTGGCAGGCGTGTTATGGAAGCACAGCGACTTCAAGGATCGTGGGTGAGTTTTTCACCTGTAAAACAGCTCCCTCGAAAAAGCGTTTCACTGCTGTGCTATGTCAGTGGCTTTCACTCACTGGTGTCCATTCCATGTTCCCACAGGCCTCAAAGTCGCTGCACTTTGCTGCATGGGTCCGATGCATCTCGCTACTGCCTGAACAGCGACAACTGTCGCGCGGTGTCGTGGAGGAGTTGAATGTGCTGACTCGCCACCGCGACCTTGCGCGCCAAAAGTATAAAATGGCGGGCGTGGAGTCGGCCTTTGCACGGTTGGAGAGCGCTCGTGCTCTTGACACCCTCATTCTCTCGCTCCAAGACAAGACGGCAAAGAATCGCTCTCCCGCCGGACTTTCCCCTGACGGAGGAGGAAGCGAACGTGCTGCTGATATTAGCAGTGATGCGCTCTTTGGTGGAGGACGGGCGGCGGGTGATGGGGACATATCGCACGCCGCCACCCGAGAGGGAGGCGTGCAGGGAATGAGTGGCATGGCAAGTCTGATCGACTCCATGCTTGCACAGGGGAGGGCGGGCTCAGAGATCGATTATGATTCGTTGATGGCTTTATCGCAGTCCTTGGACACGCGGGGGCCAAATTAGGATTCGAGGACGGGGGGGAGAGAGAAAGACTACGCCAGGAGGAGGTTTACTGACAATCAACAACTGACTGAAGGTCAGTAAGCACAACGCCCTGTCGGGTAACACCACCACTGGGCTCTCGCGGCCCAGTAGGTGGGGAAATTGAACATCACAATGGTATTCGCGCGACGCAAGGAGTTAAGGCGTGACCAGCACATAGATTCCACTTTCAGGTGACACACTTCATAACACAAGTTAAAATAAGATTTGATAACTAAATAAATTGGTGAGCCATGTTACTCCCTTTCAGAGTTGAGAGCAGTGATCTGGCGCGCCGCCTCCCTCTCCCTGCCTCCAACACTCTTTCTGACTGCAATGTCAGAAAGCATGTACCAGTCGCCATCATTACTCCGAAAATGACCTACTAACCCCAACCCCTCCCCGTCCCAACCTCCGAAGTGCGGCCTCAGCCAGCAAAGCACGACGACTAGATGAATCGCAAATGGCGTCGTATTCTTCTCTAGTCCCCCCGCTCCCTCGACCGGCATCTCCTCTGCTACTGCTACTACTACCGTCGTCCGCAACTGCGCCTGCGTCACCCGCGTTAGCTTGAGCAGATGCCTCGGCACTGAGTGAGTCGGCAGTGTGTCGCTGCTCCGATGATGCGGTATCGTCAGGTAAGCCATCCACCGCCCCCCCCACCTCCTCACCCGACGCGCCAACGTATCGTCTCCACACCGTGCCACCGGAGCCTTCCGCTCCATCAAACCCCCGGAAATTCTGAGGAGAGTTGTTCGGGACGGAGCGTAAGTCCGAAGTGGCAGGAGCCTCTGAGCCGGCCACCGATGCATCCGATGCATGCGGTGCCAAAGGAGGGGGCACATCTGCGTCATCTGATATCATGCCTTCGAGGCCACGATTAATGGTGATATCCACTGCCAACCAGAGCAGGACAAGGGGAGCCAGGAAGTGAGTAAGCGGGCAAGTGGGTGACAACAACACTATTAAACACTACCCTTCGTCAGGCGCACAGGAAGTCAGCACAAACTTTTCTGAAGAAGGGATTTACGAAAGTTATAGTGTCAAAGGCTTTCTGTCAAAGCCTCTGTGTGTGAGGGTACCTGCGCCGGTCAAGTTGAGGTCTCGTCTCACGGCCTCGGCGCTCAGATTGGGCAGGATATCCATTACCTGAAAAGAGAGCGCGCGCATGCACGCAACCACGCGAGTGAGTGAGAGGACGTATGATCTATGCGCGCTCGTGTGAGCACGTACCTTGTTTCGGATGCAGGGCGGAAGCAAGAACAGGGGTTGCCGCGGTCAATCAGTAGGGGAGAGGTGGGGCACACAAGACTAGAGGTGGGGCACACAAGGCTAGAGGTGGGGCACACACACACAGAGACTAGCCACCTGCTGGACCATCTCATCGGACACAACCGCCGGCGCATACATATCAGCATAATCATCATCTTCATCCCCCTCC
>Ga0209713_10001963_pt1 | contig 12611 bp, 5 predicted proteins | sample ArcOceMetagenome_3_FD_187444 | JGI IMG/M metagenome (GOLD analysis project Ga0209713, IMG submission 187444) | Marine eukaryotic phytoplankton communities from Arctic Ocean - Arctic Ocean- Svalbard ARC20M Metagenome (SPAdes) (version 2) | ecosystem: Environmental > Aquatic > Marine > Oceanic...
TGATTTGAGACATTTAGATTTGAGACATTCTGATTTGCGACATTTGGAGACATTTGGATTTGAGACATTCTGATTTGAGACATTTAGATTTGAGACATTTGGATTTGAGACATTTCGATTTGAGACATTTCGATTTGAGACATTCTGATTTGAGACATTCTGATTTGAGACATTTAGACTTGAGACATTTGGATTTGAGACATTTGGATTTGAGACATTTGGATTTGAGACATTTGGATTTGAGACATTTGGATTCGAGACATTTGGATTCGAGACATTTGGATTGAGCAGACTTCTTGAAGAAATTATCATTTTTTTTTCATAAAATCCAAATGTCTCGAATCCAAATATCTCAAATCCAAATGTCTCAATCTAAATGTCTCAATCCAAATGTCTCAAATCCAAATGTCTCGAATCCAAATGTCTCAAATCCAAATGTCTCAAATCCAAATGTCTCGAATCCAAATGTCTCAAATCCGAATGTCTCGAATCGAAATGTCTCGAATCCAAGAGTGCAGCGAGTATCGAAATAAGTAGACTCTTTAAGGTAGATTGTATGAGAGTAGATGTTTTGGAAGTAGACTTTGAGATTGGGATGAATGAGGTTGAGGAAGGGAGAGAGAGAGAGAGAAGGATGTGTTGCAGGGTGGGGGGGGGGAGATGGTAGTGCCGGAGACATTTTGATTAGGGGATTTGAAATAGACATTTTATTTTCTTTTCCCCCCCACACACAATACCCATACCGCCGAAGGGAGAAACCCACCGCAACGCACTCAAGTTTGGCTGAGCTATGCGTGCATAGGCGGCCGCCGCTAAGGCTGCCGGCGGCGCGCATGGAGGACGAGGACGCGTTCGAGATACGGGAGGCCGGTGAGCCGATCGCAGCTCATGCAGCTCCGGTAGCTCCTGCCGCCACGGACCTACACTCCGAGCCTACGGTCCCACACGAACGGGCGGTCGATGAGGAGGTGGACGAGGGCACGGGCGAGCAGGCGCCGGCTCCTCAAGACCTCGCTGGGCCACCGACAGCCGGTGCAGCACCCACGGGCGGGCCACCGATGGAACTGCAGCCGGAACTGCAGCAGCAGCCAGCTCCTTCTCTGCCGGAGGCGGCGCAGCAGCAGATGCACGTGCCAGCATACCCCGAGCAGCAGGCCGCCTACGGCGCCCCGGCACAGCTGTACGGCTACGGGTACGCCGGCTACGGGTATCCTGCCGCCTACGGCGCCGCGGCACAGCCGTACAGCTACGGGTACGTGCCGTACTACGGCAGCGAGTATGGCTACTACGACGCGGCCTCGGCCTACGACGGGGCCGCGGCCTCGGCCTCGGCCGTGCCTCCACAGCACGAGTACTACACGCAGCAGGAGATGCTCCAGCAGATGCAGAAGCAGCAGCTGCAGCAGCTGCAGCAGCAGCAGTCGCAGCTGTCGCACCTGCAGCAGCCGCTGCAGCCGCCGCAGCCGCCGCCGCAGCCGCCGCCGCCGCCGCCGCAAGTGCAGCAGCAACAGCCGCCGCAGCCGCAGCCACCGCAAGTGCAGCAGCAACAACCGCCGCAGCACCTGCAGCGAGCGCATCAGCTGCAGACGCAGCAGCTGCAGCAGCTACAGCTACAGCAGCAGCTACAGCAGCAGCTACAGCCGCAGCTACAGCAGCGGCTACAGCAGCAGGAGCAGCTACAGCTCCAGCAGAAGCAGCAGCTCCAGCTCCAGCAGCAGCAGCTGGCGAGGCACCCGGCCATCGTCGACCAGCGCCTCATCGACCAGCGCGCACGTGCTGCGCTGCAAGAGGGTCGTCCGCTCGGCGGGTCGTCCGCGAGCGGCGACGCTCCCGCTCCGCGGAAAAACGGCGGCCACGGCCCGGTTCCGAGGCGAACCAAGTGGGTGGTGATGAAGCCGCAGGAGCGCTTCGGCTTCGCGGATTCGGATCCGATGGAGCCGGAGCGGAAGGCCGTCCGTCCGCCCGTGGACCTCGCCGGTGTGCGTGCGGCGGCTGCGATGTCCAGGCCCGGGGCCGCCGCGGCCTTGGGTGCGCCCGCCGCCCCCGCGGGTGCACCCGCACCCGCCGCCTCCTCCTCCTCGGACGCCTCCGTCTCGGCCAGTGCCTCCTCGGGTGTCAGCGCGGAGCCGGCAGACCCGACGGCAGCGGCGGCGAAGGCGGCGGCGGAGTCCCGGAGGGAGGAGGAGGAGGAGGCTACCACTACGGCGGCGGAGCGTGAGACGTCGACACAGCACGCCACCGTCCCTGACGCCGCCGTCCCCGACGCCGCCGTCCCTGTCGCCGCCGTCCCTATCGCGCCGACGAGCGCGCCGGCCGGAGCAGAGGCGCCGCCGGTTGCAGAGACGCCGCCGCCCATGCAGCAGCTGCCCGCTCGGGCGCCGCCCACTCCAGGGGTGCCGCCGCCTCCAGCCCCGCGGGTGCCGCCGCCTGCAGAGGTGGGGGCGCTGCGGGCTGCCGCGCGGCAGGAACGGCAGAAGCAGCAGCAGCAGCAGCAGCAGCAGCAGCAGCAGCAGATGCTTCAGCAGCAGATGCCGCAGACGCAGCAGACACCGCAGACGCAGCAGACGCAGCAGACGCAGCAGTTGCAGCAGCAGACGCAGCAGCAGCAGCAGTTGCAGCAGCAGCAGCAGCAGCAGCAAGACGCGTTCGCGTTGCGGGCTCATTCGCACGAGCAGAATCTGCAGCGGCACTTCGAACAGGGGCAGCAGCGGCAGCAGAAGCGGCGGCAGCAGCAAGACGCGTTGGAGGCGCATCAGCGGCAGCAGAAGCGGCGGCAGCAGCACGAATCGCTGGAGGCGCATCTGCAGCATCTGCAGCAGGCGCAATCGCGGCAGGCGCAGTTGCAGCAGGCGTATATGCAGCAGCAGGCGCAATCGCAGCAGACCCAAGTGCAGCAGATCGCGCAGTTTCAGCAGGCGCAGCTGCAGCAGGCGCAGCTGCAGCAGGCGTATCTGCAGCAGCATCACCACCTGCCGCTGCCGCAGCCGCAGCTGCCGCCCTCGGCCTCGCAGCAGCATCCGGCGATGGACCACCGTCAGGGCGGCCGCGGCCACGAGGGTTCGGGTCCGCTGGTCAACGGCGGCTACCCGCGCGTGCGGCTCAAGCTGCGCCCACCTCCGCCTCGGCCGCCGCCGCCCTCGCACGTGGATGGCGACTCGGGCACCGACGACCCGGGCGACTCGGGCCCAGACGAGCCGGCGGTGGAGGAGTCGGCGGCCGCCTTCCCGAGCTACCGCCTCGCTGTGGAGACAGATGCAGCCGCGATGGCGCGCAGCCACGGCGGCTTTGGCGGTGGCGGTGGCGGTGGCGGTGGCGGCGGCGGCGGCGGCTACAGAGGCTCTTCTTTGGCCGCCAGCAGCAGCGCGCACCGCGCCGGCAGCAGCAGCGGCTCTAGCGCGGCTGGCGGCGCGGCGGCGGAGGAGGCCGAGTGGGTAGTGGACGAGGCGGTGGCGGCGCAGTGGCGGCAGGGCAGCGTGGTCGAGAGCCGCGACGTGCGCGGCGTCTGGTGCGGCGCGCGCGTCGTGCGCGAGCGCGGCGTCGGGCCGTCGCGCGAGGTGCATGCGCCACCCGCCACGTGCTTCTACCCCCCTCCACCCCAGAGGACCCGCCACGTGCTTCTACCCCTCCCCCTCCCGCCCCCCCCAGCCCCCAGCTCCCTTCGAGGTGCCTCTGCCTAGGGCATGCTCCTATCCTGCATGCCCGTACTCTGCCCTCATTGTACCACCCTTATTAGGTGCTCGTGCACTACGACGGCTGGAACAAGAAGTGGGACGAGTGGCTCGTGGCGCTGGGCGGCCGCGTCCGCGCGCGCGGCGCCGGCCTCGTCGAGACGCCGTGGGGCAAGGAGGTCGTGCTGGAACGGCGTTCTGGAGCGCCCGAGCCGGCGCTCGGAAGAGGCGGTGCAGGGGGAGACATTGGCGCAGGCGGTAGAATAGGAGGCGGTGCAGGCGGCGCAGGCAGTGCGGGCGGTGGCGCGCGCGGGGTGCCCGGCAAGTACTCGGAGGCGGTGCGGGTGGTGCCCGGCGTGATGGTGCGCGGCGCGTTCCGCTCGCTGTGCGGCACCTTTGGCTGCACGCTGCCCGACCGCCACCCCGGCCTCCACCGCATGGCCAATGTCGCAAGGGTCGGAGGCCCTCCCGAGGCCGCGCCGAGGCCCGCCGAGGCCGCGCCCAGACCCGCCGACGTGCCGCGCCCGCCAGCTCGCTACCAGAATTATGGGGACCCGGACTGCGATGCCTGCCAGGGCAAGCACCGCAAGCACACGTGTCGCCTCGGCGGGGAGGCGAGCCGCCGCGGCAAAAAGGGCTGTGGCGGCAAAAAGGGTGATGGTGGCGGCGGCGGCGGCGGCGGCGGCGGCGGCGGTGGCGGTGGCGGTGGCGGTGGCGGTGGCGGTGGAGGCGGCGAGGAGGGCGCGGCGGAGGAGATGGACGCCGATTCCGAGCCCAGACCCACCGTGGCCGCCTCCGAGCCGCCACTACAGCCTGCCTCGGCATCGGCATCAGGGCAGCCGACGCCCGGCGCTGACACCTGCCCGCCTTGCCCGCCCACCGCCGACGACGACGACAACGACGCCGGGAGCAGCAGCGATGCCGCGCCGATGCAAGTTGTCCAGCCTCCCGCCGAGCCTGCCAACGAGCCTCCCGCCGAGCCTCCCGCCGAGCCTGCCAACGAGCCTCCCGCCGAGCCTCCCGCCGAGCCTGCCGATGAGCTTCCAGCGACCGTCCCGCCCGGAGCAGCACCGGCCGTTGCAAATGGAGGAGTGGAGTCGATGCCGACCAACGTGAGCCGCTCCGGACCCGCCGCCGCGAGCTTCTACGCGTCTCAGCTCATGACTCCGGCACCCGGCAGCCGTGGCAGCGGTGCGGCCATCTGCACGGGCAGGGGCCGTGGCCGAGGCGGCGGCGGCGGCGGCGGCGGCAGTGACAATGGCAGCGACGGCTCCAGTGCGGGTGCAGGCCCCATGAAGAGCCACAAGCGCAAGCAGATGAGCGAGCCGCCGCCCCACCTCTTCGAGCCCGCGGCGGGCCACGTGCCAGAGGGCAGCGAGCACTGGACCGTCGGCACGCGCCTCGAGGCGCTCGACGTGCGCGGGCTGTGGTGCCCGGCGACCGCGCTCGCCTCGCGCGGCGACGGGCCCGGCCGCGAGCTCAAGGTGCACTACGAAGGATGGAACAAGCGGTGGGACGAGTGGGTCAAGGTCAGCGGCGGCCGCATGCGGCGTCGGTCTGATGCAGTCTGATCAACGCCTCCTTTTACACATAAGAGCTCCGTAGCGCAGATTTCTTTTTTTTTCATGTTTGGAAGTAAACTCAATAGAGAAAAGCAAAATCAGTCCTTCCTGAACGCGTGAACAAAAGCCAGGACAAAAAAACATGCTGAGCAAACACGGCTCTTTACGCCGAGTTGCATGCATTGCGATCAATCATCAATCTTCATCTTTCAACGGCATGCAGACCTCCATCTCGATAATCCAGTGTGACATGCTCGGCCATGCGTATTCATGATTCGGCTGTAGAAAAGTCCAGCTTGCGAGCTGCGCGAGGCCGGCCATGAGCGCCGGGCGGTGATGCAGCAGGCGGTGATGCAGGCGTCAGGTCCAGGTGCTGCAGATGATGTGGCACTGCTGGAGTCGGAGGCAACGCAGGCGCCAGGTGTGGTGTCATGAAGGCACTTGGCTGCTCGGAAGGAGCGTCCCCATCGCCCGTCGGCCCTGTCGAGACAGTGAGCGTCGCGTGAGGCAGTGCCTCCCGTCTCGACACGTCCTCATTCGGTCCATTGAGCTGCGATCCTGCCGGGGCCTGCTCGTTCGACAAATCGCAAACCCGTTTTGACGAGATGAATCGCCACCGGCCCACCACTTCGGACACCTTGCTCAGCTTCCGTGGACCCTTGGATGGCTTTAGCACGGCGCCACGAGAGACCCGGTCGCCGGCGGACCAGCCCGCCGCTTTCGGCTTCGGCGTGATGGGCGAGTTGCGCGGACTTGACCGGGCGGGCGAGGCACGCCACGAGCCACCGCCTGGGGAGCGTGTCGCGTCGTCCCTGCGAGCCGAGACGCGTGCCCAACGTAGAGGAGTCGGATTGGAGAAGCGGAGCGACGCAGTTAGGCTGTCACGCAGCGGGCTGTCGCCACCGACTGTCAGCGTGCCGCCAAGAAGGAAGCGCCCTGAGTAGCGGCACGACGAGCTGTCCCCAACCGAGTTGCTGCTCTCACGCTTCAGCTTGGGCTCCCGACTCGCGCTCTTGGGCGAGGAGACCTGTGTGATGGAGGGCGGCAAGCGGAACGGTGCCTCGACATGCTCAGAACCTTTTCCGTCGTCGTGCTCAGGGGGGCTCGTCTGGGTGCCACCGCGGCGCAGCATCGTCGGCGAGACCACCAAGTCATTCAGCTCCTCATTGGACATCTCAGCGAGCTCGAGGCTCTCCGGTGCAGAAGGCAGCACCCTCGACGCGCGTTGCGAGCTGCCAAAGACAGGCTGCTCGCCCAGCGCCGCCGCCGCCTGCAGCCGCGTCGCCAATTGCAGGTGCACCTGCCTCCTCTGTGACTCGACCATGAGAGCCTCGCAAACCTCTCGCATTCCCACGTCGGCAAACTCGTACGCGTCGGGAGCGGGAGCCGGAGCAGCTGGAGGGCGCTCCGTCAAGCAGCTGGCACGACGGTGGACGAACGTCGTTGCCGAGGTATCGCTTCTGCGGCCCTGGTCCAAGACGGAGCGGCGGCGCGAAGCGGTTGGCGCCAGTTGAAGGATCTGGCAGGAGCGCAGCTCGGCCAGCTGCGCAGCCAGATCGGCGACCTCGATTTGAAATGGGATGGCGCTGTGCAGTTGCGCCAGCGTGCACGGCTGCGGGAGCACCGCGAGCACCTTCAAGACGACTTGCTGCAGAATCGGGACCGTAGCGAGGCGGACCGCGTGGATGGAATGACTCATCGCCACGATTGTCGCGGTTGCGACTGCCTCCAGCCGCTCTGGGGTTGCACGATCGGAGAGGCAGCAAGAGCTCTGGGAGCTGCTGATCACAAGCAGCCCCCGCGCCTCGCACGTGCGCACCAATGCCTCGCAGAGCAGCGGCTTGCCTCCGCTGCGACGAGCCAGCAGCTCGATGAGCGTCTGCGGCACCGTCTCCACGCCCAGTACGCCACACGCGAATTGGCCGCACGCCTCGGCTGGGAGCGGCTGGAGCGTCACCGCCTGGCAGCTCGCGCGAGAGGTGAGGGCGTGCACCAGCCTCCGACCAGCCGACACGCGCTCCTCGTCGCTACGCATCGCGCTCAACAGCGACGCTCGCTCATCTCGGCAGGTCACCATGAGCAGCATCGCACCGACGCAGCCCTCGGATGCAGTCGCCAGCTTCTGCAGCAGCTTGCACGAGTGCCGGTCGGCAAAATGAACATCATCGATCAGGATGGCGAGCTGGCGGCCGCCTTCCGCGCTGTCCGCTGCGCGGCGTGCTGAAGTGAGCAGGCGCATCTCCACGTGAAGCAGCTGCTCCTCGGTGTCGAGCGATTCGTGCCCAACGCTGTCGTGGAGCATCGGTACAATGTGCTCGAGTGACGGGAACACGTCGTAGCCGCAAAGCTGCGCGAACAGCCGGCGAGCAAGGGCGCCGTGCTGGGCCTGCTCGTGGGCGCGGCAGCGCACGTGCACCACGCTCATGCCGCCACCCGCTGCTGGCTGCTCCTCCCGCTGCGTTGCATGCCTCTCGAGAGCTGCTCGCGCCTGCATGAGCAGCTGCGTCTTGCCCGCGCCGTACGCGCCATCGATGACCAGCAAGGTGCAGCCGCTGTCGTCAGCGACGGGCGCGCGTGGCCAATCATTGCAGGAGGCCAGCACCAGCTGCGCCTCGGGCGTCGGGTAGTACTCCTCCTCGAGGAAGTCGCGCAGCTTGGGCTTCTCGAGGATCTCTGAGGAGGCGACGGGTCGGTACGGCCGGTACAGCTCGGACTTGCCTTTGATGCAGACGGGGCGTAGACGCACGAATCGAATCTCGTCGCGAGTGGCGTCGTGCGTCGCCTCATCACAGAGGACCATCCCTCCGAGCTTGGCCGCCAGTTGCATCAGCCGCGCCGCCAGCACGACGCGATCGCCGTGGACCGTGAACTCCTGACGCACCACGCCACCGACCGGCCCGACGAGCGACGTCCCGCTCGCGACGCCGAATGCGGGCTGAATGCCCTGCAGGGAGAGGGCCTGACGCAGATGCAGCGCCGTGAGAAGCGCGCGGTACGGCTGGTCCTCGTGCGGCAGGTCCGCGCCGAAGACCACCTTCATTACGCAGCCCTTGTCGTCGACGGTGAAGCGGTGGATGCAGCCCTGCATCGCGTGCACTCGCTGTTGCACCGTCACGACCGCCTGGTGGATCCTTGCGCAGTCGAGCTGCAGAAGATCCATCACGCCCTCGATGCCAAAATGGATGAAGATCACGCTCGCCTGCACGACGCCCACCGTCCAGTTGCGCACCGGCTGCCGAAGGCGCGCCTCAAGCGCCGCCGCATGCACCAGCACCGACGGTGCATAGCTCCGCAGGACGGCGCACGCATTCGGGGCCAGCAAAGGCGCGCTGCGAGGGATGGCCTTCTTGCGGAAGGTCTGGCACATTTGCTGGATGCGGTGGTGGCCGCTCGGCGTCGGATCGTGGGAGCAAGCGCCACGTACAAGGTTCAGTACGGAGCTAGAGACGATCACATCGCCCTTCTCCGCGGCATCAGCTGCCGAGAAGCACTCCTTGAGTGCCGGCCCTGCGGCAAAGTACTCGCACCTATTCTCGTGGCCGCCGACGTAGAACATGGTCGCGGAGCCAGAGCCGACGCCGACCTTGAGGCAGAGGCGGATCTCCGGCGTCATCTCAACGTCATGCAGAGCATCTTGCAGGTCCATGGCACACTCGCAGGCCCGATGCGCCAGCTTCGAGAGCGGCTCGCTGGTCCACAGCACGATCAGCGCATCGCCAGCAAACTTGATCACGTCTCCTCCGCATGACGAGCAGATCTTGATCATCTGCTGGAAGTAGACGTTGACGAGAGCCATCATCTTGCCCAGCCCGACGCCGCCCAGCTGGGCAAAGTACTCGTTCAGCTGCGAGAAGCCGGAGATGTCCTGCCAATCGCAAGGGGCGGCCTTTAGGCGAGGGGGCTGCACACGGCGTGGCGCTCGGGCTGCTCGGGTCTCACCGCAAACAGCGCGACGGCCTCGTACTGCTGGCTGCTCGGCGATTTCAGCAACGCGCCCGACTGCAGCTCGTTGAGCAGCAGGGCTGGCACGAAGCTGGCCAACAGTTTGTTGTTGTCGTGCCCGTCGGGCGGAGCTGTCGCTGCGAGCGGAGGTGGCAGTGGGGACTGATGTGGCCTGGCCATTGCACGGGGCGTGTTTGAGTTCGAGCGGCACACCCATGCGAGCCGGGTCTGTCGACGCCAGTACAGCCCGTTTCGAACTCGGACGGCGAGCTAACAGATCGGAGACCAGTAGAACCAACCACTAGAAAACGGCAGCATGTCACTGGTCAAAAAACTTGAGCGCGCTCTCGTGGCGTTTGTCTGTCAGAGTTTCGCTGCGTGACGCCGGAGCCGACATTTGAGTAAGTAAGTAAGTACGTAAGTAAGGCCATGAACAGCCCACTACAACTCGACCACGCTGCTCCTGGCGTTGGCGGCCCGGCACGATGTGCCCCGGCCAAGGCGCGCCGACAGGCCCCGCTTCGCTGTACTGTGCGGGTCGGTCGCGTCGAGTTCCCTCAGCCAGAGGGGGCGAGATTCCTCCTCTCCTTACATTGTTCCTGTAGCCCCAGGTGGGTGGGTGCTGCCGCAATACTGTGTAGCGTAATAGTGTAGCCCTGTATGCGTGATACCCTAATCTTACTTACTTACTTACTTATTTGAGTAACCTTGAGCACGCCGCAGGCGGAAACTTTTGTTTGTGTTGGGGGGAGGATGATTTGACCGCCTAAACCGCCTAAACAGACGCACACGCCTGTGTGTCGCAGCACGCTGCGCCGGGCGCGTGAGCACAGATCTCGAGCGTCAGCGCGTTCCTCCGCGACTGGTCAAACTTTAGGCCGTACCCCGTACAAGCTACAACACACTGCGCACCTACAAATCTACCTGCTGAATGCCGCCCTCGACCCCACTCAGCATCCTGACCCCGCCCTTGGGCCGGACCCGCTTCGGCTCTTGCTGCTTGGCGTCGGCGTCAGCAGCGGCAGCGGCAGCGGCGCTCGCATTCGCCGCGAGCGGCTTCGTCGCAGGCGGTACCTCCTCGCGGGCGGTAACGGCTGTCTGCTCGGAGGGCGGCGGCGTGGGAGTGCGCAGCCCACGGCCGCTGACTCTGTCGCGATCTCGACCGCGGTCACGGTCGCGCCTGTCACGGTCGCGGTCCCTATCCTCGCGGCGGCCATTCTCGTCGTCGCGGCGGTCGCGGCGGTCGCAGTGGTCGCAGTGGTCGTCGCGCCGATCGAGGCGATGCCGATGCCGGTGGCGGTGATCGCGATCGCGATCCCGATCCCGGTCCCGATCCCGATCGCGGTCGCAGTCTCTGTCCCGACGATCACGGCGATCGCGCTCGTCAACGTCCTCACCCCCACCATCGCTGCGGTCGGCGCGGCGGTGGCGGCGATCGTCCGATCGGTCGCCGTCTCGGTCGCCGTCTCGGTCGTGACGCGAGGAGCGGCGTGCCCAGTGCTCCGCCCACCGCTGCTGCGCCTCGTCGGTGATCGCCGCCGCCGCCGCCGATAGTGGAGGTGGTTGCTGATCTGCCTGCACTGTCGGCGCTGCCTGTGAGCTCGGAGGCGCGCCGCCGCCGCCGTCAAAAAGATCCCACCGCGACCTCCGCCCCGTCTTGGCAGCGGCAACAGCGGCGGCGGCGGCGGCGGGAGGAGCGATGGCGGCCGACGACGAGGCGGCCACAGCGGCGGAGGCGATGGCGGCGGCGCCGGCGGCGGCGGCGGCGGCGACGACGTCGGCGGCGGAGGAGGCGGCGGAGGCGCACAGCAGCGCCTGCACCTCGATCTGCGCGGCCGCCTGCGCCTGCGCCGCCAGCGCCTGCGCCGTCGGCGCCGCCGACTGCGCGTGGAGGGTGTGGAGGGCGCGCGCCTGCGCGTGGGCGTGCGCGTGCAGCGCGAGCAGCGCCTCGTCCGAGTCGGAGCGCGGGTCGAAGGACATCTTCGCCCTTGGAGGCCGCCACGACGACGGCGCGATCGCCGGCGAGGCAGCTGCAGACCCATCGGCCGCTGCTGCAGAGCCAGACGTGGCGGCGAAGACAGGCGACGGCCCTTCTGCGGCTACGGGCGTGGCAGCAGCGGCCAGCGACGACGCCCCTTTCGCCAGGCCAATCATGCCGCGCCCGCGCGCCGAGCCGCCCTGCTTCTTGAGCACGAGAGCTACCGGCGCCGGCGCCGCCGGTGCAGCCGCCACAGGTGGCACCGTCGGCGCTGCAGCGGGCTCCGCTGCGGGCTCTGTCTCAGCTATGGGCTGCGACACACCAGGTGCCCCCGCGGACGCGCCGGTCCGATCTTCGTCGGTCGCTCCAACGGCAATGGTCTCGCCGGACGCGGCGGCGCCGGGGCAGGCGGGCAGCGACTCGGTGGAAGCAGCAGCCGCAGCAGCAGCAGCAGGCCTGCTGAACCCAGCGGCGGCAGCATCGGTCGTCGCGTCCGCGCCGAGCTTTGGTTTCCCCATCGCCTTGCCGCCTCCACCGCCACCGCCACCGCCACCGACGAGCCGAAACTCAACCGGCTTGGCGTCCGGCGCGAGCATGCCCCCACCCACCGGCCCACGCGGTGACGAGACGCCACCGCCATCGCCACCTGAGAACGACGCCACGATGGCAGCGGCGGCGCTCCGCTTCGCCTGCGCCGCCTTGGCCTTGGGACGGTGGTTGGCCGCGACGCTCGCCGTCGCGAGGGCGCGCCGCTCCTGCTGCCTCTCGGACAACTGGAACTCGCGCTCCTGCCGGCTGCCGGGCACCCACTTGCCCGCCGTCGCCAGGTCGGCGAGGCTCCAGCTCGTGTCGCCGCTCGGCTCGGGCTCCGGCTGCGGAGGCGGCGGCCAGCTGGCGGCCTCCTCGTCGCCGCTGCGCGCCGAGCCGCCACCGTCGCTCTCGACGTCGGAGCGCGGGTCATCCGCCCGCGGCCCGGCGGCCCGCGGCCTCTGCTCGTCGTCGCCGTCGTCTTCCCTGCGCGGTCGCTTCGGAGGCGGCGGAGGAGGAGGGGGCGGCCGCCGGTCGGGGTGCACGTTGCGCCTCGGGTTGGGCGGCGCGCCGTCGTCGAGACCCGCCTCCGCCCGCAGCGCGACGAGGCGCTGCTGCTGTCTCTCGCGGTACGAGAGCTTGCGTTGTGGACTGCGCGAGCGAGACGAGCTCGACGAGCCGCTGCCGCGCCCGCGCAGGCGGTGCCTGGTGACGACGTGGTCCTGCAGCATGTTCTCAAACTCGTCCGCATCGTCGCCGTCGCCGTCCCAGTCGTGGTCTTCGCCGTCATAGTCGTAGCCCACCGCCTCCGGCGCCCAGTCGTTGTCGGGAAGAGAACGGAGATTCATTACTGAGTAGAGAATAGCTTCGCAAGTCTGGCATTGCAGCATAGTTTTTTCCTTTATTCAGATTTAACACACAAACTCCCCAGCC
>Ga0209713_10001965_pt1 | contig 12606 bp, 9 predicted proteins | sample ArcOceMetagenome_3_FD_187444 | JGI IMG/M metagenome (GOLD analysis project Ga0209713, IMG submission 187444) | Marine eukaryotic phytoplankton communities from Arctic Ocean - Arctic Ocean- Svalbard ARC20M Metagenome (SPAdes) (version 2) | ecosystem: Environmental > Aquatic > Marine > Oceanic...
TCCGCCCGAGGGCTGGGAGGGCAAGTGGCCGGGCGAGGCCGACCCTCGGCAGCTCTTCGACTCCCTCGGCGTCATCGGGCGCGGCTCGTACGGGTGGGTGTACCGCGCGCGCTCACGGCGCGACGACGGCGATCTCGTCGCGATCAAGGTGGTGCCGATGGACGCGGGCGGCGCGGCGGACGCGGCGGCGTCGGCGGCGGCGGAGGCGCGGAAGGAGCTGCAGCTGCTGCAGAGCTGCTCGTCGCCGCACGTGCTGGCGTGGCGCTCGTCGCTGCGGCACGGCGGCTGCCTGTGGATCGTGACCGAGCTGTGCGAAGGCGGCTCGCTGCTCGACGTGATGCGGCACGGCGGCGCGCCGCTCAGCGAGGTGCAGGTCGGCGCCGCGTGCGGCGCGGCGCTCGAGGCGCTCCGCTACCTCCACGCGCGGCGGCTGCTGCACCGCGACGTCAAGGCGGCCAACCTCTTCCTCTCGGCCGACGGCTCGCTCAAGCTCGGCGACCTCGGCATCTCGACGGAGCTCGCGTCGACGATGGCGCGGCGGATGACGGTCATCGGCACGCCGCACTGGCTCGCGCCCGAGGTCATCGCGTCGGACGCCGGCTACGGCCACGCGGCCGACGTGTGGTCGCTCGGCATCACCGCGATCGAGCTCGCCGAGATGGCACCGCCGTACTACGACGTGAGCCCCGTGATGCGCGCGCTCTTCAAGATCTCGTCGGCGCCGCCGCCCACGCTCGCCGACCCGGCGCGGTGGGGCGCGCCCTTCTCCGACTGGCTGGCGTGCTGCCTGCAGAAGGCGCCCGAGATGCGCGCCGACGCGCCGGCGCTGCTCAAACATCCCTTCGTCCGCCTCACGTCGGTGCTCGCCACCGCCGGCGTCGCCATCGGCACCACCGGCCTCGGCGGCGTCCGGCAACAGCTGCTCGCGCCGCTCGCCGTAGCGGGCGTCGCCGCGACCGCCGCCGCCCGCGCCCAGGCGGACGCTTCGGGCGGCGGCTGGCGGGATGCCCTGCCGCCAGTCGTCGGCGGTGGCGCCGTTTCCGCTGCCGCTGCCACCGGTGCTGGCCCTACTGTTGCGGCAGCCGCGCCCGGACCGTCAAGCGGTCCGATGGAGGGCAGCGGCGGTGGTGCGGCGTTGCAACGGCGTGGCAGCACCCTCGGAGCCGGCATGACTGTCCTCATCACCGAATCGCAACGCGAAGAGGCCGAGGAGGACGAAGCAGCGGCGGTGCCGCCTGCCGCGTCAGCTACGCCTCCGCCCGGCGCACCTCCGCCACCGCCTCCGCCACCGCCGCCGCCTCGACCACCGCCTCGACCACCGCCACCGCCACCGCCTGCCGCTGGTGCTGTTGGTGATGACTCCGCATCGTCGCTCGGCGACTCGGACACGCACGGCTCGAGCGCGGACGAATGGGATACCGACGCGGACTACGAGAACTCCGAGACCGACGTCGACCGTTCCGAGCGGCGACGCGCCTCGAGCCAAGTCGTCGATGGGCACGTGGAGACGTTCTTCGGTCCTCTCGACGGCCCCGCCGCGGCCTCCGATGCTGCGGCTATTGACTCCGTTGCTCCTCCACGACGTGCCGACAGCCCCGCCAGCTCGGACGGTCGGGGCCTGACGCTGTCGTCGACGATGTCATCCACAGCAGCGTTCGCAGACTTTGGCTCGGCCCTCCCGCCCTCTATCGCGCCATCGCCCGCGCCGCGACCGCCGCTGCTGCCGCTCGAAGCTGCGCTCAAGGACCGCACTCCTCCTCCGGAGCAGCCGCCCGTGGCGCCGCCAACTCCCTCGGAAGATGCGCTGCTTGACTTTGGCTCGGAAATACCGCCGGAGGCTATGCAGCCTGCCGCGCAGCCTGTCGCGTGCCGCGCCACGCCGACAAGACCCGAAGGCGCGCCGACGCCACCACCTCTCGCGGCGCTCGCTGCAGCCGGTGCAAAGGCCGTGCCGCCGTCAAACCCGACGAGGCGCCGCGTGCGCTGGTCACATGTCGTCGCAAGGTTGACACCGCTGGGCCGTGGGCCCTCCTTGCATTGGGGTGCCCATCATACGCCCCAGGACGAGCGTGTAGCCTTGCTCCTTTGCCTCTTTGTGCTCACAGGAAGAAGCGAGGGAGCCGACCGGCGTCAGAGGCAGCCTCTGCAAACAACGACGGGCTCGCCGCTGCAATGTCGGCAGCGGCAGCGGGGTCAGGGTCGGACGCGGCCAAGCCCAGGAAGGCAAAAGCGCCGACCGATCGCTCCGAATGGACCGCCAATGACTACATCGCAGCGGCGAGCGACACAGCGTCAGCGTCAGTTTCTGCCTCGGAGGCCGCGTCGCTGCCGTTGCTTGCGGATGCTTTGGCCGACAGCGATGGGTGGGTGGAGATGCAGGAGGGGCCCAGCGGTGGCGGCGGGAGGGTGCGTCTCAGAAGGGAGCGTCGCGGCGGTGCCGAGCAGCCAACCGGCCAACCGGCCGCGCCGCCTCCGGTGCTCGTCCCGCCGGCGCAATCGGACGCGACGCGGCAAGGACGCTCGCACTCGTCCCCCGTCAAGTCGGGCAGCGGAGGCCGGGCGGCTCCCGACGAGGTAGCCCCCGACATCCTGGGCCGCGCCGCCGCTGCGCTGGAGAGCCCAGGATGGCGCGATCGCGCCAAGTCGCTGTTCGCCGCCGCCGACTCGGTCGCTGCAGCGACTCCCGCCGCGTGCGCTGCCGAGGACAACGATCGTGGGGAGTTGGCGGAGGACGAGGCGAGTGATGCGGGCGATCATGATGCCTCGGCCTCCGCCGCCGCCTCCACCGCGGCGGCGTCTTCGGGGCGGCGTCGGCGCGCGCGCAGCGTAGGTGAGACACGCGCCGCCACGAGCAGCGTCAGCGGCGTCGGCGGCGGTGACGAGACTGGGGTGCGCCGGCGTCGGCGCGACAGGGCGGAGGCAGCAGCGGCGGCCGTCGAGCCAGCAGCGCAGACACATCCCAACGGACGATCTGCAGCGCAGGAGGCGGCTCCGGCGCGACCGATCGAGGCGGCGCGGGCCGCTTCGTCGTCGCCGCGCGCGCTGCTGCCCTCCATGCTCGCCGCCTCGCCGCGCTCTGTCTCTCCGCGCGACACGATGCTCTTCGACGCTACACAGGCGCGGGCCCACGCCGACACCCAAGCGGCCGTCGCCACCGCCCACGCCCACGCCACCGCTGCCGCTGCCGCCGCCACTTCCGACACCGATGCGACGCCTGCCGCCACCAAGCTTTCGTTGCGCAATCCCTCCATGGCCGCCGCCGCCGCCGCCGCTGCGTACACCGACGCCCTCGAGCAGGCGGCGGTCAGCGGCTCTGCTGATGATGCGGCCTTCGCCACGAGGGCCGGCCAGCTCGCGGACATGGCGGCTCAGCTCGCGAGCGAGTCTGAGAAGTCCGAGGGGGGCGGCAGCAGCGTCGCCGATGGGCCACGCCGTTTTCACGATGCCGTCGCCTCCTGCCGCGGCACCGCTGCCACCGCCAGTGCCGCGGCCACGGCCACCGCTGCCACCGCTGCGGCCGAGGCGGCACTGGCAGTCGATGCAGTCGAGGTGGTCAGCAATGTGGCCAGCACGGAGTACTACTACGACGAGATCGATTCGATGCTCGACAACGTCTTTGACGAGGTGGCATCGGAGCAGCAGGCGGCGCCACAGGCGGCACCACAGGTTGCTTCACCGCGGCTCTCAGCCGCCCGCCCTGCCGCCGCGCAGCCCAACGCCGCGCCGCTCGTTGCGGCGCAGCCGGCGCTGTCAGTTGCGGCACCGGCGGCGATGTCGTTTGGCGTGTCTCGTGTGATGGTGCCCAACGCGGCGGCGCGGCGGTGCGGGCCGGGCGGCTTTGTCAACTACGACATCAAAGGCAATGGCATATCGCGCTCAACCGGCGCCGTCGGTGGTGGCGCGGGCGCGTGGGGCGCCGAGCCCGCCGCAGCATCGAGTGGCGCCGTGGCTGCTGGCAGCGCGGATGCGCGCGCCTCGCCGGACGATGCCACGAGCGGCGGCGGCGGCAGCGGAAGCGATCGAGCGCCCGCGGAGGAGGACGATGACCCGTTGCTCGGGCGGAAGGGTGCGCTCGATGATGTGCTGTGGCCAAAGATGACCCATCGGCGGCGGCGGCGGCGCGCGCGTCGCTCGGCGGACGGCGGCCGTTCGGCCGGCATCGAGGGGGCGCCCGCCGCCGCCGAACGCGACCGTTACGACGAGTGGCATGTGGCGTCGCACATCGTCGTCGCTGAGGCGCTCGCCGCCCTCGACGAGGACGACTGCGTCGAGTTGGTGCGCGCGGCGCTCGTGCCGCAGTCGCGACCGGCCGCCGGCACGCGACCGGCCGCCGCCGACGACGCCGCCGCTGCCGTCGCTGCCAACGGGACCGGCCGGGGCGGCGTCGCGCTGCCGCTGCCGCTGCCGCCCGAGGTGGAGCTGCGCGAGATCACGCCGCGACCCAAGCCGCCGCCAGCGCCGCCGCTGAGCGTCGGCCCCTCGGAGGAGTCGGCCGCCTCGCAGCAGCGGCAGCGGCGGGTCGAGTGGCTCTTCTCTCAGCTGAGCGAGCAGGACGACGCGGACGAGCACGCGCGCATCGAGGCGCAGGAGCGCGCTGACCGGCTGGCGATGGCGCTCGAGCAGGCGGCCGAGGCGGACGACGGCGAGACGGCGGCGCTCGCGCCGCACGAGACGAGCGAGGCGGCGGCGGCGCGGCAGCGGCGCGAGGCGCGCGCGATGCTGTTCGAGCAGGCGCGGGTGGGGCGGCTGCGCTCGGTCGTCAACATCTTCATGTCGGCGCTGCTCGACACCGAGGGCTCGTCCGAGGCGGGCGCCGCCACGCAGCACGCGGTGCTGCACGGGATGCTCTTCCTCGCCTCCACCGAGGAGGGCGCCGCCACGTTTGTCGACGTCGGCGTGCTCGAGAGCATCTTCGGCCTCGCGTACTCGCCAAACCACGACACGCGGCTGCAGGCGACGCAGCTCCTTCTCAAGCTCGCGACGGCCGCCCGCGCCGGCGTCGGCGCCGCGGGCGGCACCCTCGAGTTCCTCTGGTCGCGCGAGGGGCTGCGTGGCCTCTCGACGCTGCTCTCGCACAACCTGGGCGCCACGCAGCAGGAGGTGCTCGGCTGCGGGCTGCGGCTGCTGTGCCAGCTGCTGCAGGCGGCGACGCCCGGCATCGACAAGCGGCAGCGCCTCAGCACGCTCCAGCTCGGCGCGCAGCTCGACACCATCGACCACACCAGCCGCGCGCACGCCTGGCGCTCCGAGGCCGACGCCGCTCCCACCGCCGACGGCGCGGCGCGAACCACCACATCGGCTGTCGCTGCCGCCCACGACATTTGCCGGCTACTCGTCGAGATTCGTCCGCTTCTCGCGGCTGCTGAGGCGGCGCCCAGTGGCGAGACCGACGCGAGAGGCGCCCGGGGCGGCGTCGGCAGCAGCAGTGGACCGGCATCGCCCTCCAAGCCGAAGGGCGAGGTCCCGCAGAGGCGGCTGAGCTGGGCACGCGCCTTGCGCAACTCGGTCGGCTTTGATCGGCTATGAACAAACATTGTCTGCTCTCTTGTAAAGTGTAAAGTACTCGGTAGACGTACTTTTTCTACTGTCGTCACTCACTAATAAAATCACTCAGACCAGCTCAGTTCGATCTCCTAGCCAGCGCGTCCATGGCGCACCCAAGCTCCACGCGAAGCATCGCTGGAGCAACCTATTTCGTGTTCCACCTGCCTTGTGGACGACGCCTCCCTTGCTAACTGGCACACTGAGCATTGCCATCCGCTTGACCAGCGTCATATTGGGTTGTAGAGCCTCGGCCAAAATGGAGCGTGCGAGCTGCACCAGTTCCGAATCGCCTGCTCCCTCCTCTTCCCAAGAGAGAGGGAGCTGAGGACACGTCGCTGCCTTCCTCGAGCTGACGATTTGTTCTCTACCGCGCGTATCGTCATCGTGGTCATCACCACGCAGTTGCTTCGCGCTACACGCCGTCGATGCGCGACAGCGACTTGGAAGAGACGACGCGGCAACCTTCGACGTGCGACGTGACAGCTTGCAGCGACGTTCGGCAGGCACGAGGGTAGGCTCGGACTTTGGGCGATGGCATTTCAGCTCGCCCTTTCGTGGACGAGAGGCGGAGCAGGCGTTTGCTCTGCCAACGCCAGATGCTGCCCCTGCAGCAGTGGAGGGCCGCGTGGCTGCCCACTTCATCGTCTGACAGATGGGCGTGTCCCCTTCGATGCGCCGCCATGAGCGCTCATCGCACATGAGCACCGGCCACGAACCGTGCACCGACACGTGTCGGCCGGTTCCCTTGAGCGTGAGCATTTGCCCGGCGGTCACCGTGTTATTGGTCGCCGTGATACCTTCAGAGCCATCATCAAGGTAGACTGCCCACGCCGGATCTACAGTCACCAACGGCTTCTTGCGCGCTGCCGAGCGGCGCTGAGACTGCAGCAGTTGCCGGCCTTGCTGCTGTCGCTGCTGCCACGGTGGAACCGGGTGCAGTGCCAGCTCCGTGTCTCGCGCAACGCAATTGTGGGCAATGGTCGTGCCCGGTTGTGGGCCTAGCGTGTACAGTGCTGCGCCGTCGCACGTGATTGTTCTCATGTGATTCCGCACGACATTGTGCTCAATTCGATTCCCCCTCGCCATTGAGCATTGCGCAGCGACGCCACCAACGATTCTACGACCGCCGCCATCTGCACCACCACCAGTTCTCATGCCTCCGCCCCGCGTCAATTTCCGAGCCGTCCCCGCGACGTCGCATGAAGGGTAGCCTGTCCATCCCCAGCCGATCGAGATGCCAGTGTACGAGACCTCGCTCACTCTGTTGCCCGTTATGGAAGCGCCAGAGAGGTATCCACCCCACAGGCCGGTGCTACCGGGGTACTCGAGGCCTGTGCTGCGGATCGCGTTGCACGTGGCGTTGGCGGACGCTGCTCCTCCTCCCCTTGTCAGCCGTGGGGTTCCTAGCAGGAGCCCGCCACCACTGATGCCATCGAAAACGTTGGCGTGCGCCGAGCCCGACAGCAGATGGAGTCCGTTGCCTCCCAGCGCGGCGAAGGAGCTGCCGTGCACCTCGCCCGCTGCAGCTAGCAAGGCGGGCCCGATTGGACAGACTCGCCCACGCTTGGCGACATCGGACGTTCGCACCAGCCCCGGCACGTAGAAGCCAGCTTGAGTCTCCGCAAATCCCAGGTGACAGTCAGGCGAGCTCCCACACGAGTCGTGTTTTGCTGGAGCCGCCCAACCACTCAACACGAGGCGCACGCCGCTCATTCGCAGTTCGGTGGCCACAATCAGCCCGTCCGATACAGGTGCGAGAAGCGAGGCGGGGAGCGGCTCGCCTGCAGGCCATCTGAGCAACACACGCCCGTCTGACAGCTGTGCCCACGCGTGCTCGGCATCGTTAAGTCCGGAGGGCGCATTGTCAATGCGAACGAGTGTCCCCTGTCGCACCGACGCCGCGGTTGTCGCATTGCCGGCGACGTGTCGATGGCACGGCTGTGCCGCTATCAGCACGCACCGGCCGCCGCGACGCGTGACGTTTGAGATGGCGCAGCGCGGCTGATTCCACGGCTTGCCGAGGTAGACTGCCTCCAATCGCAGTGATTCATCCACCTGGTAGGAGGCAATGGGCGCGGAATCGGACGGGTCTGAAGTGATTGGCGACATCGGGGCAATCGGCCGCACCTCAATGCCATCGTCGACAGCACGAAGCAGCAAGTCACAGAGCGCCAGCGCGCCAACAAAGCCTTCCGCTGTTGTCGACACCGAGCCACCAAAGCGACGCGGCCGTAATGATGCAATGGGTAGCCGCACCAGTGGGCCACGCTCCGCAGCCGCGCCCGAGGCAAAGAGCTGGCGCTGCAGCGAACCGGTCGGGCCAGAGACCCACAGCCGCTGACCACGCTGGCGCAGCGGCGGCAGCGGTCGGCCGCCGCTGAGCACGGCGCCGGCGTCGCCGACGATCTGCGTTGGACAACGAAGGAGCAGCGGCGCGCTCAGACGGTGCGTGCCAGACAGCCGCCAACAGCCGCCTTCCTCGAGCTGCTCGGGCCGCTTCGCGACGTTGCATGCCCGACCGTGCATCGGCAGGCAGCCCTCTGGCTGCGGCGTCGAGAGCATCTGATGCAAGGCGCGAGTCTCGGGGCACATTGCCAGCCAGCGGGCATTGCGAGGTCTCGGTGGTGGCTCGGCACGGTGGGCACGCAACGTGTTCATGTCTGATTTTTTCGTTGATCGTGCATTCTTTCCGTGGCATGATAGATTTACTTAGTTACACATTCTTTTGCATGCTTCACACTTGAAAAAGCTCAGCGTAAACAGCCTCGTACATGTAAACGCTTATCACCTCAATAGCTTGATGTTATCGAGGATTTTTAGGATTTCGACTTTAGATAGCTTGTCTCTGGTGGTTGTGCCTCCCGGGGAGCGACTTGATCGACGGCGAACGCCGCTGCTGGGCTTGCCGCGGAGATGGCGTCTCCGGCGGTCTCACTAGTACCTCCACTCTATCCGCCGCTTGCCCCGCCGCCGCCGCCGCTTGCCCCGCCGCAGCCGCCCACGCAGCCGCCGTGGGACCATCGCTTCTCGATCTTTGAGGATGCCACCAGCGTAGAGCAGTGCTGTTGGTGGTCCGCTTACACAGACGACCAGTGGGCGTTCTTCCCGTCCATGGACCACCACACGTACGAGGAGACGACCGTCGAAGAATGCGCCGCAGGCTGCCTGGCGACGCAGCGCTGCACCGGCTTCGAGGTGCGAGCGCACTGGGCGACGGGCCACGAGGAGGGCGACGGCAGCCGGCCGACCATTTACTGTGCGCTCTGGTACGAGCGCGCCTGCAGCAGCATGGACAGCGCCGGCGTCAACGACTGCCACTCGTGGGTCACGTACGTACGGGATCCGAGCCACCCGCCTCACCCACCCATTCCGCCGTCCTCACCTCCGCAGCCGCCCCAGCCGCCGCACCACCCGGAGATCTGCGAGTGCGCTACGCCAGAGACGGGCTGCCTGAGCAACAACGTCTCGGTCGACACGCGGTGCGGCTGCTCAGATTGGATCTACCCGCAGGATACTGGGGTCTACTGCTATGTGATCGACGGCCTGTGTCCCGGCGCGGAGTTTTCGCTCTGGCGATACGGCGCCTTCTGGGCTCCTTGCTCTCGACCGCCGCCCACGCTGCCGCCGCCCTCCTCGCCGCCCGTGCTACCGCCTCCACCGATGCCGCCACTGCTGCCGTCTCCGCCCACGTCGCCGCCCCAGCCGCCGGGCCCGCCATCGCCACCGTGCTGGCCTCCCTCGCCTCCGCCAACGCTTCCGCCGCCCTCGACGCCGCCACCGCCACCCTCATCGCCTCCGGTTCCGCCCATGCTGCCACCCTCACCGCCCTGCCCATCGCCTCCTCCGGGACCACCACCCGGGCCGCCGCCACCGGCAGCACCGCCGTTGCACCCGTCACCTGTGGAGCCGCCGCCTTCGCCAATGCCTCCCTCACCTCCACCAACGCCGCCCGTCCCGCCGCCATCCCACCCTCCATCGCCCACGCCGCCCATCCCACCTCTGGCGCCGCCTCTGCCGCGGCGGCCACCGTCGCAACCGCCACCGCCCGCCGCCTCGTCGCCCGACCAGCCGCCCACTCTGCCGCGACCACCGTCGGCGCCACCCCTGACGCCGCCGGCGCCGCCAGCGCCAGCGCCAGCCTCGCCGCCGCCGCCCTGTCCCGTGCCAAGACCACCGCCTCCGTCGCCGCCGCAGCCATCGCCGCCGCCGCCATCGCCCTCGCCGCCGCCCTCCACTCTTTCAGTCGAGATCTCTATGGTGGCCGCAGGAGACGTCAGCGATTATGACGCTGCGGCAAGATTACGCCTCGCCGACGGCCTTGCCACCACCCTCGGCGTCGACGCTTCCGCAGTCTCGCTCGACGTCACAGCAGCCAGCGTCCACCTCCGATTCCTCGTGCTCGTCGCCGACGCCGACGCCGTCTTGGCATCGATGCAGACGTCACTGGCCACCGCCGTCGCAGCGAGCGCGGCCCTCGGTGTGCAGGTCCTCTCCGCGCCCATCGCCACCACACATGACGCCTCCATCTCGCCGCCGCCGCCGTCGCCCCCGTCGCCCCCGCCACCCTCTGCGCCGCCACCGCCGCCACCCGGGCCCTCGCCGCTGCCTCCACCCACCGCCGACGACGCTGAGGCAGTCGTCGTCGTCGACAGCAGCCAGGCTGCTATCACCGGACGCTCCTCCGGCTCCTCGACGCCCATCGTGCCCATCGTCGTCGGCGGTGCCGTCGCCATCGGCCTGTTGGGCGCGGCCGTGCTGCTGCGGCGCCGCCTCTGCGGCGGAAGCGGCAGCGCCGCCGAGAAGTGGGCGTACGTGCGCCGGCGCTCCTCGTCCTTCTCGCCGGCGTCGGCGTCGGTGGTCACGGGGGTCGAGGCGACCAGGGATGGCGCGATGCCGCAGCTGCGAGGGGAGACAAGCTCGAGCCGCCGCCTCAGCTTTGGGGTGCAGGTGGCCGCACGGGAGGCGCCGCAGGCGGGCGTCGCAGCGTCGTCCACCCTGGTCGAGGTGAGTGGCGTCGAGATGGCGGATGCCGTGCCTCTGAGCGTTCGGAAGCAGACCAGCGCGGCCGCGAGGCTGCAGCGCCACTGGCGAAGTAAGCAGCGGCGGAGTAAGCAGAGGAGAGCTAGTGGCGCGTCGCCGGCGCGACCCCCCGAGGTGCAGGCCGTCGTGCCCGTGATGCCACTGCCGCTCGTCGAGGCGACCGCCACGGTGGTCGAGCGAGTCAGTCAGTCCAGTCCCTGGGTCGAGCGAGTCTGAGGCGAGGGAGTAAATGTTACGATGTTGCTGCGCTGGATTTACCTCCTCCCCAAACCGACGCGAAGAACCTTCGTGTATCATGCTCACTAGCCTGTTCGCTGTCTCGTGGGTCCTTCCCGGCACCGCGCCGTCCAGCGCGAGGAGGAGAATACCGGCCGTCCGTGCGTGCACACCCTTCCGCAGCGACGAAGAGTTCGACTACTTTCGCAGGCAGAAGGAGTACAGCTTCAGCCTAACGAAGCCGCTTGGAGCGGTGAGTCCTACGCACGCATGACGCACGCATGAAGCACCACCCTGCTCGCAGCGCACCCACGCTTATCGTGCCACACTCCCACCGCAGGTGCTCGAGGGCGCGGATGCAGGTGGCGTGAAGGTCGAGGACGTGGTCGAGGGCGGCTCGGCCATGGAGACGAAGCTGCTCAAGAAGGGAGATCGCCTGCTGAAGATTCAGGAGGCTGACGTCTCGGCATCCTCCTTCGACGAGGTGATGGAGATGCTTGGGGAGGCGCCGGAGGAGGTGGCGCTCGAGGTCGTGCGCAATGTGATCGTGAAGCGGAAGAAGGAAGAGGTGAAAATTCCGTACATGACGATCGTTGGTGGGAACTCGGGCGAGGTCGTGTCGGGAACCATCCTGCGCACCGCGATCCAGAGTTCCGGATCAGAGCTTTATCGTGGCATGGACAAGATGACCAACTGCGGCGGCGTCGGCCAGTGCAAGGCGTGCGCCGTCGAGGTCCTCGAGGGCGCCGACAACTTGTCACCGCGCACCGCTGCGGAGGAGAAGATCCTCGCCAAGAAGGGACCGTCGTTCCGGCTGGCATGCCAGGCCTTCGTCAACGGCGACGTCAAGGTCGAGGTGCCAACGAAGTGAGCGGTCGTCTTCTTCCGGCGCGTAGAAGACGAGCCACGTGCATCGCGATATGTGAAGGTTGGCGAGCCGTTTCCGCTTGCGTCGGACCTCATGCATGTGCATGGCGTGTCTCTCTACGTGTTTGGAGATCTTTGAAAATACAGCGCACTCATAGAAATAAGCAGCCCAAACAGCTACAACTCATTGCACATTGAGCTTGGCCGCCATCTGCTGATGGAGGCTCATCATCGATCCCGGGCCTGAGCCGGATGGCGCGACGCCCAGCAGCTTCTGCAGGCTGGGCTTGAAACCCATGTTGCACATCATGTAGAAGAAGACCACCGAGCAGTCGCAGTAGTCGTCGCCGGGAAGGTTGCGATGCGACAGATGGCGGATGAAGCCAAACGGCTCAAACGGCAGGCGCGCGACTGCATGGCCGTCAAACTTGTTGTAGATGTACGAGAAGGCGAGGACATGCGCCAGGCCGGTGGCAACCGACGCGCGCATCTTCATAAACGCGAGGTCGCGGTTCTCCGTCTGCAGTTCCTTCTCCATGCGAGCGAGGGCCTTGTTCTTGCCGCCCTTGGTTGGCACCTCCTTCTCCTTCTCGAGTCGTTTAGTCTGCCAGACCACGGGGCGGCACACGGTTGTGAGTCGTGCATGGCGTTGGTATTCCAGGGCGGGCGCGGGTGTGCCGGCCGTGGGTGCACCGTCTTCTCGACTGACGACGTGAGCCTCCTGTAGTCCTCTCTTCTGTAGATGAGCAGCCACGACAGTGCCTCCGAAAGGACAGAGCAGACGATGGCGAAGAGCAATATCTGATAACAGTCGGTGTAGCTCGGCGCTGCGTCGCTCATGAGTCAAGCGGTGTCGCTCACGGTGTCGCGGCGCAAGCTTGCGATTGGCGACGCACACAGTGCTGGCGCGTCACAGCTTTCGGGGTGGCGCAACTCTGG
>Ga0209713_10001967_pt1 | contig 12603 bp, 18 predicted proteins | sample ArcOceMetagenome_3_FD_187444 | JGI IMG/M metagenome (GOLD analysis project Ga0209713, IMG submission 187444) | Marine eukaryotic phytoplankton communities from Arctic Ocean - Arctic Ocean- Svalbard ARC20M Metagenome (SPAdes) (version 2) | ecosystem: Environmental > Aquatic > Marine > Oceanic...
TCGATTTCTCTAAGGTGGAGTAGGGTACCCCTACCTCAGAGTAGCCTACCCCTACCCTGGACAGGGCAGGGGTAGGGGGGGGGGGCTACCCCACCTTAGCAAGATGCCTACTCCTATATGATCTTTGTCACGCAGGAGGGGCCCCAATGCGCATTGACATGCCTGGCACGATTTCTTCTGAGTCCAGTTTCCCGTCAGCAGATTGCTTCATTGTTTGCCAATAAATCGGACCTGAGTTCTTCTTGGTGTTGGGCACACTTGGCTTTTGACTTGTGTCAGGCAGGACCTCTGTCAAACCTGGCAGCGGCGAACTGGACAAGCTCTGACTTTGAAGAAGAGGTTGACGATCGTAGTATTCTTGCTCATGGGCCAGTTTAACCTAGTCAGTAGAAACAGCGTCAAAACATAAACTGTTGTAAACATGCTGCACCTCTTGATCGCCGTCACTGATGATTTCCTCAGGTGGAATTCCTGCGTCGATCCAATGCTGAAGTTGTTCGTATGCAGCAGATCCATACCTACAGGCATATGTTAGGGTTATGGTCAGGGTTACAACTAGACTAGGGCTGAGGCTAGGTTTAGAGTTAGGGTTGGGTTAGGGTTAAGGCTAGGGTTACAGCTAGGTTAAGGTTAGGGTTAGGGTTGAGGCTAGGGTTACAGCTAGGTTAGGGCTAGGGTTACAGCTAAGTTAGGGTTAGGGTTACAGCTAAGTTAGGGTTAGGGTTAGGGTTGAGGCTAGGGTTACAGCTAGGCTAGGGTTAGGGTTAGGGTGTCACTACGTAGGGCAACCCTGACCCGAACCCTAACTCTATGCAAGAGATCCATACCTACAGGCATATGTTAGGGTTATGGTCAGGGTTACAACTAGACTAGGGCTGAGGCTAGGTTTAGAGTTAGGGTTGTGGTTAGGGTTACAGCTAGGTCAGGGTTAGGGTTAGGGTGTCACTACATCTACAGGGCAAATGGCTCAAATATCAGCAGTAGTCACCGTGGGTGCGCCCCACGCATTTGGTGCTTGATCTCTGGCTGGTCTTGAACAGCGATGTGGAAGAAGTCATCAAGGATGGGCGTCATATATCTCTCGATATCGACTTCCTGATATGACAACATAGTCAATAATTGCGAGTGTGTTTTGTATTTGACCTACCTTCGTAACTTGAAGGAAATCCTGCATGGCCGTTGTGACAGCGGTCTTGAGCATGTCCTTGAAGTGTATAGCACTTATGCAGTTTCCTCTTCCAGCGCAGAATGCGCTGCGATATATACTCAAGACCACGAAATGTTTGTGGCATACATGTAGGATACCTGAAGGCCGCCGCAAGATCTTGGCTGAAACGCTTGCGTGAACCCTTTACTTGTTTCTCGTTCCGTTTGGCCTTGTACCTTCCCTATAGCAGCAGACATGAGCTGACATGGAATGAGAACACATAGCAGCCCTCTTGCATCATGAGTGAGCACTTTGTGCCTCTCGCAGCCACATATGAAGGTTACATACTCCCTAATTTCGAACCCTCACCTTGTAGTCACTCTTGAAGCTTGATGTAGTGAACAATTGTTTAATTGCTCGTAGGTGAATGATGTTATAGCGAGCAATCATTTCTTTCCTTGATACTTCCTAGGTTGAAATTCAACATGTAAAAGTTTGTATTTCAAGCATTCCTACATATGTATCACCTGATGAATTAACGCGCCGTGCAGAACTTCTGTTTCTTCATCAAGAGTTGCCAAAAATGCAGGTCTCCTAGGGTTAGGGTTAGGGTTAGGATAGGGTCATACCTGCATCGCCCTTGGGTTAAGGTCATGGTTTATATATATAATTAGAGTAAATAGCTGTTATTGCCTTTCGGCTGTGTGGAGACGTTCTTCTTCTGCTTGTCTTGCTTTTACCTCCGGGTTCAAGGGTTTCTTCCACAGGACACTTTTATGAGAGCGCTTTACGACTTTCGCATCTGCGTGGAGCTGATTGTCATCAGACCTCCGATGGACTTTCCCGGCCTTCGGCGACGAGTCTTCCAGGACCTGCGACCATTACGTTAGATATGTCACAGCTCAGGAGCCTCATTCGAGCTGGCTGCCACCACCTTGGCCTGCTGCATCTGATGCCGTGCCACCAGCGCAGCACCCACAGCCTTCCTCTGCATAGACTCCTTGCTGAAATCGAAACCAAGCTCCACCTCGTCCTCGTCTGCCTCAGGCTTATATATATAATTAGGGTTAGGGAACACACGCCACTTGGATACCTCTTTTTCAGCAGCTCCCCTCACAAGCAAGCCGCGACTCTCAGGTTCGTCATCCGACGATGACGAATAGAGAATCCGAGCAACTTTGAGCTGCAACACATGTGGCAATCAGTCCAGCAGTGAACTTGGAATTTTAGTTGGAAACTCGAGTGCCTTCTTGCTCTGCGGTTGTTGATGTGGACTGACGCTGTCTCCATCAGCTGATATACCATGCCTTCTCGCAAATCTGTCGCCCTTCACAGAAACAGAATCAGATAGTATAAGAGGGCCAAAGATCGGGTGCTACAATGTACTGAAAAACTATGTCAGTGCCAGCCACATCACCAGTAGTTCGTTGTCACTCTCTCCGTCACTAGAAGATATCTCCTCCGTCTGCTTGCCGCCCTTCTTCTCGTTCTCGATGCCTGTCACTGCACGACTTGCTTCCGTTGCTCTCAGTGTGCCAGGGAACTCGTCATTCTGTGACAGCACTGTAGCAGTCTTTAGTTCCCACTTGTAGCGATGTTCGTTGGACTTGAACACGTGCCTGCTTGCAGGTGGACCAGGGTAGGTGGGGTCGTCCTCCTGTTAGGGTTCCAGTTCCAGTTATCATCATGATGTGATAGTGTCAGGTGTAGGGTTAGGTCAGGGGTAGGGTTTGTCATCCTTGGGTTTGTCATCCTCGCTGTCATCACTAGAAGATTCCTCATCCTCCGCAGATTCTGAGGATTCCTCATCCTCCTCCTCATCCTGTCAGGGTTAGGGTTGACTTTGGACTTTGTCGCCTCTATAGGCTACTGTAACATGCTTGTTAGGACCATGATATGATGTTGTCAGAGGTACGGCTATAGCTAGGGTCAGGGGTAGAGTTAGGGCCTCCTCCTCTTCAGCCTCGACATCGATGAATTCCCCCCCACTAGGGTCGTCCTCACGATCGTCACTGTCGCCATCCCCATTCTTGCCAGGTTGATCTCCAGCATCATCCCCATTCTTGCCAGGCTGATCCCCAGCACCATCGCCGTCTGAACTGTTGCTGCTTGAGCTCGAACTGCCAGAGTTTGAGCTAGATGACGAGTCACTGCTTCCGCCAGCAGCCAGATCTGCATCAGCCCCTTGCTTGTTCGAAGCAAAAGCAAAACTTGGAAATGTGCTGCCTCTCCAGAGAGGGGATTTCCCATGACTGGCGAAACTGGCGGCCTCTGAGGTACCCCGTCCCTGTGGGGCAAGTTGTAGTGAACACACTCAGGGTGTTGATCTTGTATCTATTAATAACAGAAGCTCCAACAATGGTAGGGTTAGGGCTATCCTTTACAGACCTGGTCGATAAACTGGTTTCTCGCGAAAAACTCTGGATCATCTTGCAGTTCTTTGAGCACGTTTGCAACCTCCTGTGGATTCAATTCCAAGTCAGGCTCAAGTTAAATCAGGTCTGGGTTTGCCTGTTCAAATCGTCCGAATATCTCACTTACTTTGAGCTCGTCCATCACATCAAGTCCATGATCGAATGATTGCCAGAATGATGCCAAGATTACCGCAGGAGGAAACGCCATGCTTTGAGGGTAGTGGTTATGGTATGTGATAATTTTGGCACACAGAGTATTAAATGCTTCCGACGTGCTTTGTGTGTTGATATCCTCTGCATACCCCTCCGAGTAGGATTAGGGTTACAGGTAGGCTCAGGCTTAGGCTAGTATAACTAGGGTTAGGACCTGCATCCAAGTCGCAAAGAGGATCCGATTTTCCTGAACATCGCGCCACCAGCTGAACGCCATGTATATTGATTCAGCTTGTGAAGGCCACGGCCCTTCGACAGCCTGAAGGGTATCTGAGTAGCCATACTGCTGCAGAGCCTCGTTAAAAGACTGACGACTCTTGAGTGCATTCCAGCTAAAATTCCTGCCAGGTCGACTATCAGCTAAAGCATGTGGTGAACAACAGCTATAGCAGATAAATGCTTACCCTGGTTCCCTTGATGGCGTTGCAGGTTCGCCAAGCTCATCCGATATGTCGATCATCTATCCAGCAACAGATCAGTTTGAGGGGGCTGATGAGTAGGGGTACTTAGGAAGAGATGAAAGGGAAACAATGGCAGTGAGGAGCAACGAAGGGTCAGGGTTAGGGTTAGGGCTCGTAACATGCTCAACTCCATGAGCTATTGTTTCTCTATATTCGGCGAGAAAGCCATCTTGGTTTGAGCTGCCAGACAGGTATGGATCAGATTTTGTGTGCTCATATCCCTAATTAGCAGACCTGAACTGTGTCGGGCAGTCACGGATAAACGGGGTATTCATGTAGGAGTCTTTGAAGGCCAAGTTGAGATAGTAAGTGTTACCATCAGCGTAGAGGTCCTTGAATAATATTTTGAGGTCCCTCCTTATAACCAGCATCATGTTAGATAGAACAGGTGTAATGAGGCGACTTGTGCAGGGGTAGGTGTATAGATATGCCAGCATTGTCAGGGGTGGATCCAGTCACAGGCTCCAGTCATGCATGCAGGCATATGCATTGTAAATGTGTACCTGTAGAAATAATCGATGTCCAGGGGTATGCTCCCAGGATTTCCGTTGACATCAAGGAAATTTTCGGAGCAATCGTGCAAAGTAGACCAAGTTGCTTTGAGAGCCTTCGGTTAGGGTTAGGGTTAGGGTTAGGGTTAGGGTTAGAGTTAGGTATCCTCTGGGCTAGCACTGGCAGCACTGCAAACATGTCGAATTGTCATCTTGAGATCTTCGTGTTTCCCAACCTTGTACGTGGTATGCATGCCAGATGGTTTGTGCCGTGCAACGATCTTCGCAGTCCCCTGTGTTTATACACAATGTCAGTGAGAGAAAATCTGTTGAATATCCTGATATCACCTCCTCGATAACTTCGCCGCGGGCACATATAGTATCTCCTGGAGAAAATCCCAATTCTTCCATCGTTTGATGGCCCTCCAGCTGGATGGGGTTCTTTTCTCCATTCCGGATAGTTGTGAAGATCAGTTCCCCTATCGTATGTCAGGATTAGGGCTGGGTCAAGGTGAAGGCTGCATCATGGACCATATATATGTATGGCCAGTATGCTATATGCAGTGTTTTAGTCACCTTGGAGTTCATTTTTGGCAAATCCTGTATCTGGATGTTGGAAGGCTTCAAGTGCATCTCTGAATCTGTCCTATAACACGAGTTTCGGTAATAATATTACAGATTGAGGCACAATTGAGCCAACATAACCTGTGGACCCAGGTTGTGAATGAGTTTTCTCCCGTTGAACTTTAGTGTAAGGGCGATCGGAAGTGCGTACGCGTTTCCTTCAGCAACCTGCAAAAAAATACTGGTTTTATCACATATAGCTATGCAACAATGATGCAACCTCAGGTCCTGGAACGACCTCGCTGTGAAGTACTGTGTCGCTTTGTGCTGCGAGATGTCCCTGTTCAGGAGCCAAGCTTTCGTGGCAAACCAGCTCCTGACCCTGCGGCACAAGCATGGTGAGAAGATACTGTATTTTGTTAATTAAGGCAACCGGTGACCCGCTGAGTGGCCCGCTGGGAAATCTCAGGTGAAGGTCGTCGCGAGTGAGGTTGCGAAGTGCTCCAGCATTTTCAGGGAACCCAAATACTGTGGGACCTTCGCAATCTTCGTTCATGGGCGACGGCGGCTGCGGGGTGGTTGTAAACGAAAGCTGGGCTTGACAGGCCGGAGTGCCTGGAGCTACAGCGGTATTCGCAGACCCTGCACTATCATTAGCTTCCGGAGGTATGGCACCTCTGTGATCGGCATCAGGGGTCAAAGGTGCCCACATGCAAGTGTCAGGGGTAGATCTGCCATAACCAGGTGTAGATACTGATGAATGTGGACCTAGCAATACACACTAGAGTGAGAAGAAAAAATGCAAATTCCAGGCAATGCCTGGACATGTAGCTATAGGAGAGACACTGTGTGGAATGCTGGCTGGAGCACTCCTACAAACAGGCAAGATTGTAAGTATGGTATGCCTGGAGTGCGGTTACAATATCAATTCAAACTATGTGTGGAATGCACATACAAATCATAAGCAGGTCCCTAGAATCCCTACTGTGTACATACCCTAGAACCTAGGGTCTTCCATGGCCACAAGGCTGTGCGAGTCGGTGCCAATGGCTTTGGGAATCGATGCCAAGCCGGCCATTAATCCCAGGGGGGGGGGGTGACTACAATGACATGTATTCTGTGGTCCAAACCCTAGGACAGTTGGGACTGTAGGGGGTGAAAATTTCATATCCCAGCACAGGCAAGACTGCAGTTTAATGGTCAGTTTACCAACAGCATTTAACTGCAATCTTTAAACTGAAGAGACAGTGGCCGTTGGCTGCTGATCATAATCAAAAATTACTCTGAAAAGACTGACATGACTGTCAGTCTAAACTTGTAAATGACTGACATGCCTGTAGTCCAAACTTGGGGAAAATGAATAGTGATCCAAACAGGATGTTGACTAAAACTACATTTGGGTTAGAGGCCCAAGTCCTCCAGTTTTGAGCTATTTTGACCTGACACTGCACACCAACGGCGACACTCTGATGAGTGAACGAGAGACCTTCGTGTATGCCAAGGCTACTACAGAAGGGGGACATCTGCACTGCTTTCGTGACGAAGAAGACACAGTCCTGCTGCTGCAAAATATCTGCCAGGTGCTGATCCCAGGGAAGCAGTACGAAAGCATCTTGAGAAGGTAGCCTGCTTATATGTAAATGGAAACCTTGCTCTGACCCTAGGCCATTTGCAAACTCCATCTTCGTAGCTACAGCTCTCCTGATTCTGCCTCCAGAGCTTTGTCTTCTTGTGTTGAGCTGTCTGGTGTTTCACGATGATCCTGATTCTAATCAGGCTAAGGAGAGAGTGCATTCCATTGCTCGCCTGTCCACCAAACGTCCTGGAGCAACTGATCCAGCACAACCTCGTTAAGCTTCAAACACGTAGAGCTGTGATGATCAATTACAGCACGCTTTTTGAAGTCCTCAAACTGTAACGTTTTAGGGTCAGGGTCAGGGTCAGAGTCAGGGACTTAAAGTCAGGGTGAGGCTCCCTGACCATACTACCCCATTGCCCATAATATGAACACTGCTGAAGGTATGGAGAGAACTCAAGATTCGATCAAGTCACCGATAGCATTAATGCAGCATTCAAGTTCGCCACGCGGAAAACAGCGGCTGTCTCCAAGAGCAGTGAGAAGACCGAGAAAAAGAAGCGATCATCTGCGGCTGGAGTCGATATGGCCAAAGCAGGACCCCTTTACCCTCATGATCATCCTAATATGACAAACCTATCCTTCATCCCAGTTTGTGCTAGCATTAGTAGCATCGTCTGAGTTTTAGATCAGATCTAATGCATGCGCAGCCTGCTGATCTACTGTAATTTGGATTCAAACCCTAACCCTAACCTGATATCCTAAGGGAAAGCTACGGCAATGAAAGATTCAGATCTTCCAGGTAAGATCAAGAAAAAGAAAGATCTGTTATGCGAATGGTGGACAAGCCCAGACACACTTGACAGAGGGAAGTACGGCGTTATTTCACAGTCTTCCTTCAAGACTGCTTGGCTCTCAGGTAAGATTTCCATGTACTTGCCACCACATAGAAACACCTGATATTGCAATACTGTTCAGGGCCAGCGAAAGTTCTGCATTACCTTGAGCAGGAGCGGCATGGGGGGAATGCTGCGTTGATCCAATGGGAAGATATTTTCGATGAGGAAAACATTCACGGGTTGCTGAAGAGTCCAACAACTAGCCATTGGAAGGCTGGGACAAAGAACCTCTACGTATGATAATTATTTCTCATACGCCCTGACTGATCGCGGTTACTCAGATTCGTGGATTTGTGGTGCTACTGAAGTACGAGAATAGGAAATATCCAGAAGCAAAGGTCGGTAGGGATTTGCATGCGACAGAAATTCTTCAAAGCAAGATGACTGAGGTAGCAAATCAGTATTTCAGACAACAGCAACACGAGCCAAAGGTGATAATACACAATATAGCCTGTGCGCTGCCTGTCCATTCGTCATGAACCCCAACCCTAGGTGTTTTCCGAAGCTCTCGCTGCCTCTGAAGAATGGATTTCTTATCCTCAAGCCCAAAAAGCGGCCCTCGGTCTGCTCAAAGACTGGCAGAATATGGCTACCGTTACCAGGCGTAACAAGGAACAGAAAGCTCGTGCTGGCAAACGAGCATTGGCATGTCTCGTGTTTACATGCATGAATCCTTTGAGAGTCGCGTCGTGGAGACTCATGACAGTCCACAAGAAACTTCCCAAGGATGGTCTGCGTGTCGTAGTCGTTCCTGGTAAGCATGAAGAGCCTGGATCCACCCTGTACTTCAGAGGAGCTGGGAGCTTCAAAAACCATAGATTCGTTGGGGATCTCCAATTGGCTTGTGGTACAGTGCTTTCCAAAGCTTTGCATGATTTCGTCCGAGTCTCCGGGGATAGGAAGAGGGCCATAACAAACCCGCCTGACGAATGCATCCCAAAGAAGCCAAAATACCTATTTCCCAATAAGAATGGAGATCCTATGCCACTGTCGAGTTTTACGATGATGATTTCGAGGACTTTCAAGAAGGCGACCGGGCATAGTTTGTGTCCACAAAGGTGCTAACGAAACCTTGAACCTGAATATTGGACTGAAACCTGTTCCTCTGCAGATTGCGGGAAATTTGTGTAACTCATACTTTGTCCAGAGACGATCTCTCTGGGGTACAGCGAGCGTCTATCGCAAGATCCATGATGCACACTGAAAGAGGTAATTAGTTGTCCGATATCCGTACAAGTCTGAAGGTTGACCTTGTTTCTGTTTCAGAGCAGAAAAGAACATACGATCGTCGGAATCCAGATGAGAAAGCTCAGGCTGGGACACAGGTGGCAGATGCGGACATCACTGCCCTGATGGCAGAGCAATGAATAGAACCGGCGAACTTAGGGGGAACTTAGGGGGGATACCGCCGGCGTGCTGTTACTAATGTTATTAAATGGGTTGTGCATGTGGCTGTGGAATGGCAGTGCACGCCGAGATGCTCTCGTTTTCCATCGCGGCCGGTGCCCCAGACGCCGCGGCGAGCCTCCCGCCGGGGCCAGGGGCAGGCGAACGCCGTGCGGCGGGCGGGCGCGAAGAACAGCCAGTAGCAGCGCCGGCTGAGATGCGGTATTTCCGAGAGAGAGAGAGAGAAAGCGAGCCCCGCTCAAAGGCGCTTTTATTAAAGCAAATGTCCAGCGGGTTGAAATAGCGGTGATTACTACATGTATTAGAGGAGCTGCTGGGGTAAACGTCTTCCCAATTTGCGACGTTACGAGGGTTACGAGGGAATGATGATGGATGCTATCACGCGTTTACAGGAGATGGCCGCTAAGGCTGAGAAAGAATTGCAGGAGTTCGAGGCTCGTTTCAAAGAGGACGACAAGAAGCACGTCTTTACGGGCGTAGGTTGTCTTGAAAGCACAGATTCACTTGCAGAACTGTTCACAGTGATTCAACGCAAGAAGGCAGACTCACCGACCGTGATTGGAGTATCGCCGTCACAATTCTCAGGCCTGTCCAACGAAAACCGTGCAGAAATGGAAGGTGACGTGCACAAATTCTTGGCGTCTAAAGACTTTGATTCAGAAAAATATCCTCTGGCGGCGCAAGTACTGTCAGCTAAATACAGACACGAGTATGCCTTCGCAGTTGCAGCGCAGAAGCTCGCCGAGACGTCCACGATACAACGGTATGGCGACAACAAGGCACAGCAGGACGCGACTGCTATCACGAACAAAGCGAATCTTGGTTTCCTTGTGGGACGTCGGAGGTTTGCTTTACTAACCTTCCTGATCATGTATCAAACTTGACTCTGGTAGGTACGCATACCAAGTAGAGTGCATTCACCACATAATTCTTATAAGTGTTGAACATACTCATTTGACCTTTGAACAGGCCACATGGGATCCTCAACAGGTACACCTCGGACTGTACAATAGGTGCGGGGCCAGGGCTAGGCTCAGTGCAGGGCAGGGCCAGGGCTGACTCTAAACCAACCCTGACCCCAGCCTAATCAGATAAAAAGGGCAACGTTGTCTATGACCAGACTTTGGGGCGTGGATCAAAATTCAGTGCATCAGTCAGGGGAAGTGTAGGTGGGATTCTTGATGGGCTTCCCTGTGTGACGAATGCCAAGGTACTGAATACGATCAAACGTGCACATCAGGTATCAATCCTCTACCCCTGCATGTGCCCTCTGCTGCGCAGCAACCCCTGTGGCTCCCATCCCCTCCAAAAAAGGTCACTCCCTAATAGTTGCACGCTCTATTTTTCCTGGTTTCCCCCCCTCTCTGTACTGTGTCCACAGACACACATCACACTGTTTATCATCGTTTCATGGGCCCAAGGGTCGTTCTTCAACCCCTCGTGAATGTGATAACCCTAAACTGGACCCCAGTCCAAGGGGGACTTCACATTCAGTACGAAAGATCGATACGAATACAAGCAAGTTGCAGTGATGGTAATCCCGTGTATTGCTACTGCACCCTCTAGTCATGACCGTGATCGTATAAGCTCTAACATAGTTGTTCTCAGGTCACTCACTGCCTTTCGCGGTTGGGTATTATCTTGAAAGTTGGCACCTCGACCAACACCCATGTTCAGGGTCTTATGAAAGGCTGGGACTCGGAAGCTGATCCGTATGCTGTTAGCGTCCTGACAAAATATTTGAAGATCCTCAGTGATTCCATTGGACTAGTAAGTCTAATACTGACCCTGATCAGAGCCCATAAACCTCAGTGGAACCCCCATGCTAAGTGCAACTACTGTGAATGCATTATTGCTCGATCCTCTAACCTTACCCTAACTGTAACCCAATTGCAAGGGTCTTCATTCTGGCATTCATGATTTGACAACCAAGAAGCCTATAAAAATGATCGTGAATCCATGCGATCCTGAGTTGCTGTATGCAGTGCTACAGGTGTGTTTCATGTTCACAACTCTAATGCTGTTTTATAATTTCTTGGTTCAGGTGTTCTACGTGCAGGAGCCATGCGACGCAGCAGGCGACGCAACTCAACTACTGGGGTATAAAGCCATGGAGTTGAACTGCATGCAACCGCTCGACCCGCCCCAGGTGTATCCCCAACCCTAAACCTGGCCCCATCGAATTACTCTCAGTAGGGAAATATGGTCCTGAACCCTACCTTATACCTAACCCTGACCCTCACCCCAAGAATGTCGAAAAGAGGATCACCGTGAGTATTACCAAAGACGTACTTCACCGAGAACAAGAAGATAATGCTGCAAGTTGGAAGCCAGAAGATAAGGTGTATCCTTTTCTAATGATGAACAGCCATCAAATATCACCAGAGGTTGAAGAAGTCCCGGTTCCAACTTGGTGGAGTCTCTGCAAAAAACCCAGTGTCCTTAAGGATCTGAGTGAGAGGCACCTGCCAGAAAGTGCTCGTCATCGGGGGAATGGGCACTTGCACTCTTTTGCTGAGAAGCTGCCTACAGGCGCCTGTGGACAAGACACAATACTCCTAGTTTTCGCAAAGGAAATCAATGTGCATGATGAATTGATTGAAAAAAAGGTTCTAATTCCCTGTCATACTGAGCTCATGCTGGATTATGGACATGCCATGCATGAGGAACCCTACCCACAGAAGAAAAGGAAGCGTAAAAATGACTAGTAAATAATCAATATTAGTAATGGCAGTATAGGCTCGTGATAGCACTGATGCTGCTCGACTGGGCATTGAACGCTGGAGTGCTATTCACTTGTGTATATTATGCCTTTCTCATATCTTTAACATCGTTTTTTCTGTGGCCTTCTCTGCCGGCCATGCCGCGCCAGCTACTAAGCATCTAGGATGCCGCAGCGCGGCTGCTAAGACTTACCCCATATGCAACTCAACGGCGCTCGCCGCAGCAGCGCAATTACAAAACAACACGCTAGCCCACGAACGCCACGACAGGCACATCGCCCCCGGCGCAAGGGCCCGGTGTGCCGGCCATGCCGCGCCCGCTACTAAGCATCTAGGATGTCGCGGCGCGGCTGTAGCGCGGCTGCTAGGACTTACCCCATATGCAATTCAACGGCGATCGCCGCAACAGTGCAATTATAAAAACAACACGCTAGCCCACGAACACCACTACAGGGGCATCGCCTCCGGCGCAAGGACCTCTACAACAAGGCCAAAGGCCCCAACTGGACCAGCGGCTGAACCTCGCAGAGTCAAGTGAGTTAGGTTTAGGGTTAGGGTTAGAAGAAGTCTTCGTGTTTGATAGGATGTGGCGTAACTTATGACTGCCGTCAGGCCAAGACATCCTGGGCGTGCCAGTCTGCCCGGCCTATAGTTCGCGCCAGCTTGAAATACTATCTTCAACAATACTAGAATGCGGCGTAACCTATG
>Ga0209713_10001968_pt1 | contig 12602 bp, 7 predicted proteins | sample ArcOceMetagenome_3_FD_187444 | JGI IMG/M metagenome (GOLD analysis project Ga0209713, IMG submission 187444) | Marine eukaryotic phytoplankton communities from Arctic Ocean - Arctic Ocean- Svalbard ARC20M Metagenome (SPAdes) (version 2) | ecosystem: Environmental > Aquatic > Marine > Oceanic...
CGTCAACGAACAGCCTGTCTACGCGCAGGCCCACTGCCTGCGCCCGATCTTCCTGATCGCGTGTGTGATCGCGAACAAGGTCACCAACGACGTGCCCTACTTCATAGGCAGCTGCTACGACGACCTGCGTGACGTCTTCACCGCGACGTCGATCCCGCTGATGAAGCGGATGGAGCGGCAGCTCCTGTTCATACAGGGCTTCGAGTTGCCCGTGGGCGCCATCTACGAGAAATGTGCGCACACCCGGCACCCCTCGACACCACACGCGCGCACACACCACCCTCCCACGAGCCCCTGCCTCCCCCCTGCTTACCCCCGCTCCCTCCTCGACGCGCAGATGCTGCAGCCTTCTACCAAGCCGCACACCACGCAGTGGGACGCCCAGGCACCGCGCCAACGGCGCCCAGAGTGCTCAGCAGCTTCTGGCTCCCGCCGCTGCCGCAGCACATCTTGCAGCGCCAGCAGCGGCTCCAATGTCGCCGCGACGCCGCGGCGCGGCTGCAGGCAGTCGCCCGCGGCATGGCAGCCCGCCGCGCCGCCCGCGCCGCCCGCGCCGCCCGCGCCGCCCGCGCCGCGCAAGAGGCTACTGATGCCCGCTCCCTCAAGCTTTGGCTGACATCCACCTCGATGGGCAACCCAATCCCGCTCGACTCGTGGACGTCCGAGGTCGGTGCTGTCGGTGCCTCGCCCTCGGGGACGGCCTCTACCTGCCCGACATGCCGCCTCGATGAGAGCTCGTCCTCGGCGGCGTCATCTACCTACCGCCTCGATGAGAGCTCGTCCTCGGCGGCGTCATTTACCTCAGAGGTGCCCCCGACCTTAGCGTCGGGCTGGAGCGTCCGCGACCGGCTCACCGAGGATGGCTCGGAGTCCGACCTCGACAGCGAGGCTGAGATCGCCGAGCTGATGCACATCGATCTGGTGGATGAGGTGGCCGCCAGCGGCAAACAGACGTACCCCCGGCCGTCCAATGCGATGTAAGAAGAGCCCATGCAGACGGAAGATTGAGATTCAAGCAACACCGACATCGACATCGACCCCGACATCATCCACCACCACCATCGAGCACTCCGCATTTGCACTCCTGTACATTAAATGCTGCGCGACGACGATATATATTATTTTCCTTTAATGAAAAAGTAAAATCCGCTTACATTTCTACGGTAATCTGAAGACCGTGAAGACCCTAAGCCTAACGCGCCAGTCAGCAGTGCGCTGCGCTGGCAACCTTGCTCTCCGACAGCGAGAGCTGCACCGCGGCGCGCACCACCTCGCTCGTCGGCGTGTCGTGGTGCTCTCCCCCTCCTACCGTAGAGACCATCGCCGAAAACGCTGCCGAGCCTCGTTTGAACCTCGGGTGCAGCCAGTGGCTCCTCGCTGAGCTGGCGTATCGAACGAGGTCAGCCTGAGCGACGGCCGGGCCTGCACCGATGCCCGCGGCGGGCTCGGACCACCACGCCGCCTCGCCGATCTTTTCGAAGGGCGCGCAGAGCCACGAGACGTCCGCCGTCGACGCGTCCGACTCGAGGGCGTGCAGCTGCGACGCGAGCGCCTCCGCCGACTTGATCAGGATGGTGGCCTCGTTCAGCGTCGTGGCGAAGCTGCGGTGCACCGTCGTCGAGGTGAGCACGTCCTCCGCGGAGCGATGCAGCACGAGGAGACGCAGATCGACCCGCGCGCGCGCCGCGAGCCGCGCCAGCACGACGATGTTGGGGTAGTGGTCGGCCTTGTGCGTCCCAGCGTAGTTGGGGTACGAGATCTCGCCCGTGTGCGCCTTCTCACGCTGGTCGTGGTACGAGTTGGCCGTGTTGAGCACGACGAGCTTGCCCGGCTGCTCTCGCCTCACCACGCGCAGCCGCGCCGCGAAGCTGTCGCGCCGCGCGTCGAGCGTCCCCTGCGTATCGACGCGGGACTGCTCGCTGAACGGCGGCGGGCCGTCGTAAGAATATCCGGCGGGCCGTCGTCTGTGAGAATCCGATCGGAAGAAGATGGTGACGGGGTCGCTGCCGCCCCTCCACAGCAGCATGCTCAGCTCCCGGTCCTCGACGCAGAGTTCGCACGCCTTCATCATGAGGCCGATGAGGTGGTGGCCCGTGCCCTCGAGCCCGGCGACGAAGAGGAAGGGCGTGCTCGGCTGCGCGGGCGGTGGCGGTGGAGGCGGCGGCGGCGAAGCTGGGGCTGGCGGTGGAGGAGACGATGGTGGGGACGGCAGCGGTGGTGGTGGCGGCGGCGGGGCGAGCGGCGTGGGTGGAGGCGGCAGTTTTGTCGGTGGCGGCGGTTGAGTCGGCGATGGAGGCCGATGAAGCACTGGCGGCGGAGGCGCGGGTGGCGGTGGCGTGGGTGGCGGAGGCAGCCCCAACGTTGGGAGCCGAGGCGGCGGCCGAGGCAGTGGAGATGACGCAGGCGACGTCGACGAAGGCTCGGTTGATTGTGGAGGCGGTGGAGGTTGCTGCACGTCGACAGATGCAGGAGGCCTCGCGAGCTCACTCACGGAGCTCGTGCCCGAGGCCCACGCAGCAACTCGAGCGGCCGTGTGCCGATCGAGCTTCGTGTCGAGCATCGACGAGACCGCGGCGTATGTGAGCACCGCCACCGTGGCGGCGCAGCTCAGCACTATCAGCGCCGACACGCAGCCGTGGTAGAGCCGACGGCTGGTGGCGACCTGCTCGTCGGTGCGCACAGCCCTGTAGGCCTGCCGACGCGGGCGCTTGCTCTCGCTGACGGTCTCGTCGACGTCGAGCTCCACTCTGGCGCGCCAGTCGACCTGTTTCGCAGCCGCCATCACGAACAAAACTTGATTTTATTACTTCTAGTATAGGTTAGCTTAGGAGAGCGGATCTGTGTTATGGACTGTTTCGTTTATTCCTAAATAGGCTAGCACTAAATAAAGTTACCCAGTAGACGATCGGATAGCTAATCGCCCGAACAGCGCAAACAGCGTCGGAGCGTCAGCGTCAGTCAGCGTCCCCGTCGGCGCTGTATAGTCAATCCACTCACTGCAGCGGCCGTAAACAGGTATACCCGCCACGGCCGGGCTCCAGCAGCAGCCTCTCGGGCGCGTTGTCAGTGAGTCATTGCTGCGCTTGAGCGGTGTGACCTCTCGACGCGAAACTTGAGCCTGCGAAGAATGAAATCGATGGCGTCGCGATCATTTGGCCTGCTGCTCCTCGCACCGACGCTCGCGCTTTCGCTCGCCGCCACCGGCCGCGCGCCGCTCGTCGTGCCCGCCGCTAACTTTCAGCGCGAGCTCGGCTACCGCACCGTCACCGCGACCACGTTTGCCGGCGTGCCTCTGGCCTCGCACGACTCGGTCACGAGAGCCAAGGTGCTGACGGCGTTTGCGCGCTGTCACGACGCCGAGCTGCATTCTGGCGCGGTATTTGAGGATGCAGTGGCGGGCGAGGACGTCAATGGCGTGCGACGGGGTCAGGACCAGGCCGCGTACGACTGGCAGCGGGACGGGCAGAGGGTGGCGTGCAAGAGCGCGCAGCTGAAGTGGGATGGCAACACCGAGCTTTGGACGCTGCAGTTTCAGAACGTCAAGTTGGCGATGGCAGGCGGGCGCGACGCCGCGTTCGACGAGCTGCTACTGGCGGCCTACACGCCCGAGGGCGTGCACCTGTTCCAGCACGACCTGCGGGCGGGCGTGACCACCAGCGGTGTGAGCACGGCGGCGGCGGGCAAGCAGATCAAGTTCTACGGTCCCAGCCACGAGCCCGACTGGCGTGTGGCGCTCGGTGAGATCCGGGGCAAAATGGTGGACAAGGGCTGCAGGCCGCTCGTCAGCGCCCGCTTCGACGAGCCGCGGCTGGCGGCGGCGATCGCGGAGACACCGCTGCCCTTGAGTGCGAGCGCGTTCGAGGGCGTGCCGCTGGTCGACTGCAGCGGCACACTGCGTGGTGGCGTGTTGAGCAGGCTAGTGCGTCGGCTAGACGAGGGCTGGCTGCACGCAGACGCGACGTTTGAGGAGGCGGTGGCGGGCGAGGACGTCGATGGCAAACGGCGGGGGCAGAACAGCGCCGCGTACGACTGGCAGCGGGACGGGCGGAGGGTGGCGTGCAAGAGCGCGGGGCTGAGGTGGAATCGCGGCAACGAGTGTTGGATGCTGCAGTTCAGCGCCGTCAAGCTGGCGACGGCGGGCGGGCGCGATGCCGCGTTCGACGAGCTGCTGCTGGCGGCCTACACGCCCGAGGGCGTCCACCTGCTCCGGCACGACGGTCTGGTGGGCGTGGGCACCAGCGGCGTGAGCACGGCGGCGACGGGCAAGTCGATCACGTTCATCGGCCCCAGCCACGAGCCCGACTGGCGCGTGGCGCTGGGCGAGATCCGGGACAAGATGCAGGACAAGGGCTGCAGACCGCTGGCGTTTGTGCCGTGGGACGAACTTGACGGTACTGTATAATTTTAAATCTGCTCTTAGCATGCAAGGATATCTTGCGTGCATACCTCATGGCCGACGCTATCGACGCTATAGACATTTTACATTTATCGTGGGTATACTGTACAATTCCCAATGCACCAAATCCTGACCAAACACGCACACACGACGTCTCTAAAATCGGAAATTACCCGGGCGGATAGCCGAGCTCAACGACCGCACTGCAACGAGAAGGCGGTCAGCTGATGCGCGGCTCGGCGCCAGGCCCTCTGATTCCGCCGTAGTTCTCAACGACCCGCCGGCCAAAGTAGAGCGCATTCCACATCACGAGGCCGGCCACGACGAGACCGCTGACAATCTCGCCGACGGAGAGCGTCTTGTATAGACAGACCTGGAAGAGGATGTACGCACCGATCACGCCAAAGGGCGTGCGCATCCACGTGTTGATCGCGCTGTTCACCCGTTTCTCCGTCTCCTTCTCGCAGATGCCGTTCTTGACCAGCGCGAGCATCACGTAGTCGATCCCGCCGGGCAGGCCGCTCAGGAAGAAGCTGCAGTAGTCGATGATGGCGCCCTGCGCGTAGTAGAAGACAACTGGGCCGACGACACCAATCATCAAAATGTGATGGATCCACTCGATCTGTGGAAGCGGCCTGAAGGCCATCACGTGATAGATGTGGATGCCAGTGACGACGCAGTAGCCAAATATCTGCACGTCGCCATCTGCAGCATGGACGGGATCAAGCAGCGTGCGCATCATGCCCTTGAGCGTGAGCACGACGGCGACGGCATTCCCGATGGCATGAAGGATGAAGTATCGTCCCTTGAAGTGCAAAGGCTTCAGCACGAATGCGTCTGCGAGCCACAGCACTGCGACCGTGAGCAGTACGCTCAGCCCACGAGCGCCGATGAGCTTCTCCTGCATGTACCATGGCGTGGCGGCCGCCTCCTGGTTGACGACTCCGCTGAATCCAATCATTCCGAAGTCAGCTGTTGCGCGAAGCTAGCCGCAGGTCGTCTTGGATGGCTGCTCGGGCTGGCCGGGTTCGCGTGATGAGCTCGCTGCGCCGGCGCTCTTGACGAAGGCATGCTGCATAGCTGCGGTGTTGTGCTTAGGCTTAGGCTTAGGCTTTATTCCAGGACCGACACCTGCCACACTCCTCGCTAGCTCTGGGCGTAGCTCCGGCGCTAGCGCCTCAATATTGAGGGGGACCCCAGTAGGGGTGGGGGTGGGGGGTGTTGTGACAGCGTAAAGAGATAAACGGGGAATCCCCTGTATTTTTGAGGGGCAATCACCAGGCCGAGGTCTCCCCCTCCCGCTTCTCCTCGCCGAAGAGCCCCCGCCCATTCTTCGCATCGGGCGACTCCTCGTGGTTCTCGACGCGGTCCGACATCATCACGTAGCCCCACAGCTGGTTGTGCGGCGGGCGCTTGCCGAGGAGGATCGTCAGCGTCGGCCCCTCACCCTCCGCCGCGTCGTCGTCGCTCTCGAGGCTCCACGCGCTGCCGTCGACCCACACGCCACCGACGAGCTGGCCGGCGAGCAGCGGCGGCTGCTCGCCCACCGCGAGCAGCAGTGTCGCGGGGCCAATCTCGCACCGCACGGCGCCCTTGCGCGTGCCGACCGGGAGCGGCACGCGGATCTCCATCTCCTCCTCGTCCTCCTGCCAGCTGTAGCCGTTGACGTGCTGCCCTTCGATCCGCGTGCGCTCGGGCACCCAGCCACGCGTCGGGATTTGCGGCGGCGGCGACGGCGCAGTCGACGGCGCCTCGGGCGGCGCGGCGGCCGGCGCGGCGGTCGGCTGCGGAAACGGGTCGGCGCGCGGCGCCACAGCGCCGAGGGGGTCGCCGTCGGTCGCCGAAGGCCAGGTGGCCGCGGCGGCCGCCGCCGCCTCCATCGAGAGGTCGAGCTGCTGCTGCTCGGGCGACACCGGTGCAGATGCGGCCGACGGCGCGGCGGAGGCCGCGGGCGCGGTCCTTTTCGGAATCTCGATCTCTGCGTCGTCGTCGTCGCTGGCGGCCTGCTCCTGCTCGCCCTTGAGGCGCTGCTCGACACGACGTGTCAGCTCCTCGTTGGCCAGCATCGAGCGGTACCGCTGCACCAGGTCGGTCTCCTCGTTGGTGACGTTGCTGCTCGCGAGGTCCCGCAGCTTCAGCAGCTCGAGCTCAAAGACGAGCGTCGCGTCGGGCGGCACGAGCGGCGGCGCTCCGCGCGCGCCGTACGCAAACTCGGGCGCGCAGCGGAGCCGCACCAGCTCGCCGATGCGCATCTCGCGCAGCGCCAGGTCCCACCCGAGCACCGCCTGCGACGGCTGCACGCCCATGGTGAACTCGAGTGGCTCGCCCTTCCGGCTGTCGTGCAGCAGCGTGCCGTTGGCGAGCGACATGCTAAAGTGCACCGTCACGATCGAGCCGTCGTAGGCGCGCTTCGCGGCCGGGAGCGGGCTGCGCAGCACCTCCTTCTCGATGCCAGGCGGCAGCACGTCGGGTCCGGCGACGCTGCCGACGTCGATGATGGTCATGCGCACGCCGCTGCGGCGAGGCACGCTCGTGATACGGAAGGCCTGGCAGGTCGAGAGGCCGAGCGCGAGGCTAATAAGGGCGTGGCGCAGCATGGCAAGGCCTCGAAGTGCTTGATGACGTCCACGAGCCAGCAAGCAAGCAGCGACGCGCGTCCGCTGCTTTGTGCCAGCAAAGCAAGCGGCGACCGGGCGCGTCCGCTGCTTTGTGCGTTTTGCGCGTCGTCCACCACTCGCCGCGACGTTGCGCACTCAGGGTGAAAAGGGGAATCTGGCGCTAAACGGTGGGGCTCCGGCCGGGCTCCTGGCTGAGCAAGAACGACAAGCAGGTTTGACATGATCTTGCTCCCGGCAGCAGCCAGCGCAAATAGAATACTATTTTCTCCAGACATTGTGCAAACATCGCCAAGCGAGCGCGACTGACTCCCGCCCAGTGCGGTCCCGCCATGCACGGCCACGGCCGCAGAACCATCGTCCTGACGCCACGCGTCCCTCCACCCAACCCAGCAGCGCTGCAGGAGTTCAAGGACGGCCAGCCGACGGCGTATCTGCTGTGGCTCCGCTCGAGCACGCCTCTGGAGGCATTCCTGGCCAAGCGCGGCATGCGACTGGTGGCACCGCTCCGCTGCGAGCCGCACCGCATGACGAGCCTGCTCCCTCCGGCGGCTGCCATTCTGGACTCAACCGGCTCCCAGCCGACCTCGCAGCCGACCGCTCCGCGGCCGTCCTCGCAGCCCACCACCTCGCAGCCCACCTCGCAGCCGACCGCTCCGCGGCCGTCCTCGCAGCCCACCACCTCGCAGCCGACCTCGCAGCCGACCTCGCAGCCGACCTCGCAGCCGACCCCGCAGCCAACCACCTCGCAGCCAGTCACCTCGCAGCCGCTCTTCTTCAGCCCGGCCGCCGTGCCCGCCCGCTCCTCAAGGCCGCCCGAGAGCATGTGGGGACGACCCGTCGCCCGAGGCGAGCCTGCGTGCAACGACGCGTCGCAGCCCTCGCCCGTGAACGCGGGGGCCTGGCGAGGCGCCGCGACGACCTACCACACGCCGATGACGCAGCGCCCGCCAGCGCGACCTCTGCCGCAGCAGCCTCTAGACCATCGGCCCGTGCCCGCAGCCTCAGCCCAGCGGCAGTGGGAGCCTCAGCAGCAGCTCCCGTGGCAGCATCAGCCTTCGCAGCTCCCCATGAGCCAGCAGCATCAGCAGCGTCAGCAACACCACCAGCCGCACCAGCCGCACCAGCCGCACCAGCCGCACCAGCCGCACCAGCCGCACCAGCCGCACCAGCAGTACCAGCAGCACCAGCCTCGGCCTCAAGACCAGCCGCCGACCCTGCGGCTCTCAAATTCGAGCCCGCCGCCCTTTTGCCCATCGGTTGCCTCCGCCGCCTCCGCCTCGTCCACTGCTGCACCACCTGCCACCTCGGGCTGGTTCACGCGGCAGCAGCTGCCTCCGAGCGCCGCAACCGCGCCAGCATGTGCACCGCTGCCGGCCGCTCCGCGGGCCGCCACGACCTCCGGCGGTGCGCAGCCCGCCGCGCCTCCGAGGGCCGCCAACTGGCTTGCCGACCTCTCGTCGCAGAAGCGCGCGGTCGCCGCGGCGAGCACCGCCCCGCCGTCCGCAGCCCCGGGTCGCGACACGTCGAAGCGGCTCAGCCTGGGCAAGCGCAAGCTCGCCGAGGCGGACGCGCAGCTGCAGCGCGGCGCGCGCGCCGCGGCCGCGCAGCTGTGCCCGCCGACGCCGCGGCTCCTCGGCTGGCTCGCGTCGCGCGACGAGGCGTGCACGCTCGCCTTCGTCTGGCGCTTCGCCGACGGCTCGACGTCGGCACGGCCGCACCCGCGCGACGGCCCCTTCGACCCGTACGCGCACCCGGGCGTCGCGGGCTGCTCGATCTACGAGAGGGCCGACGACGGCGGCGGCGAGGCCGGCCCAGGGGACGGCGACGACGGCGAGGTGTGCCACCACATCGACTTGCGTGCCGGCGCGGCCGCGCCCGAGCTGCAGCGGCGCGCGTGGGTGGCGGTGGCGCGGCTGCTGGGCGGCGAGCACGAGTGCATCCTCGTCGTGCCGAACGCGCAGCTCGTGGCGCGCACGCTGCTGCTCGCGCTGCCCGAGGTGGTGCGCGAGGCGCGCCGTCCACCGCAGCTCGAGCTCGCCGCCGCCACCGCCGTCGCAGCCGCGACCACCGCCGTTGCTGCCGACGGTGGAGGCGAGGGCGACGAGGAGCTGCTGCCGCGGCTGCTGCGCGACACGGGCGCTCTCAAGGTGGAGCGGTGGGTCGACCCGATCGTGGCGGCGTGGCTGTGCGACCCCGACATGAGCGAGGAGGACCAGCAGCTGCCGCAGCTGTACGCGAGGCACCTGCCTGCCGACGCCGACGCGCCAACCGGCGCAGGAGACGCCACGGCCGAGCTGCGCAGCTGCTGGGCGCTGCTCGAGCAGCTGTTCGAGCTGCTCATCCGCGGCGCGGGCGCGCTCGCGGCGGCGCAGGCGGCGCTGGCGCGCGAGATGCGCGTCGCGGCCGTGCTCGCGGCGATGGAGCTCGCGGGCATCGCCGCGCACGCGCCGACGCTCAAGCAGCCGCTCGCCGCCGTCGACGCGCGCTCGCGGCAGCTGACGCGCGAGGCCGAGGCGCTGCTCGGGCGGCCGATCCTGCTCAGCTCGCCGCAGCAGGTCTCGGAGGCGCTGTACGTCTCGCTGCAGCTGCCGCCGCCGCGGCTCGGGCCGGGCGAGACCGTCGTCAAGGCGGGGCACGGCTCGACGGCCGACGCGGCGCTGCAGGCCCTCGTGCGCACCCAGCCGCACGCGCGGCTGCCGGCGATGGTCCTCCAGTTCCGCGAGATCGCGAAGCTGCAGTCGACCTTCCTCCAGCCGTACCTCGACCGCGTCATCGCCGACGGCCGCCGCAGCCACCACCACCACCACCACCACTACCTCGACGACGCCGACGCCGCGGCCGCGCCCGTGCCCGTCCCGCGGCTCTTCTGCTGCTGGCAGCAGACGGCGGTCGGGACGGGCCGCCTCTCGTGCCGCTCGCCCAACCTGCAGCAGGTGCCGCGCAGCGCGACGACGTTCACGACGGCCGACGGCGAGACGACGGCGATCTCGGTGCGCGATGCGCTCGTGGCGCCGCCCGGGCACCTGCTGCTCTCCATCGACTACAACCAGCTCGAGGTGCGCCTCTTCGCGGCGCTCAGCAAGGACCCGACGCTGCAGCGCGAGCTGCGCAGCGGCGGCGACGTCTTCCGCCGCCTCGCCGCCATGTGGCTCAAGCTGCCCGTCGACGACGTGACGCCCGCGCAGCGATCGGCCGTCAAGACGATGACGTACGGCCTGCTGTACGGGCTCGGCGTCGAGCAGCTGGCCAACAAGCTCACCGAGCGGAGCGACAGGCCGGTGGGGCGCGACGAGGCGGCGCAGATGCGCAACACCTTCCTCAAGTCGTTCCCGACGCTCACGTCGTACATGACGCAGCTCAAGGCGCACGCGCGGCGGCAGGGCAAGGTCGTGACGGCGGGCGGGCGCCACCGGCTGCTGCCGCACATTGCGTCGGCCAACGGAAACGAGCGCGCGCGCGCCGAGCGGCAGGCGATCAACTCGACCATCCAGGGCTCCGCCGCCGACGTGATGAAGGAGGCGATGCTCCGCTGCCGGCAGCGGCTGCACGAGCGCGGGCTGCGCGCCGTGCTGGTCGCGCAGATCCACGACGAGCTCCTCTTCGAGGTGCCGACCGCGCAGCTGCGCGCCGCGGCGAGCTGCGTCAAGGACACGATGCAGACGATCCAGTTCGAGGGCAGCGTCCATGGCCCGCTGCCGCCGCTGCCCGTCAGCGTCGTCTCCGGCGCGACGTGGGGCCAGATGCAGACGCTCGAGCTGAGCGACGAGTGAGGGCGGACGGAGGGAATGAGCGCATGAATGAGCGGCTCCGGTGGGCGCCCGTGGGCGTGATGAGTGGTGGCGCCGCCACCAGCACCACGCTGCCCTACCCTGTGCCTTACAGTACATGTGTTGTGAGGTCTAAAGTATAGCATGAAATCCGTACCTACGCAAAGCTCCGTAGCGTGAGCCTGGTCAGCTTGAATCGGCGGTGTCCGGCCCTCGTCGCCGTGGATGCGTTGGCGACGCGCAGCGCGACAAGGCAGCTCGGCGCGTGCAGCGAAACCGCCACGTCGGTCGCACGCACAGTCGACGAGGCGGCAACCAGCTGGTGCGACCGCAGCGCCGCCGCGCCGCCGCCGTGCCCGCGCCCATCGAGGCAGACGGGACGGCACGAGCAGTGCGGCGGCAGGCAGCGCAGCTGCACCACGCCCATTTGCTGCGTCGTCGAGACTAGGTACTGCACCGACAGCGTGCCTCCGTCTCCAACACCTCCGCCACCTCCTCCGCCGCCTCCTCCGACGCCACCGCCGTCGCAGCTTGCGTCGTCCTCGCCCTCGTCGATGGCACCAGCATCGGCGGCTGCCACGGCCGCCGCGGCCGGTGTGCGCGACCGATGGTGCACTGCGGGCAACCTCAGCACCACCGTCGCCCCCGGCCGCGTGCCAACGAGCCCGGCCCGCAGCGAAGCGGGCCGGTGGGCGGGGTGGTCGTTCGTGGCGAGGCGCCAGCCGTCGTCCCGCCGCACAATCTCGGGCGGCGGCTCGTTGGCGTCGTCCCACCCGAAGCATTGCTCCGCCACGCGGCCGTCGCCGCCGCCGCCGCCATCCGCGCCACTGCCAGAGGAGCCAGATCGGCCGCCGTCACCATAGAGCGCTGGAGGCAACCGCACCTGATGCGGCGTCGTCAGCGGCGGCTGTGGCTGCGGTGGCGGCGGCTCGCGCGCGACGCGCAGCAGAAAGTCAGAGAGCAGCGCCGCGATCAGCTTGTTGCCGCGTCGCGTCGGGTGGAGGCCGTCTTTGGTGAGCTGCGAGGCGTGGAGGCGGCCGCCGCCGCCGCCGCGCAGCGTGCTGCTGCGGTTGCGGCTCAGCGCGGCGTGGTAGTACGCGGCGCGGAACGAGAGGACTGGTAGGCCGTAGTACGCGCCGAGATCGCTCAGGTCGCGCTCCATGCGCGCGCCCGCCTGCCAGTTGGCCGCCATGTGCGAGTGCGACCAAGGGTCGACGCCCACCGGCGCGCTGCAGCCGGTGTTCGTGAGGCAGAAGTGGAAGAGGTGGAGCACCAGAACGGCCGGTGCCCTCGGCAACGCCAGCAGCCGGCGCAGCAGCGGCTCGAGCTCGTGTGGGCTAGACCGGATCGTCGCGCCGTCGACCACGACCAAGTCGGCCGTGCTCGGCACGTGCGATTCCAGGCAGTGGGCAGCGGCTGTCAGCGGGTTACCTGGCATGCCGCAATTGACAGCCTGCAGCCTGGCAGCCGGGAGCGCCGCGCCTAGCGTGGCGACCGCCTCCTGCAGCCAGCCGCTGAAGCGACAGCCACGGCCGCATCTGCGCAAGGCGCTGGCACAGGATGCCGGGTGCGCCGCCTGCACGTCGCCGTCGATGCCGCCGTAATCTGCTGTCACCGAGGCGCCGAGCGCCGCGATGGTCACGGGCTCGTGACCACTCAACGCGCTCTGGATCCTCAGTCGCTGGCGCAGGTCGCCGAGGCTGGCGACGCCACGCGTCGGATCCATGAGGCGCAGGCTGACGCTTCGCAGCTGCCGGCTCGCGGAGGAGTATAGTAGCCTCACGAATCAACAGCAAACTTCGCAACTCTGCATGGAATGCA
>Ga0209713_10001972_pt1 | contig 12597 bp, 6 predicted proteins | sample ArcOceMetagenome_3_FD_187444 | JGI IMG/M metagenome (GOLD analysis project Ga0209713, IMG submission 187444) | Marine eukaryotic phytoplankton communities from Arctic Ocean - Arctic Ocean- Svalbard ARC20M Metagenome (SPAdes) (version 2) | ecosystem: Environmental > Aquatic > Marine > Oceanic...
AACCCACGACCGGGACCGACCATGGCAGCAGCGCCCTCCGCAGCGCCCTCCGCAGCGCCCGCTGCAGCACCCGCCGACGAGCCCACCGCCCCAGCAGCCGCAGCTCCAGCCGCGGCTCCAGCCGATGCTGCTGCCACCACCGCCGCCGCCGCCGCCGCTCCGGCCGCCGCCGCTCCCACCGCGCCAAAGAAGGAGAAGGCCGCCGCTCCCGAGACGCTCAGACCAGGCTGGGCCAAGGCTCTGGTGGACCAGTCGCCGCTGCACCAGCCGCCGCCGGTGCGCAAGCCGCCGCCCATGCCCAAGCCGACGCCGGCGTCGCCGCGGCTGCCGATCAAGCCCAAGGCGCCCTCCGCCACGCTGGAGAAGGCCCTGAGCGCCGCGGCCAGGCCGCGCGTGGCCAAGGAGGCCGGTGCAATTCCCGAGCGCTACATGGGTCCGGGCCCCGGAGCGTACGATCCGATTCACACGTTCACCGAGCGCTCGACCTTCCGGCCGACGCTGACCGGCCGCAAGGTCGCGGCGGACGTGCCCGACTCGGCGCCAGGGCCCGACTCGTACGACCCGGTGCGGCCGTACGAGCGGACGGCGCCGATGCACGCGAAGAAGGAGGCGATGCCCAGGGTGGGCGGCTTTGGCAAGATGAGCTCGCCGCGGACGCCGCAGGCGGAGCGCGCGGCTAGGACGAAGCAGCCGCCGCCGCGCGACTACGTGCCGCTCATCATGCGCGACGGTGCGCACGCGACCATCGGGATGCCGATGACGGGCGCCGTGGGCGCGGCGCGGCACGGCCCGCCGGCCTTCTCGATCTCGGTGCGGCACAAGGAGCTCACGGCGGCCAACATCGGGCCCGGCCCAGCGGCCTACCTGCCCATCGACCCGCTGGCGCCGCCCACCTCGTTCATCCACCCGTCGGCGAGCTCGGGCTTCCCCAAGCTGGGCGCCTTCAGCGCCAAGGCGGGCGGCATGCTCGACACGGCCGCGCCGCCCAAGAAGGAGAGCGCCGTCGCCGCGGCGCGCAAGGAGATGCCCGGGCCCGGCGCGCACTCGCCGCGCAGCGACCGGATCGGCCGCTCGGCCGTGCCCGGCAGCGACTCGCCGTCGTGGCACATGAGCGGCCGCAGCCCGCGCAAGCTCTTCATCAGCAAGAAGCACTCGGAGATCGACAACAGCGGCGGCGACGGGCCCGGGCCAGGCGCGTACACGCCGAGGTACCCTCATACCTAGTGTTTCTGACTTTTTAATTGATAATTGATGCCCATTACTTTATGAATGCGCGTGTCGGTGCCTTTGGTCGGGGTGGTGATGCCCCCCAGCAGTAGGCTAGCCTCGCTGTGCCACGCACGCACGCGTCGACCCGCTGTGCGGGCGCGGCGGTCCTCGCCACCCCCACCACCACCACCACCACCCACCACCACCGATGGACCGCTTCGACATCTTCCCCAAGACGTACGACGACTTCAAGGAGCGCACGCTCGGCGGCGCCGCCGTCTCGGTCGCGTGCGGCCTGCTGGCGCTGCTGCTCTTCGGCGCCGAGTTCGCCCAGTACCGCGCCGTCGAGACGCTCGACCGGCTCGACGTCGACACGCGCACGGCGTCGGACGCGAAGCTGCCGGTCAACGTCGACATCGTGCTGCCCTCGCTCGCGTGCAGCGAGATCGTCACCGACGTGACCGACGAGAGCGGGACGCAGCAGCTCGCCGTGACCGACACGCTGCACAAGCTGCGCATCGACCGGTTCGGCGTGCCGATCGACACGCCCGAGCCGGTCGACTGGGGCCACGCCGTCGCGCCCGCCTTCCACCAGCGCAAGGTCGTCTCGCTCATGGACGACGCGCACACGCAGCTGATCGAGACGCTCTCGCACCTCGACCACGAGGAGGAGGAGAACCCGGCGCTCTCGGCCGAGGAGCACGAGGTCCACAAGGCGGAGCTGACGCAGCGGGCGGCGCTGCTGCAGGGGCGGCTGTCGCAGCTCACCGCCGTCGCCGAGCAGGCCGAGGAGCGGCAGGACGACGACGCGCGCCACGAGGAGGAGCTGGCGCTCACGTCCAAGGAGGTCGACGAGCTGCACGAGGAGATCTCGCGCTCGAAGCTGTACTCGGAGGAGCAGCGGCACCACGTGCTGACCAACCTGCACGCGATGTCGCGCAACCTCGACCGGCTGCAGGGGCTCGAGGTCGACGACCAGAAGACGGCGGGCAACCTGCGCGAGGCGCTGCGGATCCGGCTCTCGATCCTGCAGGACAACGTCGCCGGCTTCGTCTCGGCCGCCGACATCGACCGGCGCGACAAGTACGCGCTGGTGGAGGAGATCCTGGCCGACGTGCTCAACGCGACGGGCGCGATGGGCGGCGGCTCGAGCGCGGGCGCGCACCTCAACGCGAGCGTCGCGGCGCTGCGCTCCGACCTCGACGGGCTGATGGCGGGCGCGGCGGGGCCGAAGCGCAAGGCCGCCGAGGAGAAGCTGCGCACGCACCTCGCGATGCTCGGCGCCGACATGCGCGGCGAGGACGCGATGGTCGAGGGCTACTGCGGCTCGTGCTACGGCGCGTCGCCCGACCCGACGGCGTGCTGCAACAGCTGCGACGACGTGCGCGCCGCGTACCGGCAGCGCAAGTGGGGCTTCCCGGGCGAGGCCAACTTCGAGCAGTGCCGGCGCGAGGGGCAGCGGCGCGCCAACCGGCGCGAGGAGGGCGAGGGGTGCAACGTCTACGGCACGATGCAGGTGGCACGCGTGACGGGCTCCTTCCACATCGCGCCCGCCTCGCGCGCCAAGGCGGGGCCGGGCCGCCTCGGCGCGCTGCTCGCGCCGCCGACGCTCGCGCCGAGCGAGGTGGGCCACTTCAACGTGACGCACGAGATCCGGCGGCTCTCCTTCGGCACCGACTTCCCCGGCCAGACCAACCCGCTCGACGCCGTCTGGACCCACTCGCCCGGCGGCGCCGCCATCGCGCGCTACTTCCTCAAGGTGGTGCCCACCACGTACGAGTTCCTCGGCGGCCGCACCGTCGACACCAACCAGTTCTCGGTGACGCAGTACTTCAAGCCGATCGACGCGGCCGCCGAGCACTTCGTGCCGCCGACGATCACCTTCACCTTCGAGCTCACGCCCATCCGCGTGCGCAAGACGGAGCGGCGCGGCGGCTCGCTCCTCGGCTTCTTCACGCGCTGCGCGGCGCTCATCGGCGGCCTCTTCACCGTCGCCGGCATCGTTGACTCGGCGCTGTACCACTCGTCGCGCGAGATCGTCAAGATGCGCGAGGGGAGGCAAGATTGAGAGTGCGTTTGGTGTGCGTTGAAATGAAGAAAAGACCTCGATGTAGAATGGGTCGAATGCTGCGTTACTAATACCCCCCTAACCAAGCAAACTCGAGAGGACCTGAAGTTTCTAGAGCGCTCTCACAAAGCTCCTCGACCCAAGCACACGCCACGCGGCAGGTTAGGGTTAGGGTTGGTCGAAGCCGCCACAACCAACTCAGCCGAGGATACCACACCACCCGCTCGAGCGCCATGCTCCTCCTCCTGGCCGCCGCTCCCGTCCCAGCGTACCGCGTCGTGGGAGGGTCGATCCAGCACCGCGGCTCCGCGCCTGCCGCCGCCGTCACGCGTGCGGCAGTCCCTGTCATGGCGAGCGAGACGCTCGACGAGCTTCTGGACCCCGAGGCGTGGACGGAGGGGGGCTTCAAAGCCATCCAGCGCCTCCCAGCTCTGTGTCAGAAGGCGAATCAGCTGCGAGCCGAATCGGAGCACGTCGGCATGTCCATCTTTGCCGACGAGACCGAGATGGCGAGCCGGGTCGTGAGCGCGGCTGGCGCCAAGCCCATGGGCCTCCGAGACGGGTTCGAGGCGTTCTCACGGACGCAGCCCAAGCAGTACGGCGGCAGCAGCAACGAGGCTCTGAACGCCGGCTCCTCGCTCCTGTCGCTGCTGCGCCGCAGCGCCGACAAGCGGCGTCAGCTGACGGACGAGTTCCTGTCTGCGGAGCACGTGCTGCTGGCGATGCTGGAGGACGATCGGTGCGGCGCCAAGCTCCTCGCGGGACTCGGCCTCGACGAGGGCCAGCTGCGCTCGGCCATCGACGAGGTGCGTGGCAACCGCCGCATCACCTCTCGCTCCGCGGAGGCGTCGTACGAGGCGCTGAGCAAGTACGCGCGCGACCTGACCAAGGAGGCGAGGGAGGGGCGCCTCGACCCGGTCATCGGCCGCGACGACGAGGTGCGGCGCGCGATGACGGTGCTCTCGCGGCGCACCAAGAACAACCCGATCCTGATCGGCGAGCCGGGCGTCGGCAAGACGGCGATCGTCGAGGGCCTCGCGCAGCGCATCGTGAGCGGCGACGTGCCCGAGTCGCTGCAGAACCGGCGGATCTACTCGCTCGACATGGGGCTGCTCGTCGCCGGCGCGAAGCTGCGCGGCGAGTTCGAGGAGCGGCTTAAGGCGGTCGTGCACGAGGTGCAGCAGGCGGCGGGCGGCATCATCCTCTTCATCGACGAGATCCACACCGTCGTCGGCGCCGGCGCCGCGCAGGGATCGATGGACGCGAGCAACCTGCTCAAGCCGGCGCTCGCGCGCGGCCAGCTGCGCTGCATCGGCGCGACGACGCTCGACGAGTACAAGCAGAACATCGAGAAGGACGCCGCGCTCGAGCGGCGCTTCCAGCAGGTGCTCGTCGATCAGCCGAGCGTCGAGGCGACCGTCGCCATCCTGCGCGGCCTCAAGGAGCGGTACGAGGTGCACCACGGCGTCTCGATCGCCGACTCGGCGCTGGTGGCGGCGGCGGCGCTCTCGAGCCGGTACATCTCGGAGCGCTTCCTGCCCGACAAGGCGATCGACCTGGTCGACGAGGCGGCGGCCAAGCTCAAGATGGACGCCACCTCGCGCCCGCAGAAGCTCGACGAGCTGTCGCGCCGCCTGCTGCAGGTGCAGATGGAGCAGATCTCGCTCAAGGCCGAGGCCGATTCCAACCCGGCGGCGGCGACGCGGCTGGCGGCGCTGCAGGCGGAGGCGTCGGAGCTGCAGGTGGAGCAGGAGGCGCTCTCGGCGCGCTGGGAGAGCGAGCGCGGCGCCTTGGCGGCGGTGACGACGCTCAAGGAGGAGATTGAGCGTGTGAGTCTCGAGGTGGAGCAGGCCGAGGCGGCGTACGAGCTGCAGCGTGCCGCCGAGCTCAAGTACGCACAGCTGCCGCAGCTGAGGGAGCAGCTCGCGGAGGCGGAGGCGGCGGTGGCGCGGCGCGCGGCGGGAGAAGGGGGTGAGGGCGAGGGCGAGGAGTCGCTGCTGCGCTCGACGGTGGCGGAGGCCGACATTGCGGCGGTGCTCTCGGAGTGGACGGGCATCCCAGTGAGCAAGATGCTCAGGGCGGAGGCGGACAAGCTGCTGCAGCTGCCCGAGCAGCTCGAGGCACGCGTCGCGGGACAGCGGCGCGCGACTGAGGCGGTGGCTGAGGCGATCATGACGAGCCGCGCCGGCCTCGACGACCCCGATCGGCCCCTGGCGTCGTTCCTCTTCCTCGGCCCGACGGGCGTCGGCAAGACCGAGCTCGCCAAGGCGGTGGCGGTCACGCTCTTCGACGACGAGGAGGCGATGGTCCGCCTCGACATGAGCGAGTTCATGACGCCCGAGTCGGTCTCGCGCATGCTCGGTGCGCCGCCCGGCTACGTCGGGTACGAGCAGGGCGGCCAGCTGACCGAGCCGGTGCGGCGGCGGCCGTACTCGGTCATCCTCTTCGACGAGATGGACAAGGCGCACCCCGAGGTCTTCAACGTGCTGCTGCAGGTCCTCGACGACGGCCGCGCCACCGACGGGCAGGGGCGCACCGTCAACTTCAAGAACACAATCGTCATCCTCACCTCGAACACGGGCGCGCAGGCGGTGCTCGACGGGCGCGGCGACCCGGACAAGGAGGACGAGGTGCGGCTGCTCGTGATGGACGCGCTGCGCTCGACCTACCGGCCCGAGTTTCTCAACCGTCTCGACGATATGATCATCTTCGACCCGCTGCAGAAGGAGCAGCTGCACTCGATTGTGCGGCTGCAGCTGCGCGCGCTGCAGAAGCCGCTCGACGCGCGCCGCATCTCGCTGGACGTCTCCGACGCCGCCATCGACGTGCTGGTCACACTCGGCTACAACCCCGAGTACGGCGCGCGCCCGCTCAAGCGCGTGCTGCACAAGGAGCTCAAGGTGCCACTCGCCAAGGCGCTGCTCGCGGGGACCATCAGCGACGGCGACGACGTGCGCGTCGAGCCCGACGAGAGCACGGGGCGGCTCCGGATCGAGCTGGTGCCGCAGCCTGCCGAGGGAAACGAGCCTGTGGAGAAGACGACCGCGCTGAGTTCGGTTGGTTAAACAATAATTTTACTCCTAATCACCACCACCACCACCACCACCACCACCACCACACCACCACCACCACCTACCACCACCACCTAACCACCACCACCACCACCTCCTCCACCACCACCTCCACCATCATCATCACTCTTGAGCTTGTCGTACAACCGCAGCGTGACCACCGCGTCCTGGACGGCGCAGTGGCGGCTGCCACCACCGTGCATCTCGACGCCTAGATGGGCCTGTGCCATGCGCTTCAGCGAGCTCGCCTGCCCGGCGGCCGCGCCACCAAGGCGCGCGACGTCGACGAGGGTCACGCCCGCGTCGCGCAGCTCCGCCTCAGAGAGGCCGAGCGCCGCGAGGTCCTGCTGCGGCGTGTGCGCGACCCACGTGCAGCCCTCGGACGGGCCGGCGGCGCCGGCGAGCAGCGCGAGTAGCGTGTCGCGCAGCTCCGCCTGCGGCTGGCAGGGCGTCGCGGCCACGTCGCACGCCAGCATGCCGCGAGGGTTTGCCGGCGTGCCGGCGCCGGTCGAGGCGAACAGCGCGTCGAGACGCAGCGTGCCGGTCTCGTCGACCGCGGCGACGCGCAGTGGATTGAACTCGCAGTCGACGCTGAGCAGCTGTGGCGACACAATCTCGACAGGTGCGGCGTCGGTCGCCGCGGCGGTGGCAGTGGCGGCGGTGCCGAGCGACGGCGGCACCGCGCTGCAGTCGCACAGCGCCTTCTTGTAGGAGCACCAGACGAACGCGCCGTCGTGATTCGTCGCCGCCGCACGCAGCTCACGCAGCTCAATCGAGCGCAGCAGGTGGGCCGCCTGCTGCGGCCGCAGGTCGAGAGCGTCCAGCGAGGCAAACGTGGCCTCGAGCTCCTCCGTGTCGAGCAGCGTGCGGTGGCGCCGCCGGTACCTGGCCTCGACGGAGCTCGCCTCGCGCCGGGTCAGACCGCGCGCCACGAGCAGGTCCGTGCCGCTCGTCAGAGCAGCGGCCGCGCCAGCGCAGCAATGTAGTAATGTTGCCAACATTTTTGCTGCGCCTGCTCAGGCTACTCAACTCAGCTGAATTACCCTCGCGCGAGTTCTGCATGCATCGGCATGACAGCCTACCGCGTAATATCTTCCTGAATACAACGAGCCAATTCTCAATTACCCCCGATCCCCATCAGGAAAAAGCCCTAGGCCTAGACTGGAGTTAGGCCCCCTCCCGTGTCCGTGGCAGGAAAGGGCCCCTTTGCCATGTTGTCTCCGACCGTCACGGTCAGAGGACATGAGCTCAGAGGCTGCCGGGCCAGTAGATGGCGGCGTCCGTGTAGACCTCGGCGACGAGCGGCTCGGAGAGGAGCGGCGCGAGCGCGGCGTGCTGCTGCGCCGTGTCGGCGATTCGCGTCAGGTTGAGCGGCGCGTGGGCGAGCACGAGCCACAGCAGCTTCTGCAGCTCGGCATCGTGCAGCGCCGTCGCCGCGACGGCGCTCGGCTGCGCCGCCACCTCGGGCAGCAGCGCCTCGGCCATCGCGAGGCGGCCTCGCTCGAGCTCACCAGGCTTGAAGAGCGCGATCAGCTTGTAGCACACGAGCGACTGCATCCCCACTACCGGCGGCGCGTGGCCCGCATCGGCCGCCGCCGCCTCGACGTGCTCCTCCTCCTGCGGCTCCGCCTGCTGCCCCTCCAGCTGCTGCTGCCCCGCATCGCCCGACGCCGCCTCGCCCCCCAAAAGGGCGACGGCGCCGCTGCCGCCCTCGCCCGCCGGCTCGGCGTCGGTCGCCACCAACTCGGCGTCGTACTCGGCCTCGAGCTGCTCCGCCGCCATCTCGGCGGGCAGCGGGCTCGAGGGCGGCGTGAACCGCACCGGTGGCGACGCCGGCGGCGACGGCGCAACGGCGGCGGCGGCAAAGGCGGGGCGCGACGCGTTGGCGAACTGGTCGTACGGGATCCAGCGGCGCCGGTCGTGCGAGCCGGACAGCCAGTACCAGCGCGTCGAGTAGAAGCCGGCGTCGACGCGGCCGTCGTAATAGCGCTCGGCAAAGTCGGCGTGCGCGCGGTCGTGCTTCCGCCACGCGAGGCCCGAGAGCGCGAGGCGGAGCTTGCGGTAGCCGTCGCCGCCGTTGGCGCGCGCGGGCGGCGCCGGCTCCTGCTTGCCGTCGAGCTGCCACATCGAGAGGAACGTCGCGTCGCGGCTCGACGGGTCGGGGTCGTCGAGCACGACCACGAGCCGGCAGCTCATCGCCAGCTCGTGCAGCAGCAGCGAGCGGCGGTACGCGCGCATCCCCGCGTCCATCAGGCCGGGCTTGAACGTCACCTCGCGCAGCAGCGCGTCGCCGTGCGCGCCGCCGTCGGTCGCCGCCGTGACCGCCGCCGCGCTCCAGTTGGTGCGGTTGGCGCCGAGACCGCCGCCGGCGTCGGCGCGCGTGGCGGCGGCGGCGGCGACGCGCTGCTCGAGCGCCTTGGCCTCGACGAGGGCGTGGTGGACCTGCTCCGACATCTGCGTGAGCCACGTCGTGGCGTTGGACTCGGCGGCGGCCGTCGCGTTGCCGGCGGCCCCCCACTGCGGCGGCGCGAGTGTCTGTGTGGGCGGCGGCGCGTCCGACGAGGCGGACGCGGCGTCGGCGGCGTCGGCCGATGAGCCGGGCACGCCCGAGAGCGTCAGCGACTGGCGTAGCGTCGGGCTGATGCCGACCGGCAGCCAGAGGAAGGGAAGCATTTGTCAAGGCTGGGTCTTCCGCTTCCGGGTCGGGTCGGCATCAACTCCATTAGGCAACAATGGGATAACTTGCGGTGGTTGTGTACACTGAAGCCCCCATCCACCCCCCCACCAAAAACCCCACAAGCAAACCACAATCTCACAAAACAATTTACAGTCCCCACCTTCCAACCATGAACCAAAAACGCCGCCGCCCTCACCACGCTCACCAACGCCGCACCTGACTCCTCACCCCGACTCACTATATAAATGCCCCCTCACCGAACTTGGCGGTGCAGTCGCGAGCGCACACGGCGTCGCTGAGCACACGAAGCCAACCCACCTCATATGTCCTCGCTCACCGTCTACGCCAACCAGCCCACCACCAAGGGCAAGGTGGTGCTGCACACGACCGTCGGCCCGCTCGACGTCGAGCTCTGGTCCAAGGAGGCGCCGCTCGCCTGCCGCAACTTCGTGCAGCTCTGCATGGAGGGCTACTACGACGGCGTCGTCTTCCACCGCGTGATCCACGACTTCATGGCGCAGACGGGCGACCCGACCGGCACCGGCCTGGGCGGCGAGTCCGTCTACGGCGCCACCTTCAAGGACGAGTTCCACGGCCGGCTGCGCTTCACGCACCGCGGGCTGCTCGGCATGGCGTCGAGCGGGCCCAACACCAACGGCTCGCAGTTCTTCGTGACGCTGGCCAACTGCGAGTGGATCGACAACAAGCACACGATCTTCGGCAAGGTCACCGGCAACTCGCTCTACAACCTGCCGCGCTTCAACGAGCTCGAGGTCGACGACAAGGACCGGCCGACGTACCCGCCGCGCATCACCCGCACCGAGGTCCTCCTCGACCCGTTCGACGACATCGTGCCGCGCGAGAGGGCGGCGGCGGCGCCCGAGCCGGCGAAGAAGCCGCGGCGCAAGGAGAAGAAGAACCTCTCGCTCCTCTCGTTTGGCGAGGAGGCCGCCGAGGAGGAGCGCGACCTGCAGCGCGCCGGCAAGAGGGCGCTCTCGGCGCACGACGTGCTGCACGACAAGGACCCGCGGCTGAGCGCGCAGCCGGCGGTCGACACCGACGCGATCGCCGACAAGCTGCGCCGCAAGCGCGACGAGGCGACGCGCCGCGAGGCCGCGCACTCGGCGGTGGCCAGCGCGAGCGGCGGCGGAGGCGGAGGCGGCGGCGGCGGCGACGGGCCAGGCGGCGGCGACAGCGACGCCTTCGAAGCGAGGATGCGCGCGCAGATGGCGGAGCGGCGCCAGCAGCTCTCACAGGCGCATGCGCCGCCGCCGCCGCCGGATGCGGGCGCGGGCGCGGGCGCGGGCGCGGGTGCGCCGCCGCCGCCGCCGCCGCCGCCGCCGCCGCCAAGCGCACCGCCGCCGGCAGCAGCAGCAGCCGACGCGCGGCAGTCGACACGCGATGAGTACGCGGCGCTCAAAAAGGAGCTTAGCAGCAAGCCCAACTTCAAGTGGCGCGGCAAGGGCGCCAAGGACAGCGACGACGATGACGACGACGACGATGACGAGGGCGCGGCGGCGACGGCGGGGATGTCGACGCTCGAACAGCGCCGCGCCAAGTTCCTGAAGCGCAAGCGCGAGGGCAGCATGCTCAACCAGAAGCAGCGGCAGGACATGACGCTGCAGAAGCTGCAGGGCTTCAAGACCTCGCTCGCCAAGCCACGGGACGAGACCGCGGCCGCGAGCGGCGGCGGCGGCGGCGGCGGCGGCGGCGGCGGCGGCGGCGGCGGCGGCGGCGGCGACTCGTGGACGGCGCACGCGCTCAAGTTTGAAAAGGTCACGTGGGAGGCGGAGGCGGCCTCGCGGTACGACTCGCACGACCCGCTGAAGCACGGCGCCGACGACGTGCGCGCGGTCGCCAAGATCCAGGCGCGCACCAAGCTGATGCAGTCGATGAAGGGCGGCTTCCTTGAGGACGACGACGCACCCCCGGAGGGGCTGGTGAGGCGGTGATTTCTATCTACGGCTAACAGATAACACAATAAAGTAGAGCAAATCTCTCCTGACCTCCGGACCCTACGTCTTGTGTCTTGTGGAGATGCTCGGGGCACAAAGAAGACCACAGAGGGGCCGCACACCTCTCAATCCACCTCCTCGTCGTGGTCCGGCATCGGCACGCGCGCCGACGGACGTTGCGGACGCGTGGGAATTGGTCGTGTGCCGCCACAGTTGCCGCCACCCCCTTGTCGATCCGAGGAACGCGCGCCCCGCGCGGAGCGCGCGCCTCGTGGCCGCCGCGCGTCGTCGTCGTAGTCGTCGTCGTAAAACTCGTCGTCATCGTCGTCGTAGTAGTCGTCCATCTGGACCACCGTGCAGATGGGGGCGGCACCCTTGGCCGGCGCACGAGTCGACATCCCGACGCGCGTGCAGAGGCATCGGAGGCACAGTAGCATCAACCCCATGCCCACCACCACCTCGACGAGCGCCGCGAGCGGAGACTCGTCGTCGCCGGCGGGCAGCGGGCTGACTCCGACGAGCGGCGCGTAGGGCGCTGGCGGCGGCGGCTGCGGGGGCAGCGGCGTCGTGAGGGCCGCGCCGTCGCCGTCGAGCCTCGTGGCGACCGCGCCGCCCTGCCGTTGCAGCTGCGCGGCGTCGCAGGCCGTCTTGTCTGGTTGGCAGCCCGAGCCGTCGCCCGCCCACGCGCACAGCCAGAGATCGCCGGCGGTGCCGGTCATGCGGTGCTCGTGCACAAAGTACGCCTTCGCACACGCGTCTGCGGTGGCGAGGCTTGAGCACGGGCGCGACAGCACGGTGCGCCCGGCGGCACACGCCCACTCGGGCGGCAGCGGCGGCGCGGCGGGCGGCGGCTGCGGCGGCGAGGGCGGCGGCGACGGGCTGGGCGGCGTGGCGCCGCCCGGAGGATACGGGCTGGGCGGGACGCTCGGCGTCGGCGGCGGCGGCGAAGGGTCGGGCGGCGGCGGCGGTGCCGATGGCGGCGGCTTGGGCGGCGGGGGCGGCATTGCGAGCACGTCGCACTCCCACGGCCGCGGGGTCTCCGACTCGTCGTCGGGCAGGACCATGCCAGGCACGCACGACTCGAGGCACTGCGCCCAGTTGCCCTCCTTGACGTAGCACTGGAAGCCGACGTTCTGGCAGCAGCGGGTATCGATGCAGTTCTGCCCGACGCGCGCGCACGAGAGCCAGTGCTGCGGACACAGCCACGACGCGCTGCTGCGGCAGTGCTCAAACGAGTGCGGACGGCATTGGGCGTACATCTGCGTGGGCTGCTTGAAGCAGCCAAAGTCGAGGGTCTCGCAGCACCTGCTGGAGTAGCAGCTGTCGTAGTCCTTGCCGCAATGGCCCTGCCGCCGGTCCTCGACCTCTCTCGCCCGCCACGCCGCCTCGTCCAGCGCGACCGGCAGGCCCTTGTCCATTGCCGGGTGCCAGCTCAGCGGCGCCTGGTGCGCATTTGCGTCGGCGCCCTTTTTGGGCTCCGTCGTCTGAGGCGTCGGGGCGGTGTAGTCCGCGCCGTTGGCGTGCCACACGAAGCCGAGGGCGCGGCGGCTCGTCGCGTTCATCGTGGTCGACGGCGGGCGGCGAACACGGAAACACGAGAATGCATAAAAGGTTTCT
>Ga0209713_10001973_pt1 | contig 12594 bp, 1 predicted proteins | sample ArcOceMetagenome_3_FD_187444 | JGI IMG/M metagenome (GOLD analysis project Ga0209713, IMG submission 187444) | Marine eukaryotic phytoplankton communities from Arctic Ocean - Arctic Ocean- Svalbard ARC20M Metagenome (SPAdes) (version 2) | ecosystem: Environmental > Aquatic > Marine > Oceanic...
TGCCGCCAGTCATGGTGACGAGGGAGGCTTCCAACCTCAGGAGATGGCCGCTGCTTGCGGGCGTGCTGATCGCGGCGGCCTCTTCGGCTGGCGCGAGCGGCCTCTCGATGCAGCCGCTACCGGCCGACATCCTGCCTGCCGACGTGCCGCCCTCGCCCCCGGTGGTGCCGGTGCCAGCGGTCCCGCCGAAGCCGCCGCCGCCGCCGCCGTCGCCGCCGCCGTCGCCCGGCTCGCCGCCTCCGGCGCCGCCGCACTCTCCCATGCCGCCGAGCGCTCCCCCGAGCTCGCCTCCCGTGCCGCATGACCAGCCGCCGCCGCCGCCGCCCAACTCGCCGCCGCCACCGTCGCCGCCGCCGCCGGCGCCGCCGCCGCCGCCGCTGCTCGTGCACACCGGCAAGCCCGGCGCGCCGTCGATGCCCACGCGCGTCGCCATCCCCCTGCTTCTGCTGCTGCTCATCCTCGTCTTTGTGACGTGCGACGCGTGCGTCTCGGCGGGCCCCACGTTTGGCACGCGGCGCTGCTCGCCGATCTCGCGGATGTGCTCTGCCGGGATCGAGAAGTGCCTCGGCGTGTACGCCAAGCACACCCGGCTGCACCTGCACTACGCGCCGGGGCTGCTGCTGCTCAGTGGGATGCTGCTGGTGAGCTGGTATGCGCTGCTCGCGGGCTACGCGGGCAAGGAGACGCCCGGCATGGTGATGACGGTGTGCGCGGCGATCGTCGCGTCGTTCCCGTTCCTCTCGCTGCTGCTGATGTGCTTCATCGACTGCCTCCGCCTCGCGAGCGGCAAGCGCTCGGCGCCGTCGCGCACGGTCGCCGCCATCGGCACGGCGGCCGTCGCCGTCGTGCTCCTCAACGGCGTCTCGGGCACCTTCCCCGACTCGATGTACCTGATCTCGCTGACGTTCATCCAGTCGATCGGCTACGTGAACCCGTCGGTCGCGCTCATCCCCTTTTTGCTCGGCGGCATGCTCGTGGGCTTTGTGGTCTTCCTGATCTTTGGCTGCTGCGCGTGCGGCCGGCGGATCGTGCGGCCCGTGCTGATGCACATGGCGGAGCCGACGCGCTCCAACGTGCCGCCGCTCGTCGATCTGGTGCAGAACCGCGTGCACCTCAAGGGGCTCAACCGCGCGATCTTCCTCTACCCCGTCGTGATCGTCACCGCCTTCACGCTGGGCGGCTCGGCGCTGATCTCGCCGTACGGGATGCTGCGCTCGATCACCTTCTCCTTCCCGCACCCCGACAACCTCTCCCTCCACCCGCACTGCCCGGCGCCGCTCTCGGACCGGCTGCAGGGCCTCTCGGCCTCGGCCGTCTCGGTGACGACCACCGTCGCCGCGCGCCTCGCGTCGGGCGGCGGCCTTGCCGGCCTCGACCTCGCGAGCCTCCTCACGGCGGCCACGAGCGCGCAGCCGAGCGTGCTCTCGACGGCGGTGCTCAACATGGGCTGGAACCTCTTCCTCGAGCCGATCACGCGGCCGTGCGGCGGGGAGGGGGCGGGGCTGCTCCTCGGCGCCGAGCTGCCCGCGACGCCCGCGCCGTGCCCCGGCGACATCCTCGGGTACGAGTGCCTGCGGCTGCCGCGCGTCGGCTACGCGCTGGCCGACCCCGACGGCATGAACTACGTCTCGCGCGCCGACTCGCTCCACCTGCGCGTCGCGCTCGTCTCCACCGGCCGCATCGGCTCGTCGAGCAACGACACCGCGTGCCCCGGCGTCGACGGCGCCTCGGGTTCGGGGGGCCCGATGACGCGCCTCCTCGGCGTCGACGGCCACGGCACGACCGCGCCCGTCGGCGCCAACGGCTCCGCGACCTTCGACCACCTGGTGCTCGCGTCGCCGTCCAACGCGCCGCTGTGCGCGGGCGCGTACGAGCTCCTCGTGACGGCGCAGGGCCTCTCCAACGTGCCGAGCGGCACCGTGCAGCTCTTCGTGGCGCCGCGCCCCTCGGCCGAGACGCGCGTGGCGACGCAGAACCAGACGTGGGACTCCTTCGGCGGCGCCGGCGGCAACACGACCGCCGCGACGGCCGTCACGCGCGAGAGCCGCGCGCGCGAGGTCGTCACGACCACGACCACGACCACCACGACGGTCGGCGCCGACGGCGGCACGCGCGAGGTGAGCACGACGTCGGTCGAGAGCCGCTCGGCCGTCGTGTCGCTCGTGATGACGCGGCCGCCGCCGCAGAACGCCGCCGTGGGCGAGTCGTTCGTCGTGCAGTGCCTGATGGCCACGGAGACGGGGCACCCGGTGGGCGGCGAGCTCGTGCAGGCGCTGATGATCGCGCCGCGCGGCTCGGGCGTGCGGCTGAGCGGCGACCGCGTCAAGGTGACCGACGAGCTCGGCCTCGCCACCTTCAACTTCACCTTCACTTCCGGGCGGAGCGGCTCGTACGTGCTGCTCTTCGGCTCCGAGCGGACGCTCGAGCTCGGCGCGACCGCCTCGCTCGTCGACTCGCTCCGCTCGGCCGCGCTCACCATCTCCAACCAGCTCATCGGCATCGCGGCCGGCGCGGCGCAGCAGGCGCTAAGCGCAGGCGCCGCCGCGCCCGCCCCCTCCGCCACCAACGCGCTCACGACGTCGCTCGCGCGCTCGTCGTCGAGCACGGTGGCGCTGGCGCGGCAGCGCGCGCACGACACGGTGGGCGGCGTGCGCGGCACCGCGCGGGCGGCCAACCTGCTCGCGCACCACGGCCACCGCACCGCGCACCAGCACGCCAAGATGCAGCGCGTCCGGCAGCGCGCGCGCAACTTCCTGCGCCAGCATGGCTCGGCGCTGCAAGCGGCGGCGGCGTCGCTCTCGCAGGCGAGCACGACGCAGACCGGCGCCGTCTCGGCGGGGCACGCCTTTTTAGGCGAGGTCCTCGCGCAGTCGCTCTCGGTGTGGGACGCCGCGCAGCTGCAGTCGTCGGTCGCGACGGGGCTCGCGGCGCAGCTGGGCGGCGCGGCCGACGCGCTCAAGACGAGCGCGTCGATCGCCGACAACGCGCAGGCCACCGTCGTCTCGCAGGCGCTCGGCCCCGACGGGCTGCTCGCGTCGATGATGGCCGACTCGACGGCGTCGTCGGTCGCGTCGCAGTTCGCCGAGGCCAACGCGCAGCTGCGGCAGTGCCTGCAGATCGCGCAGGTGACGCAGCTCGTCTCGGCGAGTCCGTCGGCCGGCATGTCGGGCATGCTCGGCGGCCTCTTCGGCTCGGTCAACATCCCCGGCCTCGGCGAGGGCGGCGGGATGCCGTCGATTGGCGACGGGCTCAGCGCCGCGATGGACAAGCTGGGGACGCTGCCGGCGATGGCCGACGCCGACAAGATGCTCAGCGCCATCTCGGAGGGCGTGTCGGGCATGATGGCCAAGCTGCGCAGGCAGCAGCTCGCCGTCGAGCAGCGGCTGCGCGAGCTGCAGTCCAAGTCGCTCACGATGGAGATGGGCAGCGGCGTCGCGTCGCTCTCGCCCGCCGAGATGCTCGAGATGGACGACCTCACGGCGCAGCTCGACGCGCTCAAGGCGCAGGCCGCCGCCAACGCGACGGCGCTCGCGGGCGCGGCGGTGCCCTTCAGCCCGCGCGAGATGCTCGCTGAGATCGCCGCCAAGATTGCGGCGCTCGAGGCGCTCGGCGAGGCGGCGCCGCTCAACGCCTCGGCGTACGAAACGCTGCAGGAGTACCACAAGATGGGCGGCCTGCTGTCGACGGCGCTCGTCGACCCGCACCAGGCGCTCGAGGGCGTCAACCGCTCGCTCTACGACGTCCACCAGCACACGGCCTTCTGGGACCCAAGCCTGCCGGGGCACTACCAGCTCACGCAGCTCGAGGAGCACCTGCTGCGGCTCTACGCGCAGATCGACGCCATGAGCGCGCCGGCGGGCGACCTGCTCTCGACGCTCAGGGGCGGCGCCTCGGGCGTGACCGACGCCGAGGGCGGCATCGACTTTGCCAAGGACGCGGCGGGCGGCGTGTGCGACATGGTCGCGGGCGGCGCCGACGCGGCCAAGAGCGGCCTCGGCATCGTCTCGCAGCTCTTCAAGGACCCCGGCGGCTCGATGGGCGCGCTGAGCGGCCTCGCGACGTCCTTTGGCGGCCAGTCGCCCGCCGTGCAGCAGGCGTTCCGGGGCGTGCTGGGCAAGGCGGGCATGGCGCAGGGCAAGGCCGGCGGCGTCATGGGGTCGGTGACGCAGCTCGTCGACGGCACGACGGGCGGCGGCAGCGACCCGATCGCCTCGATCATGGGCTTCGCCGCCGGCGCGACGAGCTCGATCTCCGGCATGGTCGGCAGCATCGAGGACCTCGCGCACAACGATGGCTCCGACAACGTCTTCGGCGACGTCTTCGGCACGCTCGCCAACGCGGGCATGCTGGCCGACCAGGCGAAGCACCTCGTCAACTCGCTCGGCCTCTCGGGCAACGTCCTCGAGCAGGCGCTCGGGCTGCCCGAGGCCATCGCCGCGGGCGGGCCGGGCGTGCCGCCGCTCAACGACTCCGACGTCAAGGCGCTCGGGCTCGTCTTCGGCGCCGTCGCGGGCGGCTCCGACTCGGGCGCCGACCCGGTCTCGCGCGCCACGCAGCAGATGTCGGCGGGGCAGGAGCAGATCAACCAGCTCATGGCGGGCGTCGGCGCGGGCGCGTCGATGAAGCTGCCGCCGACGTCCAAGTTCGCGCTCCACTCGGCCATCTCGCGCGTCGCCGGCAAGGGGCCGCAGGTCGCCGCGACGCGCGCGCTCGGCGGCGTCGCCGAGGGCGACGAGATGTCGCCGGAGCTCTTCGGCGAGGCCGGCCTCGGCTACCTCTTCGACGACATGCTCGACCGGCCCGGCCAGAGGCGCGGCTACTTCACCGCGTGCGTCCCGGTCCCGTCGCCGTCGCCGTCGCCGTCGCCGTGGCCCTCGGCGTCGCCGTCGCCCTCGCCGGGCGTCGACGGTGCTTGGAACAACTGGGGCTGCGAGGGCTACTGGTACAGCGGGCAGTGCTCGACGTGGGGCCCCGACAACAACTATGGCTGCGACGGCGTCTGGTACATGGGCAAGTGCGTCATTGAGAAGGACCCGACGACGGGCGACGTCATCACGGTGCCGTCGCCGCCGCCGGCCGGTCCGCCGTCGCCCGTCTACGCGACGGCGATGCAGACGTCGCCCGAGCCGTCGCCCGACGCCGCCAACAACTGGGGCTGCACCGGCTATTGGTTGAACGGCACCTGCTCGACGTGGAGCGAGGAGAACAACTGGGGCTGCGCCGGCTTCTGGTTCGAGGGCACGTGCGTCGGCGCCGAGTCCGATGCCAACGCCACCGGGGCTGCACCGACGCGCCGCGCGCTGCTCGAGGCGAAGCGGCGGAAGGTCGTGCTCCTCGATCCGGCGACGGAGGAGGCCTCGCCGTCGCCCTCGCCCTCGCCGGGCGCCGACGGCCTCTCCGACAACTGGGGCTGCGACGGCTACTGGTTCAACGGCCAGTGCTCGACGTGGGGCCCCGACAACAACTACGGCTGCGACGGCATCTGGTACAACGGGACGTGCACCATCATCAAGGACCCCGCCACGGGCGACACGATCACGGTGCCGTCGCCGCCGCCGGCGACGCCCATGGTCGGCGGTGGAATCCCGGTCGCGTCGCCGTGGCCCTCGGCGTCGCCGTCGCCCTCGCCTGGCGTCGACGGTGCGTCTAACAACTGGGGCTGCGAGGGCTACTGGTACCTGGGCCAGTGCTCCAGCTGGGGCCCAGACAACAACTACGGCTGCGAGGGCTTCTGGCACGAGGGCAAGTGCGTCGTCGAGAAGGACCCGGCGACGGGCGACATCATCACGGTGCCGTCGCCGCCGCCGCCGCCCACGGACGTCCTGTTTGCACCGGCGCCGCCGTCGTCGCCGGCGCCGCCGTCGTACGCCGCCGGCGCGCGGTGCCTCACGCAGAGGGGGTACGACTACCTGCACTTCCTCAAGGTCGACGGGCTGCCCGACGCGGCCGACGTGATGGCGCAGGAGCAGCAGCTGATGGCGTCGTCGGCGTGCTACCAGACGGCGACCGCCTCGGCGACGCTCGCGACGACGATGCTCGAGGGGATGCCCAACGGCGCCGACCTCGAGGCGCTGCAGACCACCGCGCTGCAGATCGGCATCTCGCTCGCCGACTCGTACGCGCCGATCTCGGCCGTCCTCGACAGGGTCGAGCTCCTCTTCCCGCCGCTCGCGGCGCTGCGCGCGCAGGCCGCCGCCGCCGACGCGGCCGCCGCCGCCACGGAGGCGGCCGCGCCGAGCGCCAACGGCACGAAGGCGACCAACTCGACGCCGGCGGCGCCGCCGCCCGCGCCGCCGCCGACGTACGAGGTGGACGTGGTGCAGCTGCTGCAGGCGAGCGCCGACGCCTTCAACGCGACGCGCCTCGTGCAGCTCGAGGTGCACATCGCGTCGACGCTCGCGATCGACTTGTCGCGCGTCGACGTGATCGCGTCGTCGACGGCGATGGCGGCCGAGGCGCGCGCCTTCCTCAAGCACGTCAACCTCGTCGCGAAGGACGACGACAACTCGACGCTCGTGCAGCTCACGACGACGATCCTCTGCGCGACGCAGGCCGACAGCGACACCGTCAAGAGCGTCTTCGAGGACATCATCGGCACGACGGCGCAGGACATGGCGGTCCACCTCGGCCTCGCCGGCGAGGTCGGGCCGCCGATCATCACGCAGCGCGTCGTCGCGGGCGCCTCGGCGCAGGAGGCGGCGCCCGACGCGCACCTGACGGGCGCGGGCACGGCGCCGCTCCACCTCGGCGAGGTGCTCTTCTCGGCGACCAACGTCACGGCCAACGCCAACGTGAGCGCGAGCGAGCTCGAGGCGGGCCTCTCGTCGCTCCTCGGCGCCAACTCGACAGTCTCGGCGTCGCTGCTCACCGAGGCGGCCGCCGAGCTCGACAAGTTCGACTGGCGCCTCATGCTGCGCTCGATCGCGACGTCGGTGCTGACGAGCGTCGGCGGGCCGTACGCGCCCGCCGCCAAGATCATCCAGCTCGACGGCTCCGAGAGGCGCAACCCGGTGGGCAGCGTGGCGATGACGGCGCCGCTCGTCGGCTTCGGCGCGTACATGGTCTCGTCGTCGAACACGGGCTTCCAGGTGCCGCGCGACGCGTCGGTCGAGGACATCCAGCCGGTCATCTCGTGCACGACGATGGGCTACCCGCACTTCGAAAAGGGGCAGACGGGCGTCGACGTGCCGCTGTGGCAGCCGCGCGCGGTCGCGCCGTACAACTGGCTGCTCAACGCGGGCGAGCAGGCCGACGGCACGCAGCGCAAGTGGTGCCCCGCGATGGAGGCGCCCGAGCTCGACCACCGCTACCAGCACAACACCAACGAGCGGATGTGGGGCCGCTTCGGCCTCGAGCGGATGCCGCTGACCGACCCGACGGTCTCGGTGGTCGAGCCGGCGACCGAGATGGGCCGGCAGGTGACGCGGATGGAGGAGCAGGCGGCGCTGCTGCGCGAGGAGGCGTGCCCGGCCGACCCGCTCCAGCTGATGCGCACCGAGGTGATGCAGCTCTGCCGCGAGTCGTACGTCGCGACGGGGCAGGCGCTGCCGTCGACGACGACCGACTACTCGGAGCTGCTGCAGCAGCCGCGTGAGGACGACGAGGCCGAGCTCGGCGGCGGCGAGGCGCGCGCGCGGCTCGTCGTGCGCGACCACGCCGGCTTCCCGCTCGCGGGCAAGTACTGCAACGTTACCGAGGTGGGCGACGACTCGAGCGACTTCCGCGCGCTGGTGCTCGACTACACGTGCGGCCCGTCGGGCGACGACGGCGTCCTCATGGTCGAGGAGCTCCAGATCAGCGGCGGCGCGACGCGGCCGCTCAAGCTGATCGTGTCGGTCGACGGCGTCGTCGCGCAGCCGGCGGCCGACTCGATGTGGAACTTCGACGTCAAGCTGATGTACGTCTCGTCCGACCAGCCGTCGATGGTGCACACGCGGCTGCTGCTCCTGCACGGCCACGACTCGGTGATGCTCTTCATGTTCTTCGGCCTCGCGTGCCTCGCGATCAACGCCGTCGGCCTCAACAACGCGCGCGAGGTCGAGCCGCCGCTGCTGCTGCGGCTGATGGGGCTGCTCTCGCTGCTGCTGCTCGTGATGATCAACGCGGGCCTGTGGGCGCACATGCGCAGCAAGGACGGCGAGGGCGGCTCGTCGCTCGTCGCGATCGGGCTGCGCGACATGGTGGCGCTGCAGCACGGCGACGAGGTGAGCACGGCCTTCTTCCTGACGGCGCTCTTCACGATGCTCCTCGCCACCTTCATCCTCGTCCTCATCTCGCTCCTCTACTACAAGACCTACTGCCGCGAGCGCGGCCGCGTCACGGCGATGCTCGAGCGGATGAACGTCACCGGCCGCGTCTCGGCGCTCTTCTCGAGCTGGGGCAGCACGCTCTCCGCCAAGCGCGGCATGCTCACGCAGAGTGCCGAGGAGAAGCTCGCGGCGGCCAAGCTGCGCCGCCCGTGGCTCACCAAGTGCGGCGCGTGCTGCGGCAGGTGCGGCGCGTGCTGCGGCGCGCTCGGCCGCTGGTTCGGCGTGCGCATCGACCGGGCGGTGCGCTGGGTCTGCGACCAGGACGCCGTCGAGGGCGAGCACGACGGCGCGATCGAGGTGTCGTCGTGGCTCGAGACGCACGCGACGCAGCGGCAGCGCGAGGCGCGCAACCACGTGCGGCGGCTGCTGCGCGGCCGCAAGTACATCGTGATGCTGTACGAGAAGCACCAGGCCGCGCTCAACTCGCGCTGGTGCACGATGCTCTGCCGGCGGCTCTTCGGTAGCGCGCTGTACGAGCGGCCGTGGGACACGGTGGCGGCCTTCCACTACCCGGAGCGGCTGTGGATGGCCTTCTCGGTCTCGATCTGGCTGCAGGTGATGCTGGTGGCGATCGTGCTCAACTTTGCGCAGTGGATCGACGCCGTCGTGCTGTGGGCGTCGCGCCAGGCCGACGCGCTCTTCACCGACCCCGCCGGCATCTCGAGCGACGGCAGCGGCATGTCGCCGCTCACGCTGGCGGTGACGCTGCTCGTGAGGGAGTTCGGCCACCTCTTCGAGGATTTGCTGCACGCGCTGCGCAGCGCGGCGGGCGACGGCTTCATGCAGCCGTTCGCGTACGGCGCCGGCTTCTTCCAGCTGCTGTACGTCTGCTCGCTGTGGCGCGGCATCTTCGGCCGGTACAAGAGCCGCATCCTCGCGATGCGCCGCGGCGACTACTTCTTCGACCGGCGCACCTTCCGCGAGACGTCGTCGTCGAGCTACATGGGCTACCAGGTCGCCTTCGTCACGATCGCCTCGCTCATCTTCTTCTGGGTGATGGTCTTCTTCGCGCTGCTGCTTGGCCTCGGCTGGTTCGCCTTCAAGGCGTACATGGCCACGGCGCCCGACGACGACACCACGATCGAGAAGTCGTTCGACGCGGTGTCGTACGGCGGCTACGGCGTCAAGATCTTCGAGCCGCCGTACCCGCCGCCGTCGCCCACGCCGCTCGCGCCGCCGCCGCCGCACGAGCCAGACGGCGTGAAGACGGCCCCGCAGCGGATGGTGGCGTCGGGCGAGCTGCGCCGCTTCTACGAGGCGGAGCTGCCGCTCCCCGCCTTCGCGGGCGACCTGCAGTGGGTGGCGATCCTGCTGATGTCGATCGTGCTGCCCTTCTTCTTCCAGCTCTTCATGAACCGCGCCGTCTTCTTCTCGACGGGCGCCTACCGCTACGGCGGCCTCGGCAACACGTGGATCCGCTTCCGCTTCTGGTACGCGCTCTACGAGTACGTCATGTTCCTCCCCAACCTCGCCATCGGCTTCTACCTGCTGCAGCTGCGCATCGCCTTCTCCTTCTTCGTCAACCTCTACTACTTTGCGTCGCTCGACGTCTGCACGGCGCCCGAGCCGACGGGCTGGTGCCGGTGGGACCCGGGCTACACCGTGTACGTCGCGCTGGTCCGCACCGACCACCGGTACAACAACCCGGTCTCGATGGTCTTCTTCGAGGCGCTGCTCGAGATCCTATCGGAGAACCGCCTCAAGACTGGCCGCGCCAAGCTGCGCCGCGAGATGATCAAGAAGAGCGTCATGAAGATCGTCGACGTCAAGGCGCTCAAGGCGGCCGAGGCCGCCGTCCCGGAGGAGGAGCCCGAGGACGACGAGGCGGCGAAGAGGGCGAAGGGCGTCTTCGAGACGCTCGGCCTCGGCGGCAGCAAGCGGCTCGGCGGCAGCCAGAGCTACGGGCTGATCGGGCGCCTCATCGACGGCAAGCAGGTCAGCGAGGAGACCAAGGCGAAGATCGAGCGGATGGTGACGCGGCTGCCAAAGTACAAGAGGACGCCCGAGGCGCTGCGCGCGCGCAACCGCTGGCAGCTCGCCAAGATGCTGCTGATGAACCCGTCGCTGCAGATCTACCGATGGCACCGCTGCCTCGCCCACTGCACGCCCGAGGCGCGCGACGTGCCCGCCGAGATGGCGGCGGCGACGGCGCGCGCGGCCGTTGCCGCCAAGGAGAGGCTGCGGCCGTCGGCCGTCAAGGCCTCCGCGGTGTCGGCCGGCAAGGCGATCAAGTCGGACGCGATCCTGACGGCCGTGCAGACCAAGCAATTCACCGGCAAGGTCAAGGAGGCGGCGAAGGCCGCGCCCGCCAAGATTGCCGACGCGAGCAAGCAGGCGGCGACCGCGACGGTCGAGGGGGTCAAGGCGGCGCCGGGCGCGATCGCCGACGCCTCCAAATCGGCGGCGACGGCAACGGCCGACGCCGCCAAGGCGGCTGGGACGGCGACGGCCGACGCTGCCAAGGCGGCTGGAGCGGCGACCGTGGAGGGCGTCAAGGCGGTACCGCCCGCCGTGCAGAAGGCCGCAGAGGCGACGGCTGATGCGGCAAAGCAGGTGCCGCCTGCGGTGCAGAAGGCCGCAGAGGCGACGGCTGATGCGGCAAAGCAGGTGCCGCCTGCGGTGCAGAAGGCCGCAGAGGCGACGGGCGAGGCGATCAAGGGCGCGGCCGCCGCAACGGCGGACGCGGCCAGATCGGCCGCCGACGCGACAAAGGCGGCCTTGACGCCAACGAAATCCAAGCAAATATAGGGCCTAGGACGCATGCATGGACTCGAAATTGGACAAGCCCCAAGAAAGTGTGATGTGTGAACCCTAGAAGTGTGACGTGGCTTGGCCCACAGAGAGAGAGAGTTACACAGAGAGAGTGGGCAGGTTCGCGCGAGAGGTACTATAAACGATGCTATGAGACTACTTCACAATTCGTCTGTGTGGTGCGCGTGTGCGACTCCAGCTCAGCCTGCAGCTGTGCCTGGCCGGGGCCGCTGCCGTTGGCACCCACCGCCGCGTGTCCCTCGCGCAGGGCGGCGAGTGCACGGTCGGCCTCACCCAGCTTCTCGTGCGCACGCGCGAGGCAGAGATGGCCCTTGGCGTGGTCGGGGCGCAGCTCGGTGCACGCCTTGTACTGCGCCGCCGCCTCACGCCAGTCCTTGCCCCGCACAGCGGCGGCGGCCGCCTCGCCGGCTCCGCTCCACTCGGCGAGCGTTTCCTCGTCGAACTTCGATGCGCCAGCGCCGTAGACGTCGCTCAGGTTGCGCTTGGGCAGCGGCGCACGGGCCGGCTTCTGCTGCTGCTGCTGCTGCCCACTGCCCGCGGCTGCTGACAAACCCATGGCCCGAGCAAATGCCAGGCGTGCCGGAGCATTGCGCGGATCGGCAAACGCCACGGCCGCAAAGGCGCCTGCGAAGCGCGGCCCGCGCAACGCCTGCGCAAACGCCCCGCAGACCTCGTGGACGTCGTTTCCAAAGGCGCCGCAACCCCACGAGCCCAGCACGAGCCCGTCATAGCCGAGGGCCGCGGCGCACGCGCACACACCCTCGGCCTTCTTGCGAATGTGGGTGCTGTCGCCGCCACACTCGCGCAGGGCTGCCGCGATCGCTCCCACGACAAAGGGTTGCGCCAGCAGGCCGCCGTGCTCGTCGCGCAGGACGAGCACCTCGGGCACGACGGCCATCCCGTAGGTTGGGATTGGGTAGGGCAGCCGCTCGAGCGCGCGGCCGAGCGAACTCGCCCGGCACAGGCTCTCCTCCTGCGTGCCCTGCTGGTTGCCGCGCCAGCCGCCGCCGGGCTCCGAGTCGCTCGCAAAGTCCAAGACGGCGACACGCGTGCAGCCGCGCTCGAGGAGCCGTCGTGCCGCATCGAAGCTGCCGCAGTCGAGCACGACGTGGTCGGTGGCACGACCGCTGCTGGCGGCCGCTGTGTAAGGAGGCGGCAAGGCCAGAATGGAGCCGCGCGCGGCAGGCTCGCGCGCGGTCACTCGTTGGCCGTTCAGCGAGTACTGGCCGCGATCGAGGATGGAGCAGGTCTCTTTGGCTAGTTCTGAGCCGTGTGCGGAGACCATTTACTGGTTGCGTGCTGCGTCGCGTAGATCAATGGTCTTGCGTCGCGTAAACCAATGGTCTTGCGTTGCACAAAACAAGCACACAACTGGTGCATTGTTTCGCATGCCACATACCCCCCAGCCATGCCGACGGACTTCGACCCGCAGGCGAAACTGCACTTCTTCGACAGCCGCGAAACTGCCGGTCTTGTGTTCCTTCTCTTCCCACGGATGTCAAGGGACGCACTC